>Ga0136617_10003292_pt1 | contig 14423 bp, 13 predicted proteins | sample AntDrymUQ3222106_2_FD_129672 | JGI IMG/M metagenome (GOLD analysis project Ga0136617, IMG submission 129672) | Polar desert sand microbial communities from Dry Valleys, Antarctica - metaG UQ322 (21.06) | ecosystem: Environmental > Terrestrial > Soil > Desert | place: Antarctica: Dry Valley... | reverse complement strand
CGGCCCGAACGGTGCCGACGGCGCCGACGGGGCGAACGGGGTCGACGGGTCGAACGGCGGCCACGGCCCCGAGCCGAAGTACGGTCCCGGCGAGGAGCCGAGACCGCGCGAGGGCGAGCTGACGGGATCGGCCCACGGGGAGCTGCTCTAGAAACCTGGGGCGGGTCGATTTCTCGACAGGCCCGCGGCTGGCACCACGTCCATTCATGCCGTGAGCGGGAAGCCGCGCGTTCGCCGGTCCTGGCCGCGGCCTTATGCCTCGAATGGACTCTCGGCACCATGTCCGTTCGTGCGAGTCGAGACAACCGAGCCTTGTCGAGCCCGCTGAGCGCAGCGCAGCAACGACGGTGCTACGGCGCTGGCTGGGCCTCAACAAGTCGCCGACCGCGCACCGGCGAGCAAACGCCTGTTCCCCTTCGCGCGCCGGGCCCGTAGCATCACCGCGTGGCCAGCGTCTCCAGCCCGATCCTCGTCGGTCGTGACGCGGAGCTCGCACGCCTGCTCGACGCCGTCGAGGTCGCCGCGACCGGCCGGCCGCAGCTTGTGGTCATCTCGGGTGAAGCCGGGATCGGCAAGAGCCGGCTGCTCACGGAGCTCGTCGCCCGCTGCCGGGCCGGCGGTTCGCAAATCCTCGCCGGCGGGTCCCTCGACATCGGCGACGCAGGGATGCCGTACCTGCCGCTGGCCGAGGCGTTGCGCGGGCTGGCTCGCACCACGCCGCCCGACGAGCTGGCCTCCCTCCTGGGGCCCACCCGGGACGACCTCGCCACGATCGCCCCGGAGCTCGCCCCGGCCGGCGCACACATGGTCGAACGGCCCGACGTCACGAGCACCGGCCAGGCCCGCCTGTTCGAGCGGGTGCTGGAGCTGATCGGCCGGCTGGGCGAGACGCGGCCCACGATCGTGGTGCTCGAGGACGCCCACTGGATCGACCGCGCCACGCGTGACCTCGTCACCTTCCTCGTTCGCAATGTGACGACGGAGCGGGTCGCGGCTTTCCTGAGCGTCCGGACCGAGGATCTACCGAGCGGGCATCCCAGTCTCGCCTGGCTCGCCGAGCTCGAGCGCGCCCCCGGCGGCATGCGCATGTCACTCGACCCGCTCGACCGGGACGGGATCGTCGACCAGCTGACCGCCATCGCGGGCGATGCCCCGGATCCGGACATCCTCGACCGGATCTGGAGCCGCTCGGAGGGCAACCCGTTCTTCGCCGAGGAGCTGTTCGCGGCGACCGCCGGCGACGGCCGCTCCGATCGGATGACGGGAGGCGAGTCTTCGACGCTCATCGAGATCCTCCGCGGGCGGTTGCGCGGCCTCACCTCCGGCACGCACGAGGTCGTCCGGGCGGCGGCAATCGCGGGTCGCGAGGTCGACGAGCGGCTGCTCGCCGCTGTGCTCGACCGGCCCATCGGCGACGTGCGCGCGTCGCTTCACGAGGCGATCGAGCGGCACGTCCTCGTCGAGGAGCCGTCCGGCGCGCTGCGCCTTCGCCACGCGCTGCTGCGCGACGTCGTCGATCGGGGGCTGCTCAGCGGTGAGCGACGCGACCTTCATGCCCGGTTCGCCGAGACCCTCTCGGCGGACGCGTCGCTCGCCGACCCGAATCCGGCAGCTTCCGCCGGCGAGCTCGCCCATCACTGGGCGGCAGCGGACCGCATCGCCGAGGCGTACGAGGCAGCGATCGCGGCCGCCGCGGCTGCCGACGCGATCCACGCGTACGCCGACGCGCACACCGAGTACGAACGAGCGATCGATCTCGAGGCGCGATTGCCGGCTGGGCAGCGACCGGCCGCCGCGGACCTCGACCTGCGCCGCCGGGCGGCCGAGGCCGCGGACCTCGCGGGCGCCCTGCCCCGCGCCACCGTGCTGACGAACGAGGCGCTCGCGCTCGCCGACCCGGCCGATCGTGAGACTCGGGGGCTGCTGCACAGCCGGCTCGGATACCTGCTGTGGGCCGGCGGCGACGCCGAAGCCGGGGTTGCCGCCCATCGGACCGCCGTGGAGCTGGTGCCGCACGACCCGCCGTCGAGCGCTCGGGCGCGGGTCCTTGGCGGGCTCGCCGGCAGTCTCATGGGCCCAGGCGGCTACGACGAATCCGCGGCGCTGGCGGCCGCGGCGATCGCGTGCGCCAGGACCGCGGGCGCGGTGGCCGAGGAGGCCCGGGCGCGAAACGTCCTCGGTTTCGACCTGGTCGCGATGGGCGACGTGGACGCAGGTCTCGACGAGCTCCGTCGCTCGCGTGAGCTGGCCGTTCAGGGCGGCCCACCGGACATGATCGTCGTCGCCCACTACAACCTCGCCCTGAATCTGGCCGAGGCCGGCCGCCTCGAGGACGCGCTGGACGAGGCGCTCGCGGGTCGCGAGGCGGGGCGACGCTATGGCCTGGACCGACGCTTCGGCTTCGACCTGGCCGCCCTCGCGGGCGACGTGCTGATCCGGCTGGGGCGCTGGGCCGAGGCGGACCGGGTCACGTCGGAGGCGCTCGGCCTCGACCGCCGGGGTCTCGGATCGGCGTTCCTGTCGGCGGTTCGTGGACGATTGGAGGCCTTGCGCGGCGACCTCGAGCGAGCCAGCCGGCGCTTCGAGAAGGCGGACACGATCGGTGCGGCCGAGGATCCGGACCTGGCCGCGTATGTCGGCGCGGGGCGGGCCGAGATCGCACTCGCGCGGGATCAGCCGCTCGCCGCGCTCGAGGTCGTCGAGCGGGCCCTGGCGTCCGAGGAGGCGTCGCACTCGCTGTTCGTCCGGGTGCCGCTCCTCGCGCTGGGCCTGCGGGCGGCCGCGGACCTCTCGGCCCGCGCCCGGGCCGCACGCCAGGACGCCCTGGCCGCCGAGATCGTGGCCCGGGTGGCCCGACTCCAAACTGCCCTCGATGACGCCGCTCGCCGGGTGTCCGCCGTGCCGACGATCGCGCTGGTCGAGATGGCCCGTGCCGAAGGCGGTCGGCTGGACCCACAGGCACCGGACCGGGCGAGCCGCTCGAGCGGCCCCGCGGACGCCGCGGCGCAGCGTTGGATCGCCCTGGCCGCGCAATTCGAGGAGCTCGGCGACCGATTCCACGCAGCGTACGCCCGCTGGCGCGCCGGCGAGGCGGAGCTCCAGGCACGCGGGACGCGCGGCGAGGCGGAGCCGCTCCTGCGCTCGGCGCACGAAGCAGCCGTCGAGTTGGGCGCCGCTCCACTGGCCGGCGAGATCGCGGCCCTCGCACGACGGGCACGGGTGTCCCTCGACGCGCCAGTCGTGCCGCCAGCGCCGGAGTCGCCCCCGGCCGCCCCCGATGCGGCCGCCCCGGAGGCGAGAGGCGGGGCCACGGCTCTTCGGCAGGCCGGCCTGTCCCAGCGTGAGATCGAGGTCCTGCGGCTCGTCGCCGGTGGCCGCACGAACGGTCAGATCGCGGAGCGCCTGTTCATCACCCGCAAGACCGCCGGGGTCCACGTGACCCACATCCTCGACAAGCTGGGGGTCACGAACCGGGTCGAGGCGGCGATGGTCGCGGCGCGCGTGGGCCTTTCGCCGGACGAGGAGGGCGAGCCCTAGTCCACCGTCCGCACGTGAACAAACGCCTGGCCGTCCTGGAGCTGACCGATCAACACCTCGTCGGCGCGACGCGTGTCCCCGGTCACATCCTGAACGGCGGCCAGCAGCGCTCCGGAAACGTTCTCGGGCAGCCAGCGGAACTCCGGCTCCGTCACGTTCTTGTCGACCCGAAACCCGAGGTCCGCCAGCTCCTGCCGCAGGTCCGCGGTCGTCGTGTCGTCCTCTTCGTGCTCAACCGAGAAAACGAACTCTCCGTTGCCGCTGATCCCCTTCCCACCGACGAGGCAGATGCTCAGCCCTCTGGACTTGACGTGCTCGAGGAGCTCGATGAGGGTCTTGCGGTCGGCGTGGACGTGGCCGCCTTCCACGCCGCTGGCGTACGCGTCCGCGTCCATCGCGCCGGGCCCACCAGGGTTCGACGTCTTGCCGAAGCGCGTCCTGATCTGCTGATGCACGACCAATCCCTCCCGTGCGATCCGCCGAGCACCGGTCGCTCCGGCGGGCGGCCATCGTACGCCCCGCGAATCGAAACGGCCGGACCGGTGCGCCCCCCAGCGCGTTCCGGTCCGGCCGCTCCGTGCGGCGCCAGCCTGACGGAGGAGACGTCAGGCGCCGGCGCCGGCCTGGGCGCCCCGGAGCCCATGTCCGAGGCGGAGGAGCGTGCGGCGGAGGCGGCCACCCATGGTGACCGCGTCGATGGATCGCGGCCGGCTCGACACGGCCTCTCGGGCGCGGCGCTCGCGCTCGGCGTACTGCATCTGCTCCGCGATCTTGATGCGGGCCAGCTCGTGGGTCATGGTGGGATGCATCGTGGTCTCTCCTGCGTCGGCGGCGACCGTCGGTCGACCTGGATGCAAGGTAGGGCCGGGCGGGCGGCGGCTCCATCGGGCGGTTGGCCCGTCCGTCCGGGGCGGGCTACCTCAAAGTGCCGGCGCGCGGACGTGAGGTGCCTTATCAGCGCGGCCGCGCCAAGGCCCCGTTAACCGACCTGCGCGAAGATGGTGCCTCCGCGCCGTCACCGGAAGGATCCCATTGCGCCTGCTCCGCAACCTCGCCCGCCGCAAGCTCCGGACCGCGCTCACGATCGCCGGCATCACGATCGGGATCTGGGCGCTGGTGGTGTTCAGCTCGATGGCCAACAAGATCAACAGCCTGGTCGAGGGCGGCAGCCAGTACTTCGAGAACAAGATCCTCGTGACGGACGCCTCGGGCGGCGGGTTCGCAGCGTTGCCGGTGGAGGCCGAGGAGGTCGGACGGATCGCGGGCCTCGACGGCGTCGCGGCCGCGGTTCCGCAGGTCTCGTTCTTCGCCGACGAGGAGTTCAGCGGCGGGTTCGGTCAGCCGGATCAGGTCGAGGGCAGCGTGGCCGGCGCGGATGGCGGGCGCGAGACGTTCGTGCTCCGGCCCGTCCAGGGCCGGCTGCTCACGCCCGAGGACGAAGGCGCCGATGTCGCGGTCTTCGGGTCCGACGTGGCCCGTGAGCGCGGGGCCGTCGTTGGCCAGCCGTTCGATGTACGCGGTCGGAGGTTCCAGGTTGTCGGCATTCTCGAGCCGACGCTCACCGCCCCGGACGCCACGATCTATCTCCCGCTCCGGGCGGCGCAGGAGATGTTCTACGAGCAGGTGCCACCAATCGTCCGCGACAACACGACGCCGGACGGGCTCGTGTCACAGGTCGTCATCTACCCGACGCCCGGCACGGACATCGCGGCGCTCGCCGACCGGATCGAGGCGACCGTCGAGAACAGCGCCACGCTGACCGGCGAGGAGTTCGACGACCTGATCGGGAGCTCCGTCGCAATCTTCAACGCGATCATCATCGGCGTCGCGCTGATCAGCCTCGTCGTCGGCGGTCTCTCGGTCATCAACACGATGGCGATGTCGGTCGCGGAGCGGACTCGCGAAATTGGCATCAAGCGGGCGATCGGCGGCAGCCGGCGGCGGATCATCCGCGAGCTGATGGTCGAGGCCGGGGTGATCGGCTTCATCGGTGGCCTACTGGGGTTGGCGCTGGGGGCGATCGTCGTCTTCCTGGCCAACGAGGCCGGCCGGACGTCCGGCACGGTGCTCTTCGACCTGACCCCCGGGACCGCGCTGTTCGCTGTGGGCTTCTCGACGGTTCTGGGCGTGCTGGCCGGGGTCTTGCCCGCCTGGAACGCGGCCCGGCTCGATCCGGTTGCCGCGCTGCGGTACGAATAGGGACCGCGATGGCCCTGCTCGAAGCGCGCAACCTGCGCAAGATCTACCGGCTCTCGAAGCGCAACGTGGTCGAGGCGCTGCGGGGCGTCGACGTGCGTGTCGAAGAGGGTGAGATGGTCGCGATCATGGGCCCGTCCGGTTCCGGCAAGTCGACGCTCATGCACATCCTGGGCCTGCTCCATGCGCCGGACCGGGACGGCGGCCCGGAGCCCGAGCTGGTGGTGGAGGGGCGCGACACGACCCGGCTCTCGGACAGCGAGCGGACGCGGATCCGAGCCACCCGCATGGGCTTCGTCTTCCAGTCGTTCAACCTGGTTCCCACCCTCAGCGCCGAGGAGAACGTCGCGCTGGCGGCCGACTACGCCGGCATGCAAGGATCCCGGGGGCGGGCCGTGGCCCGGGAGTCGCTCGAGCTGGTGGGCCTCGGCGACCGGGGCGGGCACCGGCCGTCGGAGCTGTCCGGCGGCGAGCAGCAGCGCGTCGCCATCGCGCGCGCCCTCGTCAACCGCCCAACCCTCGTCTTCGCCGACGAGCCGACGGGCAATCTCGATTCGGCGCGGGCCGGCGAGGTCCTCGCCCTGCTCCGCCGCTTCAACCGGGAGCGTGGCCAGACGTTTCTGCTCGTGACCCACGACGCGGAGGTGGGCGCCGTGTGTGACCGGATCATCCGGATGCGCGACGGTCGGATCGTTGATGGCGAGCCAGCGCTCGGGGTCGCGTAGGGTGGCCGCCCGTCGGAAGGTGCCGTTCGGGCAGACGATCGGCGGCATGCTCGCCGGCTTCGAGCAGCAGGTGATGCGCACCACGCCGCCGGCGCACGAGCTGGTGCGCAAGGCCGACGCGGTGCGTGGACTGATCGGTAAAGATGGTTCGGAGCTCCAGCTGACCTTTCCGGGGAGGCCGCCCACGCGCATCCTGTTCGCGACAACGGCCGGCGCCGGTCACTTCGGGCCGCTGGTTCCGTTCGCCCGGGCCGCTCGTTCCGCCAACGCCGAGATCCTGGTCGCGGCACCGGGATCGTTCGAGGAGGTCGTCGTCGGCGCCGGTTTCCCCTTCTGGCCGCTCGGCGAACCGGCGGCGGAGGACTGGCGCGCCGTCATGGGCAGCCTCGATGGCCTGACCGAGGAAGAGGGCAACCGGATCGTCATCGGCGAGATCTTCGGGCGGCTCGATGGCGGGGCTGCGTTGCCCGGCATGCTCGCAGCGATCGACGAGTGGCGCCCCGACTTCGTCGTCCGCGAGACCACGGAGTACGCCTCCCTCGTCGCGGCGGAGGCGCGCGACGTGCGACACGTCCACGTTGCGATCGGTGTGCTGGCGGGCGATGCGCTGGCCGTGCCCGCTGCCGAGCCCGCCGTCAACGACCTGCGGGCGTCGCTCGGCCTGGCTGCCGACCCGAACCTGTCCGCGCATCGGCGCGCACCCACCTGGACGCTCAGCCCGGTCTCACTCGAGGACCCCGCGCTCCAGGGGCCGCCCCAGACCAGCCGGTTCCGCGATCCAGCGGGCGACATCGAGGCGCGCGCAAGCAAGCCTCAGGGCGGGCGGGAAGGCGAGCCGATCGTCTACGTCACGTTCGGGACCGTCGCACCGAACATGGGGTTCTTCCCGGTCCTCTACCGGGCGGTCATCGACGCGCTGGCCCACCTGCCGATCCAGCTCGTCGTCACTGTCGGCCGGTCCGTCGATCCGGCGGACCTCGGACCGCTGCCGGCGAACGCCAGGGTGGAGCGCTGGATCGATCAGTCAGAGATTCTTGGGCAGGCCCGGGTGGTCGTCGACCACGGTGGGTATGGGAGCGTGCTCGGGGCCCTCACCGCCGGGGTGCCGCAGGTCGTGCTGCCGCTCTTCGCCGACCAGCCGACCAACGCGGCGCGGGTCCATGCAGTGGGCGCCGGCATCGCGCTCCACGGGGCCGGGATCCCCGATCCGGGACGCGCCCTGGCTGCCGTGCCGGACCTTGCCGAAGCGGTGAGGCGGGTCCTCGACGAGCCGTCGTACACCCGCGCGGCGCGAGACGTCGCCGCCGAGATCCGCGCGCTTCCGCCGGTCGACGAGGCGATCGAGACGCTCATGAGATAGGGCCCGGCCGTCGCCCGGGGTCAACCGGTCGTCAGTTCCGACGGCCGGCGAAAATTCCGATGACCTGCTGCACGTCGAGCACGTCGTGGCCGTCCGGGCGTTCGTCCAGGTACCGCGCGAGACACGCGATCGCGTCCGTGAATCGACCCATCCGGCCCAGCAGCAGCCCGCGGTCGCGCCCGTGATCGGGGTCGGTTGGCTCGACGACCGCGAGCAGCTCCACGACGCCCAGGGCCGCCGGCCAGTCGCGGCGCGCGAGATGCGCCGAGCGCAGGTTGCGCAGGACGCGGGTGAGGATCTGGCGCTTGCCGGTGGGCCGCAGCAGCCCGGCGTGGAACAGCACGCCCTCACCGATCGCCCGGCGCAGCAGCGCCTGACAGTCGTCGCGCGTGAGCCGCCGACCGCCGCCGGCCGGATCGATGAGCACCTGGTTCGCCGCGCCCACGATGAAGTGGCCCGGCAGGCCGATCCCGTGGAGGGTGAGACCCAGGCGCCAGCCCACTTCGAGCTCAACGATGGCCAGGCTGATCGGCAGGCCGATCCTGCGGACGACCACCTGGTCGAGCAGGCTGTTGCGCGGGTCGTGGAAGCCGGCCGAGGTCGGCGGCCGGAACGTGGCCTCGCGGTACAGGACGTCATGCAGGCGATCGAGCATGACCGACGCCGAATCGTCGCGGTCGACCCGTGCCCGCACGTGATCGGCCAGCCGGTCGAGCCGGCTGATGGTCGGCCCGGGCTCGACGTCCGGTCGACCGTCGGCCGCGATGCTCAGCGCGCCGAGCGCCAGGTCGATGTCCGGGTCCGGCCGGGCCACGAGGCGGGCGAAGCGCGATCGGTTGGCGGCCCGGGCGGCCTCGGGCGGGTTCATGCGCGGATTGTAGGGGCGCTCGTTCGTGAGCCGGAACCGGCCATGGTCCGGCGCGGCGGGCGGTGCTAAGGTGGGCTCCCAACTCCTACCGATCCAGTCGGAGATCCACTCGCCCGTGACCGATGTCCGTACCGCCGCGCCCGGTCTTGGTCCGCTGCGCCCGGCCCCGATCGGACTTCCGGAAGCCGGCTACCAGCCGCCGAACGTCGCGGAGTCGGGCGATCCGTTCTCCGCCCTCCGGGTGATGGCGTTGCTGGCCCGGGTCGAGCGCGGCCGGCCGCTGCGCGTGGCTGACATCGTCGAGCGGCTGAACGCGACCCACCTCGACTGGCTTTTCGCGCCGGCGGTCGTCGTCGACGTAGCGCTCCAGCTCCAGGTCAACTGGATGGCCGATTACCGCAACTCGTCCGGCATCGTCGTCGAGGATGGGTCGTACGGCGCGACCATCGAGATCGAAGACAGCACCCGGGTCGATCCCTGGATCGTGCGTCAGGCACAGCGCGAGGCCGCGGCGTGCCGCGAGCGCCTGAGCGAGTTCAGCCGGCGCGACCGGGTCACCGCCGATGGCTGATCGCGCTGTCCGGCAACCACCGGGCCGCTGCGCGTGTCCCGAGCCGGTGTGACCGCCCCACGGTCGCGTCCACCGGCCTGCGCTTCGCCCGCCCCGTCGCCCACGCCCATCGCCCGCCCACCGACCGCGAGAGGAACCACCCGATGACTGTCCCCGGCTACGCCACTGACGTCCTCGTCGACGCCGACTGGGCCAAGGCCCACTTCGATGATCCAGACGTTCGCTTCGTCGAAGTCGACGTCGACACCACCGCGTACGAGCAGAGCCACCTCCCGGGCGCCGTCGGCTGGAACTGGACCAGTCAGCTCTCCGACGGCATCCGACGCGACATCGCCAGCCGCGATGAGTTCAGCGAGCTCCTCTCGAAGAGCGGGATCGGGCCGGACACCACGATCGTGCTGTATGGCGACAACAACAACTGGTTCGCGGCCTGGGCGTACTGGCAGCTGAAGCTGTTCGGCCATGACGACGTCCGAATCCTGAACGGCGGACGCAAGTACTGGCTCGACAACGGGCTGCCGCTCTCGACCGACGTGCCCGCCTTCGACGGGACGGACTACCAGGTGCCCGAGCCGGACTTCGCCTTGCGCGCGTTCCGCGACGACATCCTGCCCCGGGTCGGCGATCCGTCGCTGGCCCTGGTCGACGTCCGCTCGCCGGCCGAGTTCAACGGCGAGGTGATCGCGCCCCCCGGCATGTCGGAGACGGCGCAGCGGGCAGGGCACATCCCCGGCGCCGCCTCCATCCCGTGGGCCCAGACGGTCCGCGAGGACGGGACGTTCAAGGAGCGCGCCGAGCTCGAGCAGCTCTACGCCGCAAAGGGCGTCACCGCGGACAAGGACATCATCGCCTACTGCCGAATCGGCGAACGCTCGTCGCATTCGTGGTTCGTGCTCCACGAGCTGCTCGGCTTCGAGCGAGTCCGCAACTACGACGGATCGTGGACGGAGTGGGGCAGCATGGTCGGCGTCCCGATCGAGAAGCCGGCTCCGGTCGCGGTGACCTGAGGGAGGGCCGAACGCGGCTCTCCGCCGCCAGCGGCTCTGCGCGCCCGCCTGCGCCGGACGCCCCGCCCGCGCCGGACGCCCCGCCCGCGCCGGACGCCCCGCCCGCGCGCCGGACGCCCCCATTCTGGGATCAGGCACCCGCGGGCCGGGTGGTACACCACCCGGTTTCGCCGGTCGGTTTCCGATTCGTTCAATCACCCTTGCGACGGATCGTTGAGCTCAACGATGCGTCCCCTGCTGAGCGACCGCTGCGCCTGAGGGCTACCACCCGTCAGGCGGGTGCGTGAGCCAGGCCGGAACCGGCTGATCCCGGCGGGCGCCAGGTTGAGCCCGCGTTTGGCGCCGGATAACTGGCCGGTGAGCGGCGCGCGCCATCATCCGGGGATGGATGACGCGCAGATTGGGCGATCGCTCCGGGCGCTTCGCCAGCGACGCGGCTGGCGCCAGGACGACCTCGCGGCTCGAGCCGGCACGAGCCAGACGGCCGTGTCGCTGATGGAGGCCGGGCAGTTCGAGCACATGCCCGTGCGCCAGATCCGGCAGGTCGCCCGGGCGCTTGGTGCGGAGCTCGTGACAACGGTCCGCTGGCGCGGCGGCGACCTCGACCGACTCCTCGATGAGGGGCACGCGGCGCTGGCAGGCGTCGTCACGAAGTGGCTCGAGCGGCGCGGCTGGGCGGTACGGCCGGAGGTCACGTTCTCCGTGTTCGGCGAACGGGGTTCCATCGACCTTATGGCATGGCACGAAGCAACCCGCACGCTGATCGTCGTGGAACTCAAGACGGAGCTGACATCGCTCGAGGAGACGCTCCGCCGTCACGACGCGAAGGCGAGGCTCGCGCCGGCGATCGCAACGCAGCGCCTGGGCTGGCGACCGGACGGATTAGCCCGGCTTCTCGTGCTGCCCAACGCCCCGACGGCTCGCCGCCGCGTCTCCCGCCATGAGCCGGTGCTTGCACGCGCCTACCCGCTTCGGGCGGCGGACGTGCGCGACTGGGTCCGGTCGCCGCGCGGCGCGCCCCGCGGTCTCGTCCTCGTGTCGGTGGGGCGCCAGGGCCGGGTGCTCAGCCGAAGGCGCGTGCGTCCGGCGGCAGGATTGAGGTAGCCGGGCGCGCGACGGTACGGCCCATGCCCGATGACCCGGCGGGGCGGCGTGCCTAGCCTCCGAACCATCGCCATCGGCTCGATGGCCTTTCGGAGGACGACCCATGCATCCGTTCGCCAGCTTCCTCGTCGCGGTCGATGTCGACCGCGGGCAGCGGTCGCGAAGCGCCGACGGGCGGCCGAGCGCCTGGGCGCGGTCGGACGCACCGCCGATGCCGCATGCCGTGCCCGCTCCCAGCCCGCGAAGGCGCCTCACCCTGGCGATTCGTCGCGGGCTGGCCCGTCCATCGGGCGCGTAGCCGGCCAACCCCGAGTCGGTCAGCCGGGCGCTCGTCCGTAGCGGCGCAGCACGTCGCGGAGCCGCTCGTGCGGTAGCCGGTGCGCGGTCACACCGTCCGGTCCCGTCATGGTCTCGGCGGCAACGAGGGCGTTGACGATCGACTCCTCGGTCGCCTCGATGGTCGCGCTGAAGAGTGCATCGATGACCGCGTCGCCCGTGGCTCGCACGTCATAGACGATCGGTGGCTCCGGCGATCGCGACGTCGGCATCGGCAGCCGGTTGCCCGTCGCGAACGCGATGAACAGGTCGCCGCTCGTGTGGCCGCCGGTGCCGCCAGCCCGCGCGATCCCGAGGCCGGCCCGCTGGGCGAGCCGCTCGCACTGGTGTGGGAGGAGCGGCGCATCGGTCGCGGCCACGACGATGATGCTCCCGGAGCCCGGTGGCGGGCCCCATGGATCCGCTGACTCGGACAGCGCCGCCTCGCCCCGCCCCGTGCGATACGGCGACGGCACCTCGTCGACGCCGATCTCGCCGCCGACGGGCACGCCATCGATCCGGAGCCACTCGCGCCGGCCGTGGTTCGCCTGCACGAGGACGCCCACCGTGAAGCCCCCCAACCGCTCCACGACGACCCGCGACGCCGTCCCGATGCCGCCCTTGAACTCGTGGCAGATCATCCCGGTCCCACCGCCCACATTGCCCTCGGTCACGGAACCGCCGCGGGCCGCGTCGAGGGCAGCGCGAAGATGCTCGGCGCGGACGTGGAACCCGTTGATGTCGTTGAGCAGGCCGTCGTACGTCTCGCCCACGACCGGCAGCGACCACCACGCGGCGTTTGGCTCGGCAGCCTCGACGGACGCGGCAACGAGGGCGTCGCGCACGACGCCCACGCTGTGCGTGTTCGTGATCGCGACCGGCGTCGTCAGCAGGCCGGACTCGCGGACCCACTCGAGACCCGTCAGCTCGCCGTTGCCGTTGAGCCGGTGGCAGCCGGCGAACACTGGCTCGCGCCAGCGGTCGTGCTCGCGGGGCACCACGACGGTGACGCCCGTTCGAACCGGTCCCCGACCCACGTCACGCGGTCCATCGCCGCGGATCAGCGTCGTGTGACCGACGCGCACGCCGCTCACATCGGTGATCGCGTTGAGTGGGCCGGGTGTGCCCAGCCCGATGACGATCCCGAGATCGCGAGCCCGCATCCGCTCCTCCTGGTCCATGGGCAGTCCGCCGGGGATCGCCGCGGCCGGGCCTATGATCGCCGACATGCTCGGCACCCAGCGCACGGTTCCCGCCGCTCGAAACGCCCCCGTTCGACTCGAGCCCCTGGCTGGGCTGGGCGACCGACGCCCCATCGATGTGGTCGAGGCCTTTCGCGACCTGCCCGGTCTCGCCGTGCTCGAGAGCGCCCGACCCGGGCGCAACGGTCGGTGGTCGTACCTGACGGCGGACCCGGTGACCGTCCTCGAGGCACCGGCACGGGGCGCTGACCCGTTCGCCGAGGCACGCCGGCTGCTGGCGCGCCTGGCGCCCGACGAGGCGCTGGGCGGGCCGCCGTTCGCCGGCGGTCTGGTCGGCTATCTCTCGTACGACCTTGGTCGCCGGTTCGAGCGCATGCCCTCGATTGCGCGAGACGAGCAGCCGCTGCCGCTGCTGCGGCTCGCCCTGCACGACTGGCTGATCGCCTGGGACCGGCGCAGCGGCGAGGCGTGGCTTGGAGGGCGGGCCGTCGAGGGCGACGTCCGCCGGCTTGCCCGGCGGCTCGACGACGTCCGTGAGCGGCTCGTCGCCCCGCGTCCGTTGCCGCCCGAGCCTTCGGTGGGTCCGTTCGTTTTCCGGAGCGGTCTGGACCGGCCTGCCTTTGAGCGGGGGGTCGAGACGATCCGGGACGCGATCGCGCGCGGCGAGATTTACCAGGCCAACCTCACCCGGCGGCTCGAGACGCCGTTCGACCGCGATCCCTGGCCGCTCTTCCGCCACCTCCGGACCGGCGACCCGGCGCTGTTCGCCGCCTTCCTGGACCTGGGCGGCGGCCGCGCGCTGCTGTCGGCGTCACCGGAGCCGTTCCTGTCGGCCGATGCCTCCGGCCGTGTCACCACCGATCCGATCAAGGGCACTCGCCCGCGCGGGCGCACGCGCGAGGAGGATCGGGCACTGGCCCGTGAGCTGCTTGCCAGCGCGAAGGATCGGGCGGAGAACGTGATGATCGTGGACGTGCTGCGCAACGATCTCGGGCGGGTGTGTGTCCCGGGGTCCGTCACCGTGCCGCGTCTGCTCAGGCTGGAGCGGACCGCTGCGGTGCAGCATCTCGTGACCACGGTGGCCGGACGCCTCGCTCCGGGCCGCGATGCGTTCGATCTGCTGGCCGCGTCGTTCCCGGGCGGTTCGATCACCGGCGCCCCGAAGATCCGGGCGATGCAGATCCTCGAGCGTCTGGAGCCGGTGCGCCGCGGGCCATACACGGGCGCGCTTGGCTGGATCGGCCCGGACGGCGCGATGGCCACCTCGATCCTCATCCGGACCTTCGTCGCCGACGGCACGCGGCTGACCCTTCACGTCGGCGGCGGGATCACGTGGGGCTCCGAGCCGGCCGCCGAGTGGGACGAGACCGTCGCCAAGGCGCGCGGTCCGCTCGAGGCGGTGGGTGGCCGGGAGGTGGGCTCGTGACCGGACCCCGCCATGTCTGGGTCGACGGGCGCCTCCTGCCCGCGGACGGTCCGCACGTCTCCGCGTTCGATCGTGGCTTCCAGCTCGGAGACGGCGTCTTCGAGACGCTCCG
>Ga0136617_10003291_pt1 | contig 14424 bp, 16 predicted proteins | sample AntDrymUQ3222106_2_FD_129672 | JGI IMG/M metagenome (GOLD analysis project Ga0136617, IMG submission 129672) | Polar desert sand microbial communities from Dry Valleys, Antarctica - metaG UQ322 (21.06) | ecosystem: Environmental > Terrestrial > Soil > Desert | place: Antarctica: Dry Valley... | reverse complement strand
GTGGGCGTCGCCCATGTCGCCCTCGATCTCCGCCTTGGGGACGAGCGCGGCGACCGAGTCGAGGATGACGATGTCCACCGCGCCGCTGCGGATGAGGGCATCCATGATCTCCAGGGCTTCCTCGCCGGTGTCCGGCTGGGAAACGAGCATGTTGTCGGTGTCGACCCCGAGCTTGCCGGCGTACACGGCGTCGAGGGCGTGCTCGGCGTCGATGAACGCGGCCATGCCTCCGCGCTTCTGCGCCTCGGCGATCACGTGCAGCGCGAGGGTCGTCTTGCCCGACGATTCCGGCCCGTAGATCTCGACCACGCGCCCGCGGGGCATGCCGCCCACGCCGAGAGCGGCGTCCAGGGAGAGGGACCCGGTGGGGATGGCGGGGATGTCGACCTTTTCGCGGCTGCCCAGCCGCATGATCGACCCCTTGCCGAACTGCTTGTCGATCTGCGCGAGCGCCGCGTCGATCGCCCTCCCGCGTTCCTTTTCGTCAGCAGCCATTCGTCTTCTCCTCGATTTTTCTCTTCCCCGGCTTGCCGCCCGGATGGCGGCCGCGACAGACGGATCGTACGGGCCGTCATGGTCGAGGCGGGTCCGAAAAGGGCCGCCGCCTGCTGCTACAGTGAAGGAGATGCTCGGCGCCGTGATCCCGTTCCTGCTGGCCGCGGCCCTCGAAGTGCCGTACGTCCCCCAGCAGAAGGATACCTGTGGCGCGGCGGCCCTTTCCATGGTGCTCCAGTACTACGGAGTCGCCGTTTTCCACGACGAGGTCGCCGGGGAGCTCCGCAAGCCCGAGCTGCGCGGGATCGCAGGCTCCGCGCTGGCCGGCTTCGCCGCCGCCCGGGGGATGACCGCGGTCGCGCATGCGGGCGACATCGACCATCTGCGTGATCACGTCGGCAAGGGCCGCCCGATGATCGTCGCCTGGGCGATGGGACGCGGCCGCTATCACGACGTCGTCGTGGTGGACTTCGACGAGGCCAGGGACCGCGTGATCGTTCACGACCCCGCGAGGGGCGCCTCGCGCGCGGTGGAGATGGACACCTTCCGCCGCCGCTGGGCGGGCGCGGGTTACTGGACGCTGCTGGTCGCGCCCAGGCCGCAATGATCGCCCTCGCCCTGGCGCTGCTCCTCCAGGCGCCACCGACGTACGACGCTCTCGTCGCGCGGGGGATTGCCGAGGCGCGTGACGGAAGGACGGACGCCGCGGCGGAGACGCTCGGCCGCGCGATCGCCCTCGATCCCCGCCGCCCGGAAGCGCTGGTGGAGCGCGGCGGACTCCGGTTCCTGCAGCGCCGGTACGACGACGCCATCGACGACCTGCAAGACGCCCTCCGCGTCAAGGACGATGCCTACGCGCGCGACCTGCTGGCGAGCACGCTGCTGCTGACCGGCCGCAACGACCCGGCGATCAGGGAATGGAATCGCGTCGGGAAGCCCGCGCTCGGCAAGGTGAAGATCGTGGGCCTCCGGCATGGGGAGGAGAGCTCGGTCCGCCGTGAGCTCACTTTTGACGAAGGCCAGCCCCTCGAAATCGACGACTACCGGCGCACACGCCTGCGCCTCGAGGAGACGGGCTTCTTCGATACCGTCGAGATGCGCCCCGTGGTCACCGGCCCGGGCAAGATCGATCTCGAGATCGCGGTCCTCGAGCGGCACGGCTTCGGCAACATGCGCCAGCTCGCGGTGCGCGGGGCGGTCGACCTCGCGCGCCGCAAGGTTCGCCTCCGCTACGTGAACCTCGGAAACCGCTTTACCGTCGGCGGCGAGTACAAGTGGGAGGCCAGCCAGCCCTTCCTCGGCGGCACCGTCGACGTCTTCCGGCCCCTCGGCTTTCCGGGGATGGTCTCGATCGAGGGTCTCCGGTCCCGGCCCAGCTACGATTTCGAGGATGGGACCGGGCCGTTCCGCCTGCGGACGATCGGAGGGGGAGTGCGGGGCCGCGTCGTCGTCGCCCCGCGCACCGTCGCCGAAGCGGGCCTCCGGGTCCGGGACCGCACGTACGACGCGACGCGCGCCGACACGCACGAAGGCCGCCTGGTCGGGGTCCAGGCGGGTCTCGATCACACGTTCTGGGCCGGACGCCGCCACGATCTGGTGGGATCGATCCGCACCCTGTCCGCTCCCGGGGCGCTGGGGAGCGACGTCTCCTTTACCCGCGTCCTGGGCCGCGTCGTCCATCATCTTCATGTCCAGCGCCCGGACGGGATTCCCATCGAGCACGGGTCCATCGCCGCCCAGGTGACGCTGGGCCGAGGCGGGGACGGAATGCCGCTGGACGAGATGTTCGCCCCGGGAGCGGCATCCGAGATGGAGTTTCCCTTGCGCGCCCACCGCCAGAAGACCAGCGGGGTGCTCGGGCGGACTCCGATCGCGCGCTCCATCGCCCTCCTGAATTTCGAATGGCGGCAGCGGCTGTTTCGCGCGCCCGTCGGGCAGTTGGGGTACGTCCTCTTTTATGACGGCGGCCGGATGGGGCGGACCGCGCAGGGGGGCGACGTCAGCCTGCACGACGTCGGGGTCGGTCTCCGTTTTGGACTTCGGGGCGCGGCCCTGCTACGCGCGGATTATGCCTGGAGTCTCACGGACGGGAAAAGTGCCCTGACCGCTGGAATCGGCCAAGTCTTTTAAAGGGCGTATCTTAAGAGATTTTCCCGACGGTTACAGGGCTTGGCAAAAAAAACCTGTGCTGGCGAAGGTCGGTCTGCTACACTGCGTTCGGGACGTCGACCTCACGTATTACCTCACCATCGCCGTCATCCCAGGAGAATAGTCAGTGAAGTCTTCATCGCGCAAGCCGACGCCTTCACGGTCGGCCAAAAGGCCTACTCCCAGCCGGACGAAGGGGACGACCCGGACGACCCGGACGAGCAGTGCTTCGTCCCGTTCCAGGAAGCCGGCGGCCCGCACGGCCTCGGCCCGTTCCAGGAAGCCGGCGGCCCGCACGGCCTCGGCACGGCCGGCCAAGGCCGTGGTCACGCGCTCGCGGGCAACCACCCCGGCCCGCAGTACCCACGCCAGCGTGCTCGGCACGCACGCCCCCGCCCGCCGCAACGAGCCCGTTCCGTCGCCGATGCCGACGCGCCACGTGGCCCCGCCCCGCGCCGTCCTCGTGACGCCCGCCCGGTCGATGCCGCCTTCGCGCGATCAGCGCAAGCTGGCCCCGGTGCCGCCCCGCGGCGCGCTGGTGGTGCCGGACTTCACCGAAGCCGGCGTGCTCCTCGCGATCACGTACTCGATCCGTGAAGGGCGCCGCGGCGAGTTCTTCGACCTGATGCGCGAGCTGAAGCCCCTCCTTTCCGGTATCGGCGGCATGGACTGCACGATCTACGAAGACCGCAGCCGGCCGCACTACTTCATGCAGGTCTTCCGCTTCAAGGACGAGGCCGAGTTCACGGCCTTCGACGACAAGTTCCACAAGGACCGCAAGATCGCCGCGATCTACGCCCTGCTGGACGACATCGTCGAGGCCGAGAAGAGCGACTTCAAGATCTTCGAGCGGCGGCTCTGATCCAGCCGGCCGGTCACAAGGCCCGGGGCTTCGGCTCCGGGCCTTTTTCTTTTCTGTAGGTGCCGTCCCCGGTCGCGCACTTCCTGTTCGGCCTGACTGCACACGTCGCCGCGTCTTCCGGCGATGACCTGGGCTGGCGCCGGCGGACGGCGATCACGGTGGCGGCGGCCATCGCCCCCGATCTGGACTTCGCCTTCAAGGCCTTCGGCCTGGCCGTGCACCAGGGGGCGAGCCACAGCGTGGGGGCCGCCCTGATCGCGGCTGTCGTGGGGGCGGGCGTGGCCGCGGTGTTGCGGTGGCCCCGACCTCACGTGCTCGGCCTCGCGGCTTTCCTGGGATGGGGGAGCCACATCATCCTCGACCTGCTGAACCTGGACACGCACCCGCCCATCGGCCTGCTCGCGCTGTGGCCCTTCGCGGATGGTCACTACAAGGTGCCGTGGCCGCTCTTCATGGACATCGGCCGTACACTGGATTGGCAGACGGTACGGCACGACGCGCTGGCCCTGGCGTGGGAAGCGATTCTCCTGTGCCCCTTGCTGGTGATCGTCTGGCGCGCACGCACCGGCCGGGGGAGGTGATCATGGCCCGCGGTTTCGAGAGCAAGTCGGTCGCCGACGCCCAGGAAGCGATGCAGGCGGACAAGCCGGTGCGCGGCGACGTCGTTCCCCCCGATCAGAAGCGATTGCAACTCGCGCGCGCGGATGTCGAGCAGCGGCTGCGCACGGCGACGAGCGCGCCCCATCGCGAGATGCTGCAGCGAGCGCTGGCCGCGATCGAGGAGCAAGCGGTAAGGAAATAGGGCCGTCCCCGGGAAATACCGGTGGAGGCCTGCAAGCGCGTGGAGAGTGTGTGGCCATGGAACGCCGGGACTTCATTGCCGTTGCGGCCGGATCCTCCCTCGCGGCGACCTCCGCTGGCGCCTCGATGCCTCGACAGCTCTTCGAGATGCGGAAGGTGCGCCTTCGCTTCGGTCCGATGGAGACGCGCTACGGCGATTACGCGCGGGACGCCCTCATCCCTGCGTTGAATCGTGCGGGCGTCAAGCCCGTCGGAGCCTTCACGGTCATGGTGGGCATGGACGCTCCCGCGGTCTACCTCCTTCTCCCGCACGCGAACGCCGATTCGATCGTTGCCGCCGGCACGCGCCTGGCCGACGACGCGGAGTATCGCCGCGCGGGCGCGTCGTTCCGGGCGCTCCCGGCCGGCGATCCGCCCTACGTGCGGCGCGAGTCGTCGCTGATGCTTGCTTTCGCCAGCATGCCGTCCGTGGACGCGCCGACCGGTCCGCTGACCGCAGCGTCGCGGGTCTTCGAGCTGCGCACCTACGAAGGCCACAGCGAGAGCGCCACGGCGAAGAAGATCGAGATGTTCGAGGGGGGAGGGGAGATCGCCATCTTCCGGAGGGCCGGGATCACGCCGGTTTTTTTCGGCCGCGACCTCGTGGGCCCGACCGTGCCCAGCCTCACCTACATGGTCGTCTTCCCGGACCTGGCCGCGCGGGAAAAGGCCTGGGCGGCTTTTGGCGCGGATCCCGAGTGGCTGAAGCTGCGCGCCACGCCCGGGCTGACGAACGCGGACATCGTGTCCAACATCCGATCCGTCCTTCTCCGACCTGCGGCGTACTCGCAGATGTGACGAGAAGGCGCCCGACTCAGGCGTAGGTGTAGAACCCCCGGCCGCTCTTGCGCCCCAACCAGCCCGCGTCAACCATCCGCCGAAGCAACGGGCAGGGCCGGTACTTGGGATCACCGAGCTCGTCGTGCAGCACCTCGAGGATGGCGAGGCATACATCGAGGCCGATGAAGTCCGCGAGGGCGAGCGGCCCCATCGGATGGTTCATGCCGAGCTTCATCACCTGGTCGATGGCCTCTGGCTTCGCCACCCCCTCGTACACCGCGAAGATCGCCTCGTTGATCATCGGCATCAGCACGCGATTGGCCACGAAGCCGGGGAAGTCGTTCACTTCCACCGGCGTTTTGCCCAGCGCGCGCGACAGGTCCATCACCGTGCGCATGGTGGCGTCGGAGGTCGCTTGGCCGCGGATCACTTCCACCAGCGCCATCAGCGGCACCGGGTTCATGAAGTGCATCCCGATCACGTTCTCCGGCCGCCGGGTAAAGGCGCCGAGCTTCGTGATCGAGATCGACGACGTGTTCGAGGCGAGGATGGCGTCCGGGCGCGTCACCCGGTCGAGCTCGGTGAACACCTGTTGCTTGACGGCGAGGTTCTCGACCACCGCCTCGATCACGAGGTCGACGCCCGAAACGTCATCCATTCCCGTGGTGGCGCGGATGCGGTCCATCGCGGCGGAGCGGTCGCCGGAGGCGATCTTGCCCTTTTCCGCCAGCTTGCCCAGGCTCTTGTCGATCTGCCCCATCGCGCGGTCGAGGGCCTTCTGGTCGAGATCGCGCAGAACGACGGTGTGCCCGCCCTGAGCGAAGACCTGCGCGATGCCGTTGCCCATCGTCCCCGCGCCCAGAACCGCGACCCGCAGCGGCATCTACAGCATCTCCACGGCGAGGGCGACGCCATTGCCGCCGCCGAGGCACAACGTGGCCAGCCCGCGCTTCTTGCCTCGATCCCGTAGCGCGTAGAGCAGGGTGGTGAGCACGCGCGCCCCGCTGGCTCCGATGGGATGGCCGAGCGCCACCGCGCCCCCGTGCACGTTCACGCGCGACGGATCGAGGCCGAGCTCGCGCATGACCGCCACGCCCTGCACGGCAAAGGCCTCGTTCAGCTCGACGAGGTCGACGCTCTCCGCGGTCCACCCGGTCTTCTCGAAGATCTTCCGCACCGCGGGCACCGGCGTCATCATCACCATCTTCGGCTCCAGCCCCGACGTGGCCTGGGCGACGATGCGCGCCATCGGCTTCAAGCCCAGGGCGGCCGCGGTTTCGGATGACGTGACCACCAGCGCCGCCGCGCCGTCGTTCACGCCCGGAGCGTTGCCCGCGGTCACCGATCCGCCTTCCCTGAACGCCGCCTTGAGCTTGCCGAGGGCCTCCATCGACGTGTCCTCGCGCGGCGACTCGTCGCTCGCGAACATCACCGGCTCGCCCTTCTTCTGCGGGATGGGCACGGGCAGGATCTCGTCCTTGAACTTGCCTCCCTTGATGGCGGCGATCGCCTTGCGATGGCTCTCCAGCGCGTACGCGTCCTGCTCCTGCCGCGTGACCGCATGCTTTTCGGCGACGATCTCGCCGCAGCAGCCCATGTGCTGGTCGTCGTAGGCGTCCCATAGCCCGTCGTGGATCATCGAGTCGATGAGCTCGCCGTGGCCGAGGCGCAGCCCCTCCCGCGCTTTCGACAGCAGGTAGGGCGCGTTCGACATCGACTCCATCCCGCCCGCTACTACGACCTCCACGTCGCCGGTGGCGATGCCCTGCGCGGCCAGCATCACCGCCTTCAGCCCCGATCCGCACACCTTGTTGATGGTCAACGCTCCCACGGCGGGCGGAAGGCCGGCCCCGATCGCCGCCTGGCGCGCGGGGGCCTGCCCCACGCCGGCAGACAGGACGTTGCCCATGATGACCTCGTCGATCTTCGCGGGATCGATCCCGGCGCGGCGCACCGCCTCACGCACCACCATCGCCCCCAGCTGCGGCGCGGTGAAGCCCTTGAGCGCGCCCATGAACTTGCCCGTGGGCGTGCGGACGGCGGACACGATGACGGCATCACGCATGACCGGATTTCCTTTCGTTCCTCAGGACGGACGCTTGCGGGACAACGAGAGCGCAGCGGTTTCCAGGAAGCGGGCGCGGATCTCTTCGTCCGCGATCTCCGCGGCCCGGTCGGCGACCGCGGAGGGCACGTCAGCGAGCGGTCCCGACCCTTCGGGGGAGGGAATGGGGCCAGCGTCCTTCATCCCGCCCTCGACGAAGCCGATTCGCCAGGGGGCCAGGCTGCCCGCGATCTGGCGCAGCCGCATCAGGATCTCGGGCTGCATGCCGTGAAGGACCAGGCGCCAGCGCCCATCGGGAACCCGGATACGCAGCGTTCCGCGCTCGATCCCGAGCACTTCCGTTCGCCGCGACAGCTCGGGGCCGACGGCCAGCGGCCAGGCCGCGCGGAGCAGGGCGCGCACACGCTCCGGCGATCCGCCGAACAGGCGTGCCGCGGTATCCGACGCCCCGGCCCGGGTGAGCGCCATCCGCCTAATGTAAGGCAGGTCGCCCCGGCGGGGCTATACTTCTGGACGTGGCGCCCTGTCGTGCGGGGAGAGCCTGAGGTCACCGATGAAGTGTCCGCGCTGCCAGGCGGGGATCGAATCGAAGCCGGACCCTGCGGGGTTCATGGTGTGCCCCGGTTGTGGCGCACGGCTGCGGCGGACGTCCGCGCAGACGGCGCAGGCGGTTCCGGCGTCCGTGCAGGCGGGCGCGATCACCCTCCCGCCCTCCAACAATCCGCTCGGACCGCGGCGCGTCCCGTCCAAGGCGGCCGTTCCCGAAGCGGCCACGACGAACGCCGCCACTCCGCGGCGTGTCGGCGACGATACGGCCCGGGTGGCCAAGGCCGCCGCAGCGGCCGCTGTCGCCGCCCCCTTCACCGCGCCTGCGGCCAACACGCCGCCCACCGCCTCCGCCGTCGATTCGATCCTCGCCGAAATCCGCGCGGTGCGCCGCGTGCAGGAGGAGATCCTCGAGACGCTGCGCGGCCGCGCCGAGTCGCGCGGCGACTCGTCCGGGTTCTCCGGCGGTGACGACTTCGAGGGGCTGCACGAGCCCGCGGTCCGATCGAGCCGCCGCAAGCGCGTGCTGCTGGTCGACGATGATGCCGCTACGCGTGGGGCCGTGGAAGCCGCCTTGGCCGGCGGCGAGGTCCCGGTGACGATCGTCGGTGACGGCAACAGCGCGCTGGCCTCGATCGCGAAGGACAAACCGGACGTCGTCGTCCTCGAGCTCGGGATCAAGGGCGACATGGGCGGCAAGGACGTCGTCAACATGATCAAGGCGACGATGGAGTGGGTCGACCTGCCGATCATCCTGTACACGCGGGTCCCCATGGACGGCCAGAAGGAAGCGCGGCAGGTGCACGGCGCGGACGACTACGTGGCCAAGGGAGCGGGCGGGCCGGAGGCGCTCCTGGCCAAGGTCATTTCCTTTTTCCGCAAGCCCTGACCCTGCTCGTCCTCGCGTCGGCTTCTCCGCGCCGCGCCCAGATACTGCGGAGCCTCGGCATGGCCTTCGAAGTCAAGGTGTCTCATGTGGATGAGACCCTCGATCGCGGCGAGGACGCCGAGCAGGCGGCGACGCGGCTCGCGCGGGCCAAGGCGAGTGCGATCGGAAAGGAAGAATCGCGGCCCGTCCTGGCCGCCGACACCCTCGTCGTCTGCGACGGACGGATTCTCGGCAAGCCGTCGTCTCCGAAGGACGCGGCGGAGATGCTGCGCCTGCTGTCGGGGCGGGATCACGAGGTCGTCACCGCGGTGTGCGTGCTTTCCGCGGGCGTGCTTCGCAGCGGGGTCGCGCGCACGACGGTGACGTTCGCGGATCTGAGCGAGGCCGCCATCGAGTGGTACGTCGCCACCGAGGAGCCGCTCGACAAGGCGGGCGCGTATCACGTAGACGGGCGCGGCGCGCTGTTCATCACCGGGATCAGCGGATCGCCGAGCAACGTCGCCGGCCTGCCCGTGCGCACGATGCTGGCTCTCGCCCGCGAGGCGGAGATCGACCTGGGGCTCGCCTAGTCGATCAGGGCGTCACCGCCCGATTGCGAGGCGGTCGGCGAGAGGACGCGGCAGCCCGGCGCTCAGGATCTTGCGCTGGGTGTCCTTCACCTGGTACGGAATGCGGTGGATGGTGACCACGCGCGTGTCGCTGTCGTAGAACGCGAACGACGTCAGGGGATTGCCGTCGCGGGGCTGGCCGACCGAGCCGGGGTTGATCAGGTACCGCACGCCCTTGCGCAGCCGGAACCGGAACGACGGGGCCACGGTGAGGATGGTCGTGATCGCGTCCGGCGACAGGGCGAAGATCACGGGAAAGTGCGAGTGCCCGAAGAAAGTGATCGGGAACGTCGTGTGCCGGAAGACGTTCAGCGCTTCGATCTCGCCGAAGATGTACGCGTCCTCGTCCACCGGCGTGCCGTGGCAGATGGCGAAGGTCTCGTCGACGAACACCGGGCCCTGGGGCAGCTTCTTCAGCCAGTCGCTGTTCGAGCGGGTGAGCTTCTTGCGGGTCCACATCGCCGCTTCGAGCGCCATGCGGTTGAACAGCTCGCCCTGCTCGATACCCGTCGCCACCTTGTCGTGGTTGCCGCGCACGCCGACCACCGGCCGCATGCGCCGCACCATGTCCACGGCCTGGTTGGGGTTCGCGCAGTAGCCGACGATGTCGCCCAGCAGCACCGTCTTGTCCCACGGCTTGCGCCGCACGAACGAGAGGATGGCGGTCATCGCTTCCTGGTTGGCGTGTATGTCGGAGAGGATCAGGTACTTCATCTGCCGATCGGGCCCACGCCCGGGTCCAGGACAGCGGTCGCGATCTCCCGCGCCGTGTCCCGCGGAGCGGCGGTCGTCGTATCCACCACCAGGTCGGCCAGGCGGTAGATGGGCTCGCGCTCGCTCAAAAGTGCGCTGATTGTCGCACGGTTGGCGGCCAGGGGGCGACTTTCGTCGTGCGCGACGCGCTTCAGGATCGCGGGCAGCGCACAGCGCAGCCAGACCGTCACCGCGTCGGCGCTGAGCACGGAGCGGGTATCGGAAGCGACGAACGCGCCTCCCCCGGAAGCGATCACGACCCGCTCCGCCCGGGTCGCCTCCACCGCCGCCGCGTGCTCGGCGAGGCGGAAGGCCGCTTCGCCTTCCTCCCGGAAGATCGCGGCGACGGTCTTGCCCTTTCGGGCCACCACCAGCGCGTCTAAATCGACGAAGTCCCATTGCAGCAGATCGGCCAGGAGGTGCCCGACCCTGGTCTTGCCCGCGCCCATGAATCCGACGAGCACGACGCGCGATCGTCCGCCGGCCAGAAGCACCGCCATCAGTCGGCCTTGACCGCCTGATCGAGCACGTCGAAGAAGTCCGGGAACGAGACGGCGGCGCATTCCGCGCCCTCGATGGTCGTGTCCCCGGAGATGGCGGCGAGTCCCGCGATGGCGAGCGACATCGCGATGCGGTGATCACCGTGGGATTCGACGCCGGCGCCGTGGAGCGGATGACCGCCCTCGACGACCAGGCCGTCCGGGCGCTCCTCGATGCGCGCTCCCATGCGGGCGAGGCCGGTCGCGATCGCCGCGATGCGATCGCTCTCCTTCACGCGAAGCTCTTCGGCGCCGGCGATGCGGAACGTGCCCGCGGCCATCGCGCCCGCCACGGCGAGGATCGGCAGCTCGTCGATGAGCGACGCGACCTCGGCGGCTTCGATCTCCGTGCCGGCAAGGGCGGATGTCTCGGCTTCGATCCAGCCCACGGGCTCCGGCTCGTGGGACAAGACGCCGACGCGAATGACGGCGCCCATCCTTCGCAGGACGTCGATAAAGGCGATGCGGCCGGGATTCAGAAGGACGCCCTCGACACGAATGCGCGCGTCCCGGGTGATCAGCGCGGCGACGATCAGGAAAGCCGCGCTCGAGGGATCGCCGGGCACCGTCATGTCGAAAGGGGTCACGCGCGCGCCGCCCTCGATGGAGAGGGTCCGCCCCTCGGTTCGCACGGGAACTCCGAAGCAGGGCAGCAGCCGCTCGGTGTGGTCGCGGCTGGCGGTGGGCTCCGTGACCGACGTGCACCCTTCCGCCCGGAGACCGGCCAGCAGGAGAGCCGTCTTCACCTGCGCGCTGGCCACGGGCAGCGTGTGGGCCATCCCCCGCAGCGGCGCGCCGTGGATCGTCATCGGCGGCCGGCCGCCCGTCGACTCGATGCGGGCGCCCATGGCGCGCAGCGGCACCGCCACGCGCTCCACCGGCCGCGCCCGCAGCGACGCGTCACCGTCGAGGGTGGACTGGAAAGGCCGCGACGCGAGCACCCCCGCCAGCATGCGCAGGGTCGATCCCGAGTTGCCGGCGTCCATTGTTCCCGCCGGTGCATGGAGCGCTTCGAAGCCCCCGCCGCGTACCGCGACCGCGTCGCCAGGCACGTCGGCGACGACGTCCACCCCGAGCGCTTCCAGGCAGCGAAGGGTAGACCAGCAGTCTCCCGCCGAGGAAAAGTGACGGAAACGGCTTGTTCCGGCGGCCAGCGCGGCGAGAATGGCCACACGATGCGAGATCGACTTGTCGCCGGGCAGGGCGAACCGGCCGCGCAGGCGGCGCGCGGGCGCGACGCGCACCGGCGGCGCGGGCCCTACCATGCCGCCCCTCGCGGGGCCCGATGAAGTCGCCCGGCGTCCGGACCATCAAGCTCGACGTCGCGAGCCGCTTCGAGATGATCGAGATGGTGCAGACCGTCCTCTCCCGCGCCGCCGAGCAGGCGGGGTTCGACGACGATGCCGCGCATTACCTGAGCGTCGCCGTGCGCGAGTCGGTAGTCAATGCGATCAAGCACGGCAATCGCGGGGACGAGAGCAAGCGCGTCAGCATCGTCCTCACCTCCGCGCCGAACGCGCTCGAGGTGAAGGTCCAGGACCAGGGGGAAGGGTTCGATCCCGCCGCCGTCCCCGACCCGCTCGCGGAAGAGAACCTGCTGAAGGCGGACGGCCGCGGCATCTTCTTCATGCGGCAGTTCATGGACGAGGTCTCTTACTCGTTCCCGCCGCGGGGCGGGACCGCCGTGAAGATGGTGAAGCGGGTGCACGCCGAGGCCGGCTAGCTCGACGCGAAGCAGCGCGTTTCCACGGGGGCCTTTGGCCAGGACACGCGTGCGCAGCCCCGGCGAGTGTTCGAGCGACCGGCACTCGCCCGGCCCGCAGAGGACGAGCACGGGGCCCGCGGCGAGCCGCCGCTGGATCTCGCCGATGCCTTCGACCTGTCGGACGCGCCCGTCGTTGTAGAAGTACCCCGCCATCCACGCCGTGCGCCAGGCGCCCCACGCCAGCACGTCGCGGCCGCGGGCGGGGAGAAACAGATCGCGTCCGGACTCGCGCGCCCGCAGGATCGGCGGCGCGGCGCTGGTCAGCAGGACGAGCAGCCCGGCGGCGCCCACGCGCATCGCGCGCAGCGCCTGGTCGGGGGCGCGACGGATCAATGACGAGAAGAGCAGCGCGGTCAGCACGCACCACGCGGCGACGGGCATCAGCAGGGGCCACGCCCGCTCGTCCGCGCGCGAGGCGGCAATCAGGCCCGCGCCAACGAGCGCGGCCAGGGTCACCGTGACGACACCCGCTGCGCGCGTGCCCGCGACGGCGGCGCCCTTCACCATCCGATCCGCGGCCCGTCCGATCCACAGCGCGAGAGGAGGGAGGCACGGAAGGATGTAGCCGGGCAGCTTCGAGCCCGCGAGGGAGAAGAACAGCAACGGGAGGACGAGCCACGAGAGGACGAAGAGGTCGGCGCGGCTCGCACGCGGGTGAACCAGCGTGAGCGCGGGGATCACGAGCCCCGACCAGGGGAACAGACCGATCAGCAACACCGGCAGGTAGTAGACGACGGGACCCGGGTGCCGGTGGACGGTGGAGGTGAAGCGCTGCACGTTGTGGTCGAGGAAGAAGGTGTCGACGAACGCGAGCCCCTGGGCAAGGGTCACCAGGACGTACCAGGGGGCGGCGACGAGCAGGAACAGGATCCAGTTGAGCGGCGACGCGATGCGCCGCAGCAGGCGCCAGTCGCGGGCGGCGAGGATGTAGCCACCGACGGCCAGCGCCGGAAGCAGCGCGCCGAGCGGTCCCTTCGCCAGCGTGGCCAGCGCCGCGAAGACAAAGGCGGCCGGGACGGCGAGGCGTCCGGCAATTCCAAGGGCGGCAAGGCCAAGGAAAGCGATCGACGTGGTGACGGTCGCGGCCAGGAGCATGTCCATGGAGGCCGCGCGCCCATACATGAAGATGAGCAGGCAGGTGCCGGTGACGAAACCGGCGTGCAGCCCTGCGGCGCCGCCGTAGAGCCGTGCTCCGGCGATCGCCGTGGCCCCCGTCATCAGCAGGGCGGCGAGCAGAGCCGGCACCCGCGCCGCCATCTCCGTCTCGCCCAGGGCGCGGAACGCCGCCGCCGCCATCCAGTAGTAGAGCGCGGGCTTCTCGAGCCACGGCTGTCCCTGCAGGGTCGGGGTGACGAGATCGCCGCTGCGGCTCATCTCTATCGCTACGCGGGCGTAGCGCGGCTCGTCGGGGCCAACGAGGGGCACGTGTCCCTGCCGAAGCAGCAGGAGCGCGGCGGTGAGTGCCATGAGCAACGCGGCACCGCGGACGGGCAGGGCCGCGTCGGGTCTCATCGTGGACCGATTATGATGCAGGCACCTTGAGCTGGAAATTCGTCGCCGTCGCGATGGAAGCGGTGTTGCGTGCCGGCGCCCTGCAGAAGGAGCGGTATGGCGACCCCACGCTGATCGTCGAGCACAAGGGCGCGATCGACCTCGTCACCGAGGTGGACCGCAGCTGCGAGCGCGCGATCCTCGAGGTGCTGCGGGCGCGGTTTCCCGATCACGACGTGGTGACCGAGGAGTCGCACATCGAGCGTACGGGCTCGCGCTACGTCTGGTTCGTCGATCCGCTCGACGGGACGACGAACTTCGCCCACGCGTATCCTTTCTTCTGCTCGTCGGTCGCGCTCACTGTCGACGGCGAGGTCGTCGCGGGCGCGGTGTACGACTGCGTCAAGGAGGAGCTGTTCAGCGCGGAGCGCGGCGGGGGAGCGCACCTGAACGGGCGGCGGCTCAAGGTCACCGGTCGCGACGAGTTGCTGGCCAGCCTTCTGGTGACGGGATTTCCCTACGATCTCCGCGATGATCTCGCCAACAAGCTGCGCGTGTTCAATCGCTTCATGGGCGAGGCACGAGCCATTCGACGCGACGGTGCGGCGGCGCTGGATCTTTCCTATGTCGCCGCGGGCCGCGT
>Ga0136617_10003290_pt1 | contig 14425 bp, 16 predicted proteins | sample AntDrymUQ3222106_2_FD_129672 | JGI IMG/M metagenome (GOLD analysis project Ga0136617, IMG submission 129672) | Polar desert sand microbial communities from Dry Valleys, Antarctica - metaG UQ322 (21.06) | ecosystem: Environmental > Terrestrial > Soil > Desert | place: Antarctica: Dry Valley... | reverse complement strand
GGCCTGGGCGATGGCGGTCTGGAAGTCGACGTCCCAAAGCGTGGGCGCCTCGGCCTGGTAAGCGTCACCCGAGGCCAGCAGCCGGAGGAATCCTCGCTGCGACGCCCTCTGGGCGGCGGCGCCGACCGTCGTGTAGGTCATGCGCCAGTCCACCGAGAGGCCGAGCCGCCGCCACAGGATCTCGAAGGCCTTCTCGTCCGCCCCCGTGAGCCGCTCGCACAGCTCGACGAAGTTGGGTCGGGATACGGCGATCGGCGGCGACGGCGGCTCCCCCGGAGGGGCGAAGTCGGGGTCGTACGACAAGGTCGGGTCGCAGCGGACGCCGAAGAAATTCTGAACACGTCGCTCCGTGGGAAGACCGTTGTCGTCCCACCCCATGGGATAGAAGACCTCCTGCCCTCGCATCCGTCGGAAGCGGGCCACGGCGTCGGTGTGGGTGTAGGAGAAGACGTGGCCGACGTGCAGCGAGCCGCTCACAGTGGGTGGAGGCGTGTCGATGGAGTAGATGTCGGCCCGCGACTTCGAACGGTCGAACCGGTAGGTGCCGTCGGCCTCCCAGCGGTCGCCCCACTTCTGCTCGAGGCCGTCGAGAGACGGTTTATCGGGGACTTCTGGTGACGGCACACGGTTACGGTAACCGGGTGATGCGCCTCCACGACACCGCACTGGGCCGGCCGGCGGACGTCGAGCTACGCGACGCCGGAAAGGTCTCGATGTACCTGTGCGGCCCCACGGTCTACGACGTCCCCCACATCGGTCACGGCCGGATGGGGCTCGTCTGGGACGTGCTGCGACGCTATCTGGAGTGGAGCGGGCTCGAGGTCCGGTTCGTGTCGAACATCACCGACATCGACGACAACATCATCCGCCGGGCGAACAAGGAACGCCGCTCGTCGTCGGAGGTGGCCGTCCAGTACGAGGGCGCCTGGTACGACGCCATGGACGCCCTCGGCGTGAAGCGCCCGACCGTCGATCCCCACGCCACCGCCTATGTCGAGCAGATGGTGGAGCTGGTCGACCGCCTGGTGGCCGCGGGCAAGGCCTATGAGACGCCTGACGGGGTGTACCTGGAGGTCGACGCCGTGCCCGGCTACGGCCTGCTGGCCCGCCAGCCGCTCGACACCCTCAGGTCGGGCGCCCGGGTCGACGTGGACGAGGAAAAGCGGTCGCCGCTGGACTTCGCCCTCTGGAAGAAGGCCAAGCCCGACGAGCCGACGTGGAAGTCACCGTGGGGCGACGGCCGGCCGGGCTGGCACACCGAGTGCGTGGTCATGTCGCTCGACCTGCTGGGCGACGGCTTCGACCTCCACGCCGGGGGGGTCGACCTGGCTTTCCCGCACCACGAGAACGAGCGGGCCCAGGCCATCGCCGACGGCAGGGACTTCGCCCGCCGCTGGGCCCACAACGGTCACGTACAGATGGCCGGGGAGAAGATGTCCAAGTCGCTGGGCAACCTCCGTACCCTCACCGATCTCCTCGATCTGGTCGACCCCCGCGCGTACCGGCTCATCGTCCTCCAGTCGCACTACCGGACGCCGGTGGAGGTCACCGCGGCGACGCTGGAGCAGGCGACCAACACCCTGAGTGGGCTCGACGCGTTCGCCCGGCGGGTGGCCGATCTCCCGCCGGCGGGAGCGGATGCGGCCGCCATCGAGCGCTTTCGGGCCGCCATGGACGACGACCTCGACACACCACGTGCCGTGGCCGAGCTGTCGGGCCTGGTCCGGGCGGCCAACACCGCCCTCGACGGCGGCGACCACCAGGGGGCGGGCCCGCTGGCCGCCGCCGCGCATGACCTTGCTGGCGCCTTCGGACTTGAGCTGGGTGGCGGCGGCGACAGCGTGCCGGCCGAGGTGACCGCCCTCCTCACTGCCCGCGAGTCGGCTCGCGCCAACCGCGATTTCGCCGGAGCCGACGCCCTCCGGGACCGGATCGAGGCCCTCGGATGGGTAGTGGAGGACACGCCTCGGGGGGCCCGCGTCCACCGCAAATGAGGTAGAGACAGGGCGGATTCCGGCTGGTAGCTTCGCCCGCGGGGAACTCGCTTCGCACGGCAGGACGCACGGTTGGGCAGTCCCCCAGAAGCAGGTACCAACGCGAGAAGGGGGATCGCCACCGTGGCGACCGGAACCGTCAAGTGGTTTAACGCCGACAAGGGCTACGGGTTCATCCAGCAGTCCGACGGGAATGACGTCTTCGTGCACTTCAGCGCCATCCAGAAGCCCGGCTATCGCAGCCTGGACGAGGGTGAGGCCGTCGAGTTCGACGTGCAGACGGGCCCCAAGGGCCTCCAGGCGGCCAACGTCCGCCCCGCGGGCTAAACCGCCTTTCCACTCGCCAGGCGGTGGCCTTCGCGCCCGGCGCCGCCTGCGCTCACTACGCTGACACCGGTGGATGAGATCGGCGAGCCGTCCCGCCGGCCGGAACTCGAACTCGAAGAAACGGACCGCCTGGAGGCCCTGGAGCACCAGGTCCGCCAGCTGATGAGCCGGCTGGCCAGCTGGGTCGAGTCCCAGCTGGTCCAGGTCGTCGACGAAAGGCGCAGTGACCTGCGCGCCCTGCGTTCGGAGCTCCAGGCCGCGCTCAACGTGCAGGTGGCGACCGCCCGCGCCGAGAGCACGTCCATGCTCACCGTCGCCACTCACAGGCTGAGCGTCAACCAGGAGCAGCTGGGCGAACGGTTGGAGAACGCGGCGGCGCGCGCGACAGAGGCGGTGGCCGGCGTCGCCGCCCTCATGTCGAACACCACAGACACCGAGCGCATCGAGGCCCTCGACCACCGGCTCGGCCAGCGCATCAGCACCCTCGCCGACTTGGTGCAGGCCCAGCTGACCGACTCGGGGGATCGCCGGCGGGCGGAGATGGAGGCGCTACGGGCCGAGTTGGAAGCTGCCCTGGGCGAGCAGCTTCGGGCGGTAGCCCGTCAGGCCGAGCAGACATCGGAGCGGGTCACCGCCCTCAGCACCTCCTCCGAGGCGGAGGCGGCTCGAGCCGCAGCCTTCGAGGAGCGGTTGCGCGCCGCAATGAGTCGCCTTGGCGAAGCGCTGGAGGCCAAGCTGGCCGAGTCGGCTGCCGCCAGGTTGGCCGACCTCGACACCGTGCGCACCCGGCTGCAGGCAGTGGTCGACGAGCGCATCGAGCAGAACCAGGGCGCAACCGCGTCGATGCTCGGTTCCGTCGTGGAACGTCTCGAGGGTCTCGCGGGCCAGGCTTCACAATCCGCCGAGGCGATGGCTGCGCTCACCGTTTCATCGGAGGCCGGGATGGCCCGGGTGGACGCCCTGGAGGGCCGGGTCAGGTCGGCCATCGCCCGGCTGACCGAGGCCGTCGACACTGGAGTGGCCGCCGCTACTGCGGGCCGGGAGGCGAGCGTGGATGCCCTCCGCGCCGAGCTCCAGGCTGCCCTCGATGAGCGGATCCGGGCGCTGACTAGCCGCGCCGACCAGGCGGCGGAGGCCGAGGCGGCCCGGACGGAGGCCTTCCGCGTCGAGCTGCGGGCCGCACTGGACGAGAGGCTGCGGGAGGTCGCCGCCGAGGCGGCGCATGCGAGCGAGGGGATCGGCAAGCTGACTGCGGCGGTAGACGTCGAGTCCGGTCGCATCCATGCCTTCGAGGACCGGGTGCACGCCGCGGTCCTGCGCCTGACCGAGTCGCTCGACACCCGCCTGGCCGAAGCGGCCACCGGTCGTGAGGAAGAGGTCCACGGCCTGCGCATCGACCTCCGGTCCGCCCTGGACGAGCGCCTGGGTGAGACCTGGCGCTCCGTCGAGGTCAGGATGGAGTCGTTCGAGACCCGCTTCCGGGCTGCGCTGGCCGGCCTTGCGGAGACGACGGACGCCCGCCTGGCGGAGACCGTCATCGGCCGCCCAGCAGAGGTCGAAGGCCTGCGCGAGGATTTCCGGGCCGCCGTCGCCGCCGACCGAGAGACAACGCTGGAGGCGTTCCGTGCCGAGCTCCTGGGGGCGATCGAGGAGCGTGTGCAGGAGGTCGCTGCCGAGGCGTCGCGGGCAGCTGGGGGCCTGGCCGCCCTGACGGCGTCCGCCGAGGCGGAAGCTGCCCGCTCCCTCGCCCTCGAGGAGCGAGTCCGCTCGGTGGTGAGCCGGTTGACCGAGTCGGTCGAAGCCGTCGCCGCTGCGTCCACCACCGGCAAGGGAGAGGTCGAGGCACTACGGGAGGAGATCCGGGCGGCCCTCGACGAGAGGCTGGCGGCGCTGCAGGCATCGCATGAGGCGGAGACCGGCCGTGCCGACGAAATCGAGGACCGGATGCGCTCGGCTGTCAACGAGCTGCAGGCCGGGCTCGACGATCGGCTCGAAACAGCGTCTCGTCAGGCGACGGACGGCCTGGCCGTCCTCAGCCAGTCCCTTGAGGCCGAGGCGGCCCGGCTGGAGGCCTTCGACCACCGGGTGCGCACTGCGATGCGCCGCCTGACCGAGTCTGTCGAGACTCAGCTGGCGGAGTCCGCCGGCGCCCGCCAGGCCGATCTCGAAGTACTGCGCTCGCAGCTCGAGACCACCCTGACCGCCCAGCTCTCCGACCGGGTGGGGGAGCTCGTCGACACCCGCGTGGCCGACGCCGTCGAGCGCCACCGGACCGAGCTTCAGAGACTGCAGGGGGAGCTGCGTGAGGCGCTCACGCAGCAGCTGGCCGAAGCCAGGTCGCAGATCGCCTCTGCGGTCGCTGGCGCCAACAAGAGGTTCGTGCGGGCCCACGAACAGCTCAGCGCGCGGATGGAGGTCGTGGCCCGGCAGGCCACTGGCTCCGCCGAGAGAGTCGATGCCGTCGCGAACGCGGCCGCGGGCGACGGACGTCGACTGGAGGCGCTGGAAGTGCATGCCCGCAGTACCGAAGCACGGATCGGTCAGCTGATAGAGGCCAGGGTCACCCAGCTCACCGGAGACATCGAGGCCCGGATGGCTGCGCTCCGTACCGGGATGGAGGGTGCGCTGGCCACGCAGTCCGGCGAGGTCCGGGCTGAGATAGCCTCCTCCGCCGCCGACGCGGACAGGAAGCTGGTCGGTACGGAGGCCCACGTCGACTCGCAGGTGGCTGAGCTGTCGGATCGGCTGGCGACGGCCAGCGCCGGCCTGGAAGCTGCGAATGCGTCGCTGGCGACCGGCCAGGGTCGGGTCGACGAGCTCGCCAAACGGGTTCGCCAGTTCGAGAACCGCTTGGCCGAGGCGGTCAAGGCCCAGATAGCGGACTCGGCGGCGCGCCGGGCGGCCGAGATCACCGCCCTCTCCGCCGACGTGGCCGAGGTTCGCTCACTGGTGGCGTCCGTGGCGGCCGCCAAGACCCGCGCCTCGAGCCGGGCCCAGGACCAGCTCAGGAAGGGACTCGAGGAAATCTCCGGACGGGTCGACGAGCTTGTCTCGGCCGCGTCGGCCGAGCGGAGCGCTCTCGCCCCGCTCCGCAGCGACGTCAGGGTCCTGCAGACGCAGGTGTCGGAGCTGGCGAAGGTGCTGGCCGAGTTGCCATCCCGCCGCAAGACCGCGCCTCGGAGGGCGACGGCCGCCAAGGCCCCGCCGGCGGCCAAGCGAACGTCGCGGGCGCCGAAGAACGGTCAGTAGACGATCAACGTGCGGGTGACGTCGCCGGCCTTCATGGCGTCGAACGCGCTGTTGACCTCGGACAGGTCGATTCGGCGGGACACCAGCTCGTCGAGAAGCAGGGAGCCGCTCCGGTAGAGGTCGACCAGGCGCGGGATGTCGCGCCGGATGTCGGACGAGCCATACCAGCAGCCCTTTATGGAGCGCTCCTGGAGCACGACGCCGAGCATCGCGGGCAGCGTCAGCATGACATCGAGTGGGGGGATGCCGACGAGCACCGCCTGGCCCCCGCGCCGCGTCATGTCCACGGTCTGGTGGATGGTCGCTCCCGTCCCGAGGGCCTCGAAGGCCACGTCGGCGCCCCGCTGGCCGGTCAGGTCGCGCACGGCGTTGACGGCATCGACCCTGGTCGCGTCGACTGCGTCCGTGGCGCCGAAGGCCTCGGCTGCGGCGAGTTTCGCCGGGTTGACGTCGACGGCGACGATCGTCGCCGCCCCGGCGATGCGGGCGCCCTGGACCACGTTGAGGCCGACTCCTCCGCAGCCCACGACGGCCACGGCGTCGCCCGGGACGATCGCCGCGGTGTTGAGCGCGGCGCCGACGCCGGTCAGGACGGAACAACCCAGGAGGGCGAGGACCTCGAGCGACAGGTCGTCGGGCACCTTGACGGCTGCGCTAGCGGGAACGACCGTGACCTCGGAGAACGTGCCCGTTGCGCACATCTGGAACAGGGCCGCGCCGTCGAGCCGCAGCCGGGGAGTGCCGTCGAGCAGGCCGCCAGAGAGCAGTACGACGTCGGCGCTCTGGCAGAGCTGGGCCTGACCGCGCCGGCAGAAGAAGCACTCGCCGCACTGCGGGACCCAAGAGACGACCACGCGGTCACCCGGCTCGAACCCGGTCACGTCCTCGCCCATGTCCTCGACGACCGCCGAGGCTTCGTGACCGAGCACGGCAGGCAGGGGGATGGGCATGGTCCCGTCCTGCATCGAGAGGTCAGACCGGCAAACCCCGCAGGCGGCCACCCGGATTCTCAGTTCCCCGGCGCGAGGATTCTCGACCTCCACGTCCTGACGGAGGACGAGCGGTCGACCGACGTCGGTCAGCACGGCCGCTCTAGCCATTTCGGTCCTCTCGGTCGGCGGCCCGTACCCCGTAGGCGATGACGATCGATGGTGCCAGCAGCGCAGAGCCCGTCGCCAGGCAGCCGACCACGATCGTCGTCATGGCCGGGCGGAAGGTGGTGGCCATGCCGAGGGTAAAGGCCACGATGGCGACGAGCCACAGGCTGTAGCCGACCCGCTTGCCGGTACGGGCCAGGCGGCCCATGCGCGCCCGGCGGGCGAGAACAGGGTCGGAGTCGGGGGAGAACGGGTTGGCGTCGGGCAAGGGCAGATGGTGGCACGGGGACTGCGGCCCGGTCCCGACCAGCCCAGTCCCGACCAGCCCGGTCCCGACCAGCCCAGTGCGTTCAGCGACTCGGCGCTGTCGAATGTCCCTCTGTGGAGGGGTCGCGGAAGGGGCTGACGACCTGTAGTCCGTCGAACATCCGGCCGTCCTGCAGGTCCTCGGTGAGCAACGAATGGGCACGTGAGCGGCGCGCCGAGACGACGATGAGTGCGTCCCAGAACGACAACTGATGCCGCTCCTCGATCTCTGAGGCGGCGACGATGTCATCGGCGTCCGGACGGTGGACCGGCCAGGCCCGGTATGTGGCGATGACCTCCCGAGCGGTCCGACGCGGCAGCGGCCGGCTGAGCTTGCGAGTCACCGTGACGTAGAACTCCTGGAGCACCTGCGTGCTCATCAGCCCTGACTCGTCGTGCCACAGGGACTGGAGTTGCGATCGCGCTGACTGGTGCTTTGCGCCTGCATCGGCGTCGTAGGCGTAAACAAGCACGTTGGTGTCCACGAACGTCGGTTCACCTGTCATGGAGGGCGTTCCGATCAGGAAGGGCGCCACCGCCGAGGCGGAACCCCCGGTTGAGGTGGGCGAGGGCGGCGATCCTGGCTCGCCTGTAAGCGTCGTCTTCGCCGACCAGCCTCTGGATTTCGTGCGCCACGAGCTTGCTCACGGACGTCGATCGTCGGGTGGCAAGCACCTTCGCCTTGGCGACAGTCTCCTCGTCAAGCTGGACGGTCAGGTTCCGCTTCATGAGCCAATCCTACGTGAAGCACGTGCAACACGTGAATCACGTGGACCGAGCTCCCCTCCTGATCGCTTGGAGTCCGTCTACTCCAAACCTGTCCGATGCCCCGGCGGGATCACGTCGTCGGCGCCCACGACCGTCACCAAGCGGCCCGCCCCTCGTCGGTCACAGCCGTTCGTCACGCGACAGAAGGTTCGCACAGAGCATGCGAGCCAGGGACGCGTACTCGGCGTCGTAGGTCTTCGCCCAGAGGTGGAGAGCGGCGCTGGCGTCGATGACGAGCATCAGTGGCTGGATCGGGACCGGCGGAGAGCGTCAAGGAAGTTCGGCATGGACTCGCCTGCCACCGTGCGTGCCTCGTTTAGACGTTGGCGGGGAGGAGGCGGGCGAAGTTCTCGAAGAACATGTACAGGACCACGAGGAACACGGGAGCGCTGAGGATGTAGGCGGTCCAGCGGCGTCCCGACCAGTGGCCGAGGGCCCAGGCGGCCAGCCAGACGGAGCCGGCGATGATGCCCCAGGCGATGGCGGGGCGGTTGGCGGCGCCGCCCCCCGAGAGCCCGGCCGGCTCCTCATCGGATATCAGCTGGCGGGTTCGAGGGGGGGGCGACTCGGCCGTCGGGGACGAGGCCGTCGGGGCCGACGCGGCGACCTCGACGGGCAGGCCCGTCAGCTTGCCGATCACGATCAGGCGTTGCTCGGCGCTGTACTTGGGGTTGCAGGTGGTGAGGGTCAGCCGGCTGTCAGTGGTGTCGTCGAGGACAGACACCTCGTTGGGGGTGACGATGCGCTTCTCCATCACCTCGTAGCGGAACGTCCCCGAACGCGTGGTGACCGTGATGGGGTCTCCTGTCACGAGCTCGTCGATCCGGTTGAACGGGGCGCCGTAGGTCGTGCGGTGTCCGGCCAGGGCGGCGTTGCCCTTCTCCCCCGGCATCCTCGTGTCGGGGTAGTGGCCGACCCCCTTCTTCAGGTCCTCGACGCCCACGCCCTCCACGACCACCTCGTCGAGGCCGATCTTGGGGATGTCGATCACGGCGGCGGCGTCGCCCTCCACGAGCGGCGCGGGAACCGTCGTCGGCGCCGCGGTCGATGCCTGCCCCGGAGCAGGCGTCGTGGTGGGGGCGGCGAGCTGGTTCGCGAACTCCGAGCGCAGGGACTTCTGCTCGCGGTCGTGGGTCAGCCCGGTGCCCCAGAGCTGATAGACGACGAAGAGGAGGAGGAGGACGCCTGCGGAGATGAGCGTCTTGCCCGTCCCCCGGACGAAGCGCCGGATCACGATGTCGGCAGGATACCGCCTGGTCTGCTTGGACCATGGTTCACACCCACCGGTACTTTGGTGGGGTCCCATGGCCCTCGCCGTCCGTCTCCGCTCCGCCGTCTCGTTGCTCGGCCGGTTCCCGGCTTTGGCCGGAGTCGATCTCGACGTGGCGCCCGGCAACGTGTTGCTGATTCAAGGGCCCAACGGGGCGGGCAAGACCACGCTGCTGCGGGCCTGCGCCGGTTTGGCCGCTTTCACCGACGGTGAGGCCGAGGTCCTGGGCTACGACCTCCGGCGCGACCGGCGGTCGGGCCGGCGCCGGCTCGGCCTCCTGGGCCATTCCACCTTCCTCTACGACGACCTGACCGTGGCCGACAACCTCAGGTTCTCGGCCCGGGCCGGCGGTGCCGATGTGGCCTCCGCAGGGGAGGCCATGGCCCGGCTGGGCCTGGACGGGCGGTTGCGGGACGTTTCCGCCGGCAAGCTCTCGGCCGGCCAGCGCCGGCGGGTGGCGGTGGCTGCGGTGGTGGCCCGGCGGCCCGACCTGTGGCTGCTCGACGAGCCCCACGCCGGCCTCGACGCCGCCGGGCGGGACCTGTTCGACGGCATCGTGCGAGAGGCGGCCGCCGGCGGCGCCACCGTGATGCTCGCCTCCCACGAGCTCGACCGGGCCGCAGCTCTGGCAACACGAACCGTCACCATGGCCGGCGGCCTGGTCGCCGGCGGGCTGCTGGCCCCGGCGCGAAGTGCGAGCAATGTGGCGTGACGCGGTCCTGGTGGCCGGCAAGGACCTGCGCGTGGAGGCCCGGTCCCGGGTGGGGATCAACCAGGTGGTGCCCTTCGCCCTGCTTGTGCTGGTTCTGTTCGCCTTCGCCCTCGACTCCGACCGGGCCACCCTGGCCGGCGTCGGGCCCGGGCTGTTCTGGGTCACCGTGCTGTTCTCGGGCCTGCTGGCCATCCAGCGCTCCTTCGTCATCGAGGCCGACGACGACGCGCGAGACGCCCTCCGCCTGTCCGGCCTCGACGGTGCCGGCATCTTCCTGGGCAAGGCGGCAGCGATCGCCGTGCAGTTGGCCGCACTGGAGGCGGTGCTGGCTGTCGGCGTGGTCGTCCTCTACAACCTGCAGCTCCACGGTCCGGTCATGCTGCTGCTGACCTGCGTGGCCACCACCGTCGGCCTGGCCGCCGCCGGCACCGTGTACGGGATCATCGCCGCCGGCCTGCGCGTGCGCGACACGCTGCTGCCGCTGCTCGTCCTGCCCGTCCTGGCGCCGGTGCTGCTGGCTGCGGCCCGGGCCTGCGAGGCCGCCCTCGCCGGCACCCCGTCCGAGGGGTGGCCGTGGGTCCGGCTGCTCTTGGTGTTCGCCACCATCTACGTGACGTTCGGGGTCGTGGCCTTCGGCCCCCTCCTGGAGGAGTCTTGAGACGGTGACGACGACCAGCACGCCGGCGGGTCTGAGCACCCGGGCCACCCGGATGCTGGGATGGCTGACCGCAGCCACCCTGGCTCTCACCGCGGTGATGGCCCTGGTGGTCTCGCCGCCCGACGTCAACATGAAGGACTCGGTCCGCCTCTTGTACCTGCACGTGCCCACGGCCTGGCTGGCCATGTACGTGTCGTTCGGGATCACCACGCTGGCCAGCGTCTTGTACCTGTGGAAGCGGACCCGCTCGCGCTTCTGGGATCTCACCGCCGGCGCCTCGGCCGAGATCGGCGTGTTGTTCCTCGGCCTGACCCTGCTGATCGGCTCGATCTGGGGTCGCATCACGTGGGGCGTCTGGTGGACCTGGGACGCCCGGCTGACCACCACCGCGGTGCTCTTCGTGCTCTACCTCGGCTACCTGGCCGTCCGGAAGGTGCCGGCCGCGCCGGAAGTGCAGTCCCGCCGGGCCGCCATCGTGGCCGTCGCCGCCTTCCTCGACGTGCCCATCGTCCACTTCTCGGTCACCTGGTGGCGGACGCTTCACCAGGACGCCTCGATCCTCGACGAGCGCCGCCTCCTCGATCCCCAGATCACCGGCACCATGGCGCTGACCCTCTTCATCGGTGTGGCCGCCTTCACCCTGCTGTACGCCTGGCTGCTGGTCCACCGCTTCCGGCTCGCCTGGGTCGAAGACCGTATCGCAGACCGCCAGATGGACATCGCCATCGAGGAGCGCCGGGCCGAAGCCGAGGTGGTCAAGTGACGGACGCGGGTTACATCTTCGCCGGGTACGCGGCAACGACCGGGATACTCGGCGCCTACGCCGCGTGGGTCATCCGGCGCCGCCGGACGCTGAGCGCGCTGCTGCGGCCCGGCGACAAGTGATCGACCCCCGCCGCCGGCTCTGGCTGGCCGGCGCAGTCGTGCTGGCCGCCCTCGGGTTCCTGGTCTTCCAGGGCCTGGGCAACGCCACCCTGTACTTCCGCACGGCCGACGAGGCCGTCGCCCAGCGGACGGAGCTGGGCGACCGCCGGTTCCGGATCGAGGGCGACGTGGTCGACGGGAGCGTCGAGCAGGTCGGCGACGACGTGTCGTTCACCCTCACCTCCAAGAGCGTGGAGGTGCCGGTCCGGCACAAGGGTGACCCGCCCGAGCTGTTCAAGCCCGGCATCCCCGTGGTGCTGGAAGGCAGGTTCCGGGGCGACGTCTTCTCCAGCGACCGCATCCTGGTGCGGCACTCCGAGACCTACGTCGCCGAGAACCCCGACAGGGTGCAGACCCCCCAACCATGAGCGCCGTTCTCGGAACGGCCGCCGTGACCCTGGGCCTGGTGGCCGCCATCCTGGGTATGGCCACACTGGCCCTGGGCCTGCGGCGGGGCAACCCAGCCATGCTGCGGGCCGGCCAGCGGTACACCTGGCTTGTCCTGGCCGGGGCAGTGCTCGCCACCGCGGCCATGCAGTTCGCCCTGCACAGCCACAACTTCTCGCTCAAGTACGTCGCCGATAACGGCAGCCGCAGCACGCCGGTCCTGTACACCGTCACGACCATGTGGTCGGCCCTGGAGGGCTCGATCCTGCTGTGGGCTCTGGTCCTGGCCGGCTACCTGGCCGTCATGGCCCGGCATTTCAGGGACCGGGCCACCGACCCGATCGTGGCTTGGGCCACCATCTTTGCCCTGGCGGTGGCCGCCTTCTTCTTCGGGCTGATGGCCGGCCCGGCCAACCCGTTCAGGCTGGTCGCCGGGGCCATCCCCCTCGACGGGCCCGGGCCCAACCCGTTGCTGCAGAACCATCCTCTCGTCGCCTTCCACCCGCCGATGCTCTACCTGGGCTACGTCGGCTTCACCATCCCCTTCGCCTTCGGGCTCGCCGCCCTGGTCACCGGCCGCCTGGGTGAGGGCTGGCTGGTGGAGACCCGGCGCTGGACCCTGTTCGCCTGGGGATTCCTGACCATCGGGATCGTCCTGGGTGCCTGGTGGTCCTACGAGGTGCTGGGCTGGGGCGGCTACTGGGCGTGGGACCCGGTCGAGAACGCGTCGTTCCTCCCCTGGCTGACCGCCACCGCCTACGTCCATTCGGTCATGGTCCAAGAGCGCAGGGCGATGCTGCGGGTCTGGAACCTGTCGCTGCTCGTGGCCACGTTCTCCCTGACGATTCTCGGGACGTTCCTCACCCGCTCGGGCGTGCTCGACTCGGTCCACGCCTTCACCGAGTCGCCCATCGGCCCGGCCATCCTCGGCTTCTTCGCCCTGGTGGTCACCGTCTCGATCGCCCTCGTCGGATGTCGGGGCGACACGCTGCGCTCGCCCGGCTCGATCGACGCGCCCGTCTCGCGGGAGGGCGCCTTCCTCGCCAACAACGTGGCCTTCGCCGCCTTCGCCTTCGTCGTCCTGCTCGGCACCGTCTTCCCGCTCCTCGCCGAGGCCATCAACGGCGACCAGCTGTCCGTGGGTGCCCCGTACTTCAACCGGATGACCGCGCCGATCGGTTTCACCCTGCTGTTTCTCATGGCCGTGGCACCAGCCCTGCCGTGGCGCAAGGCTGCGACCGAGACCCTGCACCGCCGGCTGCTGTGGCCGGCCTGGGCCGGGACGCTGACCGTGGTGATCTGCGTGGCGTCGGGGCTTCGGGGCCTCAGCCCGCTGCTGGCCTTCGGCCTGGGTGCCTTCGCCGGCGCCGCCGCCCTGCGCCAGCTCGGCCTCTCGGTCCGGGGCGCCCGGCGGGCCGCCCAGCCACTGTGGCGGGGCCTCTTCGGCCGGGCCAACGGCGGGATGGTGGTCCACATCGGAGTGGTGGTGGTGGCGGTGGCCTTCGCCGCCAGCTCCGCCTACAGCCACCGGGCGCAGTTCCGCCTCGGTCCTGGGGAATCGTCCACGCTGGCCGGCCACAGCGTCACCTACCTGGGGACGACCACGGTCGAGCACCCGAACAAGACGACCACTCAGGCCCGCATCCGGGTCGACGGCGGGAAGGTGTACGAGCCCAGCCTCCACCAGTTCCCGTTCGGCTCCCAAGCCATTGGGTCGCCGTCGGTGAAGACGGGCGCGCGGGCCGACGTCTACCTGACACTGGTCGTGCCGCCGGACGCCGCGGGCGTGGCTGTGATCGGTGTCAACGTCCAGCCCCTGATCGCATGGCTGTGGACCGGCGGGACCATCATGGGCTTCGGCACCTTCCTCGCCGCGTGGCCGGGACGGCGGCGCCGGCCTCAGGCGCCCGAAGGCGAGCCGGTCGTCAGCCGCGACGAGGTGGCGCCGCAACCGGCCGGCGTGGGCGTGGGTTCGTGAGGCCCAGGGTGGTGTGGGGGCTCATGGGCCTGGTGCTGGTGACGGCCCTGGCCATCGGGTCGCAGGGGCGGTCCGGTCCGCCCACCGAGGACCAACGGGTGCGGCGCATCACGTCGGTGATCCGCTGCCCCACCTGCAGCGGCCTGTCGGCGGACCAGTCCGACGCGCCGGCGGCGATGTCCATCCGGGACGAGGTGCGCCGCCGGGTCCAGGAGGGCGAGACCGACGGGCAGATCAAGGGCTACCTCGTCGGCCGCTTCGGCGGCGACATCCTGCTCCAGCCGGAAGCCGAGGGCGTCGGGGTGCTCGTCTGGGCGCTGCCACTCCTCGGCGTCGGGGGGGCGGTGGCCGGCCTGGCCCTCGTCCTGCGTCGGAGCAGGGTGCGGCCCGGCCGCCAGGTGAGCGACGCCGACCGGGCCCTGGTGGAGAAGGCCCTGAGGTCATGACCGGCCCGGGAGGCCGGTCCAACAGGCAATCACTGGTCCACACCCCCGACAGGAGTGTGGACCAATGACGGAACTCCAGGAGGAGGGGGACTCCCTGCTCGCCTCCTTGCGGGACCTCGACCGCGAGCGGGAGGCCGGAAACCTGGCCGAGGAGGACTACCTCGTCCTCAGGGACCACTACACGGCCCGCGCCGCGGCGGTGCTTCGGGCCATGGAGGGCGGCCGGGCCGGCACCGCTCGCCGATCCGCGGTCGCGCCGGCCCGATCGGCAGGCCGCCGCCCCCTGATGATCACCCTGGGCGTCGTCCT
>Ga0136617_10003289_pt1 | contig 14426 bp, 15 predicted proteins | sample AntDrymUQ3222106_2_FD_129672 | JGI IMG/M metagenome (GOLD analysis project Ga0136617, IMG submission 129672) | Polar desert sand microbial communities from Dry Valleys, Antarctica - metaG UQ322 (21.06) | ecosystem: Environmental > Terrestrial > Soil > Desert | place: Antarctica: Dry Valley... | reverse complement strand
TTAAATAATCGTCTGCGCCAAAATCCAGACCGCAGATTCTATCGTCAACCGCGTCCCGCGCCGTCAATATCAAAATCGGCGTTTTAAAGCCGCCATCCCGAAGTTCGCGGCAAACGGCAAACCGTCTTTTAAGGGAAGCATTACGTCGAGAATGATAAGGTCGTAATCGTTGATTGCGGCTTGATAAAGTGCAGCTTCGCCGTCCGTCGCCACGTCCACTGCATATGCGTTTTCGCGCAAACCTCTGGCAACAAAACCCGCAATCCGCAAATCATCTTCGACTAGGAGTATCCGCACCGTTTGATTATGATACAACGAAGATGAACGGAAGATAAATTCGGAAGAGCGTCGGGCGAATCAGGTGAGAGAATCGATTCTTTAACCTTCACAGACAGCAGAACCTGCTTTGACATAATCGCTTTTACGGCTTAAACTCTAAGTTTTCACTTTAGCGTGAGGAGATGAATAATTATGCCACAGAGAACTTATCAACCGAACAACCGCCGCCGCGCCAAGAAACACGGCTTTCGCGCACGGATGGCGACCAAGAACGGGCGCGCCGTGATAAAACGCCGCCGGGCAAAAGGACGCAAACGATTAACGGTTCACCATTATTAGACTTTCGCCTTCCGAAGGAAAACCGTTTGCGAAAACCCAGGGAATTTCGCTGCGTTTATGAAAACGGCTTGCGCTTTGAAGGGCGTTTTATGACCGTTTTTATCTTCCCGTCGGAAACTGCTTTTCAACGTCTCGGCATTACGGCTTCAAAAAAAGCAATCGGCAATGCAGTTCAGCGAAATCGGGCAAAACGCCTGCTCCGTGAAGCGTTTCGCTTGAGCAAAGCGGAACTTAATGAGTTGGATACGAAATTCGATTGGGTTATAAATGCACGAAGAAATTTGTTGAGAGTCAAACTCGAAAAGCCCCTGGAAGAATTTCGGCAAATCGCGGCAAAAGTTAAAATTAGTAAATTGAACAAAGGCGAAGAAAACGTCGAAGCAAAAGCAAAATGAGGTATTTGGTTTTAGATTTTTTGCAGCTTTACAAAACGTTTTTGTCGCCTTTTTTACCGTCAGCCTGCCGCTTTACGCCGACTTGTTCGGAATATGCGGCGCAAGCCGTCGAAAAACACGGTGCGATTCGCGGAACTTGGCTCGGCACGAAACGTATCTTACGATGTCAACCTTTTTGTAAAGGCGGTTTTGATCCGGTGAAATAGATTTTGGATTTTAGATTTTGGATTTTGGATTAGTTCGCTGTCGGTCGTTCTTTATAATTGCTCAATAAAACAGTGAATGAACGATTCAATCCAAAATCCAAAATCTAAAATCCAAAATATAAAGATGTCAGATAATAAACAACACACACAATCCCGATTTCTTCTCGCCGCGCTGCTTTCGATGACGGTCTTTTTTGGCTGGTCGTATTTTTTTGTGCCGAAAAAAACCGATCAAAATAATGCGAACACGGCACAAGTCGTTGACAATACGATAACGACTCCAACGCCTGAAATCGCCCAAAATCCGGTTAATCAATCTCAATCGGTTGTTTCAACGCCCGACACTACGGCGAATAAAACGATTACGATTAAAACGCCGCTTTATCAAGTCAAACTCGATAACAAAGGCGCGTTGGCAACAAGCTGGATTTTGATAAAGAACAAATCTCCGAAAGGTGAAACACTTCTCTTTGCCGATGGTTCAACTGAAAACGAGAAGAAACCGCTCGAACTGATTGCGCCCGAATCACTGAATCGCAATCCACGCGAAATTCCTTTTCGGCTGGTGACGGGCGACCCGAATATTGATAATTTTATCAACGAACGAAATTATACGGTTTCGGCAAATGAAGAAATAGTAGAACTTGGCGAAAATCAAACGAAGCAGATTGATTATGTTTTAAGAGATGAAACAAGTGGTTTGGAAGTTACGAAAACTTTCATTTTCAACGCCGACAGTTACGTTTCCGACTTGCAAGTTAAATTAACGAAAAACGGTCAAACCGTTCCGGCGAAACTTCTCATCGGCGCAAGCATCGGCGACCACGGTATTAACCATCACAATTATTATCACATCGAATCGGAAGGCGTTGCTTTCGTCAACGGCGACACTGAACGACATCTTGCCGCTTCGATTACCGACAAAGGCGAAGATGCGGGACGGTTGGTGATAAACGGCGAAACGAATTGGGCGGGCGTGGGCGATGCCTATTTTGCGATGGCGGCGATTCCTGCCAACAATGCAAATAAGAATGGGCTGGAATATCGCTCATCAAAATACGAAGTTGCGACCGAGCCTTTTTATGACGGCATATTTAGTTGGGTTTTACGAACTCCGACCATCAAAGAAACTCGCCATCTGTTGACGGCTTACGTTCCAATCAGCACCGACGGTTCGGCGAATAAGATTTATACCGGAACAAAAGATTACTTTGTTCTCTCCGAATACAACAATATTCTAACAAATGCCGTCGGCAGACCGATAGACATTGAAAATTTTGTAAATTTCAGCAGTTATTCCTGGTTTCGAGCGATTACAAAACCGGTTACGATTCCGATTCTATCCGCGCTTAGCTTTCTAAATACTTTTACCAACAACTATGGTCTCGCCATTATACTTTTTACATTTTTCTTTTATTCCCTGCTGTTTCCGATGCGTTGGTATCAATCGAAATCCTTCAAAAAGGCTTCGGGCAACGCGCCTAAAATGAAGGAAATGCAGGACAGATTAAAGGAAATGCAAAAGAAGGGCATTCCGGCGGACGACCCGCGAATGCGTGAATTGCAGATGGAGCAGCTAAAGATGACGAAAGACGCGCTTCCGATTGGCGGTTGTCTTCCGATGCTTCTGCAATTTCCCCTACTGATTGCTCTTTATACGGCGGTTACGATTTCCATCGGTTTCAGGCAGGCATCATTTCTGTGGCTTCCAGACCTTTCTGCCGCCGACCCGTATCATTTTCTTGAATTCGGTTTCGCCTTTTCGATGATTCTTTCGATGAAATTTACGCCGCAAGCTGCGGTCGTTACGCCCGAACAGCAGATGCAGCAAAAAATGATGACGTATCTGATGCCGGTAATGATGCTCTGGATTATGTGGAGTGCGCCCGCCGGACTACTTCTTTACTGGTTTTTCGGCAATATCGTCAGTTTCGCGCAACAAATGGTGATAAACCGGATGAACAAAACCGATGAGCCGCCAACCAGCGAGATTGTGCAAAGCATTCCGAAAAACGCGAAAAAAGTGAAGCCGAAATTGTCGACATCGTAAAAGCTAAAAAGTGAAAAAGTGCAAAAAATAAAAAGAAGGTTTTATAACCACCCAAGCACTTTTTAGCTTTTTTACATCTTGTTATGAATGAAATTTGCCAAAAAGCCGAAGGATTCTTGACCGATGTTTTGAACGACCTGCGATTTGATTTGCATGTTTCTTCAAAATGGTCGGATGAAGGTTGTTTATTAAATCTGAGTGGTGAAGATGTGCCGTTTTTATTGAACGAAAATGGCGAAATGCTTGACGCTTTTGAAACTCTGTTATTTCAAATCTACGGCAGAGAACTTGACAGAGAACATCGTTTCGTTTGCGATGCCGACGGTTTTCGGCAAACTCGTCGAGCCGAACTTCAGGCAATGGCGCGGTTTGCGGCAAACAATGTTCGCAAAAGCGACAAACCTTTCGCTTTCGGCATATTAAATTCAACCGAGCGGCGCGTTATTCATCTTACTTTGCAAAATGAAAGTGATTTAATTACGGAATCAGTCGGTGTCGGTAGAGACCGGCGGCTGCAAGTCCGATTAAAATAAGTTCAAGGCTCAAGGTTCAAAGTTCAAAGTCAAAGTAGCAAACCTTGAGTTTTGAACCTTGAACCTTAAGCTATGTCAAATACAATCGTCGCACTTGCTACACCCTTAGGACGAAGTGGTATCGGCGTCATTCGTCTGAGCGGAAAAGATGCACTTTCGATTGTGCGAAAACTTGTATCAGACGAAAATTTCTCCCCAAAACCGCGGTTTGCCGCTTTACAGAAAATCTACGACCCCGAAACAACCGACCTGCTTGACGAAACCATAATTACTTATTTCCAATCTCCGCAATCGTTCACAGGTGAAGATGTCGTCGAAATAAGCTGTCACGGCTCGCCTGTGGTTTTAAGACAAATAATTGATTTCTGTCTCAAACTCGACGCACGGATGGCAGAGGCAGGAGAATTTTCGCTCCGTGCTTTGGCAAACGGTCGGATGAATTTAAGCCAAGCTGAGGCGATTCGAGATTTGATTGATGCACAAACTGTCGCTGCTGCCCGTCAATCCGTTCGTCAGCTTCGCGGTGAACTTTCTAATCAACTACAGCCGCTCAAGGACAATTTGCTTGATATCATCGTCGTTTTAGAATCTTCACTCGAATTCGTCGAAGATGATTTGCCTGATTTTCAAACTCAGAATATTCGTCAAAAATTAACGGCAATTATTGATGAGTTGAGCAAAATGGCTTCCACATACCAAGCCGGAAAATTACTTCGGGAAGGTTTGAAGATTGCTCTCGTCGGTCGCCCTAATGTTGGAAAGTCTAGTCTTTTCAATGCTTTACTTGGTCAGGAGCGGGCAATTGTAACAGAGATTGCCGGAACAACCCGTGACCAGATACGCGAGAAATTTACGATAAACGACATTCCGATCTCTCTGATTGATACGGCTGGCTTGCGCGAAACCTCCGATATAGTGGAGAGTATCGGGGTCGAGCGTTCGAAAAGTGCAATGGTTGACGCAGATTTGGTCGTTGTTCTTTTAGACGGCTCTGAAGATTTAACCTCTGAAGACGAGAAAATTATATCGCAAGTTATCGAGTTAAATCACATCATTGTAATAAATAAGAGCGATTTGCCGCAAAGCGTAATTACCTTTGCTGATAAATATAAGGTAGTCAGAGTTTCAGCTAAAACAGGCGGTGGTTTGGAGAATTTACAAAGAGCTATTGTCGAACCGTTCAATTCACAAGATATTGGTAATACAGGATTTCTCATCTCCGACGCTCGTCACAATGATTTGCTTTTGCGTGCCAAATCGGAAATCGAAACATCCATTCGATTGATTGACGAAAAAATGAGCGAGGAAATTATATTGATTGGATTACACAATGCAATGCTTTTTTTTGGACAGGTTACCGGCGAAACTACGACTGAAGATATGCTTGCCAGAATTTTTTCCACATTTTGCATTGGGAAGTAAATAGTAATAAACAAAAAAAGCAAGAGAAACTAACTTAGATTTCACTCTAATTTTACGGAAAATGTTTGACTCGATAAAATTTAATTGTAAAAATAGTGTTAAATCTCAATCTAATTTTAAATAAACGGAAAAATGCATGAAAACACCTATCCAAAAATTTATTGCCTTTAGCTTGGTTCTAATAGTTTTACTCATATCGCCACAGGTTTCGTTAGCTCAAAGCAAACTTGTCGCTGCTGAATTGGTTATCACAAAAAATTCTCCTGAAGGCTTTGTATCAATCAACGGCGAGCGTGTCCTTAGCGGACGTTCAATAATATCATCGTCTGAAATCATAACTTCTCCTCAGGCAAGTGCTAAAGTTTTGCTTCCCCAGACAGGAACTGTTTTGATTTCCCCTAATTCCAAGTTAATTTTATCCTTCATAAATTCAAGCATTTCCGGTGAGTTAAGTTATGGAGAAGCAACTATCGAAACTATACCGAATACTTCTCTTAACTTTTTAGCACCTGATGGAGCAATAACACTTCCAAATCAAAATCAAGCGAATATTGTTAAAGTTGCAGTTGAAAACAAAAGGACACGAATTCAGACCTTAACTGGATCAGTTAATTTTAATAATGTTTTAATATCTGCCGGAGAATTTTATCCTCTGGCAACTAACGATAATGCAAAATCTGGTAAATCAGCCGGAGACGATTCTAATACGTCTAATGGTTTTAATCCACTTTTGATAATTGGCATAATAGGCGCAGTTGCCGGTGTTGCTGTAATTGCGTTATCGGCTTCCTCCGGCGGAAGTGATACACCGACCTTAAGTCCAACCAGATAAACTTTTTTATATTCAAATATTGCGCTTATAGTCCTTGTTATTTGCTACTGTATATTTGCTGCCGTTTAGAGCGTTGGCAAGTGTGTCACATTTAGTTAATATGGTTATAACAGCTTTACAGCAGTATCTAAATTGATTTTGTCTTTTGCAAAAACTGGTGCTCATGATTTTCGACGAACAATTTGATGTAATAGTAATCGGCGCAGGACATGCGGGCTGCGAGGCGGCTTCCGCTTCGGCGCGTCTTGGTGCGGAAACTGCTTTGATTACGATAAACCTCGACTTAATCGGACAAATGTCTTGTAATCCAGCGATTGGAGGTATTGCAAAGGGTCATATTGTTCGGGAAATTGATGCGCTCGGCGGAATTATGGGGCGTATTATTGACCGCACAGGCATTCAGTTCCGCTTGTTAAATCGTTCTCGCGGACCAGCTGTCCAATCTCCACGCGCTCAAGCTGATAGAAGTTTATATCGGACTGAAATGCGTCGGGTTTTGGAAGCCACTCCAAATCTTAATCTTCGCCAAGGAGTTGTAACTGATTTAATCGTTAAGAATAGAAGGATTATCGGTGTCGAACTACAAGATGCGCGTAAAATTGGTGCAAAATCTGTAATTGTTGCTACCGGAACTTTTTTAAACGGACAAATTCACACTGGTCTTAAAACCTATTCTGCTGGACGCGCAGGTGAGCCTGCATCAACCGAACTCGCTGAAAGTTTAAGGAAACTCGGATTTCCCGTCGGGCGTTTAAAGACCGGCACACCGCCTCGCCTGGATGGCAGAACTATTGATTGGGACGTATTTGAAGCACAACCTGCTGACGATAATCCGGTTGCATTTTCCTTCGCTACCGAAAAGATTGAGCAGCCTCAGATTCAATGCTATATCGGCTATACAAATAGCATTTTACACAACAAAATTCGTGAAAATCTTCATCGGTCTCCATTATACTCGGGTAAAATTAAAGGAATTGGACCTCGTTATTGTCCTTCTATTGAAGACAAGGTAGTAAAATTTTCTGACAAAGACCGACACCAACTTTTTCTTGAGCCTGAGGGACACAATACGAATGAAGTCTATCTCAATGGATTTTCGACATCTCTACCATCTGACTTGCAGCAAGATTTGCTTAGGATGATTGACGGTTTTGAGAAAGTGCAGATAATTCGTCCCGGTTACGCAATTGAGTATGATTTTGTTGATCCGAGAGAATTAAGTTATTCATTGGAAACTATCAGAATTCAAGGACTCTATTTAGCCGGACAAATAAATGGCACGACTGGTTACGAAGAAGCAGCCTGTCAGGGCTTAATGGCAGGTATCAATGCTGCTCTACAAATTCAAGGAAGGAAAAAGCTGCGACTGAGTCGGAATGAAGCATATATCGGGGTTTTAATAGATGACTTGATACAGCAGGGTGTTGATGAACCATACCGAATTTTTACTTCCCGGGCAGAATCTCGTCTGATTTTGCGACACGATAATGCCGACCAGAGGCTCTCACCAAAGGGCAATGACATAGGACTATTAAATGACACTGATTGGAAAAAATTCAATCAAAAACGCGATAGGATTGCGATACTTCGAAACACTTTAGATAATCTCCGTTACAAAAGATCAGATGTTGAATATTCTTCTATTTCACAATCCTTGAGTATTGATTTAGGGGATTCAATAAGTTTGTCACAACTTTCAAAACGACAAGGTGTAGATTCAAGCATTATCTTCCGTTTTATACCCAAAATGATACGATCTCAAATAAAGTTTTCTGATCTAGAAACCGCTTTGGCTGACTCTTTGTACAGTGGTTACATCGAAACTCAAAACAATGCTGTTGAGCGGGTCAATCATAACGACAATTTTAAGGTTCCTGAAAAGGTCAATTTTCATTTAATAAACGGATTGTCGCATGAAATGGCTGAACGGCTTGAACGCGCAAAACCTCAAACTTTCGGGCAAGTCCGTAAAATTCCCGGTCTTACGTCTGCCGCACTCTCTACTTTATTGGTTTACCTAACAGGGCTAAAAAATTAATGTAGTGTTGATTCTTGAATTCGATGTGGCACGTTCTACACAATTAAAATAGAAAATTGTAGAACGTGCCACATTCAGATTAAAGCACATTAGAAATTAATTTGAAAAAGTGTTAGATTAAGCAAACAAAATAAAAACATGGGAAAAATAATAGCCGTTGCGAATCAAAAAGGCGGTGTCGGAAAAACAACGACCTCTGTAAATCTTGCTGCAGCATTAGCGGTTGAGGAAAAAAGAGTGTTACTTGTTGATGCCGACCCGCAGGGAAATGCAACTTCGGGTTCGGGTGTGCCGCGAGTGCAGACCAGAAAAACACTTTATAATTTACTGGTTTTGAATGAATCAATTGTAAATGTTGTATTGCCGAGCGAATTACCCTTGCTCTGGGTTCTGCCTGCGGACAAAAATCTTGCCGGTGCAGAAGTAGAATTAGTTGAAACGGCAAATCGTGAATACAAGCTAAAAGAATTGCTTGATAAAGTTAAGAATGATTATGACTATATTATTATTGACTGCCCGCCCTCACTGGGATTACTTACTATAAATGGTTTGACGGCTGCTAATTCCTTATTAGTTCCCATTCAATGCGAGTATTATGCTCTGGAGGGAGTTACGGAATTATTCGACACGCTTGCACGGTTGCGTCGCTGGCTTAACCCACAATTAACAATAGAAGGTTTACTACTCACTATGTATGACGAGCGAACAAATTTATCAGCTGCAGTTGCCCAAGATTTGCGAGATTTTTATGGCTCGCAAGTTTTAAAAACAATTATTCCTCGGAACGTTCGTCTTGCTGAAGCACCGAGTTATGGCAAGCCAATTATACTGTATGACATCCGTTCAAAAGGCGCAGAAAGTTACATACAACTTGCAAAGGAGATATTAAGTCATGAATAGAAAAGTTTTGGGACGTGGTTTAGATGCTTTATTAGGTGACGAAACAGCAAGGAGCGATCGTGAAGAACTGATTGAAATTGACATAGATTTAATTGAACCAAATGCAAAGCAGCCAAGGACGAGGTTTGCCGATGAGAAACTCGATGAGTTAGCTCAATCAATCAAGATAAACGGAATAGTGCAGCCAATTTTAGTCAGAAGGCGAGGTGCGCGTTATCAATTAATTGCAGGAGAAAGACGTTGGCGTGCATCACAAAGAGCAGGTATCCAAAAAATACCTGCGATTGTTAGAGAAATAGCGGATGAAAAGCTGCTCGAACTTGCGTTGATTGAAAATATACAAAGACAAGAACTTAATCCGATTGAGGAAGCGCGAGCATACAAAAACTTAATTGAAGCACTTGGTTTTACACAAGAAATGCTCGCCGAGAGAGTGGGAAAAAATCGAACGGTTGTAACAACTTGTCTCCGATTGCTAAAGCTTCCGAAAGATATTCAACAGCTTGTAGAAGAAGAAAAAATCTCAGCCGGACATGCCAGAGCATTATTAATGTCAAGAGATGTAGAATCACAACGCAGTTTAGCAAGCAAAATTATTGAAATGTCACTTTCCGTAAGAGAGACGGAAAAAGCAATCAAGAGAATAAGTAGAAACAACGGTCAACCTGCCGACAAAATAACAATCAAATCGAAAAAAGATGCGAATATTAAAGCGGCTGAGACAAAATTAAAGAGGTATTTAGGAACGCAGTTGCAAATTTTCCCGGACGGAAAAGGAACAGGCGGCAAAGTTGAAATAGAATATTATAGTGAGTCTGATTTGGATAGAATTTACAGGTTGATTTTAAAGAGCTAATTTTATGCAACAAAAACGCTTAACCGAAATGGTTTCTTGCGCGGGTTGAGTGGCGAAACTTGCGCCAAGTGACCTTGCTCAAGTTTTGAGCAAATTACCGAAACAAGATTTTTCGACAGATGTTATCGTTGGCTTTGAAACATCTGACGATGCCGGTGTGTTTCGTCTTAATGAGCAAACTGCATTAGTGCAAACTGTTGATTTCTTTACACCTATCGCCGACGAACCGGAAATTTACGGTTGTATTGCGGCTATTAATTCATTAAATGATATTTATGCAATGGGCGGAATACCCATTTCCGCACTTTCAATTGTGTGTTATCCGCAGAAAGGTGACTGGGATGTCTTGGGTAAAATTATGCTTGGCGGGCAGAAGGCATTAAATGAAGAAAATGTAGTTGTTTTAGGCGGTCATTCGGTTGATGACCAAGAAATAAAATTCGGATACGCAGTTACTGGAACTATTGACCCTAATAGAGTTGTAAAAAATTCAGGAGCAAAAGCAGGTGATGTTTTGGTATTAACAAAGCCGATAGGAACCGGTGTCATCAGCACCGGAATAAAATTTGAGAAGGCAAGCGAAGAGGCAAAAAACGCTTCGTTAAAAATAATGACGACTTCAGCACGCGAAGCATCTAAAGCTATGCAGGAATTTGGAGCAAACGGATGCACCGATATTACGGGTTTTGGATTGCTCGGACACGCTTTTGAAATGGCAAAGGCGAGTAAAGTTACATTTAAGATTGAATCTGAAAGTGTTCCTCTTTTGCCCGATGTTATAAAATTGATTGAGCAAAAAATGTTGACGCGGGGCGACAAGAATAATCGGGTTTATGTAGGCGAAACGGTGAAATTCAGTAGAACTATCTCAAAGGAGATGCAAAGTGCCTTGTTTGACCCGCAAACGGCGGGCGGACTTTTAATTAGTTTGGAAACTGAGAAAGCAGCAAAGTTTATAGAAAGGGTAAAAAATGCGAAAATTATCGGTAAAGTTGAACAATTTAGTAATTTCCTGATAGAGGTTGTTTGAGATAAGCGCAATGTTTATCAGGACTTAGAAGTTCGGCTGAAATTTTAATGGCGAGCTAAATCTATAATAAATAATCGTTAACAAAATAATGTTTTATCTGTTTATTCTCGAATCAATCGGTACTTCGGAACTGCTTATGATAGGACTAATTGCGCTTATCATTTTCGGTCCGCGAAAATTGCCTCAGATGATTCGCACGATTGGAAAGACAATGGCTGAGTTTCGGCGCACGACCGATGACTTTAAAAGTACTTGGCAAAAGGAAGTTGATTTTGAGATTGATAAATTCAAAACAAACGAAAATTCGGACTCGTTACTAGAAACTCAACCGAAAACTGAAAATATTATCGGGAAAACTTCAATTTCGGAGAATAATAAAATTGCCGCGCCTGAAATTAAAGAAGTCAATGGGGATGATTTTTCATCGAATCTTCCCAAAATAGAAAATTCTGTTGCTGAAGAAGCCAAAATAGAAACTGACTCCGCAGATAAACGTAGTTGGCTATAACATTTCATATAAAGCACACATTCGACGTTACAAATGAAACATAGAGAAACAAATGTGGAAGAAGAACTAAACGGACAAATGTCTTTTTTGGAGCATTTGGACGAATTCCGCAAGAGGCTTGTAAAGTCTGTGATAATTGTAGTTATCGCATTTACTTTGTGTTGGTTTGTTTCTGGTGAGATTTATAACTTTCTTTCTGTTCCGATTCGACAAGCACTCTCCGAAGCCGAAAGACGGGAGATTCCGGTTACAGGCGGTTTAACCGGAAACGAAAAAGTTTTGCCGTTAAATAATTTGCAGGCGGGCGATACGGGACGTTACGTTTTTGAACGCGCTACTAAACTCGGTGTAAGCGTAGTGTCGCCGGGAACTTCGGTTCAAGCAAAAGCTGTGATAGATGCAGAAGGCAATCTGGGACTTTTTACCGACGAGCTAATTTTCACGAGTAATGCGATTATACCGAAAGGAATACGGCTTCCAAGAGATTTGAGCCTCCAGAATTCGGATAGTGCGAGTGCGGATGAAAGGATGATTGTCACGACGGCGGTTGAGCCGTTCACGCTTTATGTAACCGTATCGCTTTACGCGGCAATCGCTCTGTCAATTCCATTTTTACTCTTGCAAATTTGGGGATTTATTTCGCCCGCGCTTTACAGGCACGAACGCGCCTACGTTACGCCTTTTATCGGGCTTTCCACGATTTCGTTTGTTATCGGAGCGGCATTTGCTTATTACGTTTTGTTTCCGCCGGCGGTCAAATACCTACTCGGACTTGGTGAAGATTTTCGTTTGATGCTCAAGGCAAGCGATTATTTTGATTTCATCACGCTGATAATGCTGGCGATGGGTATAATTTTTCAGATGCCTGCGATTACTTATGTTTTAGCCAGAATCGGAATTGTTTCCGCGAAGTTATTGGTGGAGAGTTGGAAGATTGCAATAGTCGTAATTTTGATTGTTGCGGCGGTAGTTTCGCCAACCGCCGATATTCCTAATATGATGCTTTTTGCGATGCCGATGATGTTTTTGTATGTTATTTCGATTTTTATCGCGTGGTTTTTCGGCAAGAAAAGACAGAAAGATTCTGAGGTCGGGAATCTTGATTGAGGACAGTTTGAATAATTCTCACATTCTTAGATTATCATCACTGAAACTTTATCAATTAGCGAAAATTTGATTCAGCATCTCCCCCATTCGATAACCTGCCAGAGCGATTTGTTCCTGAGCGATTTCAAAAGCCTGTTTTTTATAACCTTCCGACGGCATTTCGCCAAACTTTAAACTTGCCGGATAGAGTTTAGTCGAAGCAATCTGAAAACCTTCCTGCTGCCAATCGTCGAATTTACCTATTTTTAGACGATTCTGCATTTTCGCAGACGGATATTTCAACATCATTTGTTGAGCGATAGCGGGAAGGTAATCAGAATCGCAGGCATCGTTTACGCGCGGGATATTGCGCCCGACAATCGAATCCCAATACCAGTGGAGAGTTACGCGGTTTTCGCCGGTTGCGCCTTTTGGCGAAAGCATAAAAAGATTTCCGCCTTGGTCGCCTTTCGGGTCGTATTTCGTAACCTTAGCGGAATCGTGCAAAGGCTGGTGAATATCACCGGCGAGGTGCAAAATCCAAGCCAAGGCAATCGCTTTGTCAGCATCGGATGCGGAAGCGTCGCGCAGCATCTTATCAAACATAAAGAGACGTTCAATTGCATTTTCCTTGTCGGATTTTAATTCGGGAACAAGTTCGACTTTTCCGTTCGTTTCGCGCCAAAAAGTATCGAGATAATGCCAGGTTCCGTGATGGTATTTGGCGTAGCGATTCTTAAAATCCTTGTTTCTAACAATATCCGCCCAGGTCGAGGCAATCATAAAAAGCTCGCGCTGTTTGACGGCGACGGAACGAGAATCCTGCAAATAAAAAACATTCAAGTGAGAATCTTCGGGCGCACTAAGAAGTATTTTTATCGCCTTCTCCCGCGTCTGCGGCGACATTTGTTCCCAAGCAATATACGTCGTGAGTTTATGTCCCGTATCGTCCCAAGCCAAAACGGAAGAAACAAAAACAGCAATAATTCCTAAGGACAACAAAATTTTAACGAGCATTTTTTTCATTTTTCATTCTCCGAAACCGTATGGAAGATTTTAGCGAAGATATGATATTAAGGAAAGAAGGAAAATAAAAACTTCTGGAAAAAACTTGGACTTGGCTATTTACTACAGGAAATAAAAGACAAACTTTTTTGTCGAGACTTCATCATAAAGAGCGCAAAACTTTCCCCGAAGATGCGTGTGAAATGAAGTATAAATCACACTAATACTTAATGGAAGGAGAAAATAAAAGATGCAAGGGGTTTTAGAACAAAACAAGATAGCAGAATCAATTATCAACCGGACAAACGGAGCTTTCGGCAAAAGAATCGGCATTGTCGGGAAAATTTTCGGCTGCTGGCACAATAAATTAAGTCGTCCGTTTACTAATCGAAGCGGTTCGTATCGCGCTTGTCTGGATTGCGGTTCACGCAAGCCTTTCGATACTCAAACATTGAAAGCATTCGGCTCATTTTATTATCCGCCGACAATAGCGGCTGACGAAAATTTAGCGATTGATAAATAGTTGTCAGTCCTATTAAACTAAATCCATCGGGCGCGGTTTTTTTTATGCCGCGCCTTTTTATTTTAAAGTTATCAAACACTTCCTAAAATCAAGGCGGAGTTTTTCGAGCCGAAACCGATGCAGTTGCAAAGCGCGACGCGCACATCTCTCTTCGCCGAAAAATTTGCCGTGTAATCTAAATCACAGGCAGCGTCGGGAACGTCTAAATTAATTGTCGGCGCAACAATATTTTTATTGAGAGCAAGCAGAGCCGCGCTGATGCCGGCTGCACCCGATGCGCCTTGCGGATGTCCGATTTGCGATTTCGTCGCGCTCGCCCGAAGCCGGTAAGCGTGTTCGCCGAAAGCGTTTTTTATCGCCTGCGTTTCAATGCGGTCATTTAATTGCGTAGATGTTCCGTGCAGATTTACATAATCAATTTGTT
>Ga0136617_10003288_pt1 | contig 14437 bp, 14 predicted proteins | sample AntDrymUQ3222106_2_FD_129672 | JGI IMG/M metagenome (GOLD analysis project Ga0136617, IMG submission 129672) | Polar desert sand microbial communities from Dry Valleys, Antarctica - metaG UQ322 (21.06) | ecosystem: Environmental > Terrestrial > Soil > Desert | place: Antarctica: Dry Valley... | reverse complement strand
TGACAACCGCCGGGACGTTGTTTATGGTCGGCTCGAATATCCTCAATTCAGGAGAAGATGATGAGATTGTCTGTCCGCTTACCTAAGATCGTGCTTGCGGTTCTGGCATGCGCGCTCACGGCGGCGACATTTGCCGCCGACACTACTGGCATCACCGACGCCGCGATCAGGATCGGTGTCATGGGGCCGTTCACCGGCAGCGCTTCGAGCTACAGCAAAGCGCAGATCGGGCTCGACGCGTACTACAAGTGGGTCAACGATCAAGGCGGCGTGAATGGACGCAAAATCGAGACGGTTCTCGAGGACTATGCGTGCGACAGCACGAAAGGTATCGCTGCGGCCAAGAAGCTCATCCACCAGGACAAAGTATTCATGCTGCACGGCAATTCGTGCAGCGCGGTGGCGATGGCAATCAAGCCGACCGTCGTCGAAGCGGGCATTCCCTGGGTCGTCGCGCATGCCGCCAATGGCGCGATCTCGGCGCCTGCGACGAAGAACATCTTCCATGGCGTGCCGGTCGGCAAGACGATGGGTATGGCAATGGCGCAGTTCGTCACGACGAAACCCGGTATCGCCAAAGTGGCGGTGATCCAGCACACCGACGATTGGGCGAAGAGTTATTGCGGCCCAGCGACGGAGTTTCTCGCGGCGAAAAACATCAAGCCGGTCATCGAGGTTGCCTTCGAAAGGGGCCAGACCGACGCCACCGCGCAGACGCTCAAGATCAAACAGGCGAATCCCGATTTCGTCATCGCATGCTTGTATGAAACCGAGACGGCGATCTTCCTCAAAGATGCCAAGAAGTTCGCGCTCAATGCCCCGGTAATGGGGACGGCCGGCACTGATCTCGAGAACACGCTGAAGCGCGTCGGCGATCTCGACACGGTTTCGAACTACTATGTGCCGCACATGTACACCGACAATCTGGACGGGCCGCGGCTCAAGCGCTTCGCCGACATTCTGAAGAAGTACTATCCGAACGAGTCGGTCACAGCGTTCAGCTTGATCTCGATGGGCGGTGCAGCCGCGGTCGTGGAAGCGCTCAAGCGTTCCGGCCGCGATTTGAGCCGCGAGAAATTTCTCACGGAGCTCGACAAGATCAAGGATTTCGATACAGGGCTCCTGGCTGGAAAAATTACGTGGACCGCGGCTGATCGCGACGGCGTCAAGGAGGCGGCGGTCGCCGGATTCGTCAACGGCCAGCCGACGGTGCTGAAAGCTTGGGGACAGAAACTCTAGTCCAGGCGAATGAAGTCAGAAACGTTCGCGGTGAATGCTCGTTGCCTTTTCCGCCGCGAATCGTCTGGCTCAGTTGGGAAATGAGCCAGCGATTCGCGGGAAGCCAATCCGACAAAAGTACGGTTTTACTTTTGTCGGCATGTATAGCGACCGCGTAAGTGTTCTTCCTGCAGCTCGCCCTAAGCGGTCTCGCTCAGGGTGCGATCTACGCGCTCGTCGCGTTGTCGATGTGCGTCGTCTATCGAGCCACGACCGTGGTCAATTTCGGGCACGGTGATTTGGTGATGGCCGGCGCGTTCGTGACGTATCTCTTGGTCGTACTCGCCGGTCTGCCTTTTCCGGTGTCGGCGGTCCTCGCGGTGGCGCTGCTGTTCGTGCTCGGATTGGCGATCGAAGTCGGCCTCATCGAACGCATCAAAGCAGGGCCGCACATCGGGTTTGCGCTGATGTGTATCGCGGTCGGTTATCTCCTGCGTGGCATCGCGCGAGGCGTCTGGGGCCGCGAAGTGCTGCCGATGCCGCGCGTGTTTGATTTTCCGCCAGTCATACTCGGCGATCTCGTCGTCACCGCCGATGCGCTGGTCATCTTCTTCGTGGTCGGCGTGCTGTTGATGCTGTTCTTCGGCTTGTTCTACCGGACATCGGCGGGGCGCATCATGCAGGCGGTCTGCCAGTCCGAACGCGGAGCCGCGTTGGTCGGCATCAACGTGCGGACGTTTCACGGTGTGATGTGGGGCGTCGGCGCGGCGCTGGGCGCGGTGGGCGGCGTGCTCATCGCTCCCCTCACGTTGCTGCATCCAGGTCTCGGCGCCAGCTTCTTGATCAAAGGATTCGCCGCGATGACGCTTGGCGGCTTTGGCTCGCTCGGGGGTGCGGTCGCCGGAGGGCTATTGCTCGGCCTCGCGGAACAATGGATTGGTGGTTACGTGTCGACCAAGCTGATCGACATCGCCGCATATCTGGTGATCATCCTGGTGTTGGCGCTGCGTCCGCAAGGCCTCTTCGGGCGAACCGTCGCAGAACGCGTGTGAACCGACAACCGGAGCCTGGCGCCGCGGCGCATTGGGCGGGTGGCACGCGTGTGTTCTATGCAGTGCCGTTGCTCGCATTGGCAATCCCGCTTTTCGCCAATCCGTACACGCAGTTCGTGGTCAATCTGATGCTGGTGTACGTGTTGGTGGCGGTCGGTTTCAATCTGGTGCTCGGCAATCTCGGACAGCTCGCGTTCGCGAATACCGCACTGTTTGGCATTGGCGCTTACACCGCCGCGATGCTCATGGTGCACGCGGGCTGGCCATTCTGGGCAGCGATTATTCCTGCCGGTATCGCAGGCGCCGCCGCGGGATTTCTGGCCAGCGTGACGGCGTTGCGCGGCATTCGCAACTATTACCTTGCAATCGTGACCCTCGCCTTCGGCGAATTGTTGCGCTGGACGTATATCCACGGTGAGGTCGCGACCGGCGGCACCGACGGACTGGCGGTGCCGCGCGCCGACTTTCTTGGCATCGTTCTCGACAGCGAAACGGCGCGCTTCTATGTCTTCTTGTTGATCGTGGTGGTGATGGTCAAAGCCATATCGAATCTATTGCAGTCCAAAGTAGGCCGAGCAATTGTTGCGATCCGCGACAACGAGCTGGCCACGGCCTCGCTCGCGATTCCCACCGGCCGCTACATCGTGTTGGCGTTCATGCTGTCCGGGTTCGTCGTCGGCGTTGCCGGCAGCCTGTTCGCGGTGCTGCTCGGGCAGGTGGTGCCGGAGAGCTTCGGTTTGATCGAGCTTATTCTGCATTTCGCGATGGTGTTGGTGGGCGGTCTTGGCAGCTTGTTCGGAAGCGTGCTCGGCGCAGTCGCACTGACGGCGCTGCCGGAATTCTTTCGCGGCTTTCCGGGCCTGTACGAAATGTTTTTCGGTGGCCTACTGATCGTGTTCCTGCTGATCCAGCCGCGCGGCTTGTCGGCGTTGTGTGCGAAAGCGTGGCCGGGGCTGCGCGACCGCTATTTCCGGGATCGCTGATGGCAATGTTGCTCGAGCTCGCGGGAGTTAGCGTGCGGTTTGCCGGGTTGCAGGCGTTGATCGACGTCGACCTTACGGCCAGCGGCGGCGAGATCAAGGCCGTTATCGGCCCGAACGGCGCCGGCAAGACGACGCTGTTCAACGCGATTTCGGGATACGTGCCGTTGGCGGGCGGCGAAATTGCGCTCAACGGTTCGGCGATTCACGGCCTTGCCCCGAATGAAATCGCGGCGCGTGGCGTTCGGCGGACGTTTCAGAACGGCGGCTTGTTTCCCGAACTGACCGCGCTCGAAAACGTGCTCGCGGGGCTGCACGCGCGCATCGATGCGAGCTTCGTCGGGATCCTCTTCGGCACCAGGGCTGCGCGCGCCGCCGAGAGGGAAGCTGTGACTCGTGCACGGCAGTTACTGGACCTGCTCGGCGTGTCGCATCTCGCCGACCAACAGGTCAAGTCGATGTCGGGAGGGCAGCAGCGAACCATCGAGATCGTCCGCGCCGTCGCCGGTGAGCCGCCGCTCTTGCTGCTCGACGAACCCGCGGTTGGATTGGCGCCACCCGTGCGTGCCCAACTGATCGAGCTCATCCGGCGTCTTGCAGGAGAGATGGGGATTGCGGTATTGCTGATCGAGCACGCGATCGACCTCGTGATGGCAGCCGCCGACGTCGTCGCGGTGTTCAACGGCGGCGCCAAGATCGCCGAAGGACCACCCGGTGCAATCCGTAACGATCCAGCGGTACTCGAGGCGTATCTTGGCCATGTCTGACCCGTTGCTGCAAGTGGCGGGTCTGCGCGTGACGTTCGGTCCGCGCGAGATTTTACGTGGTGTCGAGTTCGCGCTCAGCGAAGGCGAATCGGTGGCGCTACTCGGCCCAAACGGCAGTGGCAAATCCACGTGCTTGAACGCGATTTCCGGATTGACTGGAATTGCGAGCGGTAGTGTCGACGTTGCCGGCGTCCGCACGTCCGGCTGGGCTGTGCACCGCATCGTGCGGCACGGCGTCGTTCAAGTCTCGCAGTCACGCGATCTTTTTCCGGATCTCTCCGTCGAGGACAATCTTCGTCTCGGCGGGCACACACGTAGTGCGGCCGAGATCGAAAGCCGGTTGCCGGAAATCTACGCGCTGTTTCCGGTTCTCGCCGAGCGGCGCCGCCAAATGGTGCGGACGCTATCCGGCGGCGAGCAGCAAATGGTCGCGATCGGGCGCGCGTTGATGAGCCGGCCGCGTTTGCTGCTTCTCGACGAGCCTTCGGGCGGCTTGTCGCCCCAATTCGTCGCCGAAACAGCGCGCACGATGGCGGCGTTGCGCGACCAAGGCGTGACGATTCTTTTGGTCGAGCAGAACCTCGGCCTTGCGCTCAAAGCCGCCGACCGCTACCTTATTTTGCGCGACGGCGAAGTTGCGGACGGTGGCGCCGTCAGCGCGCTCTCCGGTGGCTACGACGACATCGTGCGCGCCATCTTCTTGTAATCGCTGCTTCCCCACCTGCATTCAACTGGATACCCCAATGCCCGCCAACCTGCATAAAAACCTCATCGTTTTCGACGGTCTCGTCATTTCCAATTTCAGCCGTGCCGTCTTCGAGGAAATGCGCCTCGGTGGGCTGACGGCTGCGAATTGCACGTGCTGCATCTGGGAAGGTTTTCGCGACACGATGAACAATGTCGCGCGGTGGAAGCGTTTCTTTCGCGAGAATTCCGATCTGATTCTGCAGGTGCACACGACTGCGGACATCGCGCGCGCCAAGCACGAGGGCAAGACCGGCATAGCACTTGGCTGGCAAAACTTGAGTGGCATCGAGGACCAACTCGGCTACCTCGAGCTCTTCAAAGACTTGGGTGTAGGCATTATGCAAATCGCCTACAACACGCAGAATTTGGTCGGCACCGGCTGCTATGAAAGCCGCGATGGGGGTCTCTCTGATTTCGGTCACGAGGTGATCGCGGAAATGAATCGGCTCGGCATCCTTTGCGACTTGTCACATGTCGGTTCCAAAACCAGCGAGGACGTGATCAAAGCGTCGACGAAGCCCTGCGCGTACACGCACTGCGCACCGGCGGCGTTGAAAGCGCACCCGCGCAACAAGAGCGATGACCAGTTGCGCTTCATTGTCGAGCGTGGCGGCTTCGTCGGTGTCACGATGTTCCCGCCATTCTTGAAGCGCGGGACCGCGGCGACCGTCGTCGACTACGTCGAAGCGATGGAGCACGTGATCAATCTGTGCGGCGAGGATCACGTCGGCTTCGGCACCGATTTCACGCAAGGCTACGGCCGTGAATTTTTCGACTGGATCACGCAGGACAAGGGCTACGCGCGGAAGCTGACCGAGTTCGGCGACATCATCAATCCCGAAGGCATGCGCGAGATCAAGGATTACCCGAACCTCACCGCGACGATGGAGCAGCGCGGCTGGAAGGAAGAGCGCATCCGCAAGATCATGGGCGAGAACTGGGTGCGTGTATTAAAGGACGTGTGGGGCGCGTGAACAGGCGGTCGCGAGTAAATAAACCGTCCGGCCTCACCCTAAAATGGCTTACTTGCACCCGAGTTGATTAGAACTCATCTCAAAATCCAGCAAACGGCGTTTCCCCCTCACCCTAACCCTCTCCCCGCTGGGGGAGAGGGAATGCAAGCACCCTCTCCCGCTTGCGGGAGAGGGTTGGGGTGAGGGGACCAAGCGATTTTGAGATAGGTTCTAGAGTGAGGTATCGAGTGAACGACGCGAAGTGCTCGCACTAGGGCTTGGGTGGATATGGGCCAACCTCGAGTTCCAATTGAAGTCGACGATGCCAACGGCACATGGAGTGTTGACGGCATCCCGATGATCCTGGTACCCAGGCACTTCTTCGTCAACAACCACACTGCGATCGAAGCAGCGCTCGGCGAGCAGCGCTACGCGCAGCAGCTATTCGAGGCCGGTCATAAGTCCGCGTACGTCTGGTGCGAGAAAGAAGCCCGAACACACGGTCTCAACGGAGTGGAGATTTTTCACCACTACATGAAGCGGCTGTCGCAGCGGGGCTGGGGGCAATTCCAAGTCGAGGCGGTCGATATCGAGCGGGGGCACGCCCGCGTTCGCGTCGATCATTCGGTATTCGTGCTCGAGCGCAAAGACGCCGCGCCGCGGAAGACCTGCTACATGTTTCGCGGCTGGTTTCCCGGCTCGCTCGAATTCGTTGGCACGTTGCTGGACAAGCGATTGTGCCTTACGTCAAGCGAAGTTCAGTGCGCGGCGGAAGGCCAACACGATCACTGCGTATTCGAGGTTGTTCCGGTCAGCAACTAACCGCTTGCTTGACCGATCGCTCGAGGAGATTGCCTCCGACACCGGTTGCGGACGCTGCAGTCAGGCACTAGACCTATCTCCAAATCGCTTGGTCCCCTCACCCCAACCCTCTCCCGCAAGCGGGAGAGGGAGCTTGCGTTCCCTCTCCCCCGGCGTGGAGAGGGTTAGGGTTTGCGTTCCCTCTCCCCCAGCGGGGAGAGGGTTAGGGTGAGGGGCAAACGCCGTTGCTGGATTTTGAGATGAGTTCTAGCCGTGATCAACCGATCCCTCAGAAGATCGGCAAGACCCAGGTCGCGAACGCCGGTTGACGAGGGAGATCATCGAATTGGATGCAGTCTCGCTGCCTCTGCGAATGAACGCATGTCGGGGTACTCGTGGTCGGGAATGACCTCGGCCGATGGCGTTGCCCCAAAGCCAGACTTGTTGCGACGGCGATTGATCCAGACGGTGGATAGTCCAAGTTTCTTGGCCGGAACGTGGTCGTGAAACAAACTCTGCGCGACGTGCAGTATTTCGGACTCCAACACGCCAAGGCGTTTGATAGCGAAGCGAAAGTTCTCTAGCGACGGCTTGTAGCTTTGGACTTGCTGCGCCGTGACGATGTGGTCGAAGTCCACATTCAGCCGTTTGTTGGACAAAGCAAAGAGGTCGTCGTCACAGTTCGTGATCACCGCAAGCTTGAAGCGCTGTTTCAGAGAGGCGAGCGCGGCAGCAGAGTCGGGGAACGCCGGCCAAGCACCAACGGATGTAGAAAACGCACGCAATTCGTCTGCCTGCGGTTCAAAGCTGAGTTTGGCGCCGATGCCCTTCACGGCCGAAGCCAGAACTTCGCGATAGGTCAGATAAGGCCCACTTTCGATCGCGGCTTCTTCTTTGGCGAATAGCTCGAGGGCTCGGTCCTGGTCGATCTCGATGTCGTGGCGTGCCAGGATCGGCTTTAAGGCGTTCCAGATCCCCGCCTCCCAGTCGATCAGAGTGCCATAGCAGTCGAACGTCAAAATGGTCTTGCCGTCGAAGTTCTTCATGCGCTGATTGCTCCGGCGATCGATTTGTCAAAGACCGAGATCGCCGCGTCGATGGTTGCGTCGTCCACCAGCAGCGGCGCCAGTTGCAGGAATCGCATCACTGGCTCGGGACGCAATCGCGACATCATCCCCAACCGCCGCCACCCGGCGTCTCCACGACGACCATTTCACCGCTGCCAAGCGTCAACGTCGCTTTGCCCGGATAGGATTTTTCCTTGCCATCGCGGCCGATGACGATATTGCGGCCGCGGCTCCCGTCGCTCCCGCCGTGCAGGCCATAGGGGCTGAAAATGCGGCGGTCCGATTGCAGCGACACGCGCGCATCATGATCAAGCACGCGCAATGCGCGAACCACGCCGTCGCCGCCGCGGTGCTGGCCGGCGCCGCCCGAGCCTTCGGATAGCTCGTAGCGCTCGACGCGCAGCGGATAGCTGATTTCGAGCGCCTCGACCGGCGTGTTCATCGTGTTGGTCATGTTGCACTGGACGCCGTCCATGCCCGGACCCATCGGGCGACCGCCCTGACCGCCGGCGATCGTTTCGACATAGGTGTAGGCGCGGCCATTGCGCGGGTCGCGGCCGCCCACGCTGATCAGATTCATCGTGCCTTGACTTGCGGCTGGGATGCGCTCCGGCGCGAACTGCGCGAACACTTTGAGCACGGCGTCTACTACGCGCTGCGTGGTTTCGGTGTTGCCGGCACAGACGGCGGCAGGGCGCTGCGCATTCAGAAAACATCCGTCCGGGATGCGGATTTCGACTGGACGAAACGTACCCGCATTGGTCGGAATCGACGGATCGGTCAAAATCTTGACCGCGAAGAACACGGCCGAGTGCGTCATCGGCGCGACCGCATTGATGTTCCCGCGGCGCTGCGGCGCGGAGCCCGCGAAGTCGAGCACCATCCGATCATCGTTGATGGTGACTTTGACGCGCACCAGCACGGGCTCATCGGTGGTGCCGTCGTCGTCGAGTTGGTCTTCGCCGCTGTATTCGCCGGCCTGGAGTTCCGCGAGCTGCCTGCGCATGCGCCGTTCGGCATATGCCAATATCGCTTCGAAACCGGCGGCGAGACGCGTCGCGCCGTAGCGCTGCGCAAGTTCCTTGATGCGGCGCTCGCCGATTTTGATGGCCGCGAGCTGCGCGTTGAAGTCGCCGCGCCGCTCCTCGGGTGTGCGCACATTGGCGAGCACCAGCTTCAGCACATCCTGCTGCAGAACGCCGGCGCGGTACAGCTTGACCGGCGGAATGATGATGCCTTCCTGATAGATCTCCTGCGAGCTGCCGGGCATCGATCCCGGTTCCATGCCGCCGATGTCGGCCTGGTGCGCGCGTGTCGCGGCGTAGCCGACCAGCGCACCGTCAGCGAAGACTGGTGCAATGACCATTACGTCCGGCAAATGCGAGCCGCCGATATAGGGGTCATTGACCAGGATCACGTCGCCTTCTGCGAGCGAATCCACAGCGGCAACTGTCGTGCTGACTGCGCGCAGCATCGAGCCCAAGTGCACGGGCACGTGCTCGGCCTGCGCGACGAGTTGCGCGTTGGCGTCGAAGATCGCGCAGGACGCGTCCATGCGCTCTTTGATATTGGGCGAGAACGCGGTGAGCTTCAGCACCGCACCCATTTCCTGCGCCGTCGCCTCGAGCGCGTTGCGCAGGACTTCCAGGGTGATCGGATCGAAGAAGGTGTTGGCGGTTGTATTCATCGAAGATGAGCCGATGTGTTAAATGTAGGAATGATTGCAAGCCAGATACGCGTATTGTCTCAGCTTGAAATTCCGGTCCCGACCGAGACTGGACCAAGCCGTTCGGCGAGCTTGCTCTTGCCCGGGGAGACAGATCCAAGGAGCGCGAGATGCCCAGCGACACAGAAATTCTCGAGCACCTTTACGACCGTTTCAACGCCCGCGATATGGACGCAGTGTTGGCGACCATGCACCGAGACGTCGTGTGGGCCAACGGCATGGAGGGTGGCCATGTCTACGGACACGACGGCGTCCGCGACTACTGGGCGCGACAATGGGCGATGATCGACTCCCGTGTGGAGCCAGCCGGCTTCTCTGCAGGTGCGGATGGAACGACCGATGTCGAGGTCCATCTGACCGCGCGCGATCTCAAGGGCAACTTGCTGTTCGACAAGATGGGCAGCCATAATTTTCGGATAGAGGACGGCCTGATCAGACGTTTTGATATCCGCTAGTGCTGTATCGGGAGAATTCAAACCGAGACACGACCTAAAGTCCGCCACGGTTGCGGTCGAGCGGATCGAGCGGGCAATTCTGATTTTGCGCGGGCACAAGGTGCTGCTTGACAGCGACTTGGCCGCACTCTACCGGGTGGAGACGCGGGTCCTGGTGCAGGCACTCAAGCGCAACCACGAGCGCTTCCCAAGGACAGTCGCTTTCAACCAACATCCACGAGCATGCTGCCGTAACGGTCGACGCGCGCGATATCGCCAGGATAGAGCACGTTCGTCGCGGAGATTTCCTCGATCACCGCCGGACCAAGGATGACGTTACCGGCGAGGAGGCCTTCGCGGCGGTAGATCTGCGCCTCGAGCCACTGTCCTTCCTGCCCGGGCTCGTCTGACTCATAAAAAACGCGACGGGTGCCGGCGTGCACGGCAGCAACCGGCTGCTCGCCGCCTTGCGCAATCCGTGGCAGCTCTGGCGCATCGATCATTCCTATCGCGGTGACGCCGAAATTGACGATCGCGACCGATGACGCTGCATCGTGGTGACCAAAGCGCGCCTGATGGGTTTCGTGAAACACCTGCGGTAGCACTTGCCAGTGTGCGGCGTCAGCGAGCGGCAACGTTAATTCGTAACTTTGCCCGGCATAGCGTGCGTCGACCCGCGTTTCGATGCGGCGCTTCGCGTTCGACACGCCATCCGCGGCGAGTAACTCGTTGCCGTGCTCGCGCAGTCGCGTGAGGATGCCGTGCACGGCATCAAGCGAAAACGCCGCGTGCGCACCGATGTGCGTTTCGATCAGGTCGTGGCGCAAATCGGACACGAGTTGTCCCAACGCGCACAGGATGCCCGGCGTCGGCGGAATCAAGAGCCGCGGAATGAGCAACTCCTTCGCCACGGGCGTCCCATGCATCGGCCCTGCGCCGCCAAACGGGACTAACGCGAAGTCGCGCGGATCGTGTCCGCGTTCAATCGAAACCACGCGGATGCCACGCACGATGTTCGCATGCGTGACGCGCAGGAGGCCGGCCGCGGCGGTGACCACGTCCAATCCGAGCGGCCGCGCAATCGCGTCGTGGATCGCGCGGTGCGCCGCGTCGGTATCGAGTGTCATCTCGCCGCCAAGCCGCGTGTCCGGCCCGAGCCTGCCGAGCACGACGTTGGCATCCGTCGTCGTCGGTCGTGTGCCGCCGCGCCGGTAGCACGCCGGCCCGGGCACCGCTTCGGCGCTCATGGGTCCCACGCGCAGCGCGCCGCCGTCGTCGATCCAGGCGATCGAGCCGCCGCCGGCGCCGATGGCGTTGATGTCGATCACCGGCAGCCGTACTGGGATATTTTCGAGCTTGGCGTCGCGCGTGATCGCCGGCACCCCATTGCGAATGACACTGATGTCGGTGCTCGTGCCGCCGATGTCCATCGTGATGATGTGAGCGAGGCCCGCGAGCTGCGCGACGTGGGCGCTGGCGACGACCCCGCCGGCGGGGCCCGAGAGCACCGTATGCACGGGCTTCTTGCGCGCCGAGGCGATGGTCATCAAGCCGCCGGAGGCTTCCATCACCATCACCGGTGTGTCTTCGGCGATGCCGAGACCGTCGGCTGCATCGTGCAGCAATGCGGTGAGCGAGCCCAAATACCGGTCCATCACCGGCATCAGGAACGCATTCAAGACGCACGTGCTGGCGCGCTCGTACTCGCGGAATTCGGCCATCGTGTCCGTCGATGCGCAGACCACGACGTTTTTCAGGCGCTGCTTGAGGAATGCCAGAGCTGCTCGTTCGTGCGCGGGATTAGCGTACGAGTGGAGAAGGCAGATCGCGACGGCTTCGATCGCCGCACCCTCAATCGCGCGCGCAGCCTCTTCGAGGTCGTCCATTGCGAGCGGCTCGATTTCGCGCCCAGCGGCGTCTAGCCGACCGCGTACCGTTAGGCAATGCTCGCGCGCGACCAGCGGCTGCGGCCGCGTCACGCGAATATCGTAGAGACTCGGCCGCTCCTGTCGGCCAATTAAGAGCAGATCCCGGAAACCGGCATTCGTGATGAAGGCGGTGCGCGCACCTTGGCGCTGGATCACCGCATTGGTCGCCGTGGTCATGCCGTGTCCGACATACTTGACGTGGGCGCCGGTCTTACCTTGCAGCGCGAGCGCTTGTTTGAGACCCGCAATCGTGCCGAGCGCACGGTTGTCGGGCGTGGTCGAGACTTTGGCGACCGTGATGGTGCGCGTCACCTCGTCGTAGGCAATGTTGTCGGTGAAGGTGCCGCCGACATCGGAGGCGACCCTCACGCTGCCGCGGATTGGCGTTGTCATGCGCGCGTCGTAGGACTAAATTTGAATGGCCACTACAATTCGAAAATGGATATTTCGGTCCCAGTTCAAAGGCCGCTGCCTGGAGCTTATCCGCGAGGTCGAGAGTGGCGGTGAGCCCGTGCTCATCAAGCGTCGCGGCAACGTCGTTGCGCGGCTGATCCCGCCAAGGTTTACCGAGAACCGTCTGAAGCCTTGGGAAAACCTGCGCGCAATGGGCGGCAACTTACGTTCGGAGCCGGGCGAATCCGTTTTGCGAGATGAAGACATTGCGGCGATGCGTTGAATGTACTTCTGATTCGCATTCTGGAGTTGGTAGCGGATTCGAAAATTTTGGTTTGATTACGGGAAACACGAGCGGAATTATATTGTTGACAACCCGGCGTCGCATGCTAAGGTGAGTTAGGTCAAGTTTCGTTCCTAAAGGAGGAGATTTCGATGCGCATCATCAAGCTCTGCATTGCGTTATCGGTGCTGTCGTTGGCGAGCGCCGCTTTGGCACAAGCAAAGTGGGACATGCCCACGCCTTATTCGTCAACCAGCTTCCACACCGTCAATATCACGCAATTCATTGCCGACATCGACAAAGCAACTGGCGGCAAAGTCAAGATCACCGTGCACCCGAACGGCTCGCTCATTCCAGGCGCGCAGATTAAGCGCGCCGTGCAAAGCGGACAAGCACCGATTGGCGAAATGCTCATTTCCAATCTAGCGAACGAGGATCCACTCTTCGGCGTCGACTCGGTTCCGTTTGTCGCAACGAGCTATGCCGAAGCGAAAAAGCTGTGGGACGCCTCTCGCGCGGCGACCGAAGGGCGGCTCGCGAAGCAAGGGATGAAGCTGCTCTACACCGTCCCGTGGCCGCCACAAGAGCTCTATACCAACAAGCCGATTAACAGCGTTGCCGATCTGAAAGGCATGAAGTTCCGCGCTTACAACCCTGCAACTTCACGACTCGCGGAGCTCGCAGGCATGCAGCCGGTCAAGATCGAGCTTGCCGATCTGCCGCAGGCCATGGTCACCGGAGGTATCCAGGCGCACATCACGTCGAGCTCGGGCGGCTGCGATACCAAGGCGTGGGAAACAACCAAGATCATCTACGACACTCAAGGTTGGCTCCCGAAAAATATGATCTTCGTGAACCAGAAAGCGTTTGACGCGTTGGACACAGACAGCCAGACCGCCATCGTGAAAGCGGCTCAAGCAGCAGAAGAGCGTGGGTGGAAGATGTCGGAAGAAGGAAACAAAAAGTGCCTGGAGCTGCTCGCGTCGAATGGCATGCAGGTATTGAAGCCGAGCCCGCAATTGATGGGAGAGCTGCGCAAGATGGGCGAGACGATGGCCGGCGAGTGGGCGCAAGGCGCTGGCGCCGACGGCAAAAGCGTGCTCGACGCGTACAAGAAATAGCCGGGTACGTTAGCGGCAACAAACGCCCTCGCCTCACCGAGGGCGTTTTCGTATGAGCTACTTGTTCATCACCGCGTCAGGCAGCCACGTGACGATAATCGGGAACGCGGTGATGATGACGATCGCGAACAGCAACAAAAAGAAGAACGGCAGCGCCGCTCTGGCGACATAGAGCGTATCGCGGCCCGTCATGTTCTGCAGCACGAACATGTTGAAGCCGACCGGTGGTGTGATCTCCGCGATCTCGACCATCAACACGATGAAGATGCCGAACCACACGAGATCGAAACCGGCCTTTTGCACCATCGGCAGCACGATCGTCGTCGTCAGCACGATCATCGACACACCGTCAAGTGCGATGCCGAGGATCAAATAGACGACCGCCAAAATCGCAATCAACATATACGGACTGGGATTGATGACCGCGACCCACTCGGCGAGGGCGCGCGGTATGCCGGTAAAGCCCATTGCGATGGTGACGTACGAAGCGCAAGCGAGGATGAACAGGATCATGCACGACAGCCGTGTCGCGCCCATCATGCTGTCCCAGAGGTTCTTGCGATTGAGCGAGCCGGAATACCACGCCAGCGCCAGCGAGCCAAGCACGCCGTAGGCCGCCGACTCGGTCGCCGTCGCGTAGCCCGCGGCGATGACCCAGACGACAAAGACAATTAGTAAGATGCACGGAATGAGCTGACGCGAAGCGTAGAGTTTTTGCTTGAGCGTCATGACGTCCGTGTCGGGCGGCGTCTTGCCCGGGTTGAGCAGCGCCCAAATCGCGATGTACCCGGAGAAGAGCACCATCAGCAACAGTCCGGGGAGAAAGCCCGCGAGAAACACGCGCAGGATCGAGACATCGGCGGCGACCGCATACACCACCATGATGATCGATGGCGGAATCAGGATGCCGAGCGTGCTGGCGCCCGCTAGGGATCCCAGGCAGACCTTTTCGTCGTAACCGCGCTTC
>Ga0136617_10003287_pt1 | contig 14438 bp, 15 predicted proteins | sample AntDrymUQ3222106_2_FD_129672 | JGI IMG/M metagenome (GOLD analysis project Ga0136617, IMG submission 129672) | Polar desert sand microbial communities from Dry Valleys, Antarctica - metaG UQ322 (21.06) | ecosystem: Environmental > Terrestrial > Soil > Desert | place: Antarctica: Dry Valley... | reverse complement strand
TCGGCCAGGCCACGCACATAGGCGGCCTGGCCGAGGTGCTGCATGGCATCCCCTGTCAGGCTCACCATGCGCACCGCGGCGGTCACCGGTGGATCCCAGGCGTCGTCGACGACTCGGCCCAGCTCGGCCGCGTCGATCCGGTCGACGTACGCAAGCGACGCTGCGTGCACGTCGGCGTGGTACGCCGTCAGATCTACGGGATCAACCCGGACCTGCGCGACGTCGTCGGACGTCTGACCGTATCCATGAGTCGATGAGTCGAACGGGAGCCCGAACCGGTCGTACCACCCGTTGCCGGTCCAGACCTGCTCGGTACCGGCCAGCCCGGCGACGTGGTCGTCCTGGATGCGGGTCAGATGCCAGACGAGCCAGGCGATGGTGTTGGCCTCGGGGTCGGGCCGGTACGTCGCCTGTTCGACGGTGAGCCCCTCGCAGACCGACCCGACGCCAGCCGCGATTCGCCCGAAGCCGTCGCGCAACAGGTCTCGCAGCGCCGTCGCGGTGGTGTGCCCAGTGCTCATCTGGTCATCTCCTCGGACCTTCGTCGCCAGCGCCGCGTCGTTCATCAACGTCCACCGGTCAGGGGATGAGGACGACCTTTCCACCTGCGTGCCCACCGCGCACGAGTTCATGCGCCGCGACCGCCGCGTCGAGCGGGAACGACTCCGCCACGACGATGTCGAGCTCGTCTGCGGCGGCTAGGTCGTGCAGCACCTCACGGCCGCGAGCACGGACAGCCTCCCCGGGGTCGGCGCCGGGGCCCCCGCCGAGCGCCTTGATGCCGTCGTCGCTCGCGCGACCGAAGGCCGCGATGGTGGCGATGCGCGCCTTGTCGGAAACGAGCTGCAGCGACGCATCGACCGCCTCGTCGGTACCGATCGCGTCGAGGGCGACGTCGACACCGTCCGGTGCAGCCGATCGGACGCGGTCGGTGAGGCCATCGCCGTACACGACCGGGACCACGCCGAGTGAGCGCAGCTCGTCGTGGCGACGCTCGCCAGCCGTACCGATCACCGCCGCTCCACGCAGGACGGCGAGCTGGGCGGCGATCCGGCCGACTCCACCGGACGCGCCATGGATCAGGACCGTGTCCCCGTCGCCGACGCCGGTGGCCTCGAGCAGGTGGTAGGCCGTCACGCCGGCCAGCGTGAGTCCGGCTGCCTGCTCCCAGCTGAGGGTGGCGGGCTTGGGTCGCAAGATCGACACGGGGACGGTGATCTCGGCGCCGTACCCGCCGTTGACGCGGTAGGCGATGACCTCGTCGCCGACCGTCACCTCACCGGCGTCGTCGCCGACCGCCGTCACCACACCGGCGGCCTCGAACCCGAGACGCATCGGAAGCGCGTCGGGGTCTGCTCCCATCATTCCGCTGTACATCTTGTAGTCGACGGGGTTGATGCCTGCCGCCTTCACCTCGACGGTGGCCTCCCCGGGACCCGGCGCTGAGACGTCGACATCGATGACGGACAGGACCTCAGGACCACCGAACCCGGTGGCGACCACAACACGACTCATACTCCGGGCAAGCCCGGACGCTGCTCGGGTATTCCCTGGCAGCAAGCGAGCGGTTGTCCAATTTTCGGTTGCCGCATCGTTCGAGCTCGCCGGTAGGTTCGACTCGATGCGCATCGCGACGTGGAACGTCAACTCCATCCGAGCCCGCCTCGATCGGGTCCTGGCCGTGCTGGATCGCCACGACCTCGACGTCCTGGCAATCCAGGAGACCAAGTGCCGTGACGACCAGTTCCCCGAGCAGGCGTTTCGCGACCTCGGGTACGACGTCGCCCACCACGGCGCGTCGTCGTGGAACGGCGTGGCGGTCGTGTCGCGCGTCGGCGTAACCGACGTCGAGCGGGGCTTCCGCGGGCAGCCGCAGTGGGGAGACCCGGCCGAGACCGAAGCCCGGGCTCTCGGCGTCACGTGCGATGGCGTGCGCGTGTGGAGCGTGTACGCCCCCAACGGCCGTGCCCAGGCAGATCCGCACTACGCCTACAAGCTCGACTGGCTGGCGAAGCTGCGCGACGCGTCGTTCGGCTGGTTGGAAGAAAACCCGCAGGCACAGGTGATGCTCGCCGGGGACTGGAACATCGCTCCGCGTGACGAGGACGTCTGGAGTATGGAGTTCTACGAACCGCACACCCACGTCACACGCGCCGAGCGGGCGGCCTTCGCCGGCATCGTCGAGGCGGGCTTCGCCGACGTCGTACGCCGGCATGTGCCCGAGCCGCACACGTACACGTACTGGGACTACAAGCGGCTGGCCTTCCCGCGACGAGAGGGCATGCGGATCGACTTCGCCCTGTGCAGCCCGGCGTTGGCGGCTCGGGTCAGCGACGCGCAGATCGACCGGCAGGAACGCAAGGGTAAGGGCGCGAGCGACCACGCCCCGGTCATCGTCGACTTCGACTGACCTGCCCTTGCGTCCTGCAACGCGGTCGCTCTGGCGACCGGTGTGCAGGACGCAAGCACGACACAGCGACGTCCCCGGTCGGAAGCCAGCTGCGGCTCCGATCCGGGGACGTCGAGTCGTCCATCTGCTTTAGGGTTGAACTCAGCACAACATTGTCAAGCTGCCGACTTACGGAAGCGGAGCCATCCGCAGTCCCAGTTTGTACTTGCCCCCGAAGTACGTGCCGTCGGTGGCGAACCAGACGCCCTGGTTGTTGGCGTACATCTGGTATCCGCCCTTCGCCGCGGCCATCCGCGGGTTCCAGGGCAAGGCCTTGCCGGTCAGGGCGTTGATCGCTCCCCCACCGGGCCTCGAGACAGCGCCCGGACCTGCGTTGTCCACGCCCTGCGGGTTGTCCAGCCACCGGCTGTGGCCCTGAACGTATACGGCCGGACCGGTGTCGATAACGGAGTGCAGCGTGTCGCCACCGGTGTAGTTGATCCAGTGGGGCACGATCGGGCGCAGGTTGTTCACGCTGAACCGAGCAACCGCGTCGCAGAGCACCTGGCCGGGACCTTCGCCGTTGATGCGGTGACCACCCGTCGAAGCCACATTGAAGAACTGGCCGTCCGGCGAGAAGTCAACGTCCTTGACGTAGTACTGGTATACCGGGTGCACCGCCGCAGCGTGACAGTCCCGCTCAGCCGGCTGGTAGTACCACGGTGAGACCGCCGCCGACGTCGGGCCAAGATCCAGCATCGCCACACGGTAATGGCGCTGGCCGCCGACCGTACGGAAGTTGCCGACTGCGACCAGGTGCTTTCCGTCGGGGCTCACGTCGAAGCGGAACACATCGACACGCGTGGTGTACTCCAGTGCCTCGGTGAACGGGACGTTGAGGTACGAGCTCGCGGCGCCGGTGTTCGGGTTGATCGCGGTCAGCTTCTTTTTGAAGGCTCCCGACACGAACAGCTGACCGTGGGACAGCTCGAGGTCGGTGACACGGCCCCCGGGCAGCGTCGGCTTGAACGCTGGGTCGAGCTGACCAGTCGACAAGCTCAGCTTCGCCAAGTACGGGCGAGCTTGCCCGTTGACGGTGCTGAACTCGCCGCCGATGTACACATCGTCGCCGTTGCCCAGGACTGTCCAGACCTGCTTATCGACGGTCGGCGCGAACGGGCTGACCACACCGGTGGTGGCGTTGAATGCGAAGACGTTGTTGCGCGCATACTCGACGGTTCGCTGCGAGTTTTCGACTCGGTTGAACTTGCCGCCCACGATGATATGCGAGCCGGCTTGGTTGATGGTCGACGAGTACGGACGGAAACTCCCGTCGTTGACCAGGTTGGGCGTGAACGTCGCGGGCGTAGTGCTCACGACACTTGGGTGAGTCGCGTCGGAGGCCGCGCTGATCCCCCCGAAACCCAGCGACATCGCAGCGACCACGCCTACTACGATTCCTTTCCTTGTACGCCAACCCATCAGTCAGATCCCCTCATTGCGTGCCGGTGCTGACGCTGTCGTGCGTCGCAGGTAAATGGACCCGTGCCAGATACAACATTCAGAGAATAGGCCATGGCCAGGACCCGGCACACCGAACTGTAAGAAGAGCCGAACAATCACTTTGAGCGATGGAGGAAACGCGAAGAGTGAATATAACATTCAGTGCAGCGGTCATTACTTTGAGTGAGTACGCGACCTTCGCTACATACGAGCGAGGAGGGGCAACCCCCAACCGCGGCGCGGTGATCGAATCGACTCACCGGGATCTCGATCCTCGACGTACCGCAGGTTGAGCTCGATGAGATAGCCGAAGAGCGTTGCCTCGACCGCCTCGTCGTCCAGACCGAGGGCGTCTCGGAGGAGGCGAGCCGCCTGAACACGCCAGCCATCCTCGGCGTTCTCGTCTGTGCCACGATGCATCCGCTGGTCCTGGGCCAGGTAGTGCACGGGATCCCAACCCAAGGGAACCCCTTCAGCGAAGCTCTCCCAGTCCCAGAGCTGGATGCCTTGCGGTGTACGTGCCATGTTCCACGACACCCAGTCGCCGTGCCAAGAGCCTACGGTGAGGCGACGTGCGCCCCAGCGCTGGTCAAGCTGGTCAACCGCTGCCCGGAGTGAGTCCGCCGTGGCGTCCTCGGGCAGGGCATCTGCACGCCTCCGCTGATCCTGCACGAACGGAGTTTGGGAAAGGCGGCTGCTGACCGCTGTCCAAGATCTTGCGAGCTCGAGCATCTGGTTGAGGGGCAGAGTTGTGCGTGCGCGCGGACTTGACACGGCCGTCAGCGCCTCCATGATCATGAGGTCTCGGCCGTTCCACGAACCATGGTGAAGGAGTCGGGGCGCAGTGATGGCGTGGGGTAGTCCATCAGCGATCCGCTGCAGGTTCTGTCGCTCCCGTTGTAGCACTAGATCCCCAGAGTCGCTGGTCGACAGCTTCGCGATGCCGCACGTGTGATCACGGCCGTCGATCAGGCGCAAGACGATCGACCTGTTCTGCCGCGAGCGACCCAGACGTACGCAGACATCGACCTCGTCTCCAATGCCTCGTGCCAGCTCTGACTCGATCGTCCGCGATCCCGGGGGCACGGTGACGTATAGGCGACGCTTCCCGGGGATGCGGGCAAGGACTCCCGTGCGCTGCGCGGTGGCGAGGGCCTTCCACACGATCGCGCTGCGTTGTCCTACATCAATGCGCTCCAGGGCCTGTGCCGCAGCGGCGCGGTGCGCAGGCAGCAGCCACCAGGGACGCCGGGCGCCGGGTACGAGCACGAAAATGTGTACGCGACCCTCGAGGCCGGCCGGTGGCCGATGCGCCACGACGGCCTTCGCCGGCTCCGGCCAGAGAAGACGTGCTGCCGAGAGCGCTCGCTCGCCCGGACGGTTCGGAGCGGCGCGGACCGGCTCAGCCGGCACGGTCGGATCGCCCGGGACCATCGGCGAGCTCGGTGAGCCCGTCCTCCGGCATCGACTCGGTCCAGGCGGCCGCCCAGTCGAGGCCGGTTCGACGATCTTGCTCAAGCAAGGTGGCCGTGACCGCCGCGCGTCCCTGCTCGTACAGGTCCGTGAGCACCGCACGCTGATCTGCCGAACAGGTTGCGATGGCCGAGCTCACGGACTCTCGACGGACCTCGCGAGTCATGTGATGGCGCAGCCATCGCAGGCGATCGGGGCCAATCGTGCGCCGCAACCACGGGTACGCACCACTCCGTCGCACCATGCGCCGCCCATGCATCAACAGCGGGCTTTTGAGCTCTACCACCTGGTTTCGATGCGCATCCGCAGTCGCGCCGTCGGTTGACACCGGCTCGATCCCGACCATGCTCGCGATCGTTCGGAGCACCTGGCTACCACGTGCCGTCGTCTCACAAAACGGCACGAACAGGATCTGGTCTCGCGACAAGACCTCCTGGAGTCGCTCGATCCACAGCGCATAATTGCTGGCACCGAGATAGAGCAGGTTGGCGCTGATCGCTTCACCGAACGTCGAGGCCGGCTCGTTACGGAAGTAGTCCCGATGCAGTTGGAAATGGGACAGCGCCCGACTGACCGGCTCGCGCACCACGTAGACGACCTTGACGTCCGGCGAAGCCTCCACCAGGTGCCGTAGGGCGTCCGGGTAATGAGGGTAGGTATACGAGGTACTTGAGTCCAGGCGCACCCTCTCGGACCTCGCGTCGTACAGACCGTCATACCAGGACGGTCCCCGCCACCGTTCTCGGCTGAAGTAGTTGGGCTCCTTCACCGAACCGTCATCAATCAGCGGATGCTGACCGAGGACCGAGGACAGGTAAGAGGTACCAGCACGCGCAGCGCCTGCGATGACCAGATCTGGTCCGACGGCTGATCCGCTGGTCGGTCCGACCCACATGAGGCGACTTCCTCCTACCACGACGTCCATAGGCTGGCCAATCAGACCACCCGTCCGACGCCCAATCGTATGGGTCGAGCTGTCGCGGCCGCGGGGCTTCGCCAAGACTCAAGGCCCACCTGACATGCATCACATCAGTGTCGAGGCGTGGTCTGAGTGGAGCTAAGGGGATTCGAACCCCTGACCTCCTCCATGCCATGGAGGCGCGCTACCAACTGCGCCATAGCCCCGTATCGGGTGCCCGGCCACGTGCGACGGTCGTCGCGGTGGCGAGCCCGACGAGTCTAGCCAACGCCCGCGGACTCGACGAAATCGCCTCAGCGCGGCAGCGGGTCGTCCTCGAGGTGGACCGGCTCGGGCAGCGTCTGCGCGTTGTAGTCCACGATCTGCCAGCCGTACGCCGTGTGCTGCTCCAGCACCGTCCAGGCACAGTTCGCCATCCCGGCGAGCAGTTCGCGCAGCTCGGTCGGAACGCCGAAGAAGGCCAGCACCCCGGTGCGCAGTGACGCCCCGTGCCCGACCAGTACCCCGGTCGCCCCCGGCTGTACCGCCTCGGCCGCCTCGCGCAGCACGGCGACCATCCGCTCCCGGACCTCGGTCGTGCTCTCCGCTCCCGGCACGCGCACATCCCCGGTGTGGGCCGTGTACGCCGCGACGAGGTCGGGATAGGCGTCCAAGAACTCCGCCCACGTCAACCCCTGCCGGTCACCGACGTCGTACTCACGCAATCGCTTGTCCAGCACCAGTTCCTGCCCGGTGAGCGACACCAGCTCCTGCGCGGTCTCCCGGGCCCGAGCGAGGTCGCTCGACCAGACAAACACGGGTTCGTACGACGCCAGGAACTCCGCAGCACGACGGGCCTGCGCCCGTCCCACGTCGTCCAGCGAGATGTTGGCATGACCTTGCGCCGTGCCGGTCCTGTTCCACTCCGTCCGCCCATGACGCAGCAGCACCAGCCGTCGAGGCGGCACGGAGCCAGGAACCGGGATCACCGGTCGCTCATGACCCCGGCGCGGCGCCCTGCCCGCTGCTCACCGAGGTCGGGAGTGGTACCTGCGGGCAGTCTCGCCAGATCCGTTCGAGCGAGTAGTACACACGTTCGTCGTCATGCTGCACGTGCACGACCACCTCGCCGTAGTCGATCAGCACCCAGCGTCCCTCGCGCTCACCCTCACGGCGCACGGGCTTGGCGTCGGACGCACGCAGCTTCTCCTCGATGTCGTCGACGATCGCCTTGACCTGGCGGTCGTTGGGCGCCGAGCAGATCAACATGGCGTCGGTGATGTAGAGCCGCTCCGAGACATCGAAGGCGATGATGTGCTCGGCCAGCTTGTCAGAGGCGGCCTGTGCGGCGATGTGGACGAGCTCGACGGCTCGCTGGGATGCAGTCACGAAGTGGCACTTTCTGTCTGCTGGATAAGGTTTGCGGTCTGAGCACCAGGGGGGAGCGATGACGCGTAGAGCCCACGTTTGGCGATGTACTGCACGACACCGTCGGGGACGAGGTACCAGACGGGCTCGGCGCGGCTGGCCCGGGCGCGGCACTCGGTCGACGAGATCGCCAGGGCAGGAATCTCCAACAGCGTGACCCGGTCGGCCGGCAGCCCGGCAATGGTTTCGGCGTCGATCGTCGTCCCCGGCCGGGTACAGCCGACGAATCGTGCCAGGGCGAACACGCCATCGGCGTCGTGCCACGTCAGGATCTGGGCCAGCGCGTCTGCACCGGTGATGAAAAAGAGTTCCGCGCCCTCATAGCGGCCCTGCAGGTCGCGCAGCGTGTCGATGGTGTACGTCGGTCCCCCGCGGTCGATGTCGACCCGGGACACCGAGAAGCGTGGGTTCGACGCCGTTGCGATCACCGTCATCAGGTACCGGTCCTCCGGGGCGGAGACCTTCCGGTGCGACTTCTGCCACGGCTCGCCGGTCGGCACAAAGACAACCTCGTCGAGCCCGAACTGCGCCGCCACCTCCGAAGCGGCCACCAGGTGACCGTGGTGAACAGGGTCGAACGTTCCGCCCATGACGCCGATGCGTCGACCGGCTGAGAGCGTCAACGTGGCTTCCGAAGGTGGTCCATCGGCGTCGTTCTAGGAATGCGGGCGCCCCTTGCCGAACATCAAGAGACCGACCAGCAGCACCAGCAAGATCGCGAACGTACCGATCCCGAAGTACAGCGGGTCGATCGGCAGTTCGCGGAGCTCCTCGGAGGCGACGTTGAAGGCCATGCGGACGAGGATAACGCCACGGCGGCAGGTGGGCTCGGCGGAGCCCGACCGCGGCCCCGGCTCCAAACGATCCCAGTGACCTCGTCCGGTGCCACGATCACCCTGAGCGCCGCCCCGAAATCGACTCGACAGGCCAAGGAGTGATCAGCACACTGGCAGGCGATGACGACGACACGAACAGACAGACCGTCCGGTTGGGACGAGCGCAGCACGCTGCTCTCGATGTTCGACTACACCCGCGACACGGTCCGGGCCAAGTGCGAAGCCCTCGCAGCCGAGCACACAGGGGTCGCGCCGCTGACGACCTCGCCGTTGATGACCATCGGCGGCATCGTCAGCCACGTGCGGTGGGTCGAACACTCGTGGATCGAGACTCGTTTCGTCGATGGCCCAGACCTTGGTCCGTGGACCGACAAAGAGCCGGATCGCGAGTTCACGGTCGGCGCGTCGACGCCGATCGAACAGTTGCTCGACGAGTACGACGTGCAGCGCGCCCAGACTGACGCGATCATCGCCGACCTCGACCTCGACGACAGGTCGAAGGCGCCGTTCAGGTCGGGCGAGCACCCGACCCTGCGGTGGGTGATCCTGCACCTGATCGAGGAGAACGCCCGCCACAACGGGCACCTCGACATCCTCCGTGAGATGGCCGACGGCGTTACCGGCGACTGATCAGCCTCCATCGAACTCAGCTGCGGATCTGCCCGTCCCCTGTCAGGACGTACTTCGTCGTGGTCATCTCCTGCAGCCCCATCGGCCCGCGGGCGTGCAACTTCTGGGTGGAGATGCCGATCTCGGCGCCGAACCCGAACTCGCCCCCGTCGGTGAAGCGCGTCGACGCGTTGACGACCACCGCGGCTGCGTCCACCCGGGCGGTGAACCGGCGCGCCGCGTCGAGCGAGCGCGTGACGATCGCCTCCGTGTGACCCGTGCCGTAGCGGCCGATGTGGTCGATGGCGGAGTCGAGCGAGTCGACGACGGCTGCCGAGATGTCGAGCGAGAGGTACTCGGTGGAGAAGTCGTCCTCTGACGCAGGGACCACGTCGATGCCGTACGCCTGCACGGCGTCGTCGCCGTGCACGGTGACACCTTCGGCGGCCAGCGCCTTGGTGATCCGAGGTAGGAACTCGGCCGCGACCTGCTCGTGCACCAGCAGTGACTCGGCCGCGTTGCACACGCTGGGTCGATGGATCTTTGCGTTCACCACGATGCGCTCGGCGATCTCGAGGTCGGCGTCGGCGTCGACGTACACGTGACAGTTACCGACCCCCGTCTCGAGGACGGGCACGGACGACCCGCGAACGACGCGCTGGATGAGGTCGGCGCCCCCGCGCGGCACCAACACATCGACCAGTCCGCGTGCCTGCATCAGCTCGCCGACGACCTCACGGCCACCAGACACGTGAACAATCGCGTCGGCCGGCAACCCCGTGCTGGCGACCGCCTCGCGCAGTACGTCCACGATCGCCGCATTGGAGCGGCGGGCCGAGCTGGATCCGCGGAGCAGGACGGCGTTGCCACTCTTGAGACAGATGCCGGCCGCATCGGCTGTGACGTTGGGACGCCCCTCGTACACCATCGCCACGACGCCGAGCGGAACGCGTACCTGGCGCATCTCGATACCGCCGGCGAGAGTGGCGCCGCGCACCACGTCACCCACCGGATCGGGCAGGTCGGCGAGCTGGCGGAGGCTCTCGGCCATGGCGAAGACGCGTGATCGTGTCAGCCGCAGCCGATCCACCATGGCCGCAGACAGTCCTGCAGCCTCCTGCTCGGCGACGTCATCCGCATTCGCGTCCAGGACGTCGGACGTACGACGTTCCAACGCGTCGCCCATGGCACGGAGGGCGGCATCCTTGGCCGCTCGCGACGCAGCAGCAAGCTCGATGGCAGCGACCCGGGCCCGACGAGCCACATGAGCCACCGACGACGCATCACCCGCGCTTGGCTGCGTGTCGGGGCTCATGCCACTCAGCGTACGGCGGTGGTGATCCGCCGGGCGAGACATCTCAGGGGGAGCTGGAAGTCAGCGGCCGAAGCGACGCGGCATCCCGGCAGCCTGAGCGAGCGGAGTGCTCTGGCCGCGTGCCTGCATCGTTTCCTGGTCGAGGACCTCGAGGCCGACCACCTTCCAGGCGGGCAGACCAGCGGTCCCGCGGTGCTCGTTCCAGAGCCTCAGCGCCAACGAGGCGGCGTCGATCATCTCGTCGCCCTCCTCCCAGTACTGCAGCTCGGCCCGATCGTCGTCGTAGCGCACCGAGTGAAGGAACGGCTGCTCGCCCTGCAACGCCTGCAAGGCGCAGTGGACCGTCTCCAACGGCTCGGTGTCACCGGCCACGGTGAGGGTGACATGCCACAGCCGGACAGGCTGCTCCACGGGTGCTCCTCGAAGGGATCGGGTCGCTCAGACGACGGCGCAGGTGATCGCACACGGGTGCTCGATGAGCACAGTGTTCCCCAGATCGACCCCTCGTGGCGGGTGATTACCTGAACATTAGGCGTTGCCGACGTCACATCCGAACGCAGCTCGTCACATCAGCACGAGATGGTCGCGATGGACGAGTTCCCGCTCGTACGCGTCGCCGAGCTCGGCCGCGAGCTCTCGGGTCGTCCGACCGAGCAGCGCCGGCACCTCCTCGGCGTCGTAGTTGACCAGCCCGCGGGCCACCACCACGCCGTCCGGTCCCACCAGGTCGACCGGCTCCCCTGCCGCGAAAGCCCCGTCCACCGCGACGACCCCCGCAGGAAGCAGCGACGTGCCACGGGTGCGTACCGCTGTCACGGCTCCCGCGTCGAGCACGAGGCGTCCCTTGGGCTCGGTGGCGTGAGCAAGCCACAGCAGGCGCGTGGCGCGGCGCTTCCCGGTGGGCGCGAACCAGGTGCCCACCGGGTCGCCGCTCAGGACCGCGGTGACCTGGTCGGCGTGAGCCACCACAGCCGCGATGCCTGCGCCAGTCGCGATCTGGGCCGCGTCGATCTTGGTCACGACTCCTCCCGTGCCCAGCGGGCCGCCCGCACTGGTCTCGACCGCGGTCAGGTCGCCGGGATCGCGGACGACAGGGATGTGCTGCGCTCCGGCTCTGGACGGTGGCCGGTCGTAGACGCCGTCGATGTCTGACAGCAGAACGAGAGCGTCGGCATGGACCAGATGCGCCACCAGGGCAGCGAGCCGGTCGTTGTCCCCGAACCGGATCTCGCTGGTTGCCACCGTGTCGTTCTCGTTCACGATGGGAAGGGCGCCGAGCTCGAGCAGTTTGGCGAAGGTCCGGTACGCGTTGCGGTAGTGACCACGTCGCGTCACTTCGTCAGCCGTCAGCAACACCTGGCCTACCTGGATACCGTGCCCGGCAAAGGCGTCGGTGTAGCGGTGTATGAGCAGCCCCTGGCCGACGCTGGCGGCGGCTTGCTGTCGCGCCAGGTCACGCGGGCGAGTCGAGAATCCCAGCGGCGCCAGACCCGCGGCGATGGCGCCGGACGAGACCAGCACGAGCTCGATGCCGCGCTGCTTGGCGTTCGCCAGCGCATCGACCAGTTGATGGATCCGCTGCGTGTCGATGCCTGCACCGCTCGTCAGCGAGGAGGAGCCGACCTTGACCACCACACGGGACGCTGTACCCAGACCTGCGACGTACTCCGACGACGTACTCACGTCAGCGCCTTGCGTATAGACGCGTCATCGGCCTTCGAGCCGTCGGTCCTGACCTCGACGGCCGAATCCGCCGGTCAGGCTCCCCGCCCCGGCCTGGACGTCGGGGTCGAACTCGAACACGACTGCGTTGTCGTCGTCGCCGATCACGACGTCGTCACCTACCTCGGCGCCGAGGTCGAGTAGTCGGGACTCGACACCGAGGCGGTTGAGCCGGTCGGCGAGGTAGCCGACGGCCTCGTCGTTGCTGAAGTCGGTCTGCTTGATCCAGCGCTGGGGTTTGGATCCGCGTACGTGCCAGCGCCCGTCGAGCTTGCGAACCGTGAACTCGTCGTCGGCCTCACCGAGCGGCCGCAGCACGATGCGTGCCGATACGATGTCCGCCGCGGCGGCGCGCGAGCCGGACACGACCTCGGCCATCGCGAACGTGAGCTCGCGCAGCCCGGCATGGCTGGCCGCCGAGATCGCGAAGACGCGGTACCCCCTGGCTTCCAGGTCGGGCCGCACCAGCTCGGCCAGGTCGCGGGCGTCGGGGACGTCGATCTTGTTCAACGCCACCAGGCGAGGTCGGTCGTCGAGCCCGCCGTACGCGCGCAGCTCCGCCTCCATCACCTCGAGGTCGCTGATCGGATCGCGACCGCCTTCAGAGGTGGCGCAGTCGATCACGTGCAGCAGCGCGGCGCATCGTTCGATGTGGCGCAAGAAGTCGTGGCCGAGCCCCCTGCCCCGACTGGCACCTTCGATCAGGCCCGGGACGTCGGCGACCGTGTACGTCGTGTCGCCCGCCGTGACGACTCCCAGATTGGGCACGAGCGTCGTGAACGGGTAGTCCGCCACCTTCGGGCGCGCACGCGAGATCGCGGCGATCAGGCTCGACTTGCCGGCGCTCGGGTATCCCACCAGGCCGACGTCGGCGACGACCTTGAGCTCCAGCACGATGGTCCGCTCGTCGCCCACCTCGCCGAGCAGAGCGAATCCCGGTGCCTTACGGCTCTTCGTCGCCAGCGCGGCGTTGCCGAGCCCACCGCGACCACCGGCCGCAACCACCAGCTCCGAGCCAGGCCCGACCAGATCGGCCAGCACCTCACCGTCGACCGTCGAGATGATCGTGCCGTCCGGCACCGGCAGCACCAACGACGGCCCGTTGGCTCCGGCTCGGTGGTCGCCCTGTCCCTGCTTGCCGTTGCCGGCTGCGCGCCGCGACACCTGGTGGTAGTCGACGAGCGTGGTCACGTCCGGGTCGACGCGCACGAGCACATCACCGCCGTGCCCGCCGTTGCCTCCGTCGGGGCCGCCGAGCGGCTTGAACTTCTCCCGATGGACCGAGGCCACACCATGCCCGCCGCGCCCACCGGTCACCCGCAGCACGACGCGGTCGACGAAGGTCGGGACGGCCACCGGGTCCTCCTTTGCTTGGTCCCCCTATCCCGCGAATTGCGGGAGCCTGGGGTTCTCCTCTGTGCGCAACCCCAGACTTCCCGCAATGTGCGGGGTCGTCGCAGGGTTGGCGTAGGGATGTGTTTCGGAATAATGCGAGGGGCGCTCCCGCCTCAGGCGGTGCGCCCCTCGTCCGTGCTGGGTGCGTGCGGTAGGAGCGCAGTCACTCCGCAGCGGGGACGACGTTGATGACCCGGCGCCCGCGACGGGTGCCGAACTCGACGTTGCCGCCGACCAGGGCAAACAGGGTGTCGTCGCCACCGCGGCCGACACCGGTGCCCGGGTGGAAGTGCGTTCCACGCTGGCGGACGATGATCTCGCCGGCGTTGACGAGCTGGCCGCCGTACCGCTTCACGCCGAGGCGCTGCGAGTTGCTGTCGCGACCGTTCCTGGTGGAGGCCGCGCCCTTCTTGTGTGCCATGTCTGGTCCCTCATCGGCGGTACGGAAGCGTGCTGTGGCTGGGATGGGGCGTCGCGACGTCAGGTCGCGTCGCTCAGGTGTCGATCGCCGTGACCTTGACCTGCGTGTAGTGCTGGCGGTGACCCATCCGCTTGCGGTAACCGGTCTTGTTCTTGAACTTCAGGATATGGATCTTGGGGCCCTTGGTCGCGCCGAGCACCTCGACCTGGACGGCAACCTTCGCCAGCGCGTCGGCGTTCGAGGTCACGGCGTCCTCGTCGACCACGAGCACGACCGGCAGCGTCAGCGTCTCGCCGGGCGGCGTCGCCACCTTGTCGATCTCGATGACGTCACCGACGGCGACCTTCTGCTGCTGGCCACCACTGCGCACGATCGCGTACACCGTCGACCCACTCTCTGCTGATTCGTTGACGTCTTGACTCGAGCCAACTGCCTGCCCGCACTGCCGG
>Ga0136617_10003286_pt1 | contig 14443 bp, 8 predicted proteins | sample AntDrymUQ3222106_2_FD_129672 | JGI IMG/M metagenome (GOLD analysis project Ga0136617, IMG submission 129672) | Polar desert sand microbial communities from Dry Valleys, Antarctica - metaG UQ322 (21.06) | ecosystem: Environmental > Terrestrial > Soil > Desert | place: Antarctica: Dry Valley... | reverse complement strand
CAGATCGAGCGGCTCGCGGGTGGCGATTTGTCGGAGGTGCTGCTGCTGCGACGGCCCGACGGGCGCTGCACGGTGGCGAAGGGCGGACCCGCGGTCGCGGCGGAGGCGGCGATGCTGCGGGTGCTGGCCGGGGCAGGGGTGCCGGCGCCGGCTGTCGAAGGCGAGCATGATGGCGTGCTGCTGACCGAGCATATCCCCAACGATGCGGTGTTCAGCCCGATAGCCTGGGGCCATATCGGCGAGGCTCTGCGCGGACTCCATGCGCCGACCGGCGAGCTTTACGGCTGGCCGGTCGATTACCGGCTCGGAACGGTCGAGCTGGACAATCGCCAGACCGGTGACTGGCCCGCTTTCTGGGCCGAGCAGAGGTTGGCATCGACCGCGCGTGTCCTCGACCGCCCCTGGCGCGAACGCGTGCAGGCGGTGGCGGAGCGGATGCCCGATTTACTGCTCCCCACGCCGCCCGCGTCCCTGCTGCACGGCGATCTTTGGAGCGGCAACATGCTCGTCCGCGATGGCGCTCTGGTGGGGCTGGTCGATCCGGCTTGCTATCATGGCGACGCCGAGGTCGATCTGGCGATGCTGAGCCTGTTCGACAGCCCTCCCAAGGAATTTTGGGACTCTTATGGCGCGCTCCAATCCGGCTGGGAGCAACGGCGCGACGTCTATCAGCTCTTCCCCGCGCTCGTCCATTTGCGGCTGTTCGGCACCAGCTATGCCGGGATGGTCGAGCGGCTGCTGGAAAGATTAGGCGGCTGAATCGAGATTGTAGCGCTCGACCAATGAATAGTCGGCGCCATCGGGTGCGAGCACGCTTTCGAGCAGGCAGAAACCGTCGACCGCGAAGGGCGGGCTGGACAGCCCCCCGGCGCTCGCAATGAACCCATCGATCGGCCCCACGCCCGTCCGCGGCAACCGCGCCAGCGTGATGTGCGCAAGATAGGCACGGCGGTCGGGCTCGACGCCGATCCGGACCAAAGCCTGGTCGATTTTCTTGTGCAGCGCCCGCAACGCATCGTGCGGCGCCACGCCCGCCCACAGCGAGTCCGCGCGGCCGCGGCGCTCGAAGCTGCCGACGCCCGCCAGCGCGACCGCGAACGCCGGATGATGGATCGCGCCCAACGCGGCGTGGATATCGTCGGCAAGGTGGCGATCGACCTCGCCGATGAAGCGCAGCGTCAGATGAAGCTGGTCGTCGCCCTGCCAACGCGCGCCGTGCACCCCGCCCATCGCGCCGAACAAACGTTCGCGGATCGCGCGCGGCGGCCGGATTGCGACGAACAGCCGGTGCACCTTGGCCGGCCGAGAAGGTCACCCCTTCGTTGCCGAGCTGGAGATCGACATCGAGGCCGAGCTCGTCGAGCGGAACCGTCAGCACCGCGTCGGGGAGGTCCTCGAGCGGGATGATCTCGCGCTCGGGCTCCTCGGCGCGGACCGGCGCCGTGTCGACCGCGGCGGACATGAAGTCGCGCCAGATCCGCGCCGGCAGGCCGCCGCCCTGAACGCCGCGCAGCGGGCTGTTGTCGTCATTGCCGATCCATACCCCGGTGACGAGATCGCCGGCGAAGCCGATGAAGATCGCGTCGCGATTGTCCTGGCTGGTGCCGGTCTTGCCGAATGTCGGCACGCGCAGCGCGGCTGCGCGCCCGGTGCCGCCGCGGACCGCGCTCGACAGCAGATCGAGCAGGGCCGGCCAGGTCGAACGATCGGAGAAATTGCGCATGCCGGCGCGGATGGTCGCGATCCAGCCCACTTCCTTGACGTCGGGGAGGCCGCGCGCCTTGACCGGGAACCTGCCGCTCGCGGCGGCGGCATAGGCCTGCACCATCTCGATCAGGCTGACGCCCGAGCTGCCGAGCGCGAGGCTCGGCTCGGAGGTGAGCTTGCTGGTGACGCCGAGGTCGCGCGCGGCCCGGATCACGTTGGCGCGGCCGACTTCCTCGGACAAACGGACCGCGGCGACGTTGCTCGACAATGCGAACGCCTGGCGCAGGCTGATCCGGCCGCGATAGCGCCCGTCATTGTTCCGGGGCGACCAGTCGCCGATCGTCAGCGGCTCGTCGAGGACTTGCGAATCGGGGCGCATCCCGGCGCGCAAGGCGGCGAGATAGACGAACAATTTGAAGGTCGAGCCGGGCTGGCGGCGCGCCTGGGTGGCGCGGTTGAAGATGCTGTCCTTGTAGCTCTTGCCGCCGATCATCGCGACCACCCGGCCATCGGGGCGCATCGCGACAAGGGCGATTTGCGCCTTGCCGAGCCCGGCGCGGCGAACCGCGCGCACCGCGAGCCGCTGGAGATCGTCTTCGAGCGTGGTCGGGATCGCCTGCTCGCCATAGGCCATTTCGGCGGCGGCGCGCGCTTCGGGGAACACCCAGTCGGCGAAATAGGTGCCGGTCGGGAGAGTCTTGATCGGGCGGAGCTTGAGCTTCACCGGGCCGATATCGTCGGCCTCGGCCTCGCTCAGCAGGCCATATTCCACCATCTCGCCGAGCACGATGCGGCCGCGGGCGCGCGCGCCCTTGAGGTTGCTGGTCGGTGCGAGCCGCGACGGCGCCTTGACCAGGCCGGCCAGCATCGCCGCCTGGCCGACCGTCAGTTTCTCTGGCGCGCGGCTGAAATAATGGTTCGAGGCGGCGCGCAGCCCGTAGACGTTGTCGCCGAAATAGGCGCTCGACATGTAGCGCGAGAGTATCTCCTCCTTGGTCAGCCAGCCCTCGAGCCAGAAGGCCAGGATCACTTCCTGCGCCTTGCGGCCGAGCGTGCGCTTCGAGCTGAGGAAAGCGAGTTTGGCGAGCTGCTGGGTGATCGTGCTGCCGCCTTCGCGCAGGCCCCCGGCCTTGAGATTGTTGACCGCGGCGCGGGTGATGCCGATCGGATCGACGCCGAGGTGCCCGTAGAAGCGCCGGTCCTCGACCGCGATGAACGCGCCGCCGACATGGGTTGGAAGCTTGGTCGCGTCGACCGGCGCCTCGACGATGGCGCCGCGCCGCGCGATCGGCTTGCCCTCGGCCGAGAGCAAGGTGAGGCCCGGCGGCGCGATCGGCTGGAGCGATTTGGACAGCGGCGCGGTGATCGCGAGATAGGCGAACAGCAGGATGAAGACCGCGAGCGCGACGGCGAGGATGCGCCAGATCGTGCGCGCGCGCGACCGGCGCGGCGCTGGTTCGAGCGGCGGCGGCGGCTCGCCGAACGCGATCGGCGCGCCGGGCGCGGGCAGGGGCTCGCCATCGATCGGAATGCGCTCGCCGGATCGCGGTTTTCGCCGGAATATCATGGCGGGTTTCCGCCCGCGAACAGCCGGTCGGGCAGGATATGCTCGGAACGGACGCCGAGGGCGGCAAGCTTTTGGGGCCAAGCGGATCCAGTCACCAAAGCGGCGACGATCTCAGCCATGGCCGGCGCGGTCTGCAGGCCGTAGCCGCCCTGACCGGCGAGCCAGAAGAAGCCGGGGGTGTCCGGCGCGAAGCCGGCGGTCGGCACCCGGTCGGCGACGAACGAGCGCAATCCAGCCCAGCTATGCGCGATCCGGCGGACGGGCAGGGTGGTGAATTCCTCGACCCGCGCGGCGGTGAGCGCGATGTCATATTCCTCCGGCCGCGCATCGCACGGGTCGCATTCGACCTCGTCGACCGGGCAGGCGAGCAATTTGCCGGCTTCGGGCAGCATGTAGAATTCGTCGGTCGCGGTCTTGGCGAACGGCCAGCCGCTCACGTCGGCGCCATCGGGCGCGTCGAGCACTATCACGGTGCGGCGGCGCGGCGACAGGCCGAGCGGCCGGACGCCCGCCATCTCGGCGACATGGTCGGCCCAGGCGCCGGCGGCGTTGACCAGGACCGGCGCGGTCCAGCTTTCACCCGCCTCGGTTCGCATCGTCCAGGCCGCGCCTTCGCGCGCGATGGTCGCGATCCGTTGCCCGAAGTGGATGCGACCGCCCGCGCCGCGCAGATCCTTCGCGTAGCGCTGCAGCAAGGCGTCGGCGTCGAGCTTAAGCCCATCGGGATCGACGATGCCCCTGACCGCCGCGCCCGGCCCGACCCGCAGCGGCGGCAGCATCGCCTGCATCTCGGCCGGGTCCGCCCAGGACAGCCCGCCGGTAAAGCGGGCCATATCGTCCCAAAGCCGTTCGAGCGTCGGCATCATCGCGTCATTGGCGAAGAACAAAGAGGTCGCGCGCCGTGCCAGCGCTTCATCGGCAATGAAGAAGTCGCGGCTGTGGTCGGTCAGCCCGCGCACGATCGCGTCGCCAATCCCGAAATGCGAAAAAGCGACGCTGCGGCCCGAGCTGTGATAGCCGAGCGCGTCCTCGGCCTCGATCACCGCGACGTCGCCGTGCGGCGCGAGCGCGGCCGCGGCGGAAAGCCCCGCGACGCCGCCGCCGATGACGAGGAAATCCGCTGTCTGCATCGTCGCCGCTATAGAAGCGCCGCCGCCGCCCCGCTAGGCTCTGCGCCACTCGTCCCGGGAGAAGATCATGCGGCTGCTTATTGCCTTGTTCGCCCTGATGCTCGCGGCGCCGGCGGCGGCGCAGAGTGATTACGCCGCTCGCCTCAAGGACGGCGAGATCGTGCTGCGCGGCTTCAAATTCGGATCGGGCGAGACGCTCGACGCGCTCCGCATCCATTACGCGACTTTGGGCACGCCGAAGCGCGACGCGAAGGGCAAGATAACCAACGCGGTGATGATTCTCCACGGCACCGGCGGCAGCGGCCGGCAGTTTCTGGCGCCGCAATTCGCCGAAGAGCTGTACGGGCCGGGGCAGCCGCTCGATCTGGCGCGTTTCTTCGTGATCCTCCCCGACGGCATCGGCCACGGCAAATCGTCCAAGCCGAGCGACGGGCTGCGGATGGCGTTCCCCGCATATGATTATGACGACATGGTCGAGGCGCAGCGGCGGATGCTGGTTGAGGGTCTCAAGGTCGACCGGCTGCGACTGTTGATGGGCACCTCGATGGGCTGCATGCACGGCTTCGTCTGGGGCGTGAAACATGCCGATATGGTTCAGGCGATGATGCCGACCGCGTGCCTTCCGGTTCAGATCGCCGGGCACAACCGGATGTGGCGCCGCGCGGCGATCGAAGGCATCCGGCAGGACCCGGCCTGGCAAGCCGGCAATTACACGTCGCAGCCGATGCTCGGCCTGCGCACCGCGGTCAGCCTGCTCCAGGTCGCCGGTTTCGCGCCGCTCTATCTGCAAAAGCAATATGGCGGGCGCGACGCCGCCGACGCCTACATAATCGACCGGATCGAAAAGGACATCGCCACCCGCGACGCCAACGATCTGATCTACCAGCTTGCCGCGTCGCGCAATTACGACCCGTCGGCCGATCTCGAGCGGATCGCGATGCCGGTGACGTGGATCAACTCGAGCGACGACTTCATCAACCCGCCGACCTACGGTATCGCCGAGGCCGCGGCGAAGCGGCTGCGGCACGGCCGCTATGTGCTGATCGACGCCAATGCCGACACGCGCGGCCACGGCACCCACAGCTGGGCGAAATTCTGGAAGCAGGAATTGATCGACCTGCTCGCGCGCAGCGATCCGCGCTGATCAGTTGATCCGCGCGCGAAACCGGATCGAGAAGCTCGAATTGGCGGCGAGGCTTCCGGCCGGCGCAAAGCGCACCGCGTCGACCGCGGCATCGTAACCCGCCGCCGGCGTGTAGGCGTAGCTCGTGCCGTTATTGTTCGAATAGGTCGTGCTGCCGCCCGGCATGGTCACGCCGCTCGTCCCGGCGGTGAGCTCGATCGGGCCGCTGCCCGGCAAAGCGGGGTTGAAATCGCCATTGTAGAAGGTGACGTTGGCCGGAAGGATGTCGGCGAGCACGGTCGTGTTGAGATCGACCGGGCTGCCGCCGCTATTGGTCGCGGTCAGCGTGTAGACGACGTCGGACCCAGGCGCGTTGAAGCGGTCGGGGCCGGTGGTCGCGTACGGCGCCGAGCTTTTCGCGACGGAAAGACTGGGCAATGGGCAAAAGCTGAGCGCCGAAATGCCGTAACCCTGCTGGCCGGTTGCGGTCTCGCCCGCCTGGAGCGGATAATTGCCGTAGCGCAAGGTGATCGACGTCACCGGCTGGGCGAAGCTGACCGCGATGTCGCCGGTCGTCACGCCGTTGTTTCCGCTCGCTCCCGTACCCACGCCCTCCGACGCGCTGATATTGAACGGCGTGACTGCCGGGCCGAGCGTCAGCGATGAACCGGCCGCGCTGCGCGGGCCAGCGCCGTTATTGGTGTTGAACGGGGTCGAAAGGGCGGGCGTATAGGTCGCAGCCCCGTTGCTGCCACTGACGAAAAACCAATCGCGATACTGATTGGAGTTAAAATCGATGTCGTGGACGGTGATGGAAAAGTCGCGGATCGGGATCGCGAAGGTGAAGGTCACCGCCATCACTCGCGTCGCCGAGGTGATGGTCGCGGTTCGGCCGGAGAGCACCCCCCCGACGACGAGGGTGTTGGCTCCCGCACCGCTGGTGATCAGGTTGCCGATCGCGGGCATCTGAACACCCGCGATGACTGTCGAGCTGAGGCCATTGACGGCAAAGCTCGTCGTAAAATTTTGGGTCGCGGACAACGCATTGCTGGCGGTGTAGGTATAGGTGCTTGCATAATTGAGCGTCGCCGCGGGCACGCTTGAAAAGGCGAAATTATAGGTGTTCGCCGCGTCGCATGCGGCGGCGGCGGGCGATCCCGCCAGCGCCAGCGCCAGCACCGCGGTCGCCTTTGCCAGAAAGCTGGAACGCGTCACCGCCGGCCGAGCCCGAGCCCTTGCAGGCTCGACTGGTCGAACTTGAGGCGCATCGTCACATAGGGTCCGTCGCGAGTGTAGCGGTCGGCCGAGAAATCGCGGTCGTGGAAGCCGACGAGGTTCCAGCCGACCGACAGCCAGCCATTGTCGAACGGCTTGATGCCGACGCTCGGCCCCGCCGAATAGGAGAAGCTGTCGCCGCCGACGCCTTGCCGGACGGTCGCGGTCGCGCCGACATCGACCATGTCGTTCAAATCGAAGCGGATGTCGGCCCCCACCAAATTGCTCCAGCCCCTAATATCCTCGGCGCCATATTTGTCCGAGACGTAACGCGACCCCCAGAAGAGCGAGACCTCGGTCCGGTCCAGCCATTCCCCGTCGCCGCTATGTGGCGAGTAATTGATTGAAAGAGCGTTAACCACGCGGCGCGTCCGCGCGTCACCGGTGACGGTGAGCGGGGTGCCGATCGGGCTCGGCACGCCCGCGACAGCGCCGGTGACCCGGTCCTCGCGCAATTCGAGCTTGTCGAGGAAAGCGAAGCGGCTGTCCGACGGGCGGTGCGCCCAACTCGCCTGCAAATTAATGGTGCGGGTTTCGGCGCCGCCCGCGGCCCTGGCGGTGAACCAGTTGAACGCCGCGCCGACCGCCTTGCCTTCGCCGAGCTGGCGCAGCGCGGCGATGGTCAGGCCGTAGCGGTCGTCGGCATCGCCCGCACGATATTCGGCGCGGCCGGTGATGCTCCAATCCTTCGCGCGGTAGGTCGCGCCCGCGGTGATCGCGGTGAAATCCTCGGTCAGGCTCGATCCATCGGCGACGAAGCCGCCGCTGGAGACCGGGTGAAGCGGATTTAAAACCCGTGTCGGATCAATGCCCCCCAGTGTCTTGTTGCCGTCCAGCGAGAAGTCGATCGACCAGTTCTTGTCGAGCACCAGGGATTGCGACATGCCATAAGCCGCGAAGCTGCGTGGGCCATATTCGGCGATGTCCTGCATGTTGCCGGTCAGCGAGATCCGCGCCCCGGCCCACGGCTTGAGGTCGAAGCCGATCCGCGCGGTGCGGGCGTCGATCGTTTCTCCGTCCGCAATCTCATAGGCGCCGATCAGCGAAATATCCTTATGGATCGCGTAGCGCGCGCCGAAGCGGTGGCGGGCGGGGAAGTCGATGCTCTCATCCTTGCCGCCGACCGGAATCTCGGTCTGAGCGTCGAGTTCCAGCTTGTTGTCGAACAACCGTCTCGTCGCACCGAGCTGGACGATATTCGAGGTCGCCTCGCGGCCGTCGGCGAGCCGGTCGTCGGCGATCGTGACGCCCGCGCGCGCGCTGAAGTCGCGGCCGCGATATTCGATCAACGCGCGGCCGGCGACGCGCCGCGCGTCGCCGGTCAGATACTCTTCGTGCCAGGCGCTGCCCGACAGCGACCAATCCTCGCCGATCCGTGCGCGGCCGTCGACGCCGATCTTGCGGGTGCCGTTCTCCGAGCGGTTGAGCTGGCCGACGCCGAATCCGCCTTCCTGCTCGCGGGCATAAGCCAGCACGTCATATTTCGATCCGTGATGCTCGGCCTCGACCTGCCACGCGGTCGCGGTGCCGCCGGTGCCAGCGGTCGATCCCGCCGCCGGGTCGGCGTCGCTGATTGCGACCTCGGCGCGGATCTCGGTGGTGGCCGACGGGCGATAGCGCAGGTCGGCGCCGCCGAGCGTGGTCTTGCCGCCGATATCCTCGTCGTGGATCAGTGTCGCGCCGACCTGCAATTTCTGGTCCGCGCTCTTCCAGGCGACGCGCCCGCCCGCGTTGAGCACGCGCTCGGCGATGCCGTCGACCTCGTAATCGGCGACGATGAACTGCGGGTCGAGGCCCGATGAGCGGCTGAGGATCGGCTCGCGGAAGCGCAAGACGCCGGTCGCATAGTCGATGTCGTAATCGATATGCCGGGTCAGCAGTTTGCTGTCGGCGATCCGCTCCGAGCGCAGCCGGTCGCGCACCTCGATCGTGATCCGCTCCGAATTGGCGAGGATGTTGCGCGCGCTCAATTTGTACGGGCCGGTCAGGCCGTTGCCTTGCAATTCGTCGCGGCGGTGGCGGTTGGGCGTATCGGCGGCGAAGGCGGTCGCGGCGACTTGCCCTGAGCGATATTCGGCCTTCACGCCATTGAACGCGCGGACGTAGCGGGCGAGTTCGGGCTCATCGATGCCGGTGTCATAGTCGCCGAACAGGGCGTAGAATTGCGGCCGCTCGAGCTTGAGATAGAGGCGGCGAACCGACGCGGCGTCGTAGCGGCGCTCGGAGCGGTCGGCATAGATGGTGTAATAAGCCTGCGGGTCGATGATTCCGCCGAAGCGGCTCTCATCTTCCTTCTTGTCGCTGTCATAAGAGAGCGTCATCAGCCATTTGCCGGCCACTCTTCCCTTGGCATACAAAGCGAGCCGGCCATCGGTCAGCCAGCTTGTCCGCTCGGGACCGAGCAGCTCCATCGCCTTGTCGAGCCGGTTATAGCCCAATGTTCCCTCGGCCAGGCCGACGATCGTCCAGGCGCGCGCGCCCGGCTCGAGCCAGGCTTCGACGCGCTGCTGGTGCGCGGTCTCGCCGTCGCGGAAGTTGAAGCGCAGGCTGACCGTGCCCGACGCCGTGGTCGGCTCGAGCGTGACATAAGCGACGCCGTCCTCGCCATCGACCCGCCACACCGGCCGCGCGCGCTCGAGCCCGGCGAGCTGGCGCGCCTGCTGGGCGTCGGCCTCGACCGCCGGATAATAAGGCGCGGGCACTTCGAAGTCGCCGACCAGGCCGTGATGGACCGGGCGGCCGTCGCGGTCGGTGAGGCGCAGGGCGATCACCGGGCGGGTGACGCCGTCGGCGATCAGGGTCGATTTGTCGCGCAGATATTCGGCGCGGATCGGGCTGTTCGAGTAAAAAACCGGACGGCGCAATGTCTCGATGAGCGCGCCGTCCGCGCCGCGGATCTCGGCGCCGAGCTGGGTGACGCGTTTTTCCAGCGGGATGCCGCGCCACAGGCTCACCGCGACGTTGCCGTCGCCATTCTTGCGCAGGCCGTCGGACGCAATCGGATCGACCGGGCGCCCGTCGACGAACAGCTTAACGCTCTGGCCGGGCAAATGCTTGATCGCGACCCGCACGACCGGCGCGCGCGGATTATGCTCCACCTCGGGGAAAAGCCATTCGATCCCAGGCGCTTGGCCGGCCGTCCAGTCGCGCTCGGCGCCGGCGGCGTCGGCATCGCTGGCGGCGGTGGGACGGATGGCGGCGGCCGCGCGCGCGTCGGCGCGGGGGGCGACCTCGGCGGCGTGGAAATCGACCCGCTTGAGCGCCCCACCCTGGCCGTCGACGAAGCGCGAGAAAGCGCGCCCGCCCGAGCGCGTGTTGCGCGCGCAATCGACCGCGGCGCGATCGGCGGGGAGCGTCATGTCGTCAAGCTGGACGACGTGCGTTCCGGGCTTAACCCCTTCGAAATGATAGTTTCCTTCGGCGTCGGTGACGGCGTAGCTGCCGTCTTCGAGCATGATCCGGACGCCGGCGATGCCTGGCCGCGCCGCCGGATCGACGCTGCACGCGCCGTCCACCACCCGGCCGATGATCGTCATCCGGTCGGCGATCGATTCGCGGCGGATTCGAACCAAAGCGTCGGCGACGTTGCTGGCATTGTTGCGTGTGCCCGCCGCTTGCGCTCGGTTGAGCGCGTCCCCGGAGCGTGCGTCGGGGCGGATCTCGAGCACATAGCTCAGCACCGAGGTCGCGCCGGGTGACACGGCAGGTATCTGAAAAGTCAGGACTTTGTTCGTGCTGATTATGGGGTCATCCGCCTGGACGCCGTTCAGGCGCGTCGTGCCAGCCCGGAGCCGCGTCCCTGCGGGTATGCGATCGCTGACCGTGACGATGCCCGTGTCGATCACCGAATCGGGGTTTCGGATCGTGATCCTATACTGAATCAGGTCTCCCGGTTCGGCGTCGGGACGCGACGCGGTCTTGGCGAGCTGGATCGCGGCGCTGATTTTGTCCAACGGTATGTCGATCCGCACCGGCGACGGGTCGGAGAGCGTGATTAACCCCCCGAACGAGCCCGCGACGATGGCGAACGGCGCCCCGTCGGGGCGCCTGAGCAGAGCGAGGCCGGCCGCCGGCGCTTGCGATGGCGCCAGATAGGGAGGCGGCGGCTCGACGATCAGCCGGTATTGGCCCGGCCGCATCAGCGGGAAGCGGTAATCGCCGGGCGGGAAGGCGTAGACGGTGCCGCCGCTGTCGGTGACATTCTGGCCGGTAACGACGCTCGACGGGTAAGCCGAGACGCCGTCGTCGCCAAACACCGGGGCCGGCTGCCCCGTCGCTGCATCGACGATGGTGATCTTCACACCCGAGACGGGTACGCCGTCGGCGCTGTCGAACGCGATCCCGAACGGATCGACGAGGATATCGAACGTCGCCGAGCCGAACGCGGGCAAATCGGCCGCATCCTTGGCGTCGAACACGAGCTCGCCGCCCGGGCGTACCGAAAGCCGGCAATCGCCGCTGCTGCCGGGTGGGGCGGGGGCCGCTGTCGTCGCGATCACCCCCAGGAACACGCCGGTATTGAGGCCCGATTCGTAGAGACTTAGCCGTTCCTCGTCGCCATCCTGGGTGCGGACGACGATCTGGATCGTCTCGGCCGCGTTCGGATCGCGATTGGCCGCGAGCCGCTCGACCGACAGTGCCAGCGGCTCGCCGGCGTTGATCTTGCTGCCGCGGATCAGCTCGATCTCGCCGAACGAGACCACGCCGCCGCCGGCCGCCGCCGACCGCAGCGCCACGCCGGCCGAGCAGGTCGCGCCCAGCAGAGCGGGATCGAGCCCCCCGCCGACGCGGAACGTTTCGAGGATCGAGGTGATTGGCGCCGAAACCAGGATATCGACCCGGTTCGAGGCGAGCGAAAGCCGCGTCGCGCCCGCGTTCCACTCGATCGTCGCAACGTTGCTGATCGTGCGTGACGCGGGCGCGGCCGCAACCGCCGGCGCAACCCCCCACAGGAGCGCCGTAGCGAGGGCGAGAAAAGTCGCCCAGAAAAGCTGGCTCCAGCTCTTCATTCTTGCCTCGGTCGGGCCGTGGGGCGTGAACATGCCCCGCGTCCCTTCCCGAAACCTCTTATTGCACCGTCGCGCGGAACAGCACGGTGCGCGTTTGCGACGCCGCGATGTTCGAGAGCGTGGCGGTGACGACATTGCCGGCCTGACTGCCGCCGGCGACGCCGTCGGTGCTGCAGACGGGTCCGCCGGTCGTCCCGTTGATCAACATCGTGAAGCTGGTGTCGAACAAGGTCTGGGCCGGCAAGCTATCCGAGATCGCGACATTGGTCGCGGTCGCGGCGCCGGCGGCGTTCGAGATCGCGATGCAATATTCCACCACCGCGCCCGGGATGAGCTTGGGATTGGTGGTGCCGTTGAACGGATCGCTGATCACGCGACTGGTCTTGCTCGCCGTCAGCGCCGCCGCGAGGACGGTGTAATCGTCGCCCCCGAAGTGAATGCCGTCGCGGGCGGTGTTGCCGTTGGCGTTGGTGTCGGCGAAGACGGTGTCGACGCCGGCCGTGTTGGCGCCCGCCGTCTGCGTGACGACCGCGCCGACCGTCGCCGCCGCCTGCGTCTCATGCGCGGCGGCGCTGAGCCGGACGCCGGCGACATCGTTGGTCACCCGCGCGATCGGGATGTCGGCCAGCACGAACACGCGCCTGGTGGCGTCCGCGACGACCGAGTCGAGGTAGGATACCAGCAAATCGACCCCCGCATTATATACCCCGTTGGCGTTGGTGTCCTCGTAGATGCGGACATTGGTCGCATCGAAATTGTCGGTCCCGCCATTGGCCGAGACGCCGCCCGCGAGCTGCGAGACGGCGAGGTTGAGATCGAGCGTCGCATTAGAGGTGTTGGTCACCAAAAACGTCGTGATCGCATTGGTCTGGCCGGGCGACACGCTGGTCGTGGCCGCGCCTTCCTGGACGACGGTCAGGTTGATCTTGCGGTCGACGATGAAGCTGTCGCTCGCGCTGATTTGAGGCTGGGCAACGCCGCCGACCTGATAGTTCAGGCTGACGGTGTTGGTGATGGTGCTCCCCGAAGCGGTGCCGGCCGCGAACGCGGGGGAGGCCCCCAACGCCGCGACCGCCAGTCCACTGGCGGATGCGAGCAATCGCACTGTCCTGGTCATGATCTGGTCCCTTGTCTTCCTGTCAAAGATGCCATTCCCACCCGCTGGCATCGAAGGCGGGATCGAGGCTATTTGACGATGCCCCGGAAGCTCTTTTCGCCCTTGTTCCCCGGCGCGATCGGCTGCGCGAAGCTCCAGCGGACGTGCGTCACGTCGGCCGGCGCCGCGGCGCGAGTCGTTCCGTCGGGCTGCTTGACCTTGAGCGCGGCGAGCGCGCCCCAGCTCTTGCCGCCATCGGCCGAAACCGATGCGCCGCTATCGGCTTCGCTGAAGCTGACCGCGTCCGGGATCGGATTGGTCAGCTCGAAGCCGGTCTTCGGCGCCGCGCCTTTATTCTGGTACGAAATGACGACGACGATCCGGTCGCCCGGCGTCACCACCTTGGGCTCTTCGCGGACTATCGACTGCTTGCCCTGCGAGTCGGTGACGACCCGCTCGACGAAAACCTCGCTGGCGAGCGCGACGTCGCCCTGCGCCAGGACGGCCGAAGGCGCGAGCAGCGCCAGAAGGATAAGCAAAAACTTCATCACACTGCTCCTCAGTCGATCTTCACTTGGAAACGGACGGTGCGGCTGGCGCCGGCGGCGACGTTGCCGAGCCGGACGGCGATGCCGCTGCCGGTGAAATCGCCGGCGTCGGCGTCGGCCGCGTCGGTCAACGCGGCGCCGTCGAGCGCGATCGAGCCCGCCGTGTAGCTGGTGCCGCCCGGAACCGCGTCGGCGACCCGCAAGTTGGCGAGGCTGCCCGAACCGCTCACGGTGGCGACCAATGTGTAGGTGATGGTGCTGCCGGGAACCTGGGTGGTCCCGCCGAAGATGTCGGCGACGATCGCGGTCTTGACGAAGGCGACGCTCGCCGCGGAGACCGCATAATAACCGTCATCCCCGCCATCCGCGCCGGTCGCGCCGACGATGGCGTTGCCGCCGCCCTGGCCGAGGCCGGGGAAACTGGTGCCGGGCGCGCCCGATCCGGTTTTGGCGACCGCGGTCAGATCGATCCGGCCGCGCTGGCCGTCGAGCGCGCCGGCCGGGATCGAGGACAAAACGAATATCGTCACCGAAGCGTCGGGAGCGAGCAAAGGATCGTTCGAGCCGGGGACGTAGACCGTGTCGAGGCCGGCATCGTAGACGCCGTTGCCGTTGCTATCGATCACGATCGGGGTCACCGACGGGTCGAAATCGTCGCCGCCGCCCTGCACCGCGGCGAGCGTGAACGCCTCGTCGCCATTGCCGGCGTTGGTGACGCGGTAGGTCAGGATCTGGCCGGTCGCGGACGGCGCGGTCGAAACATTGCCCGGATCGGTCCAGGCGACGCTGACGTCGAGCAGTTCGTCGACGCGGAGGCGGACGATGTTCGAATCGATCGTGCCCGGCGTGCCGTCGGGCAGGTCCCAGGTCGCGGTCGCGACATTGTCGATGCTGGTCCCGGCGACCGTCCCCGCCGCGAAAGCGGGCGACGCGAATGCGGCGGCGCCGCACAGCGCCGCGCGGATCGCGTATTTCAAGGTCGTCGCAT
>Ga0136617_10003285_pt1 | contig 14445 bp, 11 predicted proteins | sample AntDrymUQ3222106_2_FD_129672 | JGI IMG/M metagenome (GOLD analysis project Ga0136617, IMG submission 129672) | Polar desert sand microbial communities from Dry Valleys, Antarctica - metaG UQ322 (21.06) | ecosystem: Environmental > Terrestrial > Soil > Desert | place: Antarctica: Dry Valley... | reverse complement strand
CCTCCGCCGCCAGCTCATCACCACCCGATTTCTCCCACAAGCCCCCCGACCAGCCACAACCCAAGAAATCCTCGAGGTCCAGCACGCCTGGGCACTAGCCGCCGCATAACTGCGAAAGTCGAGTGTTCTGGCAACGCCTTCAATCCCTGTCGACTCAACTGCTGCTCCTCGTCGGCTGACATGCCCGTAATTCTTGCAGCTCCCGCCCCTCAGCCGCACCACTATGTCCAACCCGTGGGACCTTGAGGCGGAGGGCGCGAAGCCCGTGGTGCGTTCGTGGGGTACCAGGGGCAGATCCGCAAGGTGATGATGTCAGCGTGGGTGCTCAGGTACCCGCACCAGATGGCAGGGCGTAGCCACAGCCACAGCGCGGCGGCCCGCTCGGCGCAGTGAACACCGCACGGTCAGCCCGAGCAGCACGACCCAGCCCGCTACCAGCGGCCCGTCCGGGTCCGCAGCTGCGCCACCCCGGCGCGGGCCTGCGCCTCCAGCGCGTCGCGGGCGGCCTGGTAGCGGGCCAACGCCGCGCGCCGCAGGTACCTCGGCGTCGCGCAGAGTCACCGTCACCGACCGCCCCGACACCCTCACCGACAACGCCGGCGCATCGTGCAGAACAGTCCCGTCCGCGCACCGGCAGGTCGGCTTCCCGCACCGGCGGCGCATCGTGATCAGCGCATCGTGATCAGACTGCCCAGCAACATTGACGGCACCCGGTCCGGCTGCGCTGCCCCGCTCACGACGATATGCTCTCATGACCTCTCCCTCTGCCACCGTGATCAATGGCAGAGAATCGGGTAGAAGTCATGCCGAGTAGCGGATAAGATCAGGCGATCAAGACCGTGTCATGGCCGGACCGGCACCGCACCAGGATCCGTACCCTCAGAAGTGCGAAGCTCCACTGAGGACTTACATAGAAGTGAGCTCTGTTGATGCGGGTGTCGGGTGCGGATCGGCAGCCTTGACCGTGTAGTTCCAGTCTTGTTCCACGTGGAGGTGCCTGGTAGCGCGCCAGCGGCCGACCTGGGAACGGACCAGATGCTTGGTGGCCTCGACACTGGAGAACCCCAGCGATCCTTGATCGCTAGGGCGAACGCCCGGCACGTTACATAATTCACTCGATCGAAAGTTGAGCGTGAGGTACTTTTCGGGCATCACTCGCCCTCTCTCCTAGGTAGTTACCTGCTCCTAGGTAGCTGCCTGCTTAGGCCGGCAGACCGGGAGGACATCGCGATGCCGAAGCTGCGGGTCGGATGAAGCATTGTCCTGACGAATCAGAAGGAGATCGAGCGCGATGGATGGGTCACAAATCACACCCAGCTCAATCAGACCCGGCAATGACACACCGCTGGCTTCGCCATGACTCTCGCGGTGCGGGGCGAGTCCGTCGGCATGGCCCGTGCCGTGCGGGCCGACGCCATCTTCGTCGGCGACATGCTGATGCGGTCCCACGACCCTGGAGGAGCCAGCATGCAGATGACCGGTGTTCAGCCGTACCAGCAAGACGGCGAGGCCGCCGCCACGCTGCCACCTCCCGACGCCTACGGCCTCGCGGTGCACCAGGCACCCCCGTCGTGGCGACCCGCCTCGTGGCGCAGCCGTCCCGCGGCGCAGCAACCCGACTGGCCCGACCAGCGCGCAGCGGAACGGGTCGTCAGTGAGATCTCCCGGCTGCCCCCACTGGCCCCGCCGACCGAAATTCAGGACCTACAGCGATCGTTGGCCGCGGTGGCGTCCGGTAGGGCGTTCCTGCTGCAGGCGGGGGACTGCGCCGAGCGGTTCGAATCATGCACTGAGCAGGGCGTGCGCGGCAAGCTCCGGGTCATCCTTCAGCTGGCCATCCTCCTGACCTATGGATCGGGCCTGCCGGTGGTGAAGATCGGCCGGATCGCCGGCCAGTTCGCCAAGCCCCGCAGCAAGCCGCACGAGCTCGTCGACGGCATCGAGCTGCCAGTGTTTCGCGGTGACATCATCAACAGCTCCGAGCCGACGGCGCACGCCCGACGCCCACACGCCGAACGCCTGCTACGTGCCTACCACCATGCGTCTGCGACAGTGAATGTCTTACGGGCACTGTCCAAGGAGGGCTTCGCCGACCTCGATCAGATTCACGCGTGGAACCAGGAGTTCGTGCGTCGCAGCCCAGCCGGCCAGCTCTACGAGAAGGCCGCTGACGAGATCACCTGGGCGCTGCGGTTCGTGTCGGCGTCCGGGGTCGATCTAGCGGGTTCGCCAGCGCTGCGTCAGGTACACCTTTACACCTCGCACGAAGCTCTGCTCCTCCAGTTCGAGCAGGCGTTGACCCGGTTCGCCCCCGACGCCGGCGGTTGGTTCGACACCAGCGCCCACCTGGTGTGGATCGGCGACCGGACCAGGCAGCTCGACGGCGCGCATGTGGAATTCCTGTCCGGCATCGCCAACCCGATCGGTGTCAAGATCGGCCCGACGACGACGCCAGCCGAGCTGCGCGAGCTGTGCGAGCGGTTGGATCCCGGTGTGGTGCCCGGCCGGCTGTTGCTGATCTCGCGTCTCGGCGCCCGCCGGGTGACCGAGCTGTTGCCACCGCTGATAGAGGCAGTGCGCTCGACCGGTCGTTCGGTGGTGTGGGCGTGTGACCCCATGCACGGCAACACGTTTCAATCCGAGAGCGGCTACAAGACCCGACGATTCTGCGACGTGACCGCGGAGATCGCCGGTTTCTTCGCGGTGCACAAGGCGGGGGGAACGCACCCGGGGGGTGTGCACCTGGAGCTGACCGGGGAGAACGTCACCGAGTGCCTGGGTGGCGCCGAGGAAGTACTTGACACCCACCTTGGCACCCGCTACGAGACAGCGTGCGATCCACGGCTGAACGCTAGCCAGTCCATCGAGCTGGCCTTCCGGGTGGCCGCGCTACTTCGGGAGCACCAGCTCTGACCCGACGAGAAAACAGACACCGGTTGGCCGACCATCCGGTGACCGCCCGAGAACTGCTCGCGTCAGCGCACGGTTGCGCTTCGGAGGCCGCTTGGCGCGCAGCGGGGAGGACAGGCACATGCGCGAACATCTCGGTAATTCCTCCCAGGCTCACCGGTGGCTAGCACGGGGTGCGATGACGCTTGCGTCGTGGGTTGTGGCGTTCCTGGTCATCATGGCGCTCCTCACCGTCTTCGGCGATGAGCTGGAATCGTTGCCGCTCACGCTGCGCGCGTTAGTGATCAGCGGAGTCCTGACGGCTCTGATGGCCAACCTGGTGATGCCCGTCCTGAGCGTTGCCATCACGCGCTGGGGGCCGGTGCGCCGCGGAGCCACCCTCTCAGGTGCGGGCCGGCGGACCAGATCCGAGGCTGGCGGGCGAGAGCGGTGCCCAAGCCCCAGCGAGCGAGATGCCTTGACCGATGGTCTGAATGAGCTGCAGTGACAGGAACAGGGGAGGACGTCGAGATGTCGGAGCCTGTAGGGACGAGGCATTTGACCAGGGCGAAGAAGAGGACATCATGCGCGCGATAGGCCACAACACCCAGCTCAACCAGACCCGCGAACGGACACGGGTCATGACCACGTCGACCGATGCGGTGCTTGACGCGTTGGAAGCCGAGGCGATTCACGTCCTGCGCGAGGCCGCGGGCGCGTTCCGTCGGCCGGTGCTGCTCTACTCGATTGGTAAGGACTCGTCGGTGCTGCTCCACTTGGCCGGCAAGGCATTCGCGCCGGGGCGAATCCCGTTTCCCGTGCTGCACATCGACACCGGCTGGAAATTCCGTGAAATGATCCAGTTTCGCGACGCGACCGCCGCGGACCTCGATCTTGACCTTCGGGTACACACCAACGAAGACGGGCGCTCCGAGGGTGTGACGCCTTTTACTCACGGTGCCCACGAATACACGCGCATCATGAAGACGATGGCGCTCCGGCAGGCGCTCGACGGTGGCGACTACGACGCGGCCATCGGCGGGGCGCGCCGCGACGAGGAACGATCACGGGCCAAGGAGCGAGTGTTTTCTCTGCGGGAGCCGGGCCACCGGTGGGAGCCGCGGCGGCAACGTCCGGAGTTCTGGCGCTGGGCCAACACCGAGCTCGCGGAGGGTCAGACCATGCGGGTTTTCCCGCTCTCGAACTGGACCGAGCTCGACATCTGGCATTATATTCGCCGTCAGCGCATCCCGGTGGTGCCGCTCTACTTTGCCCAGCCGCGACCCGTGGTCGCGAGGGGTGGCCAGCTGATCATGGTCGACGACGACCGCTACCCGCTGACGAATGGGGAGCGGCCGACGCTGCGTGACGTGCGGTTCCGGACGTTGGGTTGCTATCCCCTCACCGCGGCGGTGGAGTCACACGCCAACGACCTCGAGGCAATGCTCGCGGAAATGCTGCTCACCCGAATGTCGGAGCGCACTGGTCGCCTGATCGACGGCGAGGGCGGCGGCTCGATGGAGAGCAAGAAGACGGAGGGCTACTTCTGATGGTGACCATGACAACCAACGGCGTCGCCGCGGTGGTAGCCCAGCCCATCGTACGCGTGGTGGCCTGTGGCTCGGTCGACGACGGGAAGTCGACTCTGATCGGCCGGCTGCTCGCGGAGACAGCCTCGGTTCCCGACGACCTGCTGGACTACGCCAGGAAGACCCGCCGGGGCGGATCCACCGTGCCGGCGGGCGAGGTGGACTTCTCGCTGCTCACCGACGGCCTGGAAGCCGAGCACACTCAGGGCATCACGATCGACGTTGCCTACCGGCACCTCTACCTGCCGTCTGGTCGGCGCGCGATCATCGCCGATGCGCCGGGTCATGAGCAGTACACGCGCAACATGGCTGTCGCCGCCTCCACCGCGAACGTCGCGATCCTGCTCGTCGACGCCACCAAGGGCGTCCGTTTGCAGACTCACCGGCACCTGACGGTGTGTGCGCTGATGCGCGTACGCGCCGTGATCGTCGCTGTGAACAAGATGGATGCCGTCGGCTACACCCAGGCGATTTTCGAGGAGCTCGCCAACGGTGTACGCACCGCGGCCACCCGCCTGGGGATTGATGACGTCACCGTGATCCCGGTGTCGGCGCTCGCCGGTGACAATGTCGTGACCGCCAGCGAGGCCACTGCCTGGTACAACGGGCCGACGCTCCTCGACATCCTGTCGCTGTGGGAGCCGTCCCCATCGACCGACGAGCCGGTGGGCCTGCGCCTGCCCGTCCAGTACGTCGTCCGCGCCGACGGATTCCGTGGATACGCTGGGACGCTCACCGCTGGGACGCTGACGATCGGCGACGAGATAGCGGTCGCTCAAAGCGGCGTAGTCGCGAAGGTCTCCCGGTTGCTGGCTGCGGGGCGAGACACTGCGGAGGCGACGACCGGCACCGCAGTTGCGGTCGAACTCGACCGCGAGGTGGACGCCGGGCGGGGCGACCTGCTGATCGACCCGCCGCCGTCCGGCAAGCCGGAGCATCCCGCGATCGCATTTTCCGCGGACCTGGTGTGGACGGGTGAGCAGGCGCTGATGCGCGGCCGGTCTTACTTGATGGTTGCCGGTGTACGCACGGTGCCTGCGGTCATCACGGCCGTACGCGGTTGCCGCGATGTGCGAACCGGCAAGGAGCTGGCAGCCCGAAATCTTGTGATCAACGATATCGGTGTCGTCGAGATCGTCACCGACACGCCGGTATCCCTGGACGAGTATCGGCGGTGCCGGGACAGTGGCGGCTTCATCCTGGTGGACCGGTTGAGCCGGGACACCGTCGCTGCGGGCATGATCCGCCACTCGTTACGCCGAGGTCGCAACATCGTCCCGCATGACTTCGTGGTCAACCGGACGACTCGAGCTCGTCTCAAGGGCCAGCGCCCGCGGGTGATGTGGTTGACGGGGCAACCGGGTTCTGGCAAGTCGACGATCGCGGACGCTGTGGAACGCCGCCTGCACGCTATGCGCCTGCACACCTACGTTCTTGACGGCGACAACGTCCGGACGGGGCTCAACAAGGACCTCGGGTTCACCCCCGAAGACCGCTCGGAGAATGTCCGTCGGGTCGCCGAGACAGCGAAGCTCATGCTGGACGCCGGTCTCGTTGTGATAGTCGCGTTGGTCTCGCCGTTCAGGTCCGACCGGCGCGCTGCGCGAGATCTCCTCGACGACGGCGACTTCATCGAAGTGTTCGTCGACACGCCCGCCGATGTGTGTATCCAGCGCGATCCGAAGGGCCTGTACGCCAAGGCGCATGCTGGAGCGATCCCCAACATGACCGGGGTCGGGCAAGTTTACGAACCGCCAGATGCGCCAGAGGTGGTGCTGGACGGAACGGCCGATCTCGACGCTTCCGCGGCACGTCTCGCCGAGATCATGATGCGCATGGGCTGATGTCGGGTAAGTCGCCGGTTGGTACACAAGCTGGTCGGTAGATCCAGGCTCAGTGGAAATAGTTGCTCGATCGGGTGAAATAATGACGTCTGAGCCTCCAGCTACCTCTTCAAGGTGGTGCCTCCCGCTGGAGGCAGGTGGCTGGCTGTTGAGTCGAGCGAAGTGGAGACGCTGCTGATGAACCAGGTTCGCACCAGGCCCGTGGGCTCGTGGATCGACCTGCTGTCCCATCTTCCAGAGACCGCACCAGTAGCCTGGCTTCGCAATGGTGAAGGATTTGTCGGATGGGGAGAAGCAATCCGCATCCCGGTCGGACCCGGGAATGACAGGTTCGCTCGGGCCCAGGCGGATTTCGCGGATTTCTGCGCTGGCCTGCGCATCATGGATGACGTCAACCTCGCTGGCACCGGACCGGTCGCGTTCGGTAGCTTCGCCTTCGACCCGCGTTCGTCAGATTCGGAACTCATTGTGCCGCGAGTAGTCCTCGCCCACCGCGGCGGCCACAGCTGGTTGACCACGATCGGCGAACCGGAGCACTTCCTCGAGTCGATCCCCGGAATAGTGGGCAGGTCCGCTTCCCGGATCCGCTACCTCGGTGGCGCGCGGTCGGTCGACGAGTGGCTCGACACGGTCGAGACTGCGGTTCACGCGATCCGTTCCGGGGCACTTGCCAAGGTTGTCCTTACTCGTGACCAGATCGCGGTCAGCTCGGAGCGGATCGACGTGCGTGTGCTGCTACGCCGATTGGCGCGGCGTTTTCCCCAATGCTTCACGTTCGCCTGCGGCGGTCTGGTCGGCGCGACGCCCGAACTGCTGGTTCGGCGGACCGGCTCCGAGATCCACTCGATCGTGTTGGCCGGCTCCGCCGACCGCGGGACCAGCCCCCGGGAGGACCATCGGATTGGTGCGGCTCTCCTGCACTCGGCGAAGAACCTGGAAGAACACCAATTGGCCGTGCAGTCGGTGGCCCGGACACTGGAGCCGCACTGCGCGGTGCTCGACGTGCCCGCGCATCCGTCACTGCTGGCCCTCACCAATGTGCAACACCTCGTGACGCAGCTGGCCGGCCAGCTCGTTACCGACGCCTCCGCGCTGGACCTGGTAGCGACGCTGCACCCCACCGCAGCGGTCTGCGGCACGCCGACCGCCGACGCGTTGGAGCTGATCCGAGCCATTGAAGGCATGGACCGGGGGCGATACACCGGGCCGGTTGGCTGGCTGGACGCCCATGGCGACGGCGAGTGGGGCATCGCGTTGCGCTGCGCTGAGATCACCGGCAGCCAGGCCCGCCTGTTCGCCGGCTGCGGCATCGTGGCCGCATCCTCCCCTCCGGCCGAGCTGGAAGAAAGCGAGATCAAGCTGCGCGCGATGCGCTACGCGCTGGACGGCCTCGAGGAGGATCAACGTGATGCCGTCCCGGAAAACGAGCTCGCCTAGACCGCGGGCCCCGCCTCGAGACTCTCCAGCGCCATACCCCTCAACGCCCTGACCGCGCTCGTTGAATCGGTCGCGGCGCGACAACAAGGTGCCGCGCCGCGGCGTCACTATTCATTAGCTAGTGTGCGGACCTTGTAGGCTGCGGCGTCTTACGGCCGAACACTCCTTCACGAAGACCGGACAGAGGAAACATCATATGACCGATCGACGCACTGCCGCTCGAAACCTCCGCGTCTGGGCCGCGGACAGCGAGTACGCGCGCCAGGTGCCCGAACAGTTCGCGAACGGTGAGGAGTCCGCCTACCCGTACGTCGCCAACTATTCGAAAGGCCTGCCGCACGACGCCTTCGGCGAGGTCGAGCCAAGGGCGTACCGGCTGCTGCTGCGGGCGCTGGCCACGAAGAGGTTTGAGGACTTCGAACAGATCCCGCTGGGCCGTCCGGACAGCAGACGGCTGACGCACCCGCAGGCGGGGCTCGCCTTTGACCTGGCGGGCGCGGATGCGCAGGCACTTGCCATTCCGCCCGCGCCGCGGATTGACGGGCCGTGCAACTCGGCGGAGATGGCCGAGCTGTACTGGATCGCGCTGACCCGCGACGTTCGGTTCACTGATTTTCGCACCGATCGCGTCGTGGCCGCCGCAGCTGCCGACCTGTCGGCCCTGTCCGACTTCCGTGGTCCGAAGCAGGGCGGCAAGGTGACTTCGGCGACGCTGTTCCGCGGATCCGCGCCCGGTGACCTGGCCGGCCCATTCCTCTCCCAGTTCCTGTTCACCGACGTCCCGTACTGGGCAACGCCCGTGCGCCAGCGCATCGGCACCGTCCAGGTCGGCGTCGACTACCTCACCGACTTCGACGAGTGGCTGGCCATACAGAACGGCGCGCCGCGCGACCCCGGACGCCCGGACGGCCCGCCTCGCTACATCCAGACGCCCCGAGACCTGGCGACCTACGTTCATCTGGACGGGCCGTACCAGGCTTACCTGAACGCATGCCTGATCCTGCTCGCCATGCGTGCGCAGCTCGACGCGGGCAACCCGTACCTGTACTCGAGGAACCAGGAGGGGTTGGCCACGTATGGGCCGGCGCACGTTCTCACCCTCGTCGCCGAGGTCGTGACCCGCGCGCTCCGGGCGATCTGGTACCAGAAGTGGTTCGTGCACCGCCGGCTGCGCCCGGAGGAGTTCGGCGGCCGGATCCACCTGCACAAGACTGGGCGACGGTCGTACCCGATGATCGACGCCGAGATCCTCAATTCCGGGGCACTGCGGGCCACACACGAGCGGTGGGGCACGTACCTGCTCCGGCAGGCCTACCCGGAGGGGTCGCCCACCCACCCCGCGTACGGGGCGGGACACGCGGTTATTGCCGGCGCGTGCGTCACGGTCCTCAAGGCATGGTTCGACGAGTCGTCCCTCCTGCCCAACCCCAAGGTGCCGAACGAGGCGGGTAGCCAGCTCGTGGACTACGACGGCACGGACCGCGGCCGGCTCACCGTGGGCGGCGAGCTGAACAAGCTGGCCTCCAACATCCCCATCGGCCGGAACATGGCGGGGATACACTGGAGGACGGACTACAACGAGGCGGTCACACTCGGCGAGACCGTGGCGATCCGCCTGCTCCGTGAGCAGCAGCTGGCGGCACACGAGGTCGGTGCGCTCTCCCTGACCCGGTTCGACGGGACCACCGTCGCGATCTGAACGGCCAGCCGGCCCCATCATCTGATCGGCGATCTTGTCCTACCGGGCCGGATCGACTCTCGTCTACGCTGTATCTCGCGGCCACCACATGATCATCTGTGTTCGACACCAGCCCGATATGATCATGTGGTGGCCGCTCCGCGTTACGTCGACGATCACCACAGTGCGGCTGTCGTATTAGAGTTGTGGACGCGACAGCTTCGGCGATAATGACCATCATGGGAAAACTTGCTGCGTACAGCACTGCCCCCACAGTGCTCGACAAGTCAATCTTGACTTGCCGTGGCGAGTCAGTCGCCGCCGACGTAGCGGTACGACATCTTCGAGCCCTCGGGTGTGCAACCACCACTGAACGTCATCTTCTCGCCGCCGACGGCGAGACTTCCAGTGCCGGCCATCTCAGCCTGAACGCAAGCGACAGCCGAGATGGCCTACCCCGAGTGGAATGCGCGATCGACTGGGCTGGCCCCGTCGATGCACCCCTGTATGATGAAGTCAGCGTACAGGCCACCTGCGGGATCATGCAGGTGCATGGACGCAAATCCGGTACCCCTGAGGTCCTCGCCATCGACTTCGCCTCGACCGCAGCCGGCCTGCTCGCCACTCAAGGAATTGTGGCCGCACTGATCGGACAGCTTCGCGGGGTCAACACCCACCATATCACCACCTCGGTCTCCCAAGCAGCGTTGCTATGCGTCTCCCAGTACCTGGCGGCAGCTACCACCGACGATGATGATTGGACCGAAACCGCATCGCCCGGCGGACCGCCGTTCACGTCAGCCGACGGGGTCCGCTTCGAGATCGAGACACTTGAAGCCAATAATTGGGAACGTTTCTGGAGTCGCCTCGACGCCGATCATGTCGCCATCAGAAAGGGTTGGCGTACGTTTCTACAGCGCTACGTTGTCGCCACCTGCCCACTGTCCGATGAGTTGCATCAAGCCACTCGTCGCAATGATTTTTCCGTTGTGGTTGCTGCAGCGACCGAAGCAGATGTCAGCATCGCGCAACTGCGCGATGCGGCCGATTGGAGGGCGGAGCGCGCCGCGGAACGATCAAGCAGCACTCCTCCTTGGCAGATCACATCGATGCCGACTCGGCCAGCGGCGATGGCCGTGTCCCGCCCGGCGACCGCGGCCACATTGCCTCTCGAAGGCATCCAGGTCATCGAGGCATGTAGGCGCATCCAAGGCCCACTCGCCGGATACATTCTCCGGCTTCTCGGAGCCCGGGTCATACGCATCGAACCACCGGGAGGCGATCCGCTCCGGGGCACGCCCCCGATGGCCGGTGACTGCTCGGCACGCTTCCTAGCACTCAACCAAAAAAAGGAGGCCGTAGAGATCGACCTCAAGTCGACGGCCGGGCGTCGGGAAGTACGCGAACTGGTCGCGGAAGCCGACGTATTCGTGCACAACTGGGCGCCGGGAAGGGCAGCGAAACTGGATCTGGACTCCGAACAGCTCATGGCCGTCCGCCCAGGGTTGATCTATGCCCACGCCTCGGGATGGGGCGACGCCTTCGGCGCCCATCCACCATTGGGCACCGACTTCATGGTGCAGGCATACAGCGGTCTGGCGGCAATGGTGCGGCCACCCGGTGAAGCTCCAGCGCCTTCTTTGATGACCCTCACCGACGTGTTGGGCGGCCTCGTCTGTGCTGAGGGAGTGCTCGCTGGCCTGCTCGCTCGAATCCGCACCGGGGAAAGCCAGCGCGTAGACTCCTCCCTGCTCTCCGCCGCAATGGTTCTCCAAGAGCCGGCCCGCAAGGCCACTTCGGCCGTCGGCGATACCCTGGCACCATACGACCACGCGGCCTGGACGCCGCTGCACCAGGCTTTGCCAACCAGTGATGGATACCTGGTGCTCTCGGCGCGGACCCGGCTTGAACCAGACCGAGTGGCTGCCGTGTGCGGCGTCCGGCCCGGCGGCGGGCAACCTGCCCTCACCGAGATCGTTGCCCGTGTGCAGCGCGAATCCACGAATACCTGGCTGGAACGGCTGCACGAGGCCGGGCTGGGAGCCACACCGGTATGCACCGATCTGGCCGCGATGGCTGTCGATCCTCGGTTCGCTCTCGCTCTGCACCACCACAGCTTCACCTACCCACGGGCACCCTGGGAGTTCTCTTCTTGACGATGTTGTCCCGGCCCTCGTGGGACTTGTGGTGGCCGCTCCCCACCCCGCAGATGGGCGCATGGTGTAGACCGTCGATCTTGCGACAGTGAGGGGGTAGCGCATGCAGGTCAGACATCCTATGGGCTTCAGTTGTCAAGTGACTGCTTGTGGATCTTGCTAGGCGGGGTGTCGCGGTCGGGGTGAGCCCGCGCCCCGTCGGGATGTCATCACGTGCGGAGTCGGCGGTGTTCGGCGACCCGGCAGGCTGGACTGGAGCGCCGGCAGACCCCGCTGAGCCGGCGATACCGCACGCCCAGACCCCAAACAGCCACCAGCAAGATCAGAAACTCTTACAAAAGATCACAGTACAGCTGTACGAAACATCGAGGCTAACGGACGAAAGTGCCGTTCGTTGCGACGCCGGGATCCAGACAAATCCTGACCAGTGCCACATGAACCAAAATTAGCCAACAGGGTCTCATCGAGGTCCAAACCCAACGCGAACTTCCACGAAATCTTGTCCCGGACCGCCTCGGCGGCCTGTCGATCAGTCAGGTCCTCCGCCATCTGCAACACCGTGACCAGCGCCAACCGCCCCGGTGACCACCCCGGCCGGCCCCGCACCCCGAACCTAGGCGCGAACTCGGCGTCGGGGAACAGCTCCCCCAACCGGTCCCGCACCGTCACCGGCAACGGCGGCTCCCGCCGCCGATACGCCGCCCGCACCGCGGCCATGATCTCCGGCGCCGGTTCCGGCCACGACTGTGGCTGCACAGACATCAGAATTACACATCCCACGACCGGGGACAGGGAGGACCGACCAGCAACCGATCATGGGACCCGAGCGGGCCAGAACGGCGACGACACGCCGGACAAGATCACCCCAAGCCCACAACAAATTGGCCAGCAGGGTCCCTGCATGGTCGAAACCTGCCCGGAACGGCCGCGGCCATCGCGGCCGCGTACCCGGTCCTACCGGTCGACCCACTTCCGGCAGATCATCGCCGCGCACACCGGCGCAGACATGTTCCTTGAACCGGTCGAAGCCCAGAACCTCACCGAACTCGAACATGCCCGGCCGCCCGGGGTAGGTGATCAGTTCGGCACCCGCAGGGGCCTCGGTGAGTCGACACCGGCGGCGGGCCCGGCCATCGGACGGAGGGCCTCACTCGCCCATCCTGTGTAACGGTTTCACAGTAAGTAACGATCGCTCACATGACGGTTCGATCAGGTGCCATTCGGGGTGCGCCCTGAACCGGGTGGCTGTGGAAGTGAGGGGGACCGATGGGACGGAGAGCCGCCTTCAGATCGCCCGATGCGGAGGGGTCATGACTACTGAGGAACCAGACCATGCCGCGGGTACGGTACGAGTGGTCAACATTTACGCCACGCCGTGGACTTTCAACGGCAAGCTGAACGAGGACGAAGGCAAGCCGCTCGACCTCGGCGGCCTTGAGCAGCACTATGCGCTGTACAAGGAACAGCTACCGCGGTTGCTGCCACCTCGCGTGCTCAGCGACTGGATAGGTAACAACGCTGTGGAACTGGCGCAGGCCGTCGACGGGGTGACCGTCGCTGACGCCCGAGCCGAGTTGTTCACCCTGCCTTCCAAGCAGGTCGTCCTCGCGGTCACCATGTCCCTCAACGGGGGCGCTCTGACCGACGCGCAGCAGGTGGAACCGATTGCCACCGTGCTCGAGCAGGGCATCTTCGGCCAGATCATGCTCGGCAGCCGCAGGTTAGAGACGGCGTTGCCCGAGAAATTGCCCCAGAGGTTGCCCGACGGGGGCAAGGGCTTCAATAGGGACGTCCCTGGCGCGTCGTTGCTGCCGGAGCGCCACCAGCTGGTCTTCGTGTCCCGCTCGGTACCGAAGCAGCCTGTGCCGAGCCAGCAGGTCATTGACAATGATCCTGTACCGAAGCACTCCCCCGTACCGGCCGGAGTTCGTCGACCCCCGGAGGCCCGAACAGCTCAACAGTCCCCGCGAACTGGCCACCAACGGCGTTACCGGGCAGGCGCGCACGAGCGGCCTGCTCCGTCGTTACCAGCCGGATGCCGACCAGCATGATGCGGAGCAACCACCGACCCTCGGCGTGGTTACCCCCTACGCGAGCCTGCTGTACGGGCACCGGGACTATGTCGAAGCGAGCATCTTCCTGTCCACCGTGCACGCGGTCGGCACGGCCGCTCGGTTCCGGCATATCTGGCGGGAGGCGTACCACCAGGTGCTGCAGTTCCGTGAGCAGAAGCAGGCCGCGGTCAGCGGTAAACAGACCCGGGACGACCTCGAGATCCTCGCCGACAACCTGGGCAACCTGGAATTCGATCTGACGTTCAGCGTGGAGTTTCCGCTGCTGCGCATTGAGACGTTCCAGTCGGACCTGTACAAGGCGATGGACCTGGGTACCCAGGCCAACACCCTAAGCAAGATGTTCGACCAGCTCGGCGGCAGCCTCGTATCGGAGATTACCGCGATCGAGGTGCGGGAAAAACGCCTGACCGAAGAGATCCAGGTGTGGATACAACGCCGGATCGAACGCCAGAAACTAGGGAAATCAGTCGCGACCGGCTTGCTGAGCCTGATCGGTGTTCCGGTCGGATTCGTTGTCGCGTTTCTCGGCGTCAACACCACCGAGGTTCCCGATGGGGGGCTGTCGATGTGGGATCCGCACTATGCGATATTGTACCTGATCGCGAGTTCCTTTGCGTTGGTCCCTGTCTTTCTCATCGTGGTTCCCTATCTGTGGGATATCGGGGAGTCTACCGCGAAACGCAGGAGTAAGCGCGCCCTGTGGTGGGGAACCATAACCATGGTGTGTGGCCTGGCATTATCCCTCCCCGTGGCGCTGAGCTGGCGCCACAGCGGTCT
>Ga0136617_10003284_pt1 | contig 14455 bp, 16 predicted proteins | sample AntDrymUQ3222106_2_FD_129672 | JGI IMG/M metagenome (GOLD analysis project Ga0136617, IMG submission 129672) | Polar desert sand microbial communities from Dry Valleys, Antarctica - metaG UQ322 (21.06) | ecosystem: Environmental > Terrestrial > Soil > Desert | place: Antarctica: Dry Valley... | reverse complement strand
TGGTCGGGCCCAGCGATCTGGCGATGATGTCGGAGGCCCGCGGCCCAGCCTCCTGCAGATCCACGTCGGCATTCGCACCGTGGCGCGCCCCCTCGGCTGCACTGGGCTGTGAACATCCGCAAGTTCGTGCTGCAGGCCAACACACTCGATGAGCTGGTCGGCCTCGGCACGCTCACCCCGGCGGCGGCGGTGTTCCTGGAAGCGGCGGTGGGGGCAGGTCTCAACATGATTGTCTCCGGCGGCACGCAGGCGGGAAAGACGACGCTGCTCAATTGCCTGGCCGCGGCAATCCCGGCCGGCGAGCGGGTGATCACCTGCGAGGAGGTCTTCGAGCTGCAGGTCGATCTGCCTGACGTGGTCGCCATGCAGACGCGCCAGGCCAACCTCGAGGGCACCGGAGAGATCCAGCTGCGCCGCCTCATCAAGGAGGCATTGCGGATGCGACCGTCGCGCATCATCGTTGGCGAGGTGCGTCAAGAAGAGTGCCTCGACCTGCTCATCTCACTGAATTCCGGGCTGCCCGGAATGTGCTCGATCCACGCCAACTCCGCCCGCGAGGCGGTCAGCAAGATGTGCACGCTGCCGCTACTGGCGGGTGAGAACGTCGGCCACGCGTTCGTCGTGCCGACCGTGGCAAGCAGCGTGGATCTCGTCGTACACACGCAGTCCCTCGCTTCCGGCCAGCGTCGGGTGACCGAGATCGTCGCGGTGCCGGGGCGGGCTGAGGGCGCGGTTATCGAAACCGCGGATCTGTTCACCATGCGCGGTGACCACCTGGTTCGCGCCGACGGCTTCCCGCCCCATCCGGAGCGGTTCGCCCGGGCGGGAATCGACTTGCTACGCGTCCTCGGTGCCGGTCAGAGCGAGCGGTCGGTCTAGTGGGTGCGTTTCTCGGCTTGCTGCTCGGCGTCGGGCTGCTGCTCATCATCCGCGGCAGCCGTCCCAAGCGTGACCAAGCTCAGCCGGGCCGGCCCTCAATCGTCGCTCGCTGGCGGCAGCGCCGAATCGAGGAGTTGCGGCAGGCCGGCCTCGAGGCAGTCAGCCCGGCTCAGGTGATCGTGCTGCAGATCCTGACGGCAGTCGCAGCCTTGGTGATCGTGCTGCTGATCAGCGGCACCCTCAGCGTGGCCGTCGCGTTCGGGATATTCGGGTTCCGGGCACCGGCAGTGATCGTCAAGCGGCTGCGCCATAACCGCGTCGGTGAGCTGCGAGAGGTGTGGCCAGAGATCGTCGATAACCTCGGCTCGGCCGTCCGCGCCGGGCTGTCACTACCCGAGGCCCTGTCCAGCCTCGGCACCCGAGGGCCCGAACAGCTGCGCCCTGCCTTCCTGCGCTTTGCCGCCGACTACCGAGCCACCGGCCGGTTCGCCGAGTGCCTCGACCGGCTGAAAGAGAGCCTGGCCGATCCGGTCGGTGATCGGGTGTGTGAGTCACTGCGGATGGCTCGAGAGGTCGGCGGCACCGATCTCGGTCGGCTACTGCGCACCCTGTCGGCGTTTCTCCGCGAGGACGCCCGCACCCGAGCCGAGCTCGAGACCAGGCAGGGCTGGACGGTCAATGCGGCCCGGCTGGCGGTGGCCGCGCCTTGGCTGGTGCTTCTCCTGCTCGCAACGCAGGCGACGACACTGGAGGCCTACGACACCTCAGCCGGGGTCGCGGTCTTGGTCAGCGGCGGCGTGACCTGCGTGATCGCCTATCGGCTGATGCTCTACGTCGGCCGGCTGCCGACCGAGAGGCGGGTCCTGCGATGACGCCGCCGGTGCTCGGCGGCCTCCTAGGCTTGCTCGCAGCGACGGGTCTGATGATGGCTGTGCTCGCGGCACCGCCGTTGCGACGGCCGCGGCTGGAGCAACGGCTCGCCCCCTACCTGCGGGATACGCCCGGACAGTCACGGTTGCTCGCTGGGGCGGATCCGCTGTCCTCGCCGTTCGCGCTGGTGATCCGGTTGCTCGGCCCGTTTCTGGGCCGTGCCGTACGCGTCCTGGATCGCACCGTCGGCGGCACGCGCTCGGTGCGCCGCCGGCTGGCCGCATTGGGTGGCGATCAGACCGTGGAGGATTTTCGCGTCGAGCAGGTGGTGTGGTCAGCCATCGGGTTGCTTGCCGGTGTGGTGGCCGCCGCGCTCTACTCCCTGGCGCTGCGCCGGGTCAACGTCTTGTCGATCGCCTTGCTCTGTGCCGCCGGCTTGGTCGGGGGAGTGCTCGGCAGCGACTGGTGGCTCTCGGCGCGCCTGCGCCGGCGGGAGCAGGCAATCCTGGCTGAGTTCCCCGTCGTGGCTGAGTTGCTGGCACTGGCCGTCGCGGCGGGCGAGGGGCCGGTCGCGGCCATCGAGCGAGTCTGCCGGCTGTCTCGTGGAGAGCTCGCGCGCGAGTTGCAGATTGTCCTTGCGGCGGCACGCTCCGGGACCCCGTTCCTGCAGGCGCTGCAGGAGCTGTCCGACCGCGCGACCGTCGAGCCGCTGACGAGGTTCGTTGACGGTGTTGTCATCGCCATCGAGCGCGGCACCCCACTCGCTGACGTGCTGCGGGCGCAGGCAGGCGACGTACGTGAGTCCGGCAAGCGGGCGCTGCTCGAAAGCGGTGGTAAGCGGGAGATCGCGATGATGGTTCCGGTCGTGTTCCTCGTCCTCCCCGTCACCGTTGTGTTTGCCCTCTTCCCCGGTCTGGTCAGCATCGTTCGGCTGACGCAATGACGACGACATTCCCCGCTGACGCCATTCCCCGCTATGGAGGTCACATGAGCATTCGGTCCGCGTCCATCTGGATGGCCGTCAGCTGGTTCCGGCTCGTGATGGCGGCTCAGCACGACGATCGAGAGCCCGATCGAGATCAGCGGGAGCGCGGTGATGTTCCCGGCTGGGTGATGATCACCGTCATGACCGCGGCGCTGGTGGTCGCCATTCTCATTCCCTTCCGGACGGCCATCGTGACCGCGGTGACCAAGGCGCTGAGCGACGTCACCGGGACGTGACGCGCATGGCGGTGCCAGCTATCAAGGCGGTTGTCAACGATGAGGGCTCGGCGGTGGTGGAATTCGCACTGGTGTCGGTCCTGCTCGTGATGCTGCTCCTCGGCGTGCTCCAGGTCGGCGTCTACCTCCACATCCGCAATGTTGTCTCGGCCAGTGCAGCCGAGGGGGCGCGCCACGGTGCGAATGCCGACGTGGATCTGCAGGAGGCTGGGCCGCGGGCCTCCGACATCATCGCCAGATCGCTGGGCCCGACCACAGCGGCCCGGGTGCCATGCTCGACCTCCGCGCAGCCCGGTGCCGGTGGTTCGACCCTCGTCGCCGTTCGGTGCCGCGGCGCGCTTCCGGTGTTCTTCGCCCCACTCGGCAAGGTGCTGCCGATGGACGTTACCGCTCGCGCGCTCAGGGAGGGGACGTGACGCGCGACGACGATGACGCCGGCCGGGCGATGATCGAGTTCGTCTTCCTCGGCGTTCTCACGATGGTGCCGCTGCTCTACCTCGTCGTAGCGGCCTTCCATCTCGAACGCGACGTCTTCGCCGTGACCCAGGCCGCCAGGGAAGCCGGCCGCGCTTATGCCACCGCCGACGATCCGGCCAGCGCCGAAGCCCGCGCCGCCTATGCCATGGATCTCGCGCTCGACGACCAGGGTGTTCCCTCGGGGGGCGCGACGCTGAGGTATGTCCCGGTCTCGGCCAGCTGCTCAGCGGGTGCCACCGGCGCGCAGTCACTCGACCCGGGCGCCGAATTCGCCGTCTGCGTCACCCGGATCATGCAGTTGCCTGGCATCCCCGGTTACGCGAGCGGCCGCAGCAACACCGTCACCGGCCGCTATGTGGTGCACATCGACGAGTTCCGGACCAATGACCCGACCGGTTAGCGACGATCGCGGCAGCATCACTCCGCTGATCCTCACCTTCTTCCTGATCGCGTTGCTCCTTGTCATGGGGACGATCGCAGCCGGCAGTGCCTTCCTCGAGCAGCGCGACCTGCAGGCGGTCTGTGACGGTGCAGCCGTACGAGCCGCCAGTGCGCTGGACGAAGACGGTGCCTACGCCGGCCCCGCCGGTCAGACCGCACTGCCGCTGTCGGACGCATCGGTGCAAGCCGCGGTGGCGGACTATCAGGCTCAGGGCTACGCCGGCGACCCGACCCTGACCATGGCCGCCTCGACGGACGGGCAGCTGGTCACCGTCACCTGCTCTCGCATGGTCCAGATCCCGTTCGGTGCGGTTTTCGGAAAGGCGGAGGGACTGCAGCGCACGGCCGTTTCCTCAGCCCGGGCTCCGTTGGATGACTAGCGAAGCCTGTGTGGCGATGCCCGATATGTCGAGTTGCAGGCGAGGCAGCGATCCTGACCGTCCATATGCGTCTGTCTGGTTGCGACATCCTTTGTGGACATGGGTAGACCCCCTCTGATATGCGTGGCACGGTAGGCAGATGGCCGAAAACGAACTCAACTCCACCGCCGCCGCCCTGCTCGGGCTGCTCCACGAAGGACCCATGACGGGAGGCGATCTGGTTGCCAGCGCCGAGGCGCGGCTGGGGGCATTCTGGTCGGTGACCCGCAGCCAGGTCTACCGCGAGTTGCCGGTGCTGGCCGAGCGCGGCTACCTCCGGCTCGGCAAAACCGGCGCACGGGCGGCCCAGCCGTACGCGATCACCGCAGCCGGCAAGAAGGCGTTCACCCGATGGCTGTCTCAAGAGCCAGGGCGGGACCACCAGCGCAATCAGGTGCTGCTCCGGACCTCCTTCGGCTCCTTGCACACCGCCGCGCAACGCCGCCGATTGTTCGCCGCCCAGCGGCAGCTACACGATGAGAGACTGGCCGCACTGCGCGAGCAGTCCCGCGCCACGAAGGGCGATCCTTACGCCAAGGCGACCATCGACTTTGCGGTCACGTACGAGCGGGCGCTGCTGAAGTGGCTCGATGCGGTCGCCGCTTCCTGAGCGGTCCCGCTGGAGGCTCGCGTAGGCTCGGGCGACGTGACGGATGATCCTCGCGAGGCGCTCAAGGCCCTCGACTCGACGATGACCTCGATCGAGGCAGTGGTCAACGTCCCCGCCTTGACTCGCGAGCTGGCTGACCTCGGCGACCAGGTCGCCGCGCCTGATCTGTGGGACGACCAGGAGAACGCCCAGCGGGTGACCAGCCGGCTGTCCTTCGTCCAGGGTGAGATCAACCGGGTGGAGGGTCTGCGCCGGCGTTTGGATGACCTGTCGACACTGTTCGAGTTGGCCGAGTCCGAGGACGACGAGGCGACCCGCATCGAGGCTGAGGCCGAGCTCGCAGCCGTAGGCAAGGGAATCGACGAACTCGAAGTGCGCACCCTGCTGTCTGGCGAGTACGACGCTCGTGAGGCACTCGTGACGATCCAGTCCCAGGCCGGTGGCGTCGACGCCGCCGATTGGGCCGAGATGCTGGTGCGGATGTTCCTGCGCTGGGCCGAGCGGCACGGCTATCCGACCGAGGTCTACGACACGTCCTACGCCGAGGAGGCCGGCATCAAGTCAGCGACGTTCGCCGTCAAGGCTCCCTATGCGTACGGCACCCTGGCCGGTGAGCACGGGACGCACCGGCTGGTACGGATCAGCCCGTTCGACAACCAGAGCCGGCGGCAGACGTCCTTTGCCGGCGTCGACGTCGTGCCGGTGGTCGAACGCGACGATCACGTCGATATCGACGAAAGCGAGCTTCGGATCGACGTCTACCGCTCCTCGGGGCCGGGCGGCCAGGGGGTCAACACCACCGACTCCGCCGTACGCCTCACCCACTTGCCCACCGGCATCGTGGTGTCGTGCCAGAACGAACGCAGCCAGATCCAGAACAAGGCCAGTGCGATGACCGTGCTCGCCGCCAAGCTGCTCGAACGCCAACGCCGCGAGGAGAAGGCGGAGATGGACGCGCTGCGCGGCGATGCTGCTGGCAGCTGGGGCAATCAGATCCGCAGTTACGTGCTGCATCCGTACCAAATGGTCAAGGACCTGCGCACGGGGTTCGAGACGGGCAACACGAGTTCGGTTCTGGATGGCGACATCGACGGATTCATCGAGGCGGAGATTCGCTGGAAGCGGACCGCTGAGGCAACCTAGCCTTCATCTCGCTCCGCTCGATGCTCACTCGGCAATCTGTCATCTCGCTCCGCTCCTCGCTGCGCTCGATGCTCACTCGACTGGACACCGACCGCTTGCATCGCGCGGCGGATGGGGGGCTGAACGGGGCCGACGGTAGACTCGGCTCCTGTGATTCACCTGGACCGCGTAACCAAGACATACAAAGCGAGCACCCGGCCCGCGCTCGACGACGTGACTGTGTCGGTCGACAAGGGTGAGTTCGTCTTCTTTATCGGCTCTTCTGGCTCCGGCAAGTCGACCCTCATCCGGCTGATGCTCAAGGAAGAGCCCCCGACCAGAGGTCACATCAGCGTTGCCGGCCGGGACCTTGCCAAGATGTCCCGCTGGAAGGTTCCTCTGTTACGCCGATCGATCGGTTGCGTGTTTCAGGACTTCCGGCTGCTGACCAACAAGACGGTCGCCGAGAACGTCGGCTTCGCACTCGAGGTCATCGGCAAGCCGCAGGGGACGATCAAGAAGGTCGTCCCCGAGGTGCTCGACCTGGTCGGGCTCGACGGAAAGGCCAACCGGATGCCGCACGAACTCTCCGGCGGCGAGCAGCAGCGGGTGGCTCTCGCGCGGGCGTTCGTCAACCGGCCGCTCGTGCTGCTCGCCGATGAGCCGACCGGCAACCTCGATCCCGACACCAGCATTGAGATCATGCGGCTGCTCGACCGGATCAACCGGACCGGCACCACCGTCGTGATGGCGACTCACGACGCCACCATCGTCAACTCTATGCGCCGTCGGGTCGTCGAGCTCGACAATGGTCGCCTTGTCCGTGACCAGGCCCGTGGCATCTACGGCTGACAGCCTGCCCCTCGTTCCCGAACCCTAAAGGACCACATGCGCGTCCAATACGTTCTCTCCGGTGTCACCACTGGTCTGCGGCGCAACATCACGATGACGGTGGCCATGGTGCTGACCACCGCGATCTCCTTGGCGCTGCTGGGTTCCGGTCTGCTGCTGTTCCAGAAGGTCAACGACATGAAGGAGTACTTCTACTTCCGTGTCGAGGTCTCGATCTTCCTCGAGAAGGGCATCACACAGCAGCAACGTGACGGGCTCCGTGACCAACTCGAGTCCGACCCGCTGGTCCAGAGCCTGACGTACGAGAGCAAGGACGAGGCCTACCGTCGCTTTCGCGAGCTGTTCAAGGATTCTCCTGACCTGGTCAACAACACCCGGCCCAACGCGTTGCCGGAGTCGTTCCGCGTCAAGTTGAAGGATCCCTCGAAGTACACGCTCGCGGCGGAGAAGTACGTCAACGCTGAGGGCGTCGATCTGGTCGTTGACCAGCGCAAGATCTTGGGCAAGCTCTTCTCGATCATCGGAGGGATCCAGACGATCGCTGTGGTGATCGCCGTCGTGGTCCTCGTCGCGTCGGTGCTCCTCATCGGCAACACCATTCAAGTGGCGGCGTTCAACCGAAGACGTGAGATCGAGATCATGAAACTGGTCGGCGCCTCCAACTGGTACGTCCAGTTGCCCTTTGTTCTGGAAGCGATGGTCGCCGGAGGAATCGGCGCGCTCCTCGCCATCGGCTTGCTCCTGGCCGGCAAGGCGGTCTTCGTCGACCGCGAGCTTTCTGCGTTGTTCGGTGGCGGCATCATCCCCACGATCAGCTACGCCGACATTTTGGGCCCGAGCGTGGCGCCGTTGCTGTTGCTCATCGCCGTGGTGGTGTCGGCGATTACCGCCTGGGTGACCCTGCGGTTCTACGTACGGGTGTGACCGCCAAGATGGCCCGTGACGACGAACGCAAGCTGGTCGCGCAGAACCGCAAGGCCCGGCACGACTACAGCATCGAGGACACCTTCGAGGCCGGCCTGGTCCTGACCGGCACCGAGGTGAAGTCGCTGCGGGCCGGTCGAGCCTCGCTGGTCGACGGCTACGCCGTCATCGAAGGCGGCGAGGTGTGGCTGCACGGCGTGCACATCCCCGAATACACCGAGGGCACGTGGACCAATCATGAGCCGCGCCGGCAACGCAAGCTGCTCCTGCACAAGAACGAGATCGCCAAGCTGATCGGCAAGACCAAGGAAGGCGGGGTCACGCTTGTCCCGTTGCGGCTGTATTTCAGCGGGGGCAGAGCCAAGGTCGAACTCGCGCTGGCCCGTGGCAAGCGGGCTTATGACAAGCGACAGAGCCTCGCCGCCCGCGACGCCGATCGCGAAATCACCCGTGCTTTGGGCCGCCGAGCCAAGGGCCGGGACTAGATCACCGGACGCGCGTTCTGCCGAACCGCTTGACAGCAGGTGATCTCACAGGGTGACGTTACCCAGGGGGCCGGTGATTTCTGCGCGCATCAGCGTGCGGCCGGGCGGCAAGGTCGGGTTGCGGCAAGCCGGGGGAGGGGGGTGCTGCATAGTGGCGCGACGCCCGGCCGACCTCCCGGCAACGCTGTTCTCCGCCTCGTCAGCCGACCCGGCCTGGGCTATTCGTGCAGTCGATGACATCGGCCTGGCCGCGATCTACATCTCTGCCGAGGGTGTCGTACGAGGCGAGAACCGCACCTGGCAACGCACGGCGGCCAGTGGGGGTCTGTTCGCCGCTCTGCGCGACGGTCGCGATCTGGTCGGCGCGGCGGCGGCGGCGGGAATCGCCCCGGCCCTGCTGGCCGATCTGCTCGTCACCGCAACGTCGGGCGGGTCCGGTCAGGTGGAGGTTTCGGTGCCGGGGCCGCTCGGCGCCGCTCCCCGGCGGTACCGGTTGCACACGGTCGCGGCCGCCCGCCCCCCAGGTGGGGTGATCTTGACCTGCCTCGACGTCACCATCGCGATCGGCACCGAGCAGCGGCTGCAGCACGAGTCGATGCACGATCGGCTGACCGGCCTGGCGCACCGCGATGTGCTGTTGTCGGCGATCGCCACCGCCCTGGACGCCGAGAACGAGCGGCGGCACCTCGTGCTCTACGTCGACCTCGATGGCCTCAAGCACATCAATGACGCGCACGGGCATGCCATTGGCGACGCGCTGCTGATCGAAGTCGGCCGCCGGCTGAGCGACGACGTGTGCCCGGGTGACGTGGTGGCTCGGCTGGGTGGCGACGAGTTCGCGCTGCTCTGCTGCGGCGTTGAGGATGTCGCGGATGCGATCGAGCGCGCGCAGCGGGTCCACCAGTTGCTGACAGCGCCCTACCACGTCGCTGGTCGGCAGTTGATCGTCACGGCGAGCCTGGGCTGCCGGGTGACCGGCTTGCGCCCCCACGAGACCGCTGAGTCGTTGCTCGGCGAGGCGACAGAGGCGATGTGTCAGGCCAAGACAGCCGGCCGTGACGGCGTGGCGCTGTACTCAGCCGAGCAGCACGAGCGCTCGGTCCGGCGTTCGGACATGGAGTGGGCGCTGGCCTCGGCGCTGGCCACCGACCAGCTGCAACTCGTCTACCAGCCCCAGGTCTCCCTCGAGACCGGCAAGGTCCTCGGCGTTGAGGCGCTGGCCAGATGGACCTCGCCAGAGTTGGGAGTGGTCCCCCCAGAGGAGTTCATCCGGGTGGCCGAGGGCAGCCGGACGATCTTGCGACTTGGCGACTGGGTGCTCAACGAGGCCTGCCGTCAGATGGCAGAGTGGGAAGCAGCCGGGCCCGCTCCGGGCAGCATCACCGTGAACGTCTCCCCGATGCAGCTCACCGCCTCGGGCTTTGCCGACACCGTTGCGAGCGTGCTCGCCACCCACAAGCTGGCCGCCGAGCGCCTCTGCCTGGAGATCACCGAGTCAGCACTGATGGATGCCGAGCATCGCATCATCGCCACGCTTCGGAAGCTGCGTGATCTCGGCGTTTATCTGGCCATCGACGACTTCGGTACCGGACATTCGTCCCTTGCCCAGTTGCGCGACCTGCCGGTCGAAGTGCTCAAGATCGACAGGTCGTTCGTGGTGGGCCTCGACACGGACACCGAAGCGGCGGGCTTCGTCACCGCGATTCTTAGTCTGGCGCACGTGCTGGGGCTGCACGTCGTCGCCGAGGGAGTCGAGACCGAGGGCCAGGTACGGGAGCTGGCGTCGCGTGGCTGCACAGTGGTGCAAGGCATGCGCTACTCCCTCGGCGTGCAGCCCGTGCTCATTCCCCGGCTGGTCCGCGACGGTTTCCGCCTGCCGGTCGAGCGGGACGACCGCGGGCACCGGCGCCGCGCTGGTGCACAGTTGCGGGCAGCCAGCGCCGAACAGTTGCGCGGCTCGCCACCGCCGCCGCGGTGGGCCACCGGGCGGGGCTGCCGGCTCCTCGTAGCCGAGCTGATGTACCAACTGGGCCTGCCTGAGGATCAGGGCAAGTGAGCCGACTGCTCAGCGCGCTTCACCTCGCGGTCAGCTGCCTCGCGATCCTCCTCGCGGCCTTGGCGGTGGTCGAGAGCATCCGTTCGGCTCGCGTCGGCTCGCACCGCCGATTCGGCCTCGCCCTCAGTGCAATGGGGTTCACCGCTGCCGCGCACTACACGGTTGCCGCCTTCGCCCGGCCCGATCAGGTACCGGCCGCCGAGGGAGCGCATGTCGGGGTCCTCGCGTTGGCGCTGCTGCCGGTGGCGGTGTTCTTCTGGCTGCGTGTCGAGGCCTACCTGGACGGCCCCGGAGATCGCTTCCACGAAGGCAGGCCGGGCTGGATCTCGTTGCTTCCGAGCGCGGTCGCATGCGGTGCGGGAGCGGTGCTTGTCACCGCGTGGATGAATCCGCCGCTGTCTGGGTCTGGCTCCGGCGACATTGCCCTGCGATGGCTGGGCTTCCTGCCGACCATCCTCGTGATGGCAACGTCATTGGCCATCGGCTGGTCACTCATGCGGGGCCAGCAGATCCGGGGCGCGGTGCTCGGCGAATGGTCGCTGTCCGGCCTTGCGGTGACGCTCATTTTTCCGACCAGCGCGGTGGCGTACGCCATGCAGATCCTCACCGTACGACCAACTCTGGTAAGCAGCTTCGTCGATTGGCTGGGGGTGCCCGCCGCGCTGTGGTTTTGGCGCGAATGCAGGCAATTGACCGGCATGGCCGAGCGCGCGGCGTACCGCCAGACCGTCACCATCCCGGCGCAGGACGCGATGCGTCCGGCACCGTGGGCCGCTACCGACTCGGGATAACCGGCCGGTCAGATAGCGTGCCGCCATGGTGAGGACATGTGTGGTGGCCCGGGTGCTGCTCGTGGCCGTAGCGACCATCGGCCTCTTGCTCGTTGCTGGGCCAGCGGCAGCGCGGACGCGAGCCGATGTCGGCGAGTCGATCACGGCCTACGACGTGGTGATGACCGTGCGGTCCGATGGTGCGCTGCACGTACGCGAGCAGATCGCCTACGACTTCGGCTTCACCTCCAAGCACGGGATCTTCCGGATCATCCCCACCACCGCGCGCTACGACGACAAGTACGACCGCATCTACGAGCTCGACAACGTCAAGGTCGATAGCCCGACCGGCGCCCCCGCCGACGTCAAGGTCGAAGGCGGCACCAGCACCACGATCCGGATCGGTGACGCGGACAAGACGGTCACCGGCCAGCACACCTACGTCATCGACTACGACATCAAGGGCGCGCTCAACTCCTTTGCCGACCACGAGGAGCTGTACTGGAACGCCATCGGTGCCGATTGGAGTCTGCCGATCAAGGCCGCGACGGCAACCGTCAACATGCCGGCCGACATCACCAAGATCGCCTGCTTCAGCGGCCCGGTCCGCAGCACGCTGCCGTGCAACTCGGGCACCCACGAAGGGCGCAAGGCGACCTTCGAGCAACGCGATATGGATCCCAACAGTGCGTTCACCGTGGTGATCGGTGTGCCGGCCGGCAGTGTCCCTGCCGAGCCGGTTCTCAAGGAGCGGTTCTCCCTTGTCCGCGCCTTCGCCGTCAACGAGCGGACGCTGGCCGGGCTGGGCGCCATCCTGCTGCTGCTCGGGGCCGGCATCGGCTGGCTGGTCTGGAGTCGCGGTCGCGACCGGCGCTACGTCGGTCAGGTGATGGGACTCACGCCGGCGCAGGGCCAGCCAGATGTCCAGGAGCATCGTCCACTGTTTGAAAAACCGGACGGTGCCGTGGAGTTCGTCCCGCCCGAGGGCATCCGGCCCGGCCAGGTCGGTACGTTGCTCGACGAGCAGGCCAGCGTCCTCGACGTCACCGCGACGATCGTCGATCTGGCGGTCCGCAAGTACCTGTTTATCGAGGAGTTGCCGCGCAAGACCTGGTTCCACAAGCGCGACTGGCAGCTGACCAAGCTCGATGCGCCACCCGACGCGCTGCTGCCCTATGAGGCCAAGCTCTACGGGTCGCTCTTCCGGACCGGCCAGAAGGTGCTCATGTCCGACCTCAAGGACACCTTCGCATCGAGCATGAAGACCGTGCAGGACCAGCTGTACGCCGATGTGGTCAGGCGCGGGTGGTTCTTCAGGCGGCCGGACAAGGTACGCGCAACGTGGACAATCGCTGGCGTGTTGCTGACCGCTGCCGGTGCCGGCGTCACCTTCCTGCTGGCGAAGTACACCCACGTCGCGCTGATCGGACTCGGCGTCATCGCCAGCGGCGTCATCCTGTGGGGATCGGCGACCTTGATGCCGGCCCGGACCGCCAAAGGCAGCGCGGCCCTGGCTCGCGTACTCGGATTCCGCCAATACATCAGGATCGCTGAGGTCGAGCAGCTCAGGTTCGAGGAGCGGGAGTCGACCTTCTCGCGTTACCTGCCGTACGCCATCGTCTTCGGCGAGACCGAACGCTGGGCCAGGGCGTTCGCATCGCTGGCCGACGCGCGGCCCGGCGGCCCGGGCTCGTCGTCCGGGTTGTACTGGTACTCCGGACCCAGCGCCTGGAACCTGGGCTACCTGGGCTCGTCGATGAACAGCTTCACCGACAGCGCAGCGGGTGTGCTCACCTCGACACCGTCGTCCTCGGGATCGAGCGGCTTCAGTGGTGGTGGCGGATTCTCCGGCGGGGGCGGGGGAGGCGGGGGAGGCGGCTCGTGGTGACCGTGCCTTATGTGGCCGTCGTGGGCCCGGCCGATGCCACCGACGAGGACGCTGCTGTCGCCTACGCGATCGGCGCGGCACTGGCGGCACGCGACGTTGTCGTGCTCTGCGGTGGCCTGGGCGGTGTCATGGCGGCAACAGCGGCGGGGGTGCGCTCGGCCGGCGGCGTCTGCGTCGGCCTGCTGCCCGGGCTCACCCGAGACGGCGCCTCGCCTGACCTGACCATTGCGCTGCCCACCGGCCTGGGTGAGGTACGCAATGCCCTGATCGTCCGGGCCGTCGACGCCGTGGTCGCGGTGGGCGGGTCATGGGGGACGCTGTCGGAGATCGCCCTCGCCGTGCGTGCGGGTCGCCGCGTCGTCGTGGTCGGCGGCTGGCAAGTGGTCGACGCCGGCGGGTCACCGGTGCCGGGCCTGATCTTTGCGGCCGGGCCGGGGGAAGCAGTCGAGGCCGTGCTGGCGTTATCCTAGGTGTTCCTACCGTCAACATGGGGGTGATTGGTTTCGACTCCGGACGTCGAAACAGGGGAAGCGGGCCGAGGAAGGCGACGATGATCTCGTTAACCACGAAACGTCGCAAAAAAGATATAAGCGCCGATACTAATCGCGCCGAGCTCGCTCTCGCTGCCTAGCAGCAAGTAGTGACTCTGTCAGCCCGGGTGTGTCTCCCGTCCGGATGCTGACATCAGCAGGAGGCTTACCGCCGGACCCGGCTGCGGGGTCCGGCGGGACATCGAACAGCGGCTGGGCCTGTCACACCGGATCGCTCACGACACCGGTGGGGCCGAGAAAGGCAAGGTGAGCTGCGCCCGGAGAAGCCCTGTCGAGATGCCGGAGGACGCGGGTTCGATTCCCGCCACCTCCACGCTGTGAGGCTTACTAGAACACGGGTCAAGTCGATGCCCCGTGTAGGACCTCCAGGCCATTGGTCGAAGTAGGGCCGACTCCCTGGCGGGGACGGCCCTACTTGCTGTTCTGACTTGAAGCTTGGCTGCGGAGCTGTTCGTCGTCGCAGCAGCGGTACAGATCCTGGGGTCTCTCCAGCAATTTCACGCATGCTTCGATGTGCCGCGCGCTGTCGGAGCCGTGTGCGGGTGAAGCCGTGTGCGGGCGCCTTCACGCTGAGGTTTGGTCCGCTGGTCACTCCAGCGCGTCGCCCGTCGCAGCCGGACCGACTATGGCAGGGTGGCACCCTGCCATAGCGGCGTGGGTGTGCTGACGGGGAGGCGCAGTGCGCGAGGTTGAGGTCAAGTACCAGATCCGGGACCCCGAAGCGCTGTTGGTGGCGCTGAAGACACGCGGGATCGAGCTGGGCACACCCGTCTACCAGCACGATCAGGCGTATGCGCCCGAGGGTTGGTCCTACGGTGACGACAGGCTTGACGTGTCCTTCGTCCGGCTGCGGACGGTGGACGGGCGGCCGAGCCGTTCGAGGATCGCGT
>Ga0136617_10003283_pt1 | contig 14456 bp, 9 predicted proteins | sample AntDrymUQ3222106_2_FD_129672 | JGI IMG/M metagenome (GOLD analysis project Ga0136617, IMG submission 129672) | Polar desert sand microbial communities from Dry Valleys, Antarctica - metaG UQ322 (21.06) | ecosystem: Environmental > Terrestrial > Soil > Desert | place: Antarctica: Dry Valley... | reverse complement strand
GAGACGCTCGGCGTCGTGCTCAACGCGATCATCGCCAACCGCCGCACGGAGGAGCTGCTCGAGCAGTCGCAGTCGCTCGCCGAGGAGCTGCAGTCGCAGTCCGAGGAGCTCCAGAGCCAGCAGGACGAGCTCAAGCGCTCGAACGCCGAGCTCGAGCAGCAGACGCAGTCGCTGCGTTCCTCCGAGGAGCTGTTGCAGACCCAGCAGGAGGAGCTCCAGCAGACCAACGAGGAGCTCCAGGAGAAGGCCGAGCTGCTGAGTCAGCAGAACCGCGACATCGAGGTCCAGAACGCCGAGATCGAGAACGCGCGCCTCGACCTCGAGGAGAAGGCGGCGCAGCTCGCGCTGAGCTCGAAGTACAAGTCGGAGTTCCTCGCGAACATGAGCCACGAGCTGCGCACGCCGCTCAACAGCCTGCTCATCCTCAGCAAGCTGCTCGCCGAGAACCCCGACGAGAACCTCACCGACAAGCAGATCGAGTTCGCCTCGACGATCCACACCGCCGGCGCCGACCTGCTGTCGCTCATCTCCGACATCCTCGACCTCTCGAAGGTCGAGGCGGGCAAGATGGAGATCACGCCCGGCCAGCTCGAGCTGTCGGCGATCAGCGACTACGTCGAGCGGGCGTTCGGCTCGGTCGCCGGGCAGAAGGGCCTGGAGTTCGTCATCGACGTCGCCGACGACGCGCCGGAGACGATCTTCACCGATGCGCAGCGCCTGCAGCAGGTGCTGCGCAACCTGCTCTCCAACGCGTTCAAGTTCACCGAGGCCGGGCAGGTGACGCTCGAGCTGGCGGGCGCCGAGCCGCCGCATGAGCTCAGCGCGACCGTCCGCGACACCGGGATCGGGATCGCCGCCGACAAGCTGCGACTCATCTTCGAGGCCTTCCAGCAGGCCGACGGCACGACGAGCCGGCGCTTCGGAGGCACCGGCCTGGGCCTGTCGATCAGTCGCGAGATCACCCGTGCGCTCGGCGGCGAGATCCGCGTGCACAGCGAGCCGGACCGCGGCAGTGCCTTCACGCTGCTGCTGCCGGCGTACGCACCGGCGCCCGTGCCGGTGCCGGCAGTCGCCCCCGTGCCCGAGCTGCTCGCTGCGCCGGAGCCCGAGGAGCACGGGCTCGCCGAGCTCGGGACGACCGACGAGGACCCGCTCGCGCCGACCGACGACCGCGCGCTCATCGCCATCGGCGACCGCGTCGCGCTCATCGTCGACGACGATCCGCAGGACGCCGCGCGCGCGCTCGAGCAGGCACGCGCACACGGCTTCCGCGGCATCGTCGCGGCACGTGGCAACATCGGCCTGGCCCTCGCACACGACCTGAGCCCCGACGTCATCGTCCTCGCCACCCCGGTGCTCGGCGGGGCCGGGATCCTCGAGCAGCTCAAGCACCATCCGCGCACGCGCCACATTCCGGTGCACATCGTCGGCGACCCAGCCGACCGCCACGAGGTCCTGCGGGCGGGTGCCGCCGGCTTCCTCGTGCGCCCGGCCAACGGCGACGAGCTGGCGGGGGCGTTCAAGGCGGCGGGAGCGTTCCTCGATCGCCCGGTGCGCCAGCTGCTCGTCGTCGATGACGACGAGGGCGCGCGCATGAGCATCACCGAGCTCGTCGGCGCCGGCGACGACGTCGAGGTCACCGCGGTCGGCTCCAGCGAGGAGGCGCTCGCGGCGCTCGACGACCGGCGTTTCGACTGCATCGTGCTCGACCTCAAGCTCCCGAAGATGACCGGCTTCGCGCTGCTCGACCACCTCAAGGGCGACGAGCGCCAACGCGACGTACCGGTCATCATCCACACCGGCAAGCAGCTCACGCGCCGCGAAGAGACGCGCCTGCGCCGCTACGCGGACTCGATCATCGTCAAGGACGCGAGCTCGCCCGAGCGGCTGCTCGACGAGACCGCGCTGTTCCTGCACCGCGCCGAGACGGCGCTGCCGGCCGAGAGCCGCCGGGTGCTCGAGCAACTGCACACCGCCGACACCGTGCTGCAGGACAAGCGCGTGCTCATCGTCGACGACGACGTGCGCAACGTCTTCGCCCTCACGAGCGCGCTGGAGGCGCGCGGCATGATCGTGCGCTTCGCCGAGAACGGGCGCGAGGCGATCGAGTCGCTCGACGCCGACCCCGTGGTCGACCTCGTGCTCATGGACGTGATGATGCCCGAGATGGACGGCCACGAGACGACGCGGGCGCTGCGCGCCGACGAGCGCTTCACCGCCCTGCCGATCATCTCCCTGACGGCCAAGGCGATGAAGGGCGACCGCGAGAAGTCGATCGCCGCCGGCGCCTCGGACTACATCACCAAGCCGGTCGACATCGAGCAGCTCATCTCGCTCATGCGGGTATGGCTCTACGGGTGAACGCCGTCGAGGACGACGACGCGCGCGAGCGGCTGGAGATCGACCTCCTGCTGGAGGCCATTCAACGTCGCTACGGCTACGACTTTCGGGGCTACGCGGCCGCCTCGCTGCGCCGCCGGCTGTGGCACCGCGTCTACGGCGAAGGACTGCAGACGCTCTCGGGACTGCAGGAGCGCATCCTCCACGAGCGCGGCTGCATGGATCGCCTGCTGCGCGACCTGTCGATCAACGTCACGGAGATGTTCCGCGACCCGAGCTTCTATCGGGCGCTGCGCGAGCGCGTCTTCCCGCTCTTGCGCACCCATCCGTTCATCCGCGTCTGGAACGCGGGCTGCTCGACCGGCGAGGAGATCTACTCGCTGGCGATCGCGCTGCGCGAGGAGGGCCTGCTCGAGCGAACGCGCATCTACGCCACCGACATCGACGGCGCGGCGCTCGAGCGCGCGAGCGCCGGCGCCTTCCCGCTGGAGCGCATGCAGCGCTACACGGAGAACTACCTGCGCGCCGGAGGGACCGAGGCGTTCTCCATCTACTACGCCGCCGACGGCGACAGCGCGCGCTTCGACCCGTCGCTCGTCGAGGGCAGCGTCCTCGCCCAGCACAACCTCGTCACCGACGGCTCCTTCAACGAATTTCACCTCATCGTGTGCCGCAACGTCATGATCTATTTCGGCCCTGCGTTACAGGAGGAGGTCTTGAAGCTCTTCGGTGACAGCATGACCCGCTTCGGCATCCTCGCGCTCGGGCGCAAGGAGTCGATCCGGCGCTCGCGCCAGGCGGCGGAGTACGAGGCGCTGGACGAGGCCGAGAAGATCTTCCGGCGGCGCGTGTGACGCCCGTGGAGATCGTCGCGATCGGGGCATCGTGGGGAGGGCTGCACGCCGTCGAGCGCGTGCTCGAGTCGTTGCCGGCCGACTTCGCGGCGGCCGTCGTCATCGCCCAGCACCGGCCGGCCGATTCCGGCCACCAGCGGCTCACGCAACTGCTCGACGCGCGCTGCGCGCTCGCCGTCTGCGAAGCGGAGGACAAGCAGGCGCTCGACGCCGGCACGGTGCTCGTCGCGCCCGCGGACTACCACCTCTTCGTGGAGCACGGGTCGGTGGCGCTGTCGCTCGATCCGCCGCTGCACTTCAGCCGGCCCTCGATCGACGTGCTCCTCGGCTCGGCCGGCGACGCCTATGGCGAGCGCGCCGCCGGCGTCGTGCTGACCGGCGCCAACGCCGACGGCGCCGCCGGCCTGGCCCGGATCGCGGGCCGCGGCGGGACCGCGATCGTCCAAGATCCCGACACGGCCGAGCGGCGCGAGATGCCCGCGGCGGCGCTGGCGGCGACGCCCGGCGCGCGCGTCATGGCGCTCGAGGACATCGCAGCCCTGCTGACCGAGCTTGCGGGCACGCGCCAGGAGACGCCGCGGTGACAGCGCGTCATTGCTCGGCGATGGCCCCGGTGAAGCCGGAAGGCGGATGCTCGCGATGAGAGACAGCGCGATCCTGCTCGTCGACGACCGCGAGGAGAACCTCCTCGCGGTCGAGGCCGTGCTGACGCCGCTGGGCTGCCGCCTCGTCACGGCGCGCTCCGGCGAGCAGGCGCTCAAGGCGCTGCTGCAGGACGAGTTCGCCGTCATCCTGCTCGACGTCCAGATGCCGGGGCTCGACGGCTTCGAGACCGCGGAGCTCATCCGTGGGCGCGAGCGGACCCGGACGGTCCCGATCATCTTCGTCACGGCGATCAGCAAGGAGCCCCACCACGTCTTCCGCGGCTACGGCGCGGGCGCCGTCGACTACCTCTTCAAGCCCTTCGACGCCGTCGTGCTGCGCTCGAAGGTCGAGATCTTCGTCGAGCTGTACGAGCGCGGGCGGACGATCACAGAGCGCGAGGAGCTCCTGCGCGCGACGTTCGAGGACGCGCCGATCGGGATGGCGCGGGCGAGCGCGGACGGACGCCTGCGCCACGTCAACCGGGCGCTCTGCGACACCGTCGGGCGCGACGCCTCCGACCTGGTGGGGCGCACGCTCGACGAGCTCGGGCCGCGCACGGAGGCGGGCCTCGACGCGGAGCAGCGCGAGGCGCTGCTTGCCGGGAGCAGCCAGCGCTACGAGATCGAGCGCACGCTCACAGGACCGGCCGGGACGTCGATCCCGGTCCTCGTCAGCGCCTCGCTCGCGCGCCCGCGCGAAGGCACGCAGCCGGACCTCATCCTCCATCTCCAGGATCTGCGCGAGCGCCGCCGCGCCGAGCGCAAGCACGAGCAGCTCATTCGCGCCCAGGCCGCGCGCGCGAACGCCGAGGTGACGTCGGAGCGGCTGCGCGTCATGCAGTCGATCGCCGACGCGGCGCTCGCCGCCGAGGGGCTGGAGGAGCTGCTCGGCGAGCTGCTGGCGCGTCTGCTGAACGCGCTCGACGCCGACCGGGCGGCGATCGTGCTCGTCGGCGACGGCGAGCGGATCGCAGCACAGGCGGCGCCTGGCCTGGACCTCACCCTCCAGCGCCACGGCGAGGTCCACGTCGACGACGTCGCCGCCCACGTCGTCCGCGAGCGAGAGCCGCTGGTGATCCGCGACGTCGCGGCGGCCGGCATGGACGCAAGCTCGCTCGGCCCGGCGGTCGGCTCGCTGCTTGCGGTGCCACTGCTCGAGCGCGGGCGCGTGCTGGGCAGCGTCCACATCGGGGTGCTGACGCCGCGCGACTTCGACGCCGAGACGATCGACGTCCTGCGCCTGCTCGCGGACCGCGTCGGCCTGGCGATCGCCCGCACGCGCCTCTACGAGCGCGAGCGCCGCATCGCCCGGGAGCTGCAGCATTCGCTCCTGCCCAAGCGCCTGCCGGCGATTCCAGGCGTGGCGCTCGCCGCGCGCTACCTGCCGGGCGGTGACGGCGCGACCGTCGGCGGCGACTGGTACGACGCCGTCGCGCTGCCCGGCGGACGCGTCGCGATCGCGATCGGCGACGTCGTCGGCCGCGGCATCGAGGCCGCCGCGACCATGGGCCAGATGCGCAGCGCGCTGCGCGCGATCCTCACGCAGGGCGACCACACCGGCGCGATGGCCGAGCGCCTGAACCGCTTCACGCTCGGGCTCGGCGTCGGCGAGGCCATCATGACGACGGTCCTGCTGGCGATCTTCGAGCCGACGAGCGGCTGCCTGCGCTACACGAGCGCCGGCCATCCGCCGGCGCTCGTCGTCGCGCCCGATGGCAGCGCGCGCTATCTCGAGGACCCGCCCTCGGTGCCGATGGGCGTCCTCGACGCGCCGCGCTACCCGGAGCATACGATCGTGCTCGAGCGCGGCTCGACGGTCATCCTCTACACCGACGGGCTCGTGGAGGAGCCGACGGAGGTGCTCGACGTCGGCCTCGAGCGGCTGCTGGTCGCCGCTCGTGGCACCGAGCGCGACGTCGTCGACGTGCTCTGCGAGGGCCTGCTCGCGAAGGCCCTGCCACCGATGGCGCGCCACCCCGACGACGTGACGCTGCTGGTCATGCGCGCGCTGGAGCGCCTCGGCGACGAGGTCTCGCTCGAGGTCTCCGGCGAGCCCGGCGCGCTGAAGGCCATGCGCGACACGCTGCGCCTGTGGCTCGGCGAGACGGGGGCGACCCAGGACGAGACCGACGACATCACGCTGGCCTCCAACGAGGCGTGCGAGAACGTGGTCGAGCACGCATACGCGCACGGCGACGACCCCTTCTACGTCGTCTTCGAGCGCGTGGGACGCGAGATCTGCATCACCGTACGTGACCGCGGGATGTGGCAGACGACGACCGATCCCAACCGCGGCCGTGGCATCGAGCTCATGCGCCGGCTCATGGATGACGTCGAGCTGCAGCCCGGGCCGAACGGGACGACGGTGCGGCTGCGCAAGCGCTTGGCGGACATCCCGCGACGGACGGCCAGGTCGCGGGCGGTGGCGCGGCGCTGAGGGGGGTTTCCGGCGCTCTGGCGTCCAGCTCAGGCGGCGCGGTTGGTGCCCGTGCCCGCGCTGGCGAACGGCATCACTGAGAGCGGGGGATTCGGGGGCCCACTGGCGCGCACGCGGCGTTTGGCGAGTTATTCGAGGCAGGTACGAGCAACTCGCCATCCGTCAGGCCACGCCGCACGACGGTCGCTTCGCGCGCCGCCGACGCGTGAGCCCCCGGGGATCTCCACCGCGATCGCGGCCACACGCGCCGGCGTTCGCCCTACTCCACCGCGTGCGCCACGGCCCGCACGAACGGGGCCACCAGCGGCTCGGCGCGCCGCACCGCCTCGGCGACGAGCAGGCCGACGACGACGTCGGCGACGTAGTGCTCGCCGAGGTAGACGACGGCGAACGACGCGGACGCGACGTACGCCCAGCCGATCGCGCCGTAGGCCGGGCCGACCTCCGACAGGCCCATCGCCGTGATCGCCGCCGAGGAGATGTGGTCGGAGGGCATCGACCCCCACGGATTGCCGGGCACGCTGCCCTCCTTCGGCGGCGAGCGCTTGAGGATGTCGTACACGACGAGTCGCGCGACACGCTCGATCTCGCCCCCCATGCGGCCCTCCCGCTCCGATGCCCACCACGGCGGCACCTCGGGGGCGAAGAAGTAGAACGGGCACGTGAGGTGGTAGGCGGCCGACAGCCGCGCGCCGGCGCGCGGCACGTACTCCTGGTGGCTCGCAAGCAGGTAGCCGAGCAGCAGCTGCGGCACGAACCACGAGCCGTACACGACCGTCACGACACGGTCGAGTGCCGTGACCTCACCGGGCCTGCGCAGCGCCCGCTGCAGCCGCAGGCCCGGCGGCACGCCGAGGCCGACGACGGTGTCGAAGCGGATCGGCTCGTCGATCCAGAGCCGCCGGCGCAGCTTCTCCGGGTGGTCGTAGGGCCGCTCCCAGCCGAGCTTGAAGAGGTGCATGTAGGCGGCGGCGACGGCCGCGTACCGCGCGCGGCCCTTCGGTACCGCGATCGCGGCGCCCAGCGGCGGCACGCAGCCCAGCGGCAGCGTGATCGCCGGGTGCATGCCGATGCGCCGCCGCGCCGCGATCAGCCCGACGGCGAGCGGCACCGACGCCGCCGCGACGATCCTCCACCCGCGCTGCGCGCGCAGGCGGCGGCTGACGGCATCCGACGCGCCGTCTAGCAGGCGATGCAACGACGACGACGGGAGCCCGTCAGGTCCCCTCCGTCGGTACGTGGCAGGCCGAGTCGGCATGACCCTAGCCTGCCACACGACGCACCGGACGAGCGGAAATTGCCGAGGCGCCGGCCGCGCGGGCCGGCCAGATGCCGGGACGTGGCACGATCGTTCGGTGACCGGCCGCCCACCACCGCTCGCCGGCCCCGCCGAGCCGCTCGGCAAGCTCCAGCGAGGGCTCGGCTCGGGGTATCTCTGGGCGCTGGACGCCGACCGCGCCGTCGCCCACGCGCTCCTGCTGCACTGCATCTTCAACGACCCGCGCTGGGACCGCCAGCTCGACGCGCGCGTCGAGTACTACGCGACGCTGGCGCTCGACGTCGGCCTTGGGGTCGGCGCGCTCGAGCCCTGGCTGCGCCGGGGCGACGACGATCTCGAGACGACGCACGACGTCCTCAGCATCCTCGGGCGGATGGCGATCCGCGGCCATGACGAGGCGCGCCGCGTGCTGCGCGACTACGTCGCCTACGGCCGCTTCTGGGACCGCGCGATCGAGCTGCTCATCGACGACTACGACGCGATGCGCACGAGCGTCCCGTGGCCCGAGGCCGTCGCGGGCCTCGACGCGGTGCTCGCCGAGCGCTTCCCGTCCGAGAGCGACCTCGCCGAGGCGCTCGCCGGCATTGACTCGCGCGAGCGCCCGTGGACGCTGTGGTCGGTCGAGAACCCGAGGATCGCGCGCGCGCTGGCCTTCGATCACGGAACCGGCGCCGGTCCCGCGCCCAAGCGTGCCTGGCGACCGCGCCGGACCCAGCCCAAGCCGCGCGAGATGAGCACCGTGGACCTCCTTGCCATCACGGAGGACTCCCGCTGGACGCAGGTCGCCGAGGAGCTCGCGACGCGGACGAGCACCGACGACGTGCAGCGGCTGCTCGTGGCGGCCAACGAGCCCGAGCTGCCGATGCGGCGGGCCGCGATCCTCGCGCTCGGCCACCAGGGCCAGCGCGAGCTGCTCGAGATCGCCGAGGCGAACACGAGCGAGGCCAAGCGCGGGACGCTGCAGGGCGCGATCGCGCTCGCACTCGAGGCGATGCCGCCGTCGCAGACGCGCTCGCTGGCCCATGACTGGCTGACCTCGTCGGACTGGGCACGGCGGCGCAAGGCGGCCGGAATCCTCGCCACGTGGGCCGAGGACGAGGACCTCGAACACGCGCGGCGCGCGCTCGAGCGCGAGCTCGAGCTCGGGCTGGAGGGCGACATCTACGTCGTCTGCTCGCTCGCGGAGGCGCTCGGCCGCTACTCCGCCCACGGCCCCTTCGAGGAGCTGTCGCGGGCCTACGAGCAGATCCCCTACTCCTACGGCCGGCGCTTCGTCGTCTCGGCGCTGGCGGCGACCGACCCGACGTTCGCCGGCGTCGTCGCCGTCGACTGCCTGTGGGACTGCGAACCCGAGACCCGCCAGCTCGCCGCCGCGCACGTCGACCGGCGCATCCGGCTGGCCGCCCAGCGCCTCGAGGAGCTCGCCGCCGACGAGGCACAGGCGCCGTCGGTGCGCCGCAGCGCGGCGTCGGCGTAGACGTATGCGCCGTCTAAGCTTGACCGCGTGACCTCCTTCGCCGACCTCGGCCTCTCAGACAGCACGCTGCAAGCACTCCAGGACGTCGGCTACGAGCAGCCCAGCCCGATCCAGGAGCAGGCGATCCCGCCGATGCTCCAGGGTCGGGACGTCATCGGCCAGGCGCAGACCGGCTCGGGCAAGACCGCCGCCTTCGGGCTGCCGATCATCGAGTACGTCGATCCGACCGAGCCGGAGGTCCAGGCGCTCGTGCTGACGCCGACGCGCGAGCTGTGCATCCAGGTGACGCAGGCCCTGCGCGCCTACGCCCAGCGCAGGGGCGCCGACGTCGTCGCCGTCTTCGGCGGGGCGCCGATCCGCACCCAGCAGGCACAGCTGAAGGCCGGCGGCCACATCGTCGTCGGCACCGTCGGCCGCGTGCTCGACCTCATCGGCCGCCACTCGCTCGTCCTGGACGCCTGCCGCTTCGTCGTCCTCGACGAGGCCGACGAGATGCTGGACCTGGGTTTCCTCGAGGACGTCGAGAAGATCCTGCGACTCACGCCCAACAGCCGCCAGACGGCGCTGTTCAGCGCGACGATGCCGCCGCCGATCCGCAAGCTCGCCGACAACTACCTCTACGACCCCGAGCACGTGAAGGTGAAGTCCGCGACGCTCACCGTCGACTCCGTCGAGCAGTTCCAGGTCGACGTGAAGACCGGCGACAAGGCGGACAAGCTCGTCGAGGTGCTCGAGGCCGAGCGGCCCGACCAGGCGATCGTCTTCGCGCGCACGAAGATCCGCACGGACCAGCTCTACAAGAAGATGCGCGACCGCGGCTTCAACGTCAAGGCGCTGCACGGCGACATGACCCAGGGCGCCCGCGACGGCGTCATGCTCGGCTTCAAGGGCGGGCGCGTGCCGATCCTGGTCGCGACCGACGTCGCAGCCCGCGGCCTGGACATCTCGACCGTGACGCACGTCGTCAACTACGACGTGCCGCGCTCGCCCGACGTCTACGTGCACCGCATCGGGCGCACGGGCCGGGTCGGGCGCGCGGGCCGCGCGATCACGTTCGTCGAGCCGCGCCAGGAGAGCGAGCTGGAGGCGATCGAGCGCCACATCGGCATTTCGATCGCGCCGTGGAAGGCGGGCGCACGCGTCGCCCCGGCGAAGGTCACCGAGCGACCGCGACGCCACGCCAAGCCCCAGATCTCGCGTAACGGCGACGAGCAGTACGCGAAGCTCATCGTCGCCGGGGGGCGCTCGGCCGGCATCGAGGTCGCCGATCTCGTCAGCGCCGTCACGCGCGCCGCGGACATCGACGGCGAGGCCGTGCGCGACGTCAAGGTGCTCGAGCACTTCGCCTTCATGTCGGTCCCCGCGGCCGACGCCAAGCGCATCGCGGCGGCCGTCGACGGCGAGCGCGTCCGCGGCCGGCGGATCCGCGTGGAGCCGACGAAGGTCTAGATCCGACGGCAACCCCGCAACTCGGCGGGCGCAACCGCGTTACCCTGTTGCACGTGGCCTTGCTGCTGAGAGACCGTGAGGCGGCCCCCGAGGCCGCCGCCCAGCCGCCCGGCGGCGGCGGCCCCGGCGCCGCCCCGGACTTCGCCTGCGAGATCTGCGGGGCCGGGATGCAGCGCGGCCAGGACTGGTGTCTGGAATGTGGCACGGCCGGGCGCGGCCGGCTCGGCGCCCGCCCCGGATGGCGCTCGGCCTTCACCGTCGTCGGCCTCACGCTCCTGCTCGTCTACGGGGCCGTCATGGCGAGCTACGCCGCGCTGACGAGCGACGCCGAGCGCACGGCGTCGGCGCCGACCGCGGGCGACGGCGCGCCGATTCAAGCGCAGACGCCCGGAATCCCGGGCCCGGCCCCCACGACGATCCAGCCCGGCGCCACCGGTCCGGGCACGACGCCGCCCGCTTCCACGCAGGTGCCGCCCGGCGCCGGTCAGGTACCGCTCACCGGTACCCCGCTGCCGCCCTCCGCGGCGGACGCCGTGAAGCGGGCCCAGCAGCTCATGCTCAAGGGGCGCCCGATCCCGCCGGCGGCGAACAGCGGTGTCGCGCCCCCCGCGAGCGCGGGTACGACGCCGTCGAAGGGTGCCCCCGCGGCTCCGCCTGCGACGCCCAACGTCGCGCCGCAGGTCATCAAGCTCAAGTCCGGCGCCGCGGCGACCTACGACCCGGCCAAGCGCGCGGGCGCAGAGTTCGGGCCCGCCGCCAACGCGATCGACGGCAAGGCCGGCACGGTCTGGGACGTCACCGCCCCCGCCGACGGCAACCCGCTCGGGGTCGGCCTGCTCGTCAACCTCGGCGCGCCCTACGCGCTGGAGTCGCTGCGACTCGCCACCCCGACGCCGGGCTTCCGCGCCGAGCTCTACGGCGCCGTCCAGAAGGACGTCCCCGCGGACGTCCTCGACAAGCGCTGGCAGCACCTCACCGACCGCAAGCAGGTCGCCGACGGCGAGCCGATCGACCTCAAGGGCAAGGGCGACGCCCCCAAGTACCAGCTCTTCCTCGTCTACGTGACGCTGCCGGCCGAGGCGACCGACCCGCGCGTGGCGATCGACGAGTTCACGCTGCGCGGCAGCCCGTAAGCTTCCGGCCATGTCCGCCGCCGCATTGAGGACCACCGAGGGCGTCATCGTCCTGAATCTGTTCGACAAGGACGCGCCCGAGACGGTCGCGAACTTCCGCAAGCTCGCCGGCGAGGGCTTCTACGACGGCTTGACGTTCCACCGCATCATCAGGGACTTCATGGTCCAGGCCGGCTGTCCCGCAGGCACCGGGACCGGCGGCCCGGGCTACGAGTTCGACGACGAGATCAACGATCACAAGCTCGTACGCGGCACGCTGGCGATGGCCAACGCGGGGCCCAACACGAACGGCTCACAGTTCTTCATCGTCACGGCCGAGGAGACGCCGTGGCTCGACGGCAAGCACACCGTGTTCGGCCAGGTGACCGGGGGCGAGGACGTCCTCGAGCGCCTCAACGACGTGCCGACCGCAGGGGCCGACCGACCGGTCACGCCGGTCTACATCTCCTCGATCGATCTCGGCGACTAGTCGCAGTTGAGCCTCGGCCAGGCCATCGTCCTGGGCATCGTCCAGGGGCTCACCGAGTTCCTGCCGATCTCGAGCAGTGGCCATCTGCGCATCGTCCCCGCGTTCGCCGGCTGGGAGGACCCAGGCGCCGCCTTCACGGCGGTCATCCAGCTCGGCACGATGGCCGCGGTCCTCTTGTACTTCCGCCAGGACCTCGTCCGGATCGCAGCGGCCTGGCTTGGATCGCTGCGCGATCCGCGCCATCGCGGCACGCTCGACGCGCGGCTGGGCTGGTACCTCATCTTCGGCACCGTCCCGATCGTCATCTTCGGCGTCGCGTTCACGGACGAGATCGAGAACGGGGCGCGCGACCTCTACATCATCGGCACGATGCTCGTCGTCTTCGGCCTCGTGCTGCTGGCGGCCGAGGCGCTGTCGCGACGCGACCGCGACATCTCGTCGCTCCAGCGACGCGACGCGATCGTCATCGGCTTCGCCCAGGCCCTGGCGCTCGTCCCGGGCGTCTCGCGCTCGGGCGCGACGATCTCCGCCGGGCTGCTGCTCGGCTTCGACCGCGTCTCGGCCGCGCGCTTCTCGTTTCTGCTGTCGGTCCCGGCGGTCGTGCTCAGCGGCCTCTTCGAGCTGCGCGGCGTCGTCGACGGCAGCGCCGAGGGGTCCGTCGGCCTCGGTCCGACCGCGGTCGCCACGGTGCTCGCGTTCGTCACCGGCTACGCCTCGATCGCCTTCCTCCTGCGCTTTCTCACGACGCATTCGACCGCCGTCTTCGTCGGCTACCGCGTCGTGCTCGGGGCCGCCGTGCTCGCGCTCGTGGCGACCGGCGCGATCGCGTAGCGTAGGGTTTGACGAACATGGCCAGCGTCGACAGCAGGGCCGCGCAGCACGCGAACGGTCACGGGGCCGGGGCCGAGATCCCCGTCGAGAACCCCGCCACCGGCGAGGTCATCGCGCACGTCGCCGATCTCTCTGCCGAGGGTGTCGCGGAGCTCGTCCGCCGTGGCCGCGCGGCGCAGCCCGGCTGGCAGGCGCTCGGCTTCGACGGCCGCGCGCGCGTGCTCGCGCGGATGCAGAAGTGGCTCATGGACAACGCCGAGCTCGTCGTGGCGACGATCGTCTCCGAGACGGGCAAGACGTACGAGGACGCCTACATGGCGGAGCTCACGTACGCCGGCGGAGCGCTCACGTACTGGGCCAAGCACGCCGAGAAGTTCCTCGCCGACGAGTCGGTGCGCGCGAGCACACTGGCGGTGGTGGGCAAGAAGCTCCTCGTGCGCTACGAGCCGCTTGGGCTCGTCGGCGTCATCGGCCCCTGGAACTACCCGCTGAGCAACTCCTTCGGCGACTGCATCCCGGCGCTCATGGCCGGCAACAGCGTCATCCTCAAGCCCTCCGAGGTGACGCCCCTGACGTCGCTGCTGCTCGCCGACGGACTCGCAGAGTCCGGCCTGCCCGAACGCGTCTTCCAGGTCGCCACCGGCCGCGGCGACACCGGCGCGGCGCTCGTGGACGAGGTCGACATGATCATGTTCACGGGGTCGACGGCGACGGGCAAGAAGGTCATGCAGCGCGCCGCGCAGACGCTCACGCCCGTCTCGCTCGAGCTCGGCGGCAAGGACGCGATGATCGTCCTCTCCGACGCCGACCTGGAGCGCGCCGCCAACCACGCCGTCTACTACTCGATGCAGAACGCGGGCCAGACGTGCATCTCCGTCGAGCGGGTCTACGTCGAGGAGCCGGTCTACGACGCGTTCGTCGCGAAGGCCACCGAGAAGGTCGGCAGGCTGCGCCAGGGCGAGTCGACCGGGCCGGCGACCGCCGAGGTCGGCTCGATGACGTTCGCCAAGCAGATCCAGATCGTCGAGGAGCACGTGCAGGACGCGCTCGCCAAGGGGGCCCGAGCGCTCACCGGCGGCAGGCGCGGCGCCGGCAAGGGCCTCTTCTACGAGCCCACCGTGCTCGTCGATGTCGACCATTCGATGAAGGCGATGACCGAGGAGACGTTCGGACCGACGCTGCCGATCATGAAGGTCGCCGACGCCGAGGAGGCGCTCACGCTCGCCAACGACTCGCCCTACGGTCTCGCCGGATCGGTGTTCTCCCGCGACAGCGCCCGCGGCGAGCACATCGCGCGGCGGATGCAGGTCGGCGCCGTCTGCGTCAACGACGCGCTGCTGAACTACATGGCCGTCGAGCTGCCGATGGGCGGCTGGAAGGCCTCCGGCCTCGGCAGCCGCCACGGCGCCGGCGGGATCCGGAAGTACTGCAAGCAGCAGTCGCTGCTCATCAGCCGCCTGCACCTCAAGCGCGACCCGTTCATGTTCCCGTACAAGGCGAGCACGTCGAAGCTCCTCTTCAAGGGCCTGCGGTTCTTCTACGG
>Ga0136617_10003282_pt1 | contig 14458 bp, 17 predicted proteins | sample AntDrymUQ3222106_2_FD_129672 | JGI IMG/M metagenome (GOLD analysis project Ga0136617, IMG submission 129672) | Polar desert sand microbial communities from Dry Valleys, Antarctica - metaG UQ322 (21.06) | ecosystem: Environmental > Terrestrial > Soil > Desert | place: Antarctica: Dry Valley... | reverse complement strand
GCGTACCCGTCGGGGCACGCGACTCAGATCGCCGCGGCGTGTGGCGTGCTGGTGATCCTGACCTGGCAGGGCGTGGGGGGTAGGACGCTGCGGCTGATGCTCGTGGGCGGCTGGGTGGCGCTGGCCCTCGTGGTCGGGACGGGACGGATCTTCGACGGGGCGCACTCCCCGACTGACGTGGTCGCGGGGTGGCTGCTCGGAACTCTCGTCGTCTTCCTCACCGCAGCCGTGTCGGGCGTGATCAGCACCGACCGGTTCCCCGAGCTGCCGAGAGCGCTGTCTACAGTCCCCGAGTCGCGGCGAACGCTCGCGGTGATCATCAACCCGATCAAGATCGTGCCGGAGCCGTTCCGCATGCAGGTGAACGCGGTGGCGGCGGCGTACGGCTTCGACGAGCCTCTGTGGTTCGAAACGACGGTCGACGACGCGGGCGGTTCGATGGCCCGGGCGGCTGTGGCGGCGGGCGCCGATTTGGTCGTCGCTGCTGGCGGTGACGGCACCGTGCGGGTGGTCTGCAGCGAGATGGCCGGCACCGGGATCCCCGTCGGAGTGGTGCCGGCCGGTACCGGCAACCTGCTGGCGCGCAACCTCGGCCTGCCGCTGGTGCACGAGCGAGCGTTGGACACGGTGTTCTCCGGTCAGGACCGCGCCATTGACGTCGTTCGGATCGAGGGTGACGATCTGCCCTCGACCCGGTTTGTCGTGATGGCTGGCCTCGGTCTTGACGCGGCGATCATGGCGGGGGCGCCGGACGCCCTGAAGGCAAGGATCGGCTGGCCGGCGTACGTCGTCGCCGGTGCCAGACAGCTGCGGTATCCAGCCGTCCGCGTCGACATCAGCGTCGACGGCGCCGAGCCGGTCCGACGACGTGCCCGGACGGTGGTGATCGGCAACGTCGGCAGCCTGCAGGCGGGCATCCCGCTGCTTCCGGACGCCAAGATCGACGACGGACTGCTCGACGTGGTGGTCATCGCGCCCCGACGCTTCTTCGGGTGGGTGCCGGTGGCGGCGCGGGTCATGACGCGGCGCCGGCGTACCGACGACCGGCTGGACCGGTACACCGGACGCACCGTGTCGATCACGGCAGCCAGCAGCACGCCCCGTCAGCTCGACGGCGACACGGTCGGCGCCGGCACCGAGATCCGCGCCGAGATCGAACCTGGCCGACTGCTCGTCCGCGTCCCGCGCTGACGCACCTCTCGTCGCCGCCGGCGCGGCTACGACGAAGTGCGGGCGAACCCGATGGCTTCTTCTTCCTCCGGCGACAGCTGCTGGTTGGCCTGCCAGCCGGCGATGTTCTTGGCGTACGTCCGGGCGTCGCTGCGGCCATGGATCGACGTCAGGACGATGCCGTCACCGGCGTCGTCGAGCAGCGCCATCGACCAGGACAGGTGCCCGCCCATGTCGCCGAAGGCGTCGTACCTCACCACCGCCAGGTGCCGTAGCGAGGTGGCCATGTCGGCCCGCAGACCCTCGATGGCCGCAGTGACCTCGTCGGTCGACAGGGGCGCGGACTTGCGCGCCGGACGGCGCGGTCGCGACGCTCCCGGACGCGATCGTCGGGCTCGCGCCAGGGCGACTGCAGACATGGCTGCCGTCAGTACGGCGAGGACCAGGGCGAGCAGCACCAGCGCACTCAGGGTCTCGTTCGTCCACGCCATGGCGCCACCCTAAGGCTGCCCATTCTGGATGCTGCCCGCCGGGCCCGGCGCCTGTTGCCAGGCAACGCCTATGTCGCCGGCTACCTCGGGCGGCGCTCGTCCACGGAGCGAGTCGTCAGGCTCGAAGGTATGTAAGGACTGCGAGCACGCGTCGGTGTACTCCGGGGGCGTCGACCAGGCCGAGCTTGGAGAAGATGGCGGTGATGTGGGCCTCCACGGTCCGCTCGGTGACGTGCAGCCGGTGAGCGAGGGCTTGGTTGGACAGGCCCACCGTCAGCAGGGCCAGGACTACTCGTTCGCGTTCGGTCAGCACCGCGAGTGGGTCGACCCGGCCGCGGCCAACGAGTGCAACGAGTCGTGCGGACGAGGACGACGAATGAGAAATTGGCCAGTGTGGAGCTGAGGCGAAGCAACCCCGGCTTTAGGTGCGCAGGCGTTGCAGCCAGCCGGCGGCGTCGGCGAAGTCGGAGTCCGACGTACCGCTGTTGACCGCGGTGACCGCACCGTCGGCGCGGGAGTACGACCCGAGGAAGCGGACGTCGGCACACGTCCTGCGGAGTCCCATCAGCGCCTCGCCCATCCGTGCGTCCGCGACGTGCCCGACCGCGTCGATGGAGAAGCAGTACTGGCCGAGGGCCGCACCGGTCGGACGCGACTCGATCCTGGTCAGGTCCACGCCGCGGGCAGCGAACTGCTCGAGCAGTTCGAGCAGGGCGCCCGGGTGGTTGTCGTGGATGAACACCACCAGGGAGGTCTTGTCGGCTCCGGTCGGCGCCGGTGGGGGCCCCGGTCGCGACGCCAAGATGAAGCGGGTGACCGCGCCCGCATGATCGGCGATCTGCGTCGCCAGCACCGACAGGCGATACGTGTCGGCCGCAATAGGAGCCGAGATCGCTGCCTCGTACGGTGCGTCCGGTCCGGCGACGAGCGCGGCTGCCCGCGCCGTCGACGACTCGAGGACGACTTCGACGCCCGGGAGGTGGGTCGCGATCCACCGACGGCACTGGGCCTCTGCGTGCGGATGCGTCGCGACCCGTCGTACGTCCTGCACGGTGACACCGGGCTTGGCCAGCAGCGCGAACTGCACGTCGATCAACAGCTCGCGGGTGATCATCAACGGCTCCCCCGACGACAGCTCGTCGAGCGTGGCGGGAACGCCGCCCTCGACCGAGTTCTCGATCGGTACGACCGCACCGTCGGCTTCGCCGGTACGGACTGCGTCGAGTGCCGCCCCGACCGAGCCGCACGGGAGCAGCTCGGCTTTGGCGGCGGCCGGCAGCAGCCGCAACGCCGCCTCGGTGAACGTCCCCCGTGGCCCGAGGAAGGAGTAACGGGCAGGAGGGACGCCAGGCATGGTCCTCAGCGTAGGGGGGCGCTTCGTCGTCGTCCGGGTAGGTTCACCCTCGTGACGCAGTTCCCCGATCCGGGCGACGGACGCAGCCACGACCTCGGGTACGCGCAGCTCGACCTCGACCGGACGCCTCGCACCGGCGACGCGGAGGTTGTGTACGGCTCCGGCAAGACACCGGCCCAGGTCGTGGAGATCTTGCAGGCGTTGCACGCCGCGCATCCCGAACGCGCCGTCCTGGCCACCCGACTGGCTCCGGAGGCGCTCGACCTGATCGCGCAGCATCTGCCGACCGCGCAGCTCGACCCGCCTGGCCGAACCGCCACGCTCGGACCGCTCCCGGGTCGGCGCGGTCTGGTCCTGGTCGTCTCGGCAGGGACGTCCGACGCACCGGTGGCGCGAGAAGCCGCCGTGACGGCGCAGGTCTTCGGTGCGGGAACGGCGATGGTCAACGATGTCGGAGTCGCGGGTCTCCATCGGGTGATGACGGTGCGCGATCGGCTCGCCGAGGCGGACTGCCTGATCGTGGTCGCCGGAATGGAGGGTGCCCTGCCGTCAGTCGTAGGAGGGCTGACCGGCGTTCCGCTGGTGGCCGTTCCGACGAGCGTCGGCTACGGAGCGTCATTCAACGGCCTCGCTGCGTTACTTTCGATGCTGAACTCCTGCGCCCCCGGGGTCGTCGTCGTCAACATCGACAACGGTTTCGGAGCGGGAGTGTTCGCAGCCCGGGTGGCCCGTAATGCCGCCGGGGCGACACTCCACCCACCGTCGCACGCGCAGAATCCTCAGGAGCCCTCATGATCGGCTGGATCGACGCTTCGTCTGGCGCGAGCGGCGACATGCTGCTCGGCGCCCTCCTCGACGCGGGGGCCGACGAGCAGCAGATGCAGGCAGCGATCGCCGCCGTCGCTCCGGAGGCCGCGTCGCTGTCGATCGTCCGGGTCCAACGACGCGGGATCTGGGCCAACTTCGCGCAGGTCGACGTGGCCGAGTCGACCTCCCGACGCGGGCTGGCCGACATCGTCAAGCTGATCGCCAGTGCCCGTCTCGACCCGCAGATCAGCCGGCACGCGATCGACGTCTTCTCCCGGCTCGGTGCTGCCGAGGCATCGGCGCACGGTGTGACCGTCGACGAGGTGCACTTTCACGAGGTCGGGGCGATGGACGCCATCGTCGACATCGTCGGAGTCTGTGCCGGAATGGTCTCGCTGAACCTCGACGGTCTGCACTGCAGCCCCATCGCGGTGGGGTCGGGCACGGTGCTGACCGAGCACGGGGAGCTGAGCGTCCCGCCGCCTGCCGTGGCGGCCCTGCTGCGCGGAATGCCGACGTACGCCGGCTCCGCGAAGACCGAACTCTGCACCCCTACGGGAGCGGCCCTGCTCAGCCACTGGGTCAGCGACTTCGGGCCGCAACCGATGATGACCGTCGATGCCATCGGCACCGGAGCGGGGAGCAAGGACTTCGACAGCCACTCCAACGTGATCCGGCTGTTCCTCGGCGCCCCCCACGCCGACGGGATGGCCCGCGCGGTCGTGTACGAGACCAACGTCGATGATCTCGACCCACGACTATGGCCGCACATCGTCGAGCGGCTCCTGGATGCCGGAGCGTCCGACGCGTGGCTCACGCCGATCATCATGAAGAAGGGCCGCCCTGCGCACACCTTGTCGGTCCTGATGCCGATGGAGCGGGCCGGCGAGATACGGCAGCTCATCTTCGTCGAGACGTCGGCGATCGGACTTCGTGAGGTGCTGGTGGGCAAGCACGCCATGAGCCGCGAGTTCGCCCATGTGCTGGTCGACGAGCAGAAGATCAGCGTCAAGGTGGCGCGGTCGTCGTCCGGCGCCATCTCGAACGTGCAGCCGGAGTACGAAGACGTCGCGGTCGCCGCCCGACGGCTCGACCGTCCCGTCAAGGACGTGCTGGCCGAGGCGATCGCCGCCGCCGCCCACCTGTGGGAGCGTCCGGCCAGCCGGTCTTAGTCTCGAGCGCCCGGCAGTCCGTCTCCTCCACACGACACTAGACTTCCGGGGTCCCCGCCCCGTCGCCGAAGGTCGTCCATGGAATGGCACCTCGTCCTGGTGACGTTCGGGCTGATCTTTCCCGTCGAGCTTCCCGACAAGACGTTCGTGGCTGCGTTGGTCCTGTCGACCCGCTATCGCCCCTTGGCGGTGTGGATCGGCGTCGGACTCGCGTTCGCCGTGCAGTGCCTGGTCGCGGTCTCGGCCGGGCATCTGGTCTCCCTACTGCCGGACTGGGTGATCCAGGTCGTCAGTACGGCGATGTTCTTCGCCGGGGCGGTGATCTTGTACCGGACGGCGGCCGGGGCGGAGGCGGCGGAGAAGGCACAGGAAGAGTCGTTCACCGCGAAGGCGGCTGGGGGCTTGTCGGCCTGGCGCGCAGTCGGGGCGTCGTTTCTCGTGCTGTTCGCGGCCGAGTGGGGTGACCTGTCGCAGTTGCTCACCCTCAACCTGGCCGCCAAGTACGAGGCGCCGGTGTCGGTGTTCATCGGCGCCTGGGCGGCGCTGCTCGCGGTGTCCGGGCTGGCCGTGCTCGGGGGTCGGGTGCTGTTGTCGTACCTGCGGCTCTCGTGGCTGCACTACCTGTCGGCAACGGTATGCCTGGTGTTCGCCACGGTCGGTGTCGTGCAGCTCACCCTGGGTTGAGGGCAGGACGCACGTCTGGCACTAGGCACTAGGCACTGGGCCTAGGCTGCGCTGCATGACCGAGACCCGAGGTGCCGACAGCGAGGTCGGCCGGCTGCGTACCGTCATGCTGCACCGCCCCGGCCCCGAGCTGCAGCGGCTGACTCCCCGCAACAACGACAGCCTGTTGTTCGACGGCATTCCGTGGGTGAGCCGGGCGCAGGACGAGCACGACGCCTTCGCGGATGCACTACGTGGTCACGGTGTCGAGGTCCTCTACCTGACGCAGTTGCTCGTCGAGGCGCTCGACGCGACCCCCGCGGCTCGCGCCCACGCGATCCGGCACGCGACCGCCTCGCTGAAGCTCGGCGACACGTTGCGGACCTACCTGCAGGGGTGGATGGAGGGTCTCAGCGCCGACGAGCTGTGCCAGGCGATCACCGCAGGCGTTCGCAACGACGAGGTGCGTGGTGGCTTCGGGCTCGTCACGAGCCTGTTGGAACCGAGCGACTTCGTCATCGACCCGTTGCCGAACCTGCTTTTTACCCGCGACTCGTCGGTCTGGTTGCGTGACCGGGTGGCGGTGACGAGCCTGGCGATGCCGGCCAGGGCCCGTGAGACCCAGCTGACCGAGCTGATCTACACGTTCCACCCGCGGTTCGAGGGCACCGACCGGATCCATGGCTGGCAGCGCGAGCACGTCGAGGGCGGCGACGTGCTCCTGATGGGACCCGGCGTCATCGCCGTCGGCGTCGGCGAACGCACGACGCCGGCGGGAGTCGAGCGGTTCGCGCGACGGGTCTTCGCCGACGACCTCGCGCACACGGTGCTCGCCGTACCGATCGCGCAGGAGCGGGCGACCATGCACCTCGACACCGTCTGCACGATGGTCGACGTCGATGCGTTGGTGATCTACCCCAACGTCGCGGACTCCCTACGTGCGCACGCCATCACGCCTGTCGCGTCGGGCCCTGGCGAAAGCGCCGGTGCGACCGCGATCGAGCTCGCGGTCGCACCGGACGAGCCATTCCTGGTGGCTGCCGCCAAGGCGCTCGGCATTGACACGTTGCGCCAGATCTACACGGGACTCGACCCCGTCACCGCCGAGCGCGAGCAGTGGGACGACGGCAACAACACCCTGGCGATCGCCCCGCGGCTGGCCGTGGCGTACGAGCGCAACGTCGAGACCAACCAACGGCTGGCCGAAGCCGGCATCGAGGTGGTCGCGATCTCGGGTTCGGAGCTCGGGTCGGGGCGAGGCGGTCCGCGGTGCATGTCGTGCCCGATCTCGCGCGAACCCCTCCCCTGATATTCGTTCCGACCGCCTGAGGAATGCCGCCGGCGCCGTCCAGATGACGGTCACGAACTCGCGGGCTCCTCGAGATCCGCCGCCGTCCGTTCGGTCGAACCAGCTGTCGCGATGTCAACGAACGGCAGCGGACAGCACGACGTGCTGCCGCAGATCGCAAGGTCGTCGCAGCCGGCGTCCAGAGCGCTGACCACGTTGGCCCGGATCGTCTGCAGATCCGCGATGCGCGCGTCGACCTCGGCCAGTTTCGCGACGGCTTGGGCGCGGAGCCCGGCATTGGGTCGCTTCCCGTGCCGGTGTCTGCCGACGTCGAGCAAGTCGGAGATCTCGTCGAGGGTGAAGCCGAGCCGTTGGGCGGCCTTGATGATCCGCAGCGCGGTCACGGCTTCCTCCGGGTAGATCCGGTGACCGCCGGGGCTCCGTTCTGGTGTGGCGAGGAGCCCGCGCCGCTCGTAGTAGCGCAACGTCTCCCGGTGCACGCCTGCAGCTCGAGCGACATGCCCGGTCCGCAACCCACGAGCCGGCTGGTTGTCATGAACGTCCGCGGCGGGAGGGCTGGTGGTCACGACTGTGCGCCCGCGAGATGGGAGCAAGCGCGGGCTGTGAGGCCCGCGATGACTTCCGCCCGATTCGGCGGCACCTCGACGTCGAGGACGAGTCCGACCTCGTGCGAGCCAGGGTCGGCAGCGGTGTCGAGCGTGAACGTGAAGAACGAACAGCACGCGGTCTCGCGGTCGACCAGGTCCTGTACCCGTGCCAGCAGGGCCCCGGCCCCGGTCAGCCGAAGTCGGACCTGTTGAGGACTGACCCGTTCGACTGCGACGAGCGCCGAGGCGAAGAGACCGTCGAACTCGGCCAATCTCAGCGGCTGTTCGGTAGTGGGCAAGGTGCACGCGTCGTTCGCTGCCCAGATGGAATCGTCGAGGAGTCGAGGGGACATGTTCATAGCACCGACGATAAACGCGTACCTAGGTACCGGATGCAAGTGTGCTGCGGGCATTGGAAAACCCGGCCGCTACTGACGGGGGATACAGCAACGACCGGGTTTAATTGATCCTAGAACGATTCCCGCGCCAGACACAAGCAGATCGGCTGACTCACGAGTCGGCATTGTCCGAGGACTTTGGCACCCAGACACCACAGCGGGCAATCGGTCACTGTCGGTGCAAAGCGGGTCGTCGGACAGTGAAGGTCAGCGGATCGTCAACTGGCGATTCGTGAGGCCCTGGCGAGCGGACCGCTCGTCCGTCGTCAAGCCCGTGTCGTCGGCGAGCGCCTCCCCCAGCCGCTCGGCGAAGGCGGCAGCTGCGTCTTCGATCGCCTCGGCACCGGTCCCGAGGGGCAGATCCCACACCGGTACGAGCAGACCGTGCGCCCGGAAAGATCCGACCAGGCGGGTGTCCTCGCCGAGCCGATCGGCATCGGCCGCGCGCAAGCGGGCCAGGGCGTCCAGCAGGGTGTCCTCGTCGTACGGCATCACCCAGCGCAGGTGCTCCTTGGCACCTACCGATGTCCAGTACGCCGCCTCGACGGATGCGAGCCGACTCGTCGGGTCGATGCTGGCGTTCAACTGCTCCAGGGTGGCAGCGACCGCGGGGTCGTCGTCCGCCTTGCCCTCGAACCAGAACTCGAACCCTTCGAGCACCGTCACCTCGACGTCGCCCTCGGGATCCACCACGTCCTGCAGCCGCGGGCCCGGCGCGGGTAGACCGGGCATCACGACGCTGGTCCCCGGCTCGCTCTCGAGGCCGAGTCGCAGCGCCTCGGCGAAATCACGGCTCGGGTCACCCGACTGGTGCGGCACCTGGAGCGCCACCCACACCTCGCCGTTCTCGCGGACCTGGGCCGGGACCAGCCCCGGCAGCAACGTGGTCAGTGCAGCGGACCGGCCGTCTGCCCTGCCGTCGTACGCGCCGGGTCGGAGCGTGAGCGGCGCCTGGGCAGCGGGAACGAACTCGCGCAGCGCGATCAGGTCGCACTCACCGGGAAGGCCCTCGAAGCTGCGCAGCACGTACGGCGTCGCGCCGTCGGCGCTGCCGTGACAGGCCTTGTAGCGACGACCCGATCCGCAGGGACACGGCTGACGGGGCCCGACCTCGCCGGCCGCGGTCGGCTCCGCCTTGGTCGTCCGTCGCGACTTCTTACCCATCGTCGTGCCACCGAGCCCTTCTGTCGTGGGGCCGTCGTCAACAGCCACGTCACCGCCCTCGCGCTGCAGCGCCCCGGACCACGGTCAGTCTGACCGATCGCAGTGGAGGCTCGCGACGTGGGAGGGAGTCGCTGCTCAGGCTCGGTCGAGGATCCCGAAGACGACGTTGCCCTGCCGGGTCTCGCTGACGCCCCAGTGGCGGGTCAGCATCCGCACGATCGACAGGCCGCGCCCACCCAAGGACATCGTGGCCGGAGTGAGCAACGTCGGCAGCGTGGCCGAGCCGCCGTCAGCGACACCCAGTCGCAGATCCGTGCTGCCGATCTCGAGATCCACGCGCAGCATCCCGTGCGGGAGCGGTCTCGCGTGCCGCAAGGCGTTGCCGACCAGCTCGCTGACCACGACCCGGGCGTCCTCGATCACCTGCGCGTCGACGTGTTCCGAGCCGAGGGCAACGCTGACATGGGCCCGGGCGGCGCGGGCTGAGGCGGGTGCGAAAGGCAGAGCCCACGACCACGCTGAGTCGTGGACGTCGAGGGGGGCCACCACGCTCACCGGACCAGACTCGCTGCTCTGCGTACATGGCGCAACCACGTTGGGTAATTACGTGGGACCAATCGGCCGGGCCGAAAGCTGCTTGGTGACGTCGGCGACGCGGTCGGTGATGACGGCGTCGACCCCCAGCGACGCGCACAGCTCGACGTCGGCCGGATCGTTGACCACCCACACGTCGACTTCGTGCCCGGCGGCATGCGCCCGGTCGACGTACGACGGATCAGTCCGGACGATCTCGATGGACGGCCCGGCCACACTGGCCCCGAGCGGCAGCGACCCGTTGCGGAAGCGCAACGGCACGCGCTCCATCAGGTAGACCATCGGGAGCCCCGGCGCCATCTCGAGACACCGCCGCAGGCTGACCCACGAGAAGCTCATGATGCGCACCGGCGACGTCGCGCCGCGACGTGGGCGAGCCCAGCCGTAGCGGTCGAGCAACTCGACCAGACGCCGCTCCACGAGTCCGGCGTACCGGGTCGGATGCTTCGTCTCGATCGCCAATTCGACCGGCGAAGGCCACTCCTTGACCAGATCCAGCAGCCGCTCGAGCGTCACCAGAGTCGGGCTGACCGGTGCGTCAGCCTCGTCGTCCAGGTCCTTCCACGGGTTCTTCCAGCCCTCCCAGTCCAGCGCGTTCAGTTCCTCCAGTGCCAACGTCGACACGGCGCCGCGACCGGTGCTCGTGCGATCGATCCGGCGGTCGTGCAGACACACGAGGTGTCCGTCAGCGGTGAGCCGAACGTCGCACTCGAGCCCTTCGGCACCCATCTCCAACGCCCGTCGGTAAGCACCGAGGGTGTGCTCCGCGACCTCAGCACTCGCCCCGCGATGCGCAGTAATGCTGGGACGAGCTCGCGCCACCGGTTGCAGCACAGGTTTGCGGCTGCGCCTGGTGTTCGTGCTCCTCGCCATGACGAGACGTCCTCAGCGACTCGTCCGGCTCAGGTCCAAGCGCCGTAACCCGGATGCGACTGCGCACCCGAGTGTGACGCGGAATCGGCGCGCGGCCCACGCACGGTGGCCGTGCCGATGAGCAGCCCGATGGCCAACAGGGCGAACCCGCCGCCCATGACCATGGTGGCGACTACACCCTTGTCACCTTGCTCGGTCTGGCCGTCGCCGTCGGAGATGCCACTCGCGAGGTAGAGCCCGACCAGCACGACCAGCGCCCCGATGGCTGCGACGACGACGCCCCCGATGTCGAGACCACCGCCCTTGGTCTGCTTGGACACCAGCCGAATCACCCAGTACGCCAGGGCCGCCAGGGCCAGCACGCCGGCCACGATCAAGAAGATCGTGTCGACTGTGTCGCTGGAAGACGCGTCGTTCGAGCTGACGGAGTTGCCGTCGGCGAAGTCGGCAAAGATTCCGCGCCGCGACGTGAAAGCCCAGATCGCATAGCCGAGCCCCGCCACGCCGGCAACGGTCAGCGCCACCACCGCGGGCAACGCACCGCCGTCGGAGCCCGACAGCTTCGAGCTCGACGTGGTCATCGGCCAGGCGGCACTCGGAGTGGCGTTTCCGCCCTGGTAGGACGATTGGCCGTAGCCGCCTTGCTGGTAGCCCTGCTGACCAGCCTGACCAGCCTGGCCGGCCTGACCAGCCTGGGCGTGCCGACCGTAGCCGCTCTGCCCGTACCCCTGCTGGCTTTGTCCGTAGGGCGACTGGCCGGTCTGGTCGTAACCCGGCTGCTGGCCCTGGCCGTACGGCGACTGGTCGCTCTGGCCATAGCCACCCGGCTGGTTCGCCTGCCCGGACTGACCCGGTTGCTGATCCGGCGACTCTCCACCTCGACGGATCACGGTCGTCTGGTCGTTCGTCGCACCGCCACCCGGCTGACCCGGGTGCTGACTCTGTTGCGTTCCCTGTTGCGGACTCTGGGGCTGTCCTGGGCCCTGCTGTTGGGGCCGCTGCGTCTGCCCGTACGGCGGCTGCTGCCCGCCGGGCTGCTGGCCCTGTCCCGGCGCCGCAGCCAAGGCAAGGCCACAGCGACCACACGTCGAGGTGCCAGGCGAGTTCTGCAAACCGCAACGAGGACACTGCATCAGGAGCCCCCACCTTTCGTCTTGCGCCCAGCTAGAGCGCACGCCGTGCGCGCTTGTCGAAGTGAGCGTACCGAAGCAAGAGCCACCGAGAGGCTCAGCGGGCGCATGGCTTTCGGTGTCGGTCGAGCGCCTCGACCGATGGTCAGGCGCGTGGGACCGACGTACCCTCCCACCGAGGTGGCTGCGACCTGACTGGGTCAGATCACAGCAGGCGGAGCGTTCGTCTCGGAGCGCAACGGCCGCCCGGCCCGCTGCCAGGCCAGCATCCCGCCCTCGAGATTGACCGCGTCCACCCCCTTCGACTGCAGGAACGCGGTGGCCTGCGCGGAGCGTCCTCCGACCTTGCAGACCACGAGCACCTGCGTGCCGGTGGGTACGTCGGCGATCCGCTGCGGCACCTGCATGAGCGGGATGTGCAGGGCTCCCTCGACATGGCCAGCCACCCACTCGTCGTCTTCCCGGACGTCGAGCACTGTCAGCTCGTCGGGAAGCTCGGCCGGCAACCCGGCGACGTCCACCTCAGGAATCGCACCCGTCATGGATCCAGCATCCCAGCCGCCTGCGTCCCGCCAGCGCGCGCCCCGACGGGCAGGTCGCAAGACGCAAGGGCGCGGCTACTTGAGCAGGCGTGAGAGCCGGCGGTCGGCGAGCGGCTTGCCCCCGGTCTGGCAGGTTGCGCAGTACTGCAACGCCGAGTCGGCGAACGACACCTCGCGCACCATGTCGCCACAGACCGGGCATGGTTGCCCTGCCTTCCCGTGGACCCGCAGGCCAGACTTCTTCTCCGCCTTCAGGTCCGAGGCGGCCAACCCGTCGGAGCGCTGGATGGCATCACGCAGCGTCTCGCCGATCGCGTCATACAGCGCCGTCACGTCTTCGTCGGACATCGCCGCCGGTTTGAACGGCGACATCTTGGCCACGTGCAGGATCTCGTCGGAGTAGGCGTTCCCGATGCCGGCGATCACCGACTGATCGCGCAGGATGCCCTTGATCTGGGCGCGTCCGGCCTTCGCCACAATGGCGGCGAACACGTCCCGGGTGAAGTGCTCGGACAACGGATCGGGCCCCAGCCGAGCGATGCCGGGTACGTCGGCAGGCTCGCGCGTCACATAGATCGCCAGCTTCTTGCGGGTCCCCGCCTCGGTGAAGTCCAGGCCGGAGTCGTCGTCCAGCAGCAACCGCGCCGCCAGCGGGCCTTTGCCCGGCCGCGCCGGCGTCGAGGGCAGGTCCTGGCGCCAGCGCACCCAGCCGGCACGCGCCAGATGCACGATCAGGTGCAGGTCGTCGACGGCGAGGTCGAGGAACTTCCCGTGTCGGGTGACACTCCCGACGAACAACCCGGCCAGGGCGGTCGGTGGGGGATCGAACGTCTTGAGAGCCGACAACGCCACCACGTCCAGCCGCGCGACCGCACGGCCGTCCAGCCGCGCGGACAGGTCGTGGGCGAGTGCCTCGACCTCGGGAAGTTCGGGCATGCCACCAGTCTGCCCGAGGTGTCAGCGAGGCAGCAGCCGGAGAGCCGTCATCGGGCCAGAAGTCGGTCAGGGAGCGGGAGGGCGAGCGCTCGATGCAACGCGTGCACGTAGGCCACCCGCTCGATCTCGATCACCCCGAGGCTGGCCAGGTGCGGCGTCGCCCACTGCACGTCGAGGAGCCGTCCGTCGACTCCGTCCGACAGCACCTCGACCAGTCGCATCAACGCCACCTTCGACGCATCGGTCTCGTGATGGAACATCGACTCGCCCGCGAAGAGGCCCGCGACCGCGAGGCCGTACAACCCGCCGACCAGCCGGTTGCCACGCCACACCTCCACCGAGTGCGCCCACCCGAGGCGATGCAACTCTCGGTACGCCGCGGCTATCGCGCTGTCGATCCACGCGCCGGGTCGACTCGGGTCGGCGCATCCGGCAACCACTTCGTCGAATGCCTCGTCGATGGTCGTCGTGAAGCGACCGGACGACCGGCGCATCGATCGGGTGACGCGTAGCGCGTCGAGCGGAAGTACGCCACGTCGGGCCGGCGACCACCAAGCCATGTGATCGGCGCCTTCCACCGGCATAGGGAACAGCCCAGCCCGGTAGGCCGCCAGCACGGTCGCGGGCTCGAGGTCGGCTCCCATGGCGACCAGGTCGTCGTCGGCCTCGGTCGGGTCGGGGAAGACCCACCGGTTCGGCGGCAGCTCAGTCGGCACCGACCGCCACCAGCGGTTCGTCGACCAGGCTCCGCATCAGCCAGCGCACCTGGGCGCCGTCGTACTCCCGTAGCTGCGCAGCGGACATGAGCCTGATCTCGCGTACCCACTGCAGCGCGCGACAGACTGTGCCGACATGACACGCCGAGGCGGCGAGCTGGCGGAGCGCGGCAAGCGGGGCGTGGTCCGTGAACTCCTGCAGGTAGGCGTCGCGCACGCGGCGCAGCCAGCGTCGTCGGTGGTGGTGTCGAGCTGGGCGAGGAGAGCGCCGGCGTCCGCACCGTCGAACTCACCTCGCCGACCGAGGAAGTGCTGGGCCTCGACCAGGGCCTCGTCGTAGCGGTCCGGCATCGCCGACGGACTCATGTCGGCGCAGCCGGCACGTCGTAGCTCGTCGACGTACGGCGTCATGGCACGTTGCAGTCGGGCGTACTGCGGCAGCACCCGGCAGAAAGCCTCGACCAGTGCATCGGTGCGACCTTGCGCTTCCATCGCCGCGCCGAGGGACGTGCCGCCGTCCGGCAGGAGCATCCAGCCCCGGTCGACGTCGAG
>Ga0136617_10003281_pt1 | contig 14460 bp, 14 predicted proteins | sample AntDrymUQ3222106_2_FD_129672 | JGI IMG/M metagenome (GOLD analysis project Ga0136617, IMG submission 129672) | Polar desert sand microbial communities from Dry Valleys, Antarctica - metaG UQ322 (21.06) | ecosystem: Environmental > Terrestrial > Soil > Desert | place: Antarctica: Dry Valley... | reverse complement strand
TGCCCCAGCCCGTCACGATCCGTTGCGCCCGCTGCGGCTTCGCTACCGAAGGCCAGCTCGAGCAGGCGCGCGAAGCGTTCCAGACGCACGAGTGCGAGCGGCAGGAGGGGAGCCGAGACGGCCGCGACTAAGGCCCGGCACGCTCGACGGAGATCCGAGAGTTCGCCTGCGGCCGAGCCTCGAACCGGACGAGATATCTTGAGGTTGCACCGGGGTAGGCACCGCACGAGCTTGTGAGGCCCCTATGTCACAAGTGAACCGCTTGGATAAGCCGTTTTTGGCTTACCCAAGCGGGGTATTTTGGGCCCGCCTGGACTCGAACCAGGGACCGACGGATTATGAGTCCGCTGCTCTGACCAGCTGAGCTACGGGCCCGCTCGGGTTGAGCGTAACGCAGGTTCCACGGCCGGCCGGGACGCGCGTCCTTGCGGGCGGAGTCGGCTTTGTCCGGCTGGAGCCCCCAAGAGCGCACAGATGCGGCAACGCCGAGGAGGGGCGAGCGTAAGGCAGCCGGACCGGTCGAGTCCGCGGACTTTGTCCCGCGACTGTCACAATGTCATCCCTTTGGCTACGTACGAGAGGACACACGTGAAGGCCTACCAGCAGGAGACCCAGCTCCGGACGGCAGGAGGCCTCTCCGTCAAGGACATCACCGACGAGGTGCGCGACGCCGTGGCGGCGAGCGGCGTGCGAGACGGCATCTGCTGCGTCTACTCGCCGCACACGACCTGCTCGGTGCGGGTGAACGAGTTCGAGAGCGGCTTCCTCGAGGACTTCGCCGTCCTCCTCCGCCGGCTCGTGCCGAGCGACCACTATTACGCCCACGACGACTGGGACAAGCGAACGGAGAACGTCTGCCCCGAGGACATGGATTTCGGGAACGGACACTCTCACTGCATGTCGATGCTGCTCGGCCCCGCCGGAGAGTCGATCCCCGTCCGCGAAGGCGAGCTCTGCCTCGGCACCTGGCAGCGCGTCCTCTTCCTGGAGCTCGACCGCGCGCGCGACCGGCGGTGGCTCGTCCAGGTCGTCGGCGCGTAGCGACTGGGGATCAGCCCTCGGGAACGACGACGACGCCTGCGGGATCGATCGCCACCGTGACGCGGTCGCCGGTCTCCGGGGCGTTGACGCCGGCCATGACCGCCTCGAGCTCGCGACCTGTCGAGTCGCGCACCTTCAGCCTGACCGCCGCTCCGCTTCGATTCGCGTGGAGGACGACCGCTTCGCCGTCCGGCCGACTGCGAACGCCCACGGCTTCGGGTCGCGTGATCCGAACCTTCCCTTCCCCCAGCGACTCGAGGTTCGTGAGCCCCAGAAACCGCGCCACCCAGGCATTCGCCGGCCGCGACCAGAGCTCGTCCGGGTTCGCCGCCTGCTCGATCCGGCCCGCCCGCATCACGGCGACGCGGTCCCCGAGCGCGAACGCCTCGGTCACGTCGTGCGTCACGTAGAGGACAGTCTGCTCCAGACGTGCGAACAGCTCCGCCAGCTCGGCGAGCAGCCGGTCGTGGAGCGGTCGGTCGAGCGAGCCGAGCGGCTCGTCCAGGAGCAGCACGCGCGGGTGGGGCGCGAGGGCGCGCGCCAAGGCCACTCGCTGCTGCTCACCCCCGGAGAGCGTCTCGACCGAGCGCTCGCCCAGCCCGTCGAGCCCGACGAGCGCGAGCAGCTCGGCGACCCGCCGAGCGCGCTCGAGCCGCGGAACTCCTGTCATCCGCAGCCCGAACCCGATGTTCCCGGCGACATCGCGGTGGGGAAAGAGCGCGTGGTCCTGGAACATCAGCCCGATCCCGCGGCGGTGCGGCGGCACTCCAGCGAGGTCTCTGCCGTCGAGGAGGACGCGGCCCCCGGCGAGCCGCTGCAACCCCGCGATCGCGCGCAGGAGCGTCGACTTGCCGCAGCCGCTCGGACCGAGGAGCGCCAGCGTCTCGCCGGCGGCCACGTCGAGCGAGGCGCCGCGGAGCGCGGCCGCGCCGTCGAAGCGCACGTCCAGATCCTCCACGCTCAGCCTCACAGAGGGCTCCGCCTCCCCCCGGCCCGGTCGGCCGCGACGGCCGCTGTCGCAGCTAGGAGCGCCAGGACGACCGCGAGCGCCGCCGCCGCGCCCTGATTCTCGGCGCCCGGGCGCCCGAGGAAGCGGAAGATCGCGACCGGAAGCGTCGGCCGGTCGGCCTGGGAGACGAAGACCGTGGCGCCGAACTCGCCGAGCGCGATCGCGAATGCGAATCCCGCAGCGCCGCCGAGCGCCCGTCCGACGAGCGGCAGGTCGATCTCGCGCCGCACGCGCAGCGGCGAGGCGCCGAGCAGCGCTGCGGCCTCTCGAAGCTCGGGCCGAATCGAGCGAAGCGCGGGAGCGACGATCCGGAAGACGAACGGGGCCGCGACGAGCGCCTGCGCGACGGGAACGAGCAGGGCGGATCCACGAAGCTCGAGCGGCGGCTCGTCGAAGGCGATCACGAAGCCGAAGCCGAGCATGACCGCCGAGCCGCCGAGCGGGAGGAGGACGAGCCCGTCGAGCCAGCCGGGCCTGAGTCGCGCGAGCGCGACCGCCAGCAGCCCGCCAGCGGCAAGGGCGAGGCAGGTGGCGAGAGTGGCGAAGAGCAGCGAGTTGGCGACGGCCCCCCAGGGCGTCACGAGGAGGACGCTCGTCTCCCGTCCGAGCGCGCGGTAGTGGTCGAAGCCGATGCCGGTCGACGTCGAGAGGGAGCGCCCGACGAGCGCGGCAACCGGCAGCGCGAGCACTGCTGTCGAGACCGCCAGGATCGAGCCGACGAGCAGTCGCTCATGCCCGAGCGGCCGGCTCAGAGTCCGCCACGCGGTCGCCGAACGCCCCGCGAGCCTGCCCTCGAGTCGGCTCGCGACAACGACGATCGCAGCCACCGTCACGAGCTGGACGAGCGAGAGCACAGCGGCGGTCCGTAGGTCGAAGAGCCGCGCGGCCTGGTTGTAGATCTCGGTCTCGAGCGTGGCGATCCGCGGGCCACCGAGGACGAGGATCACCCCGAACGAGGTGAAGGAGAAGAGGAACGTGAGCGCCGACGCCGCCGTGAGCGCGGGCGCGAGCTGCGGCAGCGTCACCTCGCGTAACCGCCTCCAGGGGCCAGCGCCGAGCACCGCCGCCGCGGCTTCGGTCGTCCGGTCCAGTCCCGCCCAGTAGCCGCCGACGATGCGCACGACGACGGCGACGTTGAAGAAAGCGTGGGCGAGCAGGATCGCCGAGACGCTCTGGTCGAGCCGCTCGGGCAGGAGGGCGACGAACGCCGTCGCGACGACGAGCGTCGGGAGCACGAACGGCACCAGCACGAGGGCGAGCACGACCGAGCGGCCGCGGAACGCGAAGCGGCCGACGGCCCAAGCGAGCGGGAGGCCGAGCGCAAGGGTGAGCACGGTCGACAGGGCGGCCTGCCAGGTCGTGAACCACGCGATCCGGGCCGTCTCGCCGAGCGCGAACGAGCTCGAGCCGCCCTCCGCCAGCCCACGTCCGACGATCGTTGCCAGCGGATAGGCGAAGAAGACGGCCAAGAACGCGAGCGGGGCCGTCGCGGCAGCCGCGAGCGAGACGCGACTCAACGGAGCACGATCGACGTCCACTCCCCGATCCAGCGATCGCGGTTCTCGCCGATCTCCTCGGCCGAGAGCTCGAGCGGCTCCTCGGGCACGAGCGCGAAGCGCCGGAACGCGTCGGGCAGCTCGACCCCCTCGCGCACGGGGAAGACGAACATCGAGAGCGGCAGATCGGCCTGGAAGCGCTCGCCGAGCATGAAGTCGATGAGCTCACGCGCGCCCGCCTCGTTTCGCGCCCCGCGGAGAACGCCTGCAAGCTCGATCTGGCGGAAACAGCTGTCCTCGACGACCGCGGTGGGCGCCTCGTCTAGCGGCTTCCCGGCGAAGACGACCTCGGCCGGAGGACTCGAGGCGTAGGAGACGACGATCGGCCGCGTCCCCTCGCTCCCGCCGGCGCCGGAGAACTCGGCCGTGTACGCCGCCTCCCAGCCGTCGACGACGAGCACGTCGTTGGCGCGGAGTCGCCGCCAGAACTCCTGCCAGCCCGGCTCGCCGAAGCGGGCGACCGTGGCCAGGACGAACGCGAGCCCGGGAGTCGAGGTCGCCGGGTTCTGGACGACGAGGAGCCCGCGGTAGCGAGCGTCGGTGAGCTCGTCCAACGAGCGCGGCGGCGCCAGATTCCGCTCCGCGAACCAGCCCTTGTCGACGTTGAGGCAGACCTCGCCGTGGTCGATCGGGGTGAGGCGGTGCTCCGGGTCGAGCTCGTAGCGGTCTGGAACGGCGTCGAGCGCGCCCGGCTCGTACGGCTCGAACAGATCCTCGTCGAGGGCGCGCGAGCTGAGGTTGTTGTCGACGCCGAAGAAGACGTCCCCTTCGGGATTGCCCTTCGTCAGCAGCGCGCGATTGAGCGCCGCGCCCGCGTCGCCCGTCTGGAGGATCCGCAGCCGCAGGCCGGTCTCCTGCTCGAAAGCCGCGCGAACGGGCTTGGAGACGACGAAGGAGTCGTGGGTGACGAGGACGACTTCGGTCGGCTCGCCCGCCTCGTCACCGCCGCAGCCGACGGCGAGGAGGACGAGGCCGAGCAGCAGGAGCCGCTTCACCGCTCCACTCCCGGCCTGATCGCGAGCAGGACGCCATCCGTGAGCGAGACGCGCGCTTCTGGCTCGGCGAAGACGTTCGAGACGCCGCGACTCGAGCCGGGCTCGAGCGTCTCGCCCACGAGGGGATAGCGGAGGCCTTCGGTGAGGACGCCGCGCGCTGCTCCGTGAACTGCGTGGAGGGAGAGCAGCTCGCCCGGCGTGCCCTGGAACGCGCGAGAGTCGCGGATCACGTGCACGAGCGCGTCTCCGAGCTGAGCGTCGAGCTCGACCCCCACATACCTGGAGCTCGCCAGCAGCTCGAGGGAGGAGAGCACGTGGTCGAGCCGGCCGCCGGCCGAGCCGACGACGAGGATCGAGCGCGGCGCGGCCGCGAGCGCCGCGTCGAGCGCGAGCTCGAGGTCGGTCGCGTTCTTCGCAGCCGGGTGCTTCTCGATTCGGGTGCCGGCTCGCTCCAGGGCGGCGAGACCGCCGGCGCTAATCGAGTCGAAGTCGCCGATCGCCAGGTCGACGTGGAGTCCGAGCGCCAACGCGGTGTCCGCACCCCCGTCCGCTGCGACGACGAACGCGCCGTCGGCGAGGATCGGCGCCGTCTGATTCGGCGGAGAAGCTGCAATGACGACGGCGGTTTCGACCACGCACTCACCTTCCCTCCGCTGGCATTACCCAGATCAGGTCGTGGGTCGGCGGCGCTCTCGTCCGCCCTCTCAGCCCGGCTGTCCCGAGCTCCCCTTACGGCGGTGCCATGGTAGCGCTAGGAGCTGGACTGCTCCGTCCGGTAGCGCCGTGCCTCCGCGACGAGCGCCCGCAGCAAGGCGCCGTCGGCCCCTTCCTCGGGATGCCAGAGAACGCCCACCGCGAAGCGCTTCGACGGATCCTCGAGCGCCTCGAGCGTCCCGTCCTCGGCCCACGCGGTCTCGACGAGCCCGTCGCCGACGCGCCCGAAGCCCTGATGATGGTGCGACTTGACGGGTGCACGCCGGCCGAGCAGGGAGCCGATCCGCGAGCCGGCGTCGAGGTCGACCTCGTGCTCCGCGAACGCTCCGGGCGTGGGTCGGTGGCGCTCGTGGCCGACCTCGTCCGGCAGGTGCTGCACGAGGTCGCCGCCTCGAGCGACGTTCAGCACCTGCGAGCCGCGGCAGACCGCCAGCACCGGGAGGTCGCGCTCGAGCGCCGCGGTCAGCAGGGCAAGCTCGCCGCGATCGCGCTCCGGCCGGACGCCGTTCGTCTCCGGATGAGCGGCGTGGCCGTAGAGATCGGGATCGAGGTCGGAACCGCCGGAGAAGAGAAGCCCGTCGAGTGCCGCCAGCGTCTCCTCGATCCCGTTCTCGCTTGGCGGCACGAGCAGCGGCCGTCCACCGGCCTCCTCCACAGCGCGCACGTAGGCGAGCGGGATCAGCGCCGCGGGGAGGTCCCATACGCCCCAGCGGACGCTCGGCTCGGCGTAGGAGGTGATCCCGATCAGCGGCCGACGTGCCACGCTCATCCCGATCTCCTCGGCACGAGCTCGATCCTACGCCTACCCCACCCAGGCGCCGCCGTTCTGGTCGATCGCCTGCCCGGTGACACCGTTCGCGTCCGGGGAGAGGAGCCACGCCACCGTCCCGGCGATCTCTGCCGGCTGTCCCATCCTCCCGAGCGGAACCTCGCGCATCGCCTGCCAGTGGGCCTCCTCGCGCGTCCCGCCGATCGCCTGCGCGAGCCCGTCGAGCCCTGTCCAGGCCATCTCCGTGTCCACCCAACCCGGGCAGATCGCATTCACCTGGACGTTCGCGGGTGCGAGCTCGGCGGCCAGCGAGCGAACGAGCCCGAGGAGCCCGGCCTTCGACGCCGAGTACCCCGTGTAGCCCGGCACTGCGATCCGCGCCAGGATCGAGGAGATGACGACAAGGTGCCGCGGCTCCGTCTCCTCGGCGAGCCGGCTGATGGCAGCGCGCGCGCAGTAATAGGTGCCGGAGAGATTCGTGGCCACGAGGTCGTCGAACCGATCGTGGGCACCATCCTCGTTCGGGCCGCCGATACCGCTGCAGGCGACGAGCCCGTGGATCGGGCCGTTCGCCTCCACGGCTCGTCCGAACGCGTCCTCCACCTGAGCTCGATCGCGGATGTCGCAGCGGCCGGCGTGGGCGCCGAGAGCCCCGGCGACGAGTTGGAGCCGCTCGAGCTCGCGCGCGAGGAGCGAGAGCGTGGCGCCCTCCGTCGCCAAGCGCTCCGCGATCGCCTTGCCGATCCCCACCCCGCCGCCGGTGACGACGACATGCCTGCCGCTGAAGCGCTCCACTCTGCTCCCTTTCTCGCTTGTTCTCCGCTCTTTGCGGGCTTTTGGGCCAATACTTCTTGCAGCCCCGCCGAGCGGAGCATAGATTTCGGTTCGCGGTGTCCGTCCCCGCCGACGGACCGATCCTCCTTTAGAGCAAGAGCAAGCGTTGGCAACTTCGACCTGCGCGAAAAGAAAAGATCGCAATTTGCGGGAAGCGAACCGGATCGACCCTTGACCTTCACCGCACCGTCTCCTAGTTTCCTCCTTGCAGCGAGCACGGAGCGGGATTAGGTCGAGGCTTCACCGGCAGGCGAGTACGCGGAAGCGGAAACGTCAGTCGGAGGGGCGGACGAAACCGCCACCGGCTCGCTGAATTTTTGCAGCAGAGGGGTCCGCGAGAGCGGATCCCTTTTCTATGTAAAAGGCGTGGATCGCAAGCGCGGGCTCTTGATAAAGAAAAGTGCGCAATTTGCGACTTCTTCACTTCTCGAGGCCTTGACCCCTGCCGGCAGCCCCCGTAGTTTCCCTCTTGCAGCGAGCACGGGACGCGAGTAGGTCGAGTCCACACCGATAGGCCGTAGGAGGACGCCGCAAGGCTGATGCCGAAAGTTCGTCGAGGTGGCGGACGAAAGCGCACCCGGCTCGCTGAATTTTTTGTGGCGCAAGCAGGATCGGGATCGGCGGGAGCCGATCCCGATCCGCGCCAAGACCCCTAAAGGGTCGCTTCGCTCCCGGGTCCACTGAGCAGCCGCCTGAGTCTCTGAGCTCGGTGGGTACGGTCTGTGGATGCGCAAGCTACTCGTGCTCGTCAGCTCGGTCGTCTTCGTCGACGCGATGCTCTTCGGCGCGCTCGCGCCGCTCGTGCCCGGCTATGCGGACGAGTTCGGCCTCTCCAAGGCGGGCGCCGGATTGCTGGTCGGCGCGTTCGGCGCTGGAGCCCTCCTCGGCGGCATCCCCGGTGGGATCGCAGCCATGAGACTCGGACCCAAGCGCGCCGTCGTTCTCGGTCTCGCGCTCCTCGCTCTCGCGAGCTTCGCCTTCTCGCTCGCCTCCGGCCCCTGGGCGCTCGGGCTTGCCCGCTTCGTGCAGGGCTTCTCGAGCACGACCACCTGGGCCGGGGCGCTCGCCTGGCTCACCGTCGCGGCGCCGCGCTCGAGGCGGGGCGAGTTGATCGGGATCGCGTTCGGAGCCGCCGTCTTCGGCGCGATCATCGGCCCGACGTTCGGCGCGGTCGCGGATGCCGTGAGCATTCGCGCCACCTTTGGCGCCGTCGGCGCGATCGCGCTGGCGCTCGCCGGCTGGGCGGCGACCCGGCCTACCGCTCCGGCCGACCCGCACGAGCCGGCCTCGCTGCTACTCGCCCTGCGCGACCGGCGCTTCCTCGGCGGGCTCTGGCTCAACACCCTGCCCGCGCTCCTCTTCGGCGTGATGATCGTGCTGGTGCCGCTGACCCTCGACGATGCCGGCTTCGGCGCCCTCGCGATCGGGCTCGTCTTCCTCGGCTCCGGGCTCGCCGAGACGGTGGTGAACCCGATCCTCGGGCGAGTCTCCGACCGCCGCGGCCGACTCCTCCCGATTCGAGTCGCGCTCGCAGCCTCGATTCTCGTTGCAGCCCTGTTCGCATTCGCGAGCCGCCCCGCTCTCGTCGTGGCGCTCGTCGCGCTCGCGGCGATCTCATTCGGCGGCATCTATACGCCGGGCATGGCCCTCGTCTCCGACCGAGCCGAGTCGGCCGGCCTGGCCCAGGGCCTCGGCTTCGGGATCATGAACACGGCCTGGGCGCTCGGAAACATGACCGGACCGGTCGCCGGAGGCGCGCTCGCAGAGGCTGCGGGGGACGCCCTTCCCTATCTGCTCGCCGCGGGATTGTGCCTGCTCACGCTCGTGGCGACCTTCAGGGCGCCGGAAAGCGCTCGAGAACCCAGCGGGCATCCAGCGGGCGCTTCCGGTAGGACTCCCCGTTGACGAGCACGAAGTCGCCCGTCCGGGGATCCATCGGCAGCCGCGCCTCCATGGGATACCACCGGTTGTGGCGGTCGATCAGGTCGTTCACCTCGCCGAAGCTCCAGCGTTCGGCCACGTCCGGCCAGGCCGCCGCGTCGGTCGTCGCGTGGCGCTCGGCGAGAGCCAGCTCGTGCCGGGCGACGAGCGCCTCGATCTCGCGGAGCCTCGCCATGTAGGGCAGCGGTCCACCGAGCGAGGCGAAGTACGAGCCCGCATCCGGAGTGAAGTTGCGGTACCGCTGCCGCAGCGGCCGGCCCTGAAGCGGATGCTCGACGAGATCCTCCCGCAGCGCCGCCAGCTCGCGCTTGCGCCGAGGCGTCTCGGGCAGGACGACGCCCTGGCGCAGGATCCGTTCCCGCTCGCGCCGATCCATCGGCTAGCGGCCGCCGGCCGCAACCCGGCCCTCTCGCAGCCGACCGACGAGGCGCGGATAGGCCACCGGAAAGTGCCGGCCGATCCGGTTCGCCGCCGCCGCGGCTTCCGGCGCCGAGCGGTAGCTGCCGCTGAAGACGACGTGGTAGCCGGGCGCGAGCCCGCCGTAGCGCGAGCTCCGGAGGACGCCGACGTGGTCGATTCCCGCGGCACGCGCACGCGTTGCGAGCGCGCGTGCAAGCGTCTTCCCGTTCGAGCCCCGGAGCGAGCCCAGCACAACTGTGTAGCCGCTCCCGTGCCACGTCGCCGGCACCGCCGGATCCGGTTGGCGCGGCTTGGGTCTCGGCCGTGCCGGCGGGCGCCAGGAAGGGTCGCGAAGGACGCGAATCGGCCGGGTCAGCACGCCGGCGTTCCCGCAAGTGTCCGTCGCATTGACGACGAGCGTGTAGTTCCCCGTCGCGACGCTCCGAACGTTCAGCGAGAGCCGGTAGCGGTATGAGCCGGGGGCGCCCGCGAAGTAGTGGAAGCCGATCACGGCGAAGTTCTGGCGCGTCCCGCTCGCGTAGACGCTGCGGAAGGAGTCGTTGGCCGGCAGCCCCGTCGTGAAGTCGATGCCACGCGAGCTCCGCAGCGTTCTCCCCGACCGGTCGCGCAAGGAGAGGAAGATCCTGGCCGGAGCCACCGGGAACCCCGCCCAGGCGCCTTCTGCCGAGCGGGTCGGAACGTCGTAGGCCGCAGCGAGGACCTCGATCCGACCGCGGGCGCTCGCGGGCGTGTCCGCAGAGGCGACGACAGGAGCGGTTGCGTCGTCGTACGGCGTCAGGTGGAGGAGCGGGTTCGCGACCGTCCCGTCGGGAGCGAACTCCGCCAGGTGCAGATGCAGCGACCGCGCCAGCACCCTGCCGAGGATCGTGCGACCGGCGACGGCGCGAGCTCCGTCGAGGATCGCAGGCTCGATGTGCTGGTAGTCGAAGCTCCTGCCGCCGGGCACCCGAACGACGACGCCGTGGCGGCCCGAGCGCTCGGCGATGCCAGAGACGACGGGATAGACGGAAGTGCCTGCGGGCGCCGAGATGTCGGCGCCGTTATGGAAGGTGAAGGCCCCGACCGGTTCCTCGTCATCCGGTGAGGAGAGGGCGAAACGCGTCCGCGGGTCTCCCACATGGCCCCGCACCGGATGCGGCCTGTCGAAGGGGCGGATCGGCCAGCCGTACGAGAGCGCGCCCGGAGGAACACAGCGGAGCGAGGACGCGGGCAGCCGCGTCGCCCGAGGCAGCGACCGCTCGGCCGGCAGCAACCCGAAGCCGAGCAGCGCGGTCTCGATCCGAGCCGGCCAGTCTCCGTCGGCGGCGAGCACGCGGCCGCCGGAGCGGCTCGCGCGGATGACTCGGGCGAGGGCCAATGCCCGCTGTCGCTGCGACGCCGAGCTGCTCCAGAGCTGGATCGGAACCTGCGAGAACGCGAGCTGACGGCCGGACGGAAGAAAGCCCGCGCCCGCGTGGACGTCGAGCGCGGCGACTCCGGCGAGCAACCGCGGGCGCAGGACGGCGAGCCTGAGCGCTCGTCTCCCTCCCTCTCCCCTGCCGAACCCGTACGTCCTGCCGGGCGCAAGCCGCAGCCACGGGAACGCGCGACGAATCGCACCTGGAGCTTCCGCGAGCGCGGCGATCCCCTCCGGCCCCACGCGTGCAGGCCCGCCGTGCAGGCGCAGCAGCGCAATCGGCGCGCGAGCCGCAAAGTCGCCCCAGGTCCGACTGTCGCCTCCGCGTTCGGAAACGACGACGAGCGGAAGCGCAGGGTTGCGGCCGGGGCCGTAGGAGCTCGGCAAGGTGAGCGTGCCGACGTGGGTCAGGCCGTCTGCGGTCTGGTAGCGCACGCCGCGCTCTCGGCTCGGCGGCCCACCTGCTGCAGCAGGTTCGCAAAGTGCCGCGAGGAGGGTCAGGCAGACGAGGCCGCGACGCATCACCGTCGCGGCGCCTAGGCGGTGCGGGGATCGAGCTTGATCGCTACCTCTGCCGCCACGCCGTCTTTCTCGATTACGAGATGATCGTCGGCGCGCTCGACGACATGCTCGATCTCGGGCGTCACATGCCCATGCGCAAGGACGAAGCGCGTTCCGACGGCGCGGATGTGGTCGTACTCGCGCCGACTGAGAACGAGTCGCTCCGTGCACTGGGAGTCGGAGCACTCGCAGACGAACTCGTATGGGTGCTCGTCCGCCCCGAGCGTGCCCGCGACCTCGTCGATCCGCTCGTTCAGCTCGCGGAAGAGCGACTCGTTCCGGGCCAGCCGCTCCTCGTGCGCCACCTCCATCCGGCGCATTCTAGCCGCCGTTCGCACGGCGAACTCCGGCCGTACCTAGCGCTCGCGCAGGTCGAGCCGCATGAACGCGTAGAGCACGAGATAGCTGAGCGTCAAGAACCCGGAGAGCAGGATCGTCATCGCCTGCGCGCGCGGGTCGACGAGCACGCCGTCCAGTTGCGCGAGCAGGCCCGGATCGGTCAGGACGTCCCAGCTGTTCCAGCGGAGCACTCTGCCGAGGTAGACACCGAAGCTCGCGAGCCCGAGCGAGCCGATCGCGACGAGCCAACCCGCCGCTCCGCCGGCCAGCTCGCGCACGACTGCCTGGACGAGATAGAGCGAGAGAAAGCCTAGAAGGAGGCCGGTCCACGCCGGTGCGGCGATCACGACGATGTCGAACCACAGCGGGACGCTCCCGCTCGGGGCGAGGTGCTTGAAGTCGGTGACGATGTACGGCGCGTTCGGGAGGAAGAGGAGCCAGAGCGCGCCGAGCGTGAGCAGCGACGCCGGACGTGCGCCGGCGCGATGGCGGTCGTAGACGACGATCGCGAGCCCGAACGGAATCCAGGCGAGGAAGAGATTCCAGAGGACCCACTCGAATCGCGGCTCCTGCGAGTACGCATAGCGCGCCCAGACGAGCGCGATCGAGAAGAGCGAGAGCAGCGCGAGCGCCGCGTAGATCGCGCGGCGCCTGCGGCTTGCGTCGCGATCGGGCACGGACTCAGTCTAGCCACGCCCGCGCTTTTGACTTTCGCTGCGCCCGGTGCGACAGTTCCGTGCAGCGACGGAGGGAAGAGTGCCCCGCACTTGGCAGAACGTTGCTGCGGCATGGACGGGCGCGGCTTTTGCTGCGCTCGTCGTTGTGGCGCTCGCCGCCGGAGCCGGCGCGCGCGCTGCCGCGCTCGTCGAGTTGCAGGTCGCCCCACGCGGCCCCGGGACCGTCGTGGCCTCACCGGCCGGCGTCGACCTCGAGAACGGAAACACGCCGGTAACCGCGCCGTGCGACGACAACGAGGACGACGACTCCTGCCGGTGGGGCTTCGAGCAGGGCACCGCCGTGACGCTGAGCGCCACAGCTGAGACGGGCAAGGCCTTCGTCGGCTGGAGCACCCCGGACTGTCCCGGCACAGGCTCGTGCACGCTGACGCTCGAATCCGGCGTGACGTCGATCGTCGCCCTCTTCAGCCCGCTGCGGCTGGGCGTGAAGTACTCCGACGACGACAGCGGCACGGTCACGATCGATCGTTCCGCCAACTCCTGCCTCGACGACCAGGGCGACGCCGATGCCTGCTTCGAGCTCGCTCCCGGCAGCACGGTCAGGTTGACGGCAACGCCGGCCACCGGCCACACGTTCAAGGGCTGGAACGAGGGTTGCGAGCCGAGGAACGAGCGGACCTGCACGATCGTCGTGAACGATCAACCGACCTGGGCCGGCGCGACCTTCGACGACGACGACCCGCCCGAGCTGCCGACCAGGATCAAGGTTCAGTTCCGCCTGACGAAGACTGGGAACGGCGGCGGCCAGGTGACGGCGTCGAAGCTCGACTGCGGCGGCCAGTGCACGGCGCAGTACGACTACGGCCAGACGATTACGCTCACCGCGAGGCCCGACACCGGCTCCCTCTTCGACGGCTGGAACGGCGTCTGCGCAAGGACCGAGACGACGTGCCGCTTCCCGGTCGGTCCGATCACGTCGATCAAGGCCCAGTTCAGCCGCGACGCCGCTCCGCCGACGACGCCCGGAGGCCTGGCCGTCCGGAGAGCGACGAAAACGAGCATCGCCGTCGCCTGGACGGCCTCGACCGACTCGAGCGGAGTCGCCGGCTATCGCGTCTACCTCGACGGCGCGTCGGCAGGCGAGACGGCAACGACCGAGTACGAGCTCGGGAACCTCAAATGCGGGCGGAGCTACGGGATCGCGGTCGATGCGGTCGATTCCGGCGGCACTCGCTCGCCGCGAGCGACCCTGACGGCGCCGACGAGACCATGTGCTCTTGCGGCGCGGGTGTCCGGAGTCGGAGTCGTCTACGCCGGCGGCAGCCGCACCGTGGTCGTGCAGCTTCGGGTGAACCGAGCGACGACCGCACGGGCCAGCCTGCTCCGAGCCGGGCGCACAGTCGCCACGGCCCGGCCCAAGGTCAAGGCCGGTACGAACGCATTCCGGCTGCGCGTGCCGGCGGGGTCACCGGGTGGCGTCTACCGAGTCTCGGTCGCGCTCGTCAATCCGGACGGCGGCACGCTCAGTCTTCCGAGCCGCAACGTCCTCGTTCGCCGGCGCTGATGAGCGCCTCGACGCAGGCACCGGAGCCCACGGCAGCGCCACAGCCGCCGGGGCGGCGCTTCAAAGTCCCCTCGGTGGGCCAGATCAGCGCGATCGTCGGCCTGATCGCGGGCATCCTCGGACTGGTCTTCATCGTCTTTCCGGCCTGGCGCCCGGAGGCCCCGCGCGACTCCGGCTCGATCGAGGTCTCGGATGTGCGCGTCCGCCAGCCGGTCACCTTCGGCCGCTATCTGAAGCGCTTGAAGCTCCCGCCCGAGACGCTCAGCGAGCAGCAGCTCGGCCGCCGCGGCGTGATGATCGAGTTCCAGACCCAGATCGAGGGCTTCAAGGGCAAGGGGCTCCCGCTGCGCTGGGAGCTGAACGATGCCGCCACCAATGATCCCGTGGACGAGGACGAGGCTGTGACGATCGTGCCTTCGACGAACGACGAGGGCAGGACGTGGTTCGTGTGGGCGCCTGCCCCGGAGACGGCGGGCAAGTACTACGTCACGGTCACGATCTACCAGCCGCCGAAGGGCAACGTCGACGTCCCGCTCGAGGCGTTCGACTCGCCCGAGTTCACCGGGCTCGCAGCGGCTCCGGCTCCCTGAACCACCGAAGCTAGACTGCCGCTCGTCATGGACTGGCGGCTCGAACTGGTGCAG
>Ga0136617_10003280_pt1 | contig 14462 bp, 14 predicted proteins | sample AntDrymUQ3222106_2_FD_129672 | JGI IMG/M metagenome (GOLD analysis project Ga0136617, IMG submission 129672) | Polar desert sand microbial communities from Dry Valleys, Antarctica - metaG UQ322 (21.06) | ecosystem: Environmental > Terrestrial > Soil > Desert | place: Antarctica: Dry Valley... | reverse complement strand
CCCGCCAGGAGCGGCAGCGCGGAGAGCGAGTCGACCACGTGCTCCAGTGCCACGCCGGTCGGGGTGCGATGGGCGGAAAGATTGACCGAGCCGCTCCAGCCAAGCAGGAGTCTTGGTTGTGCCTCGAGGGCGGCACGGACGCCGGGTGGCAGCTCCAGCCCCAGGTCGGCGAATCCCGCATCCAGGGTCGTGCCAAAGCTGCGGTCGAGTGGCGGCAAGGCCCGATGATCGGCAGGCAGCGGCGAACGGACCGGCATCGAGAGCGGTGGGCCCGCGCCTGGCCCGCCGATCGGACCGTGGGGCGCGCGGCGGGCCGCATCCCGCTCCCGACACCGAGACATGTCTGCTACCACGACCTTTCGGTTTTCCCTCCGACGCCGGTCTTCGTGGCCGGATCTCTCCAGGCCGCCGAACGGCGGACGTTACCGTACTCGGTCGCTCCGCCGGGAGATGGCGAAGCAGTGCAGACGGGGACTCTCGCCGACGGCTGGTGATCGGGTCAAGGGGGTTATCCACGAGTTCGCGCGCGGACCCAGATACGTGGAGAACGTGACTCGGTCGGCGGACAGAGGCGACGAGGCAGGCTTGATCAGTCCGCGGCCGGTCTGCTCGCGCGGATGGGCCGGCCCATGCTGCGCCGAACGACCTCCATGACCTCCTCTGTGTAGGCCTCGGCGTCACCCGTCTTGACGGCCGTAGCCAGGCAACCCGCGACGTGGTCCTCCATGACCATCAGAGAGATGGCGTCCAGAGCTGCCCGCAGGGCAGAGGTCTGTTGCAGGATGTCGATGCAGTACTCATCGCGCTCGATCATCCGGGCGACGCCCCGGACCTGCCCCTCCATCCGGGAGAGCCGTCGCAGCAGCTGTGACCGATCCTTGGTGTACGAGTGGCCGCGCTCCGAGCGTGTCCGGCCGGACGCATTGGTGCCGCCAGGCGCGTTGCGTGCCGCGGAGGCACGTGCGACGGCCCCGGATCGTGGCTCGTCCGCGGACATCATCTCTCCTCACTTGGGCCAGATCTCGATACTGCGAGGGAGTATATCCCTGCCACGCTCGCACGGCCGGGCGGCGACGAGTAGACTCCCTTCCGATGGATGGCGCCGACTGGTTGCGGACCCAGTTGACCTCGTTCGGCTGCGCGGCTTGCGGACGCGCCTACAGCCCCCGCCGGATCAGGATCCTGGCTCAACGCGAGGAGCTGTTCTTCGTCGATCTGGGCTGCGAGACCTGCGGGACACAGGCCGTGGCAGTAGTGACCGTGCAGCTCGACGAAGCTGACGTGTTCCAAGCCCAGACCGGCGAGCTGGAACCGGCTCGTGCGGACGTGGATCCGGCAGCGCGAGAGGTCGATCCGCCGGTCGGAGCCGATGACCTTCTGGAGATGTCGCGCTTCCTGGCACGCTTCGACGGCGACTTCCGTGCGCATTTCCGGGATGCGGAGCCGGACGGCTCGTGAGTGAGGCCGCCCGCTTCGCGCACGCCAGCGAGGCTGAGTTGGCACGGATCCTGGACTACTACGAGGTCCGCTGGGAGTACGAGCCGCGGGCCTTCCCCATCCGCTGGAACTTGGCCGGGGCGGTGGTCGAATCCTTCGCTCCCGACTTCTTCCTTCCCGACCTCGACCTCTACATCGAGCTGACCACGCTCCGCCAGAGCCTGGTGCGCAAGAAGAACCGCAAGCTGCGGCGCCTGCGGGAGCTGTATCCCACGCTGCGCGTCAAGTTGCTCTACGGCAAGGACTTCCGGGCGCTCCTGCTCAAGTACGGCCGCATCGATGTGGTGGCCTCGATGGTCGGGCTGGAGGGTCAGGTGCAGGCCGAGGCGTCGCTCGCCGCGCTGGACCAGCGAGTGGCTTTGACGGAAGATGGACCGAGCGCCCCATTGGCAGGCGTGGTGCGACGTGGCCCCGGCCGCGCGCGGCGCGCAGCGGTGCGCGACGTGGCTTCCAGCTCACTCCCCGGCCAGCGCTAGAGGAGGCAGGGCATCAGCAGCGCACGACAGCCCGACCTGGTGGCCGACGTCGCGGAAGTGCTCGTCACCGGCGAGGAGATCGGGGTCAAGGTAGGCGAGCTGGGCGCTCAGCTGAGCAAGGACTACGCCGGTCACGACCTGGTGCTGGTGAGCGTGCTCAAGGGCGCCTTGCCCTTCATGGCCGACCTGATGCGGGCTATGACCATCCCGGTCCAGATCGACCTCATGGAGGTCAGCTCATACGGCGGCACGGCCACCGAGACCTCCGGCCTGGTGCGCATCCTCAAGGACCTGAGCTCGTCCATCCAGGGCAAGGACGTGCTCATCGTGGAGGACATCATCGATACCGGCCTGACCCTCAACTACCTGCTGCGATACCTGCGCGGCAAGAACCCGCGCACGCTGCGCATCTGCGCCCTGCTGGACAAGCCGGCGCGGCGGCTGGTGGAGATCGACATCGACTATCGCGGCTTCACCATCCCCGACCAGTTCGTGGTGGGCTACGGCCTGGACTACGGGGAGTTCTACCGCAACCTGCCCTTCATCGGCGTCCTCAAGCCGGAGGTGTACGAGCACACATGACTCGCCGCGGGCTGGGGCGCGGCCGCCTGCTGGTCGGCCTGGGTGCCGTCATCGCGCTGCTCTCCATGCCCCTCGACTGGTTCAAGGTGGGTGGTCAGGTCACTTCCATCACGCCCATCAGCGGCAACGGCTTCGAGGGCGCCGGGATCTTCGTGTTCGTGGCCGCGGTGGCGCTGCTGGCCGTGCTGGCGCTGCCCTATGCCGCACGTTACGGTAACTCAGCGTGGGATCGGCCGGCGAGCTACCTGCTCCTGGGCGGGCTGGGCATCGCGGGCTTCGTGCTGCGCCTTCTGCAGCTCGCCGGAGAGGGCATCATCGGCACGCCGGACCGGGCGCCGGGGCTGTACATGGCCGCGGCGGGGCTACTGATCGTAGGTTGGGGCGTCGCCGAGATGCTGGGGGAGCGACCGACGGCATTCTGAAGGGCTGACGAAGCCTGCCGGGCGCGACACGGGATCGATGTCTCCGGACCCATGCCAGAAGTCACGATGACCGAACAGCTCCGTGCTCTGCGGCCGCCTAGGCTACCTTGAGGCTGGTCGACGGTGCATAAGCGTGCTCGCCGTGGCCTTTGTCACGCTCGACACCGTGCGATTCGGGGTATCGCCGCCGTCGCCCGGGCCAGATACCACCAGATCGCTCCGTTAGGCTGTCGATCCGTCCCTTCTTGTTCGTCCATCGTGACGGGTCGACAGGCTCCGCGGACCGGACCCAGGTATCGGGCCGTCCGTTCGGACGCTACTCGCCCAGGAACTCGCGCACGAGCGACTGGAAGTGGTACACGCCGTTCTCCCGCTTGGCGCTGAAGCGGCCGGTGTCGTAGGCACGCGACCGCAGACCCCGCTGGACCTGCTCGCAGAGGACGATGTCCTCCTGCTGGATCTCATCCGAGAAGGCGATCGTCTGCTGCATCGATTCCCAGCCGGCTCCCGTGCCCGGCTCGGCGAAGAACCACTCGAAGACGGTCAAGGTGCGGTCGTTGGAGAGCGGCAGGATGACGTTGCTGCTCATGTTGTCCTGGTAGATGTTGAACATGGTGTTGGGGAAGAGCCAGTAGTAGAGCGCGTCGTTCTCGCCCTCGGCCGAACGCACATACCGGCGGTCGCGCCCAAGCTCCTCGCCCGGCTTCAGTTCGCGGATGGGGGCGTGCTGCTTGGAGTAGTAGCGGAAGGTCTCCACGCGGTAGGCGTCGTAGTCGACCTCACGGAAGAGGCTCGGGTGGGCGATGGGCAGGTGATAGCCCTCCAGGTAGTTGTCGACGTACACCTTCCAGTTGCACTCGATGACGTACTCACGGCGCTCGACGAGCCGCATGTCCGTCACTACGTAGCCGGCGCCGGCCACCTCGGCTGGGATCGAGCCCATCACGTCGACTAATGGCGGGGCGTCGGCGTCGAGGTTGGCGAACACGAAGGGCCCCCAGGCCTCGACGCGGATGGGCAGCAGCCCGAAGTCCTCCTTGCGGAAGCCCTCCGTGCCCTCCATCTCGGGCGCCGCCCGCAGGCATCCATCGAGCCCGTAGGTCCAGCCGTGGTAGCGGCACTGGAGGCTCTTGCGGTTGCCGCGCGAGAGCGCGACCTGACCGGCGCGGTGCCGGCACACGTTGTAGAAGCCGCGCAGCTCCCCGTCCAGGCCGCGCGTGATGACGATCGGCTCGTCCACGATGGTGGCAGGCACGAAGTCCCCCACCCGAGCCAGCTCGTCGCCGCGCGCCACCAGCTGCCACGTACGTCCGAAGATGCGCTCCTTCTCGTGTTCCAGGACAGCGGGATCCAGGTAGAGGTTGGAGGGTAGGGTGGAGGCTCGGGCGAGGGGCGTCGGGATGATGGCGGGCGTGCTGACGATGTCGGTCATGACCGGAGTGTAGGGAACAGCATCGCGTCGGTCGGGAGCCGTGGCGGCCCTTCCGCGGCAGCTCACCGCGCCGCCTCTCGCTGCCTCCGCTCTGACGCTCGAGCGCGGACCGTGCTACAACCGTCAGGTCCTGTGCACCGGCGGGGTGAAGCCGGCTGCCAGCCATGTTTGATGACGGAGGTTCCCATGTCTCATCGAGGACGCCTTGCGCTCCTCCTCGGCACGCTCCTGATGGCGGTCGCGTGCGGCAGCGGCGGAGCGACGACACCACCCACCAGCCCTGCCTCTGTACCACCCGCTGCCAGCGACGGCGTGCCCAGCGGCGGCGGCGCGCCTAGCGGAACCGACGCCGCGCCCACCGACGCCGGTCCCACCGGTGGCGACGGGGACGACCTGCTGGCACATATCCAGGAAGCGGGCGTCATCCGTATCTCGACTGATCCCAACTATGCCCCGCAGTCGGTGATCCTGCCGGATGGGACCTACGAGGGCTTCGATATCGATGTCGCCAACGAGATCGGCGAGCGGCTCGGGGTGGAGGTTCAGTTCGAGACTCCAGACTTCGATCTGGTGCAAGGCGGCGGATGGAACGGCCGTTGGGATGTCAGTGTCGGAAGCGTGACCATCACAGAGGACCGCAAGTCGGTCCTTGGGTTCACGCAGCCTTACTACTACACACCGGCTCAGATGGCGGCGACCGAAGCGTCCGGCTTCACCACTCTGGAGGAACTGGCAGGCGCGACCATCTGCGTGGGCGAGGCGACGACCTATCTGGATTGGCTGGAAGGGACGCTGACGCTGGGCGACGGATCAATGCCTGTCGACCCGCCGGAAGGGGCCGTGGGAACGACGCTTCCGACAGACGCCAATTGTGCGGAAGCCATCGCAGCGGGCCGCACGGAGTTCGAGGGCTTCCTCAGCTCGTCCACGACGGTGCAGCAGGCGATCGACTCGGAAGTGCCGATCGTCACTGTCGGCGATCCGGTCTTCTTCGAGCCACTAGCCGTTGCGGTCGACTTGAGTGGTCCGTCCCATGAGGCTCTGCTTGCGGAGCTCGACCGGATCATCGGCGAGATGCATGAGGATGGCACGCTGACGGGGTTCAGCGAGGAGTGGTACGACGGTCTGGACCTGACCAAGGCTACGGAGTAATCGCTGGCTCTCGGATTCGATGAGGCGGAGGCACGTTCTCGGCCTCTCCGCGGCCATCACGCGCGGCGCTGAGGGTCGGTAGGTGACACGAGAAGGCATCCCGGGACGGGACGACACGATCGTCCAGCGCGTTCGACTCGCGCAAAAGCGTGCCAGCACCTGGTTCAAGGTCAAGTTCGCGCTGGTCTGGGCCGCCCTGATCGGGGCCTTCGTCGTGGCCCTGTATCTCGCTGGTGAGATCGATCTTGAGTGGACGGCGACCTGGGGCCCGCTCATCTTGGACGGGGCGCGCACGACGATCCTCCTGACCGTCATCTCCATCGTGCTGGCGGTCATCCTCGCGATACTCGGCGCTCTCGGGCGACTCTCCTCGAACGCTGTCGTATACGCGATCGCCTCGCTTTATGTGTCCCTCGTTCGGGGCACGCCACTGTTGGTGCAGATCTCGTTCATCTACCTGGCTCTGCCCCAGGTTGGCTTGGTGATACCTGCATTCGAATCGGGCATCATCGCCCTGTCATTCAACTACGGTGCGTATCTCACCGAGATATTTCGCGCTGGTATCCAGGCCGTACCTCCCGGTCAACGGGAGGCGGCCCAGGCGCTGGGCATGCACGAACGACACGTGATGCGTCGGATCGTGCTGCCCCAGGCCGTGCGCATCGTCATCCCTGCCATCGGCAACGATTTCATCGCGATGATCAAGGATTCGGCCCTCGTTTCAACCATCGCCGTCCAGGAACTTCTGTGGCGGGCTGAGCGTGCAGGGCGCCAGAGCCTGAACTCACTGCAAGCTCTGCTCGTGGCGGCGCTTGTGTACTGGGTCCTGACCATCATCTTCAGCTTCTTCCAGGAAAGGCTCGAGAAGCGCATGGCGCGGGGTGATCGCTGATGGAGCTCGGCGAGGTGGTGGTCCGGGCCACCGGGATAGAGAAGTACTTCGGCGACCACCATGTCCTGCGCGGGGTCGATCTGGAGGTCCGCGCGCACCAGACCGTGATGCTGGTCGGTCGGTCCGGCAGCGGCAAGACCACCATGCTGCGCTGCCTGAACTTCCTGGAGGAGCCCACGGTGGGCGTGGTGGAGATCGATGACGTGCGCGTGGAGGCCGACCCGCTGCACGCTCGCAGCCGCCGCCACCAGGAGCAGATCCGTCAGATCCGCCTGCGCGCGGGGATGCTCTTCCAGGACTTCAACCTGTTCCCGCACATGACCGTGCTCCAGAACTGCATCGAGGCGCCCACGCGCGTGAAGCGCATACCGAAGGCCGAGGCGGTGGCCACGGCGGAGCGCTTCCTGGACAAGGTCGGCTTGATGGACAAGCGCGACGAGCATCCGGCCCGCTTATCGGGCGGACAGAAGCAGCGCGTGGCCATCGCGCGGGCGCTGTGCATGGAGCCCAAGGTCCTGATGTTCGATGAGCCCACCTCCGCGTTGGACCCCGAGCTGGTGGGCGAGGTGCTCAAGACCATGGCGGAACTGGCCCACGAAGGCACCACCATGATCGTCGTCACTCACGAGATGAGCTTCGCTCGAGAGGCGGCGGATCGAGTGATCTATCTCGACGAGGGGCTCATCGTGGAGCAAGGGCCACCCGAGCAGGTCCTGGACGCGCCACGCGAGGAGCTGACGCAGCAGTTCCTTCGCCGCTTCCTGAGGGACACGGAGACCTGACCGTGGAGCGACCAGATCCGCGCGAGGCAGACGCGGATATCAGACGCCGAGGTAAGCCCGCTTGACCTGTTCGTTGTCGCGGAGTTCGGAACAGTTATCCGCAAGGACGATCTGGCCGGTCTGGAGGATGTAGCCACGGTTCCCGACCTCCAGCGCCATGAGCGCATTCTGTTCGACCAGCAGGATGGCCGTGCCGCTCGCGTGGATCGTCCGGATGGTATCGAAGATGTAGTCGACGAGGGTCGGTGCAAGGCCCATCGAGGGTTCATCGAGCAGGAGGATCCGCGGCTTGGACATGAGGGCACGGCTCATGGCCAGCATCTGCTGTTCGCCGCCGCTGAGGGTCCCCGCCACCTGTGTCCGGCGTTCCTTGAGTCGGGGGAACATCTCGTATGCCCGGTCGATGCCCTCGCGCACGTCGGCCTCCTGGGACAAGATGTAGCCGCCCATCCGCAGGTTCTCGTCCACGGTCAGTCGTGAGAAGGTCCGCCGACCCTCCGGGACCTGGATCACGCCACGTGACACGATCGCGTGTGCGGGCACATCTCCGAGCTCAGCACCATCGAACACGATCCGCCCGGAGCGCGCATGCACGATGCCACTGATAGCGTTGAGGGTCGTCGTCTTGCCCGCGCCGTTGCCTCCGATGAGCGTCACGATCTCGCCGTCCTCGACCGTCAGTGAGACGCCCTTCAAGGCATGGATATTGCCGTAGTAGGCGTGCAGATCGTGGATCTCGAGCAATGCCATCGTGATCAGCTCCCGTTGCCCGGCGAGGCGGCAATGCCAGGTCCTTCTTCGTCGGCTCCGCGCGAGACATCGTCTGCACGGGGGGCCGCCGCGGAGGCAGCGCCGCGGCCGAGATAGGCCTCGATCACCCGCGGGTCATTGCGGATCTGTTGCGGGCTGCCTTCCGCGATCCTCTCGCCGTAGTCCAGCACGGTGATCCGTTCCGAGATACCCATGACCACACGCATCTCGTGCTCGATCAGGAGGATGGTTACCCCCAGTTCGTCGCGCAGGCTGCGGATGAAGCCGGTCATCTGGGCTGTCTCGGCGGGGTTCATGCCGGCCGTGGGCTCATCGAGCAGGAGGAGTCGCGGCTGGCTGGCGATGGCCCGCGCGATCTCCAACCGGCGCTGGTCGCCGTAGGGCAGCTTGCCGGCCAGCACGTCGCCCTTTCCCTGCAAGCCCACGAAGGCGAGCAGCCGGCGCGCCTCTTCCGTCGCTGCCCGCTCCTCCGCGCGCACCCGCCGGGTGCGCAGCAACGCACCCACCCAGGTCGAGCTCAGGTGCTGGTGCTGGCCCACCAGGATGTTCTCCAGCGCCGTCATGCTCGCGAAGAGCCTGATGTTCTGATACGTCCGGGCGATGCGCAGATGGGCGATCTGGTCGGGGCGGAGACCCTGGATGGGCGTGCCGTCAAAGGTGATCCGCCCCTCATCGATGGGATAGAAGCCGGCGATACAGTTGAAGAAGGTCGTCTTGCCGGCGCCGTTCGGGCCGATGACGCTGACGATGGATCCCTGCTCTATCCCGAAGTCGAGCGTATTGACGGCGACGAGGCCGCCGAATCGCTTGGTCACGGCCTCGGCGACAAGGAGCGGCATCAGGCGCGCTCCTGCGCTTCGGCGGCGACGTTGCTACCCACCGGTGCGCCCGCCGCTTCCACGTTCTCAGGCAGGTGCAGCTCCCGCCGGACGATACGCGAGGGAAGGAGGCCCTCCGGACGAAGCCGCATCATCACGATGAGAGCGATGCCGTAGAACAGGAAGCGGTACTCCGAGAACTCGCGGAATAGCTCGGGCAGGCCTATCAGGAAGATCGCACCCAACACCACGCCCGGGATGCTGCCCATCCCACCGACGATGACGATGGCGGCCACGTTGATGGAGACTTGAAGGTTGATACTGCTCGCGAAGATGGACCCGATGAGCCCGGCGAATATCGCGCCGCCCAGACCCGCGAAGGCAGCGCCCAGCATGTAGGCCATCAGCTTCGTCTGGACGAGGTTGACGCCCATGGCCTCGGCTACATCCTCATCCTCCCGGATGGCGACCCAGGCACGGCCGATGCGCGAGTCGCGAAGACGCCATGCCACGAAGGCGATGATGCCGGCACATAGTAGGGAGATGTAATAGATCTGCTGGGGGCCGGCCAGGAAGTGGTCGGGCGGCACGTCGATGGGCTTGGGGACGTTGATGATCCCGCGGGGGCCACCCAGGAAGGGCTTCATCAGGTCGGATCCGGCCAGGATCCGGATGATCTCACCGAAGCCCAGCGTGGCGATGGCCAGATAGTCTCCCCGGATGCCCAGGATGGGCAGGCCCAGGACCGCGCCGAACAGCATCGCGATCAGCACGGCGAAGGGGACGGCCGCCCAGAACGGCCACTGTGCGATGCCGAACTCCGCAGTGGAGGTGAGCAGGCCCACGGTATAGGCGCCGACGGCGAAGAAGGCCACGAAGCCCAGGTCGAGGAGACCCGCCAACCCGAGCGTGATGTTGAGGCCCAGCCCCATCAGGATGTAGAGCGCGACAAGTGCCACGACCTGCGCGAAGAAGGGTCCCAGGCCCTGCGGCAGGATGAGGACCACGGCGAGCACGACCAGGAGCACGGGCGGCAAGGCCACCCGGCGTTGCGCCTCGGAGAGTCGTGAGATACGTTTCCGCGCGTCGAGTCGCCGCAGCAAGATGTCGCCGCCCGTGGCGATGACCACGGTGATGATGGCTCCCTCCAGCGTCAGGCCATCCGAGGCGAAGAGGAAGCGACCAAGGTCCGAAAGGTCGCTGCCCAGCATGGGCGTCCGGAGGATGCCCGCGAACAGGCCCAAGAGGATGAGCGCCCCGAGGCCGACCACCAGCGCTCGCCTCAGCCAGGCGGGCAGCAGGAGCGACGCTCCGGCGATGGCTCCCACGAGCGCGCCGACGGACACTGGCAGCCAGGCGCCGGGGACGCCCAGGTCGAAGGTCAGCAGGTCGTAGAGCTCAGGCCCGGCGGGTTGCGCGATGGAGCGCACGTCGACCACGGAGCCGAGCAGCACGAGCAGGGTCAGGGAGAGCCCAGTGATGGCGCCGGCGATGGTTCCCCCCAGCACCAGTCGCAGGGGACGCTGTCCCGGGTCGCCAGCGGGCACACGGAGCGCCGCCACATAGCCGACGACGAGTGCGGTCAGAAGGAGCGATGCCTGCCCGAGCGTGACGATGTCGTCGATGAGCGCCCGCTCCCCGAAGGTGGGCACGATGCCCACCAGGCACAGGTAGAGGGCCACGGCCGCTCCCACCAGGCCAGCACGGATGACGCCTCCCCAACCGCCAACGCTGGGACGCGGCACGGCCGAGGCGATGGCACTCATGCCCGCTGCTTCGTGACCCGCTCGCCGAGTAGCCCGGACGGGCGGAAGATGAGGACCAGCACGAGCATCGTGAACGCGACGACGTCCTTCAGCTGGTTAGGGGATGGCACTCCGAGACCGGACAGGAAAAGGGTGGGGCCGATGGTCTCGACCTCGCCCAGGAAGAGCCCACCCAGCATGGCGCCCGGGATGTTCCCGATCCCGCCCAGCACCGCCGCGGTGAACGCCTTGATGCCGGGGATGAAGCCTGTGAAGAAGAACACCTGGCGGAAGACGAGGCCGTAGAGGACGCCCGCCGCGCCGGCCATGGCGGCTCCCAGGACGAACGTCGTGACGATGGCGCGGTTCACGTCGATGCCCATCAGGGCGGCCGTTGACTTGTCCTCGGATACTGCCCTGATGGCCGTTCCCAGCTTCGTGCGCATCACGAAGAGATAGAGGCCCGTCATCATCATCACGGCCGACACGATGACCAGTACGTCGACCCACTGGACCCTGATGAAGGGCACTCCCACGTCCTGGTTGAGGATCCCCACGGCGGGATAGGCGAAGATCCCTGGACCGAGCAGGCCGCGAAAGCTGTACTGCAGGAAGAAGGACGCGCCGATGGCGCTGATGAGCGGCACCAGCCGTGGCGCATTGCGAAGCGGTCGGTAGGCGATGCGCTCGACGAGCACCGAGAGGGCCACGGCGATGGCCGCGGCGACCAGGATCATGATGATGATGGACAGGATGCTGGCCAGAGGGTTGGCGTTGAGGAAGCCGTTCCCGGCCAGGATCACCGCCGCGAAATAGCCCCCGAAGGCACCCGACATGAAGATCTCGCCGTGGGCGAAGTTGATCATGCGAAGGATGCCGTAGACCATGGTGTAGCCCAAGGCGAGCAGGGCATAGATGCTGCCGATGGCGGCCCCGTCCACGGCCAGTTGCGCCCAGGTCTCTGGAGCGAACCGGCCGCTGGCCAGGGTCAGCAAGGAGCCCACCACGACCACCATGACGACGACGATGCGTAACACCCACAGGAAGAGCGCGATGGCGATGTCCAGGACGCGCTCGACCCAGTTCGCGTACATCAGGCTTCCTTGAGTGGAGGGGGCGGGAAGAGGGTTGAGCCGGGCGCGGGGGCCCGGCTCAACGGTACATTCGGCACAGCGCCGCTAGAGGCTCAGCGCCTCACTCTCCTTCGGGGCTCCAGATGGGCGCCTCGGGGGGCCACTCCCCGCCGACCTCACGCTCGGTGATCTGGTAGACCGAGATGAATGGATCGCTGCAGTCGCCCGATTCCGAGCAGCTCAGCGTGCCCGTGATGCCGGGGAAGTCGGTCGTGGCAAAGAGCGCCTCGCGCAGTGCGCCCCGGTCGATGACCAGATCCTCGCCATCCTCCTGGGCCACCGACTCGATGGCGTCCAGCAGCATGTTCGTCGCGTCGTAGGCATGCGCATGGAAGATCTGGATGGGATTGCCGCCGTACGCCGCGTCGTACTTCTCAAGGAACCCGGCGTACTCGTCACCGAAGGCGGTGAAGTCCGGGCTCGAGAGATACATGCCCTCCACGTTGGGACCGGCGGCGTTGACGAAGTCGGCGGAGAAGAGGCCGTCGGCACCCATCAGTGCCACTTCTTCGAGACCAGCCGTGCCGGCAGCCTGGTCGGCGATGAAGCCACCCTCAGCGGTGAAGATGGGGAAGTACAGGATCTCCGGCTCAGCGGCGGCCACGTTGGTCAGCACGGTGGACATGTTCGTCTCGCCGACGGCGACCGCTTCCTCGACGGGCACCTCGCCGCCGAGGGCCGTGAACTCATCGACGAACACGCCCACGAGCGCTTCGCCGTAGGCGCTTCCGTCATGGATGGTCGCAGCTGTCCTGAGGCCCAGCTCGTTGTAGACGAAGTCCGCCGCGACGGCGCCCTGGACCGCGTCGCTGTGTGCGGTGCGCAGATAGCCCGCGAATGTCTCGTCCCGCGTGGGCTCCGTGAGGGACGGACGCGTGTTGGAGGGCGAGATGGTGGTAAAGCCAGCGTTGGTGATGGTCTGGATGCCGCCCACCGTCTCATCCGAGCAGATGGAGCCGATGAGGCCCACGATGGTGGTGTCGGCTGCGATGGCCTGCGCCGCCGTGGCGCCGCCTTCAGGGGTGCACAACCCGTCCTGGGAGATCAACTCGATCGGGCGTCCGAAGAGTTCGCCTCGATCCTCGATGGCGATCTCCATGCCCCGTCGCGAGTCCTCACCCAGGGAGGCGTTGGGCCCTGAGAGGACTCCCCAGAAGCCGAGGTTGAGGGGTTCACCGGCCGGGATGGTCACGGTGCCGAGGTCACCGCCCGCGGGCGGCGAACCAGCCGGATCAGAGGCGGCCGGATCAGAGGCGGCCGGATCAGAGGCGGCCGGGGCCGAGGCGGGACCGGAGGCTGCCGGCTGGGAGCCGGGTGCCGTGCCAGCACCCGGGGTGCAGGCGACTGCGACGAGCATCGCTGCGAAGGCGACGCTGCCTAGTTTCAGGGACTTCATGCGTGGATCTCCTCCTTATTGGTCATCGTGTCAAGCCGGCCCTCGGCCGGAGCGCTGCTGCGAACGCGCCCGCTCGTACGCTCGAGTACTCCTCGGGGGCGATGCCACCCTCGGGTGACGGTCGCCGGGTCGTTACTGGGAACGACCCCTCTTCCCCTGCTCGAGCGGGATCCTGGAATGGTTACGAACGATACGCGCGCCCACGTGGTCGCTGGACGCGATGCCGTATCATAGCCAGCGGCGTCTCGAATGCAAGACGTCCTGAGCGACCCCGGAACGGTCCCCCTGGTTCGGCTGACGAGCCCCGGGCAACCGGAGTGGCGCGCTCTGGACCTCATTCGCGCCGGTCCACCGGCGCCGAGACGGATCCGACGGGTCCGTCCCTACGGTGGAAGACGCGGTCCAGTGGAGCCGGTCATCGAGCTCTGGATCGATAACAGGAGTCCTGCGTGAGCAAGAACGTGGCCGTCTTCGTGGACGTGGCGAACATCTTCTACGCGGCCAAGGCGGCCGGCGTGGACATCGATTACGTCACGCTTCTCAAGTCGGCGTCAGCCGGGCGTGATCTGGTGCGCGCCTATGCCTATACGGGTCTCGACCCGGAGAACGAGAACCAGCGCCAGTTCCATTCCTTCCTGTCCCGGAGCGGCTACAAGGTCGTGTCCAAGGACATCCGCAAGTACGGCGATGGCCGCATCAAGGCGAACCTGGACATCGAGCTCGTGGTCGACATGATGCGCATGGCCACTCACCTCGATATCGCGGTGGTCATCTCGGGCGACGGGGACTTCGCGCCGGCCATCCGGGCCGTGCAGCAGATGGGCGTCCGTGTCGAGGTCATCAGCTTCCGTGGCAACACCAGCTCGGATCTCATCGAGGTCGCCGACGTCTTCATCGACATCACCCAGGTGGCGCGCGTCGAGAAGGGCGTGCGCAGTGGCCGGCGCGTGGCCGCCGAGGGCGACCTGTCCATGACCGAGGTGCCCGACAAGGAGACCGAAGGCGCCGCCCGGCGCCGCCGTACGCCGCGGCGGGTTCCCGAGCGAGGGCGAGAGGCCGCTGTCATCGCGCCCGTCACCGATCTGGCGGGCGTCGCTGATGCTGACGTGCTGCCGGGCAGCATCATCGTGCTGCCGGGTGAGCGGCTCAGCAAGGTGGCTCCGGGGGACGAGGAGATCGAGGAGCGAGACACCGGCCAACAAGATCGCGACGAGCAGGACGTGGCTCTGGGGGAGGCCCCCGGCACGGGCGCTGCGGACGGCGAGATGGAGACCGATGCGGAAGGACGCCGCCGGCGCCGCCGCCGCGGTGGACGCGGTCGCGGGCGTGGCCGCCGCGAAGAGGGCCAACCGGCTGAAGGCGGT
>Ga0136617_10003279_pt1 | contig 14463 bp, 14 predicted proteins | sample AntDrymUQ3222106_2_FD_129672 | JGI IMG/M metagenome (GOLD analysis project Ga0136617, IMG submission 129672) | Polar desert sand microbial communities from Dry Valleys, Antarctica - metaG UQ322 (21.06) | ecosystem: Environmental > Terrestrial > Soil > Desert | place: Antarctica: Dry Valley... | reverse complement strand
AGCGCGCTGAAGATGACGTTACTTTGAATCAAGCTCGCCTCGGCCTGTGCCAGGTCTTCGAACTCGACCGGCGCGATGCCGTCTGAGAGCCAGACCACAGCCGTCTGCGAATTCGGGCGCTCGGCAATCGTCAGCAGCGTCACTTCGTGAACGGCGGCGGAGAACTCGAAGCCGTAGTCGATGTCGGTGCTCTCCGTCCCGTCCTTGCTGATAGTTTTGGTGACCAACGCGCCGTCCTTGTTGACGTACTTGATTGTCACGCCGCCGTCCTTGTTCGCCGTTTTGATTTCGCCGGTGCCCTCTTTTTTCACCGAGTTGTCGTCGACGGGTGCGGGCTGCGTGTCGGCGGGCGGCGGCGTGTCTCCGGCCTGCGTGCCTGCTGGTGACGTGCCTGCTGGCGGCGTGCCTTCGCCCGGTTCCGGCTCTTCAGCACCGTTCGCGACGAGCAGTGGGATGATCGACATTGCCGACGCGACCCGCGCGCGGTCGCGCGTCAACCGCGTCAGCCATTCACGCGCGCGCGCGCCCGTCCCGCCGACATCGAGCGCGAGCACCGCCACCTCGTCTTCGGGTGGGAGTTTCGCCAGTACCGAAGTCATCGCTTCGAGGATGTCGGTGCGCCGCAGAAACCTGCCCGCGCCGATGCGGCTCAGATCAAGGACGATCACCAGCGCGAGAGGCCGCCGCCCCGCTTCGCCTTCACGGTTGAAGTAAGAGACGGTGCGCGGCTGCCCATCGGCCAGCACCTCGAAGTTATTCTGCTTCAAGTCGGGGATCGCGCTCCCCGTCCGCTGGTCCCTAACCAGCGCATCGAGAAAGACGGCGCGCGTCCGCACACGCACTGTCTCTTCCGACTCTTGTGCGCCGACGACCATCCCGCACGACAACAACAGCAGCGATAACACCACGCATGTCAACATCGGGCGAAATCTTGAGTGACAAAAAATTGTAAAATTAACCGAACGTTTCGCGGCAGGTGGTGTTCGTTGTTGCCGCGTGACACCGCGGGCACAGCCCGCCTCTAAACAAACCTTATGTTGTTCGACGGCTCGGTGTGAGAATCTGCTTTTCATGGCTCGCCTCCCGAAGTGATGCCAATTTTCACTGGTGATTAGAAGGGGCATTTGCTGTACGTTGATTCAACCGCACAGGCGGAGCCGAGGGTTACTCCGGCTCGGCGCCGCTCGTCGTGTCTTCGTTGATGACCTTGCTCATCTTGTTCGGGTCTTTCATTAACTCGGCCATCTTGCTTTGGGACAATTCGACCTGCACCGCGGTGCCGTCGCGCGCGCCGATGGTCACGACCAGCACTTTGAAGCGGTCGCCCGCCTCGCGGTAGTAGACCAGCGTCTGCTCATTCGCGGCGCGGGCCTGCACCTCGACGAGCGCACTCCACGCGGGTTTCAGCGCGCCGCGCATCATCTCGTTGAAATCCACGCCGCGCGCCGGCGAGGTGAAGTCCTGATCCTCGAAGACGACTACCTTGACGCCGCCGTACCCGGCGAGGCGCGTGAACGGTTGCGCGGCCTTGATGCCCACACGCGCGACCCACGGCAACCCTTTCCCCTTGACGCGGTAATGCGACTCGATCAGTTTGACGACGCCGCCGAAGTCGAGTCCGTCGCCTTTGGTATTCGCGCGGGCACCAAACGGCGGCGACACGAGCGACCACCCCACCAATGCTGTGACAAGCAGGAGAGCGCACAGTTTTTTTATCATCGCCTCGCTCCCTTCATTTCCGCCGTGGCTTCGGGTCTCTCTCGATTTCGAGCACCGGCACGCCGAACTCGCCTTCGAGCTTGCTCAGTTTTTCGAGATCAATCGTGCCGACGATGTTGACGATCACCAGTTGCTTCGGCTCGAACGCGAGCACCGCGAGCCCATCGACTTTGTCGCCGTTGTTCATGATATAGACCTCGACCTGCTGATCTTCTTTCCGACTGCGCACCTCGACGATGCGTGACCAGCCGGGCGCGCGCAGTTGCTGGCGGATCGGGTTTACGTCGCCGTCGCTGTACGCCCCCACGGCGTCGAACTCGAAGACACGCACGTAGACGCCCTTCAACCCGGCGATGATTTCCTTTATCTTTCTCTCGTCCGGGTCTTTCTCGGAAAAAGCCTTCGGCACGATTCGCAACAGACGCTCGTCGAGGCTGACGTTGACGCTCTCCGCCGCTTTACTCGTCAGACGGTCGAGATCGTCGATCATTAAACGGCCACTGTTTCCCGTCACCTGCCCGCTCGTCGCTTGATTACTCGCCGCCTGGCCGCGCGCCAACGCGAACGCACCGAGCATGATGAGCGCGATGCACGCGAGTCTGATTGATTGCCTGAGATATGATTTCATAATTACTCCGATCATTCTGTTTTGACATCTACTGTCCGGTGGCAGGCGACACATCCGCGAGTCCCGGCGCTTTGCGCTCCGCGAGGTTGAACTTCGCGCTCGCAACATGCAGTGCCAGCATCAACTGCTCTTTCGCGCGCCTCGCTTCGAGCATCTCCGCCGCGATTTCCTGCCGCTCTCGGTTGACGGGCACGGCCTGCTCCGTCAATCGATGTTGACGAGTCCGTCGATGCTGCTTTCGAGTGTGGCGCGGAGGTGATGTTGCCAGCGTGGACTCCGGCGCGTCACTCCTCCCGACATTGCTTCCAACATTGATCTCCACTTGATCCGGGCCCTGCGGCGCGGTCGGCCCGCTGGACACTGGGCGCGGAGGCGTTTCGCGCATCACGCCCGCAACCTCGGCTGATGATGCGTCACTGTTATTCATGAGGCCGCGCCACACGCCGACGAGCGTCATCAGGATGAGGGCCGCCGCCACGGCCAACGCCGGCCAGCGAAACAAGAAGCGCGCGGCGGGCGGCGCGGGCGATTCATCTTCGCGCGGCAGTTGAAGTTCACGCGGTTGGTGGCGTAGCGGGCCGAGCAGTTGTTCGAGGCGTTCAACCTCCGCGTCCGGTTCGCCGCTTTTGTCCCACAAGTAATCGCTCATCGCTTTTCTCCGACGCCGAGCTTGGCGCGCAGCAGTTTCATTCCGCGGTGTAGATTGACGCGCACCGAGTCGGGGTGCAGCCCGGTTCGCGCCGCGATTTCCGGGCCGGTCATTCCTTCGACAAGGCGCAGCACGAGCGTCTCGCGATAGGCATCCGGCAGGCCGCGAATCACGCCCAGCACCTCTGCCGCTTCTGCCTGCGGGGCCGCCGCTGCGGGCCGCGCCACGTCCTCCGGCAACTCTTCCGTTTCGCGTGCGCGGCGGTGAAAATCCATCGCGCGGTTGCGCGCAATCATCGCCAGCCACCCACCGAACGCCGCGCCGTCGCGCAGTCCATGCACTTTTTTGAAGGCGACGAGGAACACGTCCTGCACCAAATCACCCACTTCTCCATACGGCACGCGCGCCAGCAGAATGCCATGCACCATCGGCGCGTAAAGTTGGTGCAGTCGCGCGAAGGCGTCGCGGTCGCCGCCCTTCACGGCCTCGACCAGCGCCGCGTCCGGCGAACATTCGCGCGCCGTCTCCGTTGCGGCTGAACGCGCCGCCAAAGGTTGCCCCTGTCCGCCGGACATCAGCAGCAGGTGGCCGTCGCCGTTTGTGTCAACCTCGAACATTCAGGGAATCACAAAGTCACTGTCGTTTGATCTTGTCGGGCGTCACGTTTGATGGAGAGCAGTTTACTCAAAAGTGACAGGTGAATAGTGATAGGTGACAGGGCAAGCAACCATCATGCGGCTGGCGGAACTCTTTTTTGAACCAGCGAGTTTCCTCATGCGCCACGCAGAAGATTGCCGCACAGTTGCCATCTCCGGACTTCCGTCTTGTCACCCTTGACCTGTCACCTATCACTTTTGAGCAGTTTAGGTTTCGCCCAAATCGCGAAAACGCTTCGGCTCTCGCTTACAGTCTCGCGCTCTATTCACCATCAAAGACGCACGCGGGTCGGAAAGTGTTAACGGATTAGTTTGTCCGCCGGGAGCAGGCGTTGTGCGAAAAACACCTTGATCGAGACAGAGGAGAGTGGCCGAAGCGGTAATCGAATGGCGAGAGACGGTCATCTCTATAGCGGCTTGCGATTGCGCGTCGCCGGGAGCGCTAGGCATCTTGCCTGCCAAAGCGTGCCTCGGCACGCTTGATGGTCGTGGTTAGCTCGCGCGGTCGCCTCAATCGATAGCCTTGTGTTCGCGCCCATGCGCTCATGGCAGACAGGATGCCTGCGCTCCCTGCCTCACCATTTCAGTCTTTGCTTAGGTCGAACTGACGTTAATTTAGCAATCGGGTTTGGTGTGTGGCGGGCGCGGGCGACTCGGCGGCACCAAACTTTTCACATCTCGGCGCGCACGCGCTCCAACAGTTTCTTCGTCGCGCGGATGCCGTCGGCCTCGCCCAACTTATTCCCCTCGTACTCGACGCCGACGTAGCCACGGTACTTGTGATCCATGACGATCTTCATCATTCGCCGATAGTCGGTGTGAGTTTCGTTGCCCTGCTCGTCGAAGTCGTGCGACTTGGCGCTGACGCCTTTGGCGAACGGCATCAACTCGGTGACGCCCTGATAACGGTCGTACATCTTGCCCTCGCCGAGGTTGAAGTTGCCGAAGTCGGGCAGCGTGCCGCAGCGCGGATGATCGACCTTCTTCATGACGCCCGCGAGCCACGCGCCGTTTGACGAAAAGCCGCCGTGATTCTCCACGATAATGTTGATCTTGTGTCTGGCGCCGAACTCGGTCAGCTTCCGCAACCCCTCGGCGGCACGGCCCATCTGTTCGTCGTACGTGCCAGTGCTGTAAGCGTTGACGCGAATCGAGTGGCAGCCCAGGAACTTCGCCGCTTCGACCCACTTGTAATGATTCTCGACGGCCTGCATCCGCTTCGCCGCGTCGGCATCACCGAGCGCGCCCTCGTTGTCTATCATAATCAGGACGCTTCGCACGCCGAGGTCGCTGGCGCGCTTCTTCATCTCGGCGAGGTACGTCTGGTTGTTCCCCTTATCCTTGAAGAACTGGTTGACGTACTCGACGGCGCTGATGCCGTAATCGTTCTTCGCGGCCTTCGCAAAGTCGAGGTGGTCGAGTTGGCCGCCGAAGATCGTGCGGTGCAGCGACCATTCGGCAAGGGAGATATCAAAAGGCATCTTCTTTTTCTTCGCACCTGCTTCGGCGCCGGCCAGCGCTGTGCAGCTAATCCCGGCGGCGGTGTAGGCGGAGCGTTTCAGGAAGTCGCGACGGTCAAGTGAATTTTTCATCGAGGGCCTCACATGTGATTTGAAGGTTGACACTCTTCGGGTCATGAACGTATACCGGAGTCTGCAACCTTTTATACCCGCTCGGCGCCGCCGGTGGCAACCATTTCACTCTTCACTTTTTTTATCGAGGGAGATCCATCGATGAAAGATAAACTGACCAGACGCGAGTTCCTTGAGAAGACGACGCTGACCGTGGCGGCTACCGCCTGCCTCGCATCGACAGACGCCGAAACACTCGCGGCGCAAAAGAGCACGCTTCCCAAATGCAAGCTGGGGCGCACGGGCGTCGAAGTTCCGGCGCTCGCCTTCGGCGGCAGCCGATTCCTCGCCGTCGAGCGCGAGCCTTCACCAATTCTTTCTTCATCGCGAAGACTCACAGTGGGCTTAAGCCGTGGACGCACGAATAGAAAAACGCATAACACAGAGGCACAGAGGATTCACAGAGTCCACAGAAAACTGCTTATTCTTCTCTGTGTTCTCTATGTGACCTTTGTTCCTCTGTGTTAAATTTTCCCCTTCGTAACCTTCCGTCAATTAGTTGTGAGACAACTTCAAAAAATCATGTGAGGTCAAAAGATGAACACAGGCATTCGCTGGCGTCTTTCGGTGATGATGTTTTTGCAGTACATGGTGTGGGGCGCATGGTATCCGGTCTTTTCAGCGTACCTCGAACGGATCGATTTCAGCGGCGTGCAGATCGGCGTGATCTACAGCCTGCTGCCGCTCGCCTGCATGATCGCGCCGTTCGCCGGCGGGCAACTCGCCGACCGCTACGTCTCCACCGAAAAGCTTCTCGCCGTGCTGCATCTCGCCGGCGGTGTCGCGATGTTCGTTGCCGCCGGGATGACTTCGTATCAGGGGCTGACGGTGATGATCCTCATCTGGTCAATGCTCTACGCGCCGACTCTGGCGCTGACCAACTCGATCACGTTCCACCACCTGCCGGATGCGGAGAAGAAGTTCGGCTTAGTGCGCGTCTTCGGCACGCTCGGCTGGATTGCTGTCGGGTTATTGCTAACGGTGTTGCGTTCGGTGTGGCCTGAGACGAGAGGCTTGTTCGGCCTTGGAGGTGCGGACAGCCTATGGCTCGGCGGCGTGCTGTCGCTGGCGCTCGGCCTCTTCTGTTTCGTGTTGCCGCACACACCGCCGGCGAAAAAGGGCGACAGCCCGTGGGCGTTCCTCGCCGGCTTCAAGCTGATGCGCGACCCTTCGTTCGCGCTCTTCATCATCATTGCGTTCGTCGTCGCGACAGAGCTGATGTTCTACTACGTGCTGACCGCGCCGTTCCTGCAAAGCATCAACATCTCTTCGACCAACATCCCGGCGGTGATGACGATTGCGCAGGTCGCCGAGATCGGGACGATGATCGCGCTACCGTGGATGATTAGCCGCTGGGGTATCCGCGGCGTGATGACGCTCGGCATCGTGGCGTGGCCGATCCGTTATGCCATCTTCGCCTACGGCGCGCCGACGTGGCTTGTCGTCGCGGCGCTGACATTGCACGGCCTGTGCTATGTCTGCTTCTTCGTCGTCTCGTTCATCTACGTCAACTCGGTCGCGCCGCCCGACATCCGCGCGTCGGCGCAGGCCTTTATCACCTTCGTCACGCTCGGCGCTGGAATGTACGTCGGGTCACTGTTCGCCGGCTGGATTAGCGACCGCTTCACGACGTTTGGGCCGACGGGTGCGCCGGTCGTCAATTACACCAACGTCTTCCTCGTGCCGTGTGTGCTGACGATCATTTGCGCCGTCGTCTTCTTCTTCGGCTTTAAGGACAAGAAGCGAATCGGCGAAGGCGGATACGCCCCGGCCCAGCCGCTGCCCGAATAACGCGTGTGTCAATGATTAGGCGTCAATCAGAAAGCATTAACCGGGACGGACGGGATGCACGGAATGTAGACGCATCATCAACGCAAGAGTCGTGACGGCAAGCCGTCGGTTGGTTGCCATCCGTTACTTGTCGCGCATCACACCCGCGCAATTCGTCCGTCCGTGTTCGATTCCCTTTTTGATTCAGCTCGATTTCGCGCTTCCGTTGCGCCGCGACATCGTGCCGCGGATGAACTTCAGGTTCACGGCCATGTCGTTCTCGACCGACTTGGTTGGGCTGTCGGTTTCGAGTTGCGCCCACTCGCGGAAGCCGATGTCGGCGAGTGTGTTGACGACCGCCGGAAAGTCGATCTTTCCTTTGCCGAGGAAGTGCGGATTGTCCTTCAAGTGAACTTCGCAGATGCGCTCGCGCCCGAGCCAGCGAATCTCTTCGATAATGTCAAATCCGTTCTGTGTCGAGTTGCCGACATCGTAGTAGGTCAGCACCGCCGGCGACTTACTGCGCTCCATGATGCGGACGTTGTCACGCGCCGAGATGGTGTCTTCAAGTCCGAGAATCACTTTCGCCTTCTCTGCCGCCGGAGCGATTTCGCGCAGCGCGTCGCCGACGTAATCCATCTCGGCCTGAGTCTTGAGCGCGCCCTTGCCGAAGAACGGCAGCAGGATGACTTTGACGCCGAGGCTTTTGGTGATCGGGATCGAGTCGGCGACCCAGCGCTGGCCGAGTGGGTCCGACTTGAGGATGTTGCGGTGGAGGATGTTGAGGCAGACCGAAGCGAGCGGCAGACCGACCCGTTTCGATTCTGCGAGGTACGCCTGCTGCACCGCCGGGTCGCTCAACGGAAGTTTATCGGTGCCGACGCCGAGGCTGATCTGCACGCCCTCGAAGCCCAGTTTCCTGGCGAGCGTGACGGCTTCGACTTTCGCCTCCTGCTGCAGGTTCCAGTCCGTGACTCCAATCTTAAACCGCGCGTTCTTCCCTGCGGCCTCAACAGTTGATAGAGCATTGCCGGACAGTGCCGTCGCGGCGAGACCGACCGCGCCGAGTCCGAAAAATTGACGACGTGTGATGTTCATCGCGCCTCTCCTGTGCTGTTTTGTTAAGCTGCATTGAAACGAAGTTAGTGCTCCACCCGAACGGATTGACAGAGAGTGTACTATCAAAACTCTCATAAGCAAGAACCGGCGGATAACCCCTACTTCTCGATCAACATTTGAGCTTCACTGAGCGATTAGAACCTCATGGCAGACCAGCAGCATCAACCGGCAATCGCGGGCGTGGACATCGGCGGCACCAACGTCCGGTGCGCCGTCGCCGGCCTTGAAGCCCCATCACGGATTCTGTCGCGAAGAAGCATTCGAACGCCCGCCGACGCCGAACCGCGCGCGCTCGTCGAGCTTATCTCCCATCAGATTGATCTGTGCCTGAGCGAAGCCGGACTCACACGCGAAACGCTGGTGAGCGTCGGTTGCGCCGCGCCCGGCATCAGCGACGCGGAGGCGGGCGTCATCATCTCGGCGGCGAACCTCGAAGGCTGGCGCGACGTGCCGCTCGCCCGCCTGCTCGAAGCGCGCTTTGGCGTTCCCGCCGCTGTCGAGAACGACGTGCGCGTTGCCGCGCTCGGCGAGTTCAAGTACGGTGCGGGCCGGATGAAGGAAGGCTGCCGCTCGCTCGTCTACATGACGATCAGCACCGGCGTCTCCGCCGGGATCATCGTTGACGGTAAACCTTTGCGCGGCGCGCACTACTTCGCCGGCGAGCTAGGGTACTTCTTACCCGACCCCGCGCACATCGGCAAAGACTGGGGCATCAACGGCTGTCTCGAACTGACCGCCGCCGGCGTCGGGATCGCGCAGGAGTGGGCGACGCGACACAAAAATTTATCAACAGACTTTTCCGCCGCCGACGTTTTCACGTCGGCACACGCGGGCGACGTTGAAGCCACTCAGATCATCGAGCGTGCGAGCAACTATCTTGCGCAAGCGGCGGTCGCAGTATGCACGATCATTGACCCTGAAGTATTCGTCCTCGGCGGCGGCATCGCGGAGAACGAACCGCAGCTTATCAGCAGAATCCGCGACGTGGTGCGTACGACGATTCCCTATCCTCCGCCGGTCGTGAAGGCTGAACTTGGTGGAGACTCGCCTTTGATCGGCGCGCTGGCTTTAGCAGCAACGCCCAAACCGTAGCGGAAATAAAGTTCGCTTAGTCGCGGCGATTCACTATAATCAGAAGAAAGTCTACATTCGGGCGGTGCTCACTCACGCTGAGTATGATGAAGGCAAATGGAAGGACTAGGTGATGCAGAATCTTGATGTAAATAAAACTGTCAATGTTGGAGCAAGTCTTACGTGGCCCGTCTGATGCAAACATTAACTTCGATGATCTACGTCGGCTGTTACAAAGCTTAGGGTTCGTTGAACGCACGCGGGGCAGCCATCATATTTTTACGAAGACGGGCGTGCCGGAGCGTATAAATTTGCAGCGTGAGGGGAACAACGCAAAAGCTTATCAGGTGCGACATGTGCGTGCCGTCATCGTAAAGTACAACTTAGGAGGCGAGTAGAAATGCATAAATACGAAATCATTATTTACTGGAGCAACGAGGATAATGTTTTTGTTGCTGAAGTACCGGAACTGCCGGGCTGTATGGCGCACGGTGACACCCACGCCACCGCGCTCGCTAATGCTAACGAGGCTATTCAATTGTGGATTGACACTGCTCACGAAGATGGCATAAGCGTGCCTGAGCCAAAAGGTGAGAGGTTAATACTGGCGTAGGTCAGCATAGCTCTACCGCGTCGTTCGACCAGCCATCGCAGAAGAGAGTTTGTAACTTACTCACGCCCTTTATTCCTGTAAGGACAAATTGCACATGACTTCAAAGAAGAGACTCGGAATCGGATTCATCGGGAGCGGCTTTATCACGCGCTTTCATATTCAATCGTTCGTGGCGGTGCGCGATGCGGACGTGCGCGGCGTGTGGAGTCCGAATCAGGCGCACGCCGAAGAAGCGGCGAAACTGGCGCAGAGCTTGCGCGTCGGCGAGGCTCGTAGTTTCGCTTCAATCGAAGAGATGGTCGCCGCGCCGGAGATTGATTGCATCTGGATTTGTGGCCCGAACCACGCGCGCATCGACAACATGGAGCGCATCCTGAACACGCTCAAGTCGGGCAAGGGTCAACTCGTCGGTGTCGCCTGCGAAAAGCCTCTGGCGCGCAACGTCGCCGAAGCTAAACGCATGGTCGAGATGATCGAAGAAGCGGGCGTGCTGCACGGCTACCTCGAAGATCAACTCTATTCGCCGGGCGTCAGGCGCGGGCACGACATCATCTGGACGCGGGGCGCCGCACTCACCGGTCGTCCGTACCTCGCGCGCTCTGCCGAAGAGCACAGTGGGCCGCACATGCCGTGGTTCTGGCAGGGCGAATTGCAGGGCGGCGGTGTCTTGAACGACATGATGTGCCACAGCGTCGAGGTCGCACGCTATATGCTGACCAAACCGGGCGCACCGCGCGCGAGTATCCGCCCGATGAAAATCTCCGCGCAGATCGCCAGCTTGAAATGGTCGCGGCCTGAGTACGCCGCAATCTTAAAAAAGACGATGGGCGCAGATGTTGATTACACGCAGAAGCCTTCGGAAGATTTCGCGCGGGCGACGATCAACTATGTGGATGAAGAGGGACATCCGCTGATCGTCGAGGCGACGACTTCGTGGAGCTACGTCGGCGCGGGCCTGCGACTCAGCATGGAACTGCTCGGCCCGGAATACTCGCTCTCGATGAACTCGCTCGACAGCGGGTTGAAAGTCTTCTTCAGCCGCAATGTGCGCGGCGCGGCGGGCGAGGATATGGTTGAAAAACAGAACGCCGAACAAGGCTTGATGGCCGTCGTCGGGAATGAAGCCGGCGAGTACGGTTATGAAGACGAGAACCGCTATTTCGTCAATTGCTTCGTTGACGGCAAGCAGCCCGCAGAGAGTTTCTATGATGGATTAGAAGTCACTGAATTATTGATGGCCGCATACATGAGTGCCGAACAAGAGCGCACGATTGAGTGGAAACCCGACGGCCTCGACACGTTCATCCCGGCGGTCGCGCGCGGAGTCTGGAAGGGTTAAGACGTGTCGCCGGTTGAGTTGACGTTCAAGTGCGGTTGCCGCAGCACGGTATGAATGCCGGGCCAGACACACTTCTCCATATGAACCGTCTCCAAAACAAAGTCGCTGTCATCACAGGATCGGGCGCCGGGATGGGCGAAGGCATCGCGCGCTTGTTTGCGAACGAGGGCGCACGGGTCGTCGTCTCTGACATTGACGAGGCGAGGGGTGCAATGGTCGCCGAGAGCATCGTCCGCGAAAATGGTCTGGCCGCTTTTCAGCGCGCCGACGTGAGCAGCGAGGCAGAGTGTCGCGCGTTGATTGACGGGGCTGTCAGCGCCTACGGGCGCATTGATGTTTTGGTCAACAATGCCGGCATCACCACACGGGGCACGATTGAAGACACGAGCGTTGAATTGTGGGACAGGTTATTCGCGGTCAACGTGCGCGGCGCCTTCGTCTGCACGCAGCAGGCCGTGCGGTTCATGAAGGAGCAACGGTCAGGCTCGATCATCAACATCGGGTCGGTCAACGCCTACATCGGCGAGCCGAAGCTGATGGCCTATTCAGCGTCGAAGGGCGCGCTGATGACTCTCACAAAGAACAACGCGAGCTACCTTAACCGCTACCGCGTCCGCGTCAACCAGATCAACCCCGGCTGGACGCTGACGCCGACCGAACACCAGATTAAGCTGGCGGAAGGCAAGGGTGAAAACTGGGCCGAGGAAGCGACGCGGACGCGCCCTTTCGGTCGGCTGCTGGTGCCGCGCGACATCGCACACGCCGCGCTCTATTTTGCGAGCGACGAGAGCGAGTGCATCACCGGCTCAGCCCTTGATTTAGAACAGTACCCAGTCGGCGCACCGCCGAATTGGTAAACGGTGTGCGCCCGCCTCGCACAGAAAACGTCAATAAGGATGGACAGGATAGACAGGATTAAGAGAAATGTAGCGAGCGCACAAAACGCGGAACGATGAACGAAGACAAGGCCCGGTTTAGTTCCACGTCCATCGCTCTGCGTTCATCGTTTGTTTTCATCCTGTCTATCCTTGTTAATTTCCTTTCGGCCTTACCGAACGCGCAAACGACAGCTTACGTCGTCAACGTCGTCGCCGGTCAGTGGGATCGTCGGGCGTGTTGACGGGGCGCTTGCCAGCATCGCGATTCTCGGCCACCCCGAAAACTTCCGCGCGCCCGAACCCATGCGTATCCATCCGACCGAACCCTTCTTCAACTACGCGCCCTCGCAACTCGGTCGGTGGGAGATTGCGCCCAATCGCCCGCACGTTTCGCGCTACCGCTTCATCGTCCACGACGGCGCGCCGGATAAAATTGAGATAGATCGACTATGGAACGATTACGCCGACCCGCCTCAGGTGACGATAAAGTGAACTGACCTGCTAAATCAAAACAGTGGATGATTTATTCTTCTCTGCTCGGCAAAGGCTCGACAGTCACCGGAGACTTCAACTCTACATCCATTGCGACGATCCCAAACTTAGGACCGAAACATCCCATTGTCGCGCCCTTGTCGAAGCGCCCGACTACAACCACATCAGCTTTTCTTCTTTGAGACTCTGAACCTCTGAGGAACGTTTGGACTTCGACCTTCGGTACATAATCTTCATCAACTATCAGGACAGCCGCTGCATCCCCTGAAACACATCCGACATCAGCAACCGCAACACCCTCAAATAAGCTGCTGGCAGAAGTTGCCACACGGACGACTCTTTGGTCGTACCAATCAGGATTACGAGCGAGTTCACAGAGCGACACTGTGACGGGAGGGAAATAGAACCAGAGCATAGATGCCGCTACGCCAAAGATGAATGTTGAGATCGTGACAAATACATAAGCTAACCTTCGCATACATTTTCCTCTTCGGTTTAGACACCTTGCTTTCGATATTGTTCCATCCAACTATTATTATGCCGCACGTTTCGCGCTACCGATTCATCGTCCACGATGGCGCGCCGGATAAGATTGAGATAGGTGAAGGAAATCCCTCACTTCATCAATCCTTTCGATGCAAGTTTAGTCTGTACGAAACTTTAAGTACACTAACTCTCGCGCAGTTCTTCGTACATCGTGTAGTGCGTCTCTGTCATTCCGAGTCGCTCGTATGTGCATTGTGCGGCAGTGTTCTCCTGCTCGACGTAGAGCCGGAAGCCGCACACGTTCTGTTGCGCCGCGCTGGTTTTAACGAAGTCGTAGAGTTGCCGGTAGACGCCGCGCCGCCTGAAGTCCGGTTTCACGTAGACGCTCTGAATCCACCAGAATAGTCCGTCGCGCCAATCGCTCCACTCATATGTCACCATCAGCGAGCCGACCACTTCCTTTTGGCCGTCCCCGCTGTCGTATTCCGCGACAACGTAGAAACCGTATTGACTATTTTTCAGGAGGTTGCTGACGCCCGCCGTCAACACGTCGGACGCGAGTTGCTTCGCTTCCGTCTCGTGAGCCATCGCTTGATTGAATCGAACGAGCGCGTCAATGTCTCGCTCGTCGGCGAAGCGCAAGTTGATCTGCCGAGTCGTTTGTCCCGTCATAGTTTGAGCTTATACGCGAGGTGAGGATTCGGGCGCAAACGACCAAGCGCGAAGATGAGGGCGGAGGGCACCGCCGGGCATGGACGGGGAGCGCGCCCCGGCAGAAAAGTTTAGAAAGTTTGCGCGCCACAGCGGATTGCCGTTAATCGCCTCCTGCACGTAAATGTTCCTGAAGTCTAAATTCATACTAATGCCTGCTATGCGGTTGCTTCCACCGCTCCAGAGCGCGCGACGAGCCACTCGGCGCGCAGCTTTTCTATCGCTAACTCTTTGTGTTTCGCCTCGACCTCGATCCACGGCGCGTGGCGAAATGCGGTGGGCATCGTCCAGATCACATCGCTATGCTGGCGGTCGGTGAAACGTTCGCGGCCGTTCGAAATATGCACGAGTTGCCACTTCGCGACCGGCCATGTTTCGCGCGCTGCCCAAAACATCTCAGTCACGCTCGGATGGTCGTAGCTGTCCAGCTTTTCGCGGACGATGTGGTGATGCGCGTCAAAGACCATCGGCACGCCGGCACCGCGGCACACCTCCAAAATCTGCGCCGCGCTATACGCATACTCGTCGTTCTCGAAAGCGATGCGCGAACGAATCGCCTCCGGCAGAGCGCGCGTGACCTCGATCAAACGCTCGATTCTGTCGCCTTTGCCGCCGTGTATTTCCATCAACGCCCAGGGCGAGCGCGGCTGTTCGAGCAAGTCCAGAATGCGCGCGTGCGTCTCAAGAATTTTGAGGCTGTT
>Ga0136617_10003277_pt1 | contig 14466 bp, 14 predicted proteins | sample AntDrymUQ3222106_2_FD_129672 | JGI IMG/M metagenome (GOLD analysis project Ga0136617, IMG submission 129672) | Polar desert sand microbial communities from Dry Valleys, Antarctica - metaG UQ322 (21.06) | ecosystem: Environmental > Terrestrial > Soil > Desert | place: Antarctica: Dry Valley... | reverse complement strand
GTATCGGCCGCAAGGTTGCCGTTACCCTGGCGGAAAGGGGCTACGCGGTAGCCGCTAACGACCTCGTAGAGCCGGAAGAGACTTTAGAGGACCTAGAGCGGGCCAGCGCCCGCGCGCTCTCCATCCCCGGCGACGTCTCCGACGAAGCATCGGTGCTCAGGATGGTCGAGGCTGTGATGGGCGAGTTCGGCAGGATAGACGTGATCGTGAACAACGCGGGCATCAGCACCATCGTACCCGCCGAGGAGACGACCCTCGCCGACTGGGAGCGGACCCTGGCCGTAAACCTGACCGGCCCATTCCTGATAAGCCGGGAGTTCGGAAAGGAGATGTTGCGGCAGGGCTCCGGGAGCATCGTCAACGTAAGCTCCGTGGCGGGACTACTCGGGATTTCCGACCGGGCGGCATACAACGCGAGCAAGCACGGCCTCATAGGGCTGACCCGAACTTTGGCTGCCGAGTGGGGCGGGCGCGGAGTGCGCGTCAACGCCGTGTGTCCGGGCTGGGTAAAGACGGAGATGGATGAGGAGGACCAGGGAGCCGGTGGCTACACCGACGCGGACATCGAAGGTCGCGTGCCGATGGGCCGCTTCGCTCGTCCGGAGGATATCGCCCAGGCTGTCGCGTTCCTCGCCGACCCGGACCTCAGCGGTTTCGTCAATGGACATACCCTCTCCGTTGACGGCGGCTGGTTCGGAGACGGGAGCTGGGAGAGCTTGCGGAGCCGCAAGCAGCGGTAACGGCTGCCTCCAAACCTCTCCGCTACCCGGGTGCTCATTAGTTCACAAGCTACACCTTGTGACACCCTCGAAGAGGGGTAGCATCCAGGTGCAACGAGCATCTAGCTAGGGAGGCCAAGATCTTTCCGGCGAGCGTACTACGGATGGTTCCAGGGAGGCTACGATAGCCGCTGAGGCGGCGGCCGAGTTGGCTAAAGGCATCGGTTCGGAGTTGCATGTAGTTCACGTTGTCTCGACGGCACAGGAGATGCTGTATCCTCACCCGCTCGCGAAGGAGAGGAGCGAGGCACTTCTGGAGGCCAGGAAGCTGCGCGGCCTGACGTTGCTGGACAAGCGGGTTACGTGGATAGAGAGCATTGGCGGAAAGGTCGCGGGAGCGTACTACAGGGAAGGGAAGGCGGAGGATGAGGTCATACGGCTTGGAGAAGAGTTAGAGGCCGGGTTAGTGATCACCGGCGGCCGGAAGCTCGGTTGGTTCGAGCGCGCCTTCGCTGACAACCTCTCCGGGAGGCTCCTGCGCCGCGCGAACCGCCTGGTCATGGTCGTGCGCGAACCGGCGGCGCAAAATAACAAGAGAAGGCATCAGACCTGCGTTGATAATCATGGACGAGAGGACGGCCTCGTGGCTGTCCTCCCGCGCCGTTCCGATGTCTATCGCCCTGCCAACGCCGCTCCACTCTCGGTTGGCAATCCCGCCTCGATCCAGTCCTGCTTTCCCTCTTCGTAGTCGTAGACGTTCTCGTAGCCTAAAGCCATCAGCCGCCGGGCCGCCTGGGGCGAGTTCTGGCAGGCCTTGTTCGAGCAGTAGACGACGATCTCAGCCGACTTGTCCGGCAACATAGCCGGTGCAAGATCCTCGACCTCCGTGTGGGGAATGTTGATCGCACCCGGCAAGTGCGCATCCTCATAGTACCTGGACCCCAGCGTCTCCACGACGACGAGATCCTCGTCCCAGTCTATCTTCGCCTTCAGCTCTTCGCGCGTAATCTCCGTGGTCATCTTTCCTCCTTCGTTGCTTTCCTTCTTACATCCCCGGCATCAGGAGGCGGGTCTAACCCTCCTCCTGAATAGCCCGCTGCGCCGCCCGGAAACCGACCCTGGAATGCGTCCCGTCGCAGAACGGCTTCTTCGTAGAAGCCCCGCACCGGCACAGCGCTATCGTCTCCTTCTCCGTCGGGTACTCGTTGCCGCCGGCGTCCTCGATCACAACCGGTCCCGTTACTAAAAACGGCCTGTCATCATACGCGGAGATCTTTGTCTGCTCAGTCACGTTCACCTCCTCTCTATTAAGTAGTTGTATATACACTAATTGCTATTGCAATCAAAAAGAGGGTAGCACGAGTACGTTGCATGTGCAACTATTTTCGGGTATTGTTTTCGCATGGCCGGGAGAGAGGATTTAGCTTTCACGGCGGGCCTCAAAGGGTCGCGCGACGTGGCGTGGCGGGCATTTATTACGGCTCACGCGTTGGTGATCGAGCGGATAGAGCGGGGGTTGGCCGAGGCGGGGCTGCCTCCTCTGGGTTGGTACGACGTGTTACTGGAGCTTTCGGTGGCTCCGGATCGCCGGTTACGAATGCACGAGCTCGCGCGGGCCGTGGTCCTTAGCCGCAGCGGTTTGACAAGGCTTGTGGATCGCCTGGAGAGGGCGAGCCTGTTGCGCCGCGAGCCGGACCCTGCTGACAGGCGCGGGTCGTTCGCCGTCTTGACGGATGAGGGTGTGGCGGTGCGTGAGCGGATGTGGCCGGTCTACGCCCGAGGTATCGCCGAACATTTTGGCAAGCACCTTGGTGACAAGGAAGTAGAGGTTCTCATAGGGGCGTTGAAGCGGGTGCTCGGCGCGGCGCGCGAGGTTTAGCTTTGGGCCTCGAGGCGGCGTTGGCGACGGTAGTGCGCGGCTGCCTTCATCCTGTTGCCGCAGCCGCTCATGCTGCACCAGCGGCGGGCGTGGTTCTTGCTCGTGTCATGGAAGTGGAGTACGCGGGCAGGGTTCTCACACTTCTTGAGCAGCGAGGGGACGGCCCTTAGCAGAAGGTCGGCCGCCGACTCGGCGAGCGGCACGATCGCGTTGTTCGCCTCGTCGCGCTCCGCCACGAACCGCTCCTCGAACCCCTCGTCCGCGCGGGCTACCTGCGCGTAATCGGGGCGGGAGCGGAGCAGAGAGTTGATCTCGTCGAGCGTCTCTTGCCTGATTGGCTCTCCTCCTGAAATTTGGGTCGCGGCGGGAACGGCCACGACCAGCACCATTGTCAGCAACGCCACTAACAACGTTGTCTTCTTCACTAGCTGTCCTTCCTTCATTCTCAAAAGTAGCCTACGCGAACAGGACCGTTTTATAGTCACTGACCTTGGGTGCCGCGTCCTACTAAAGGATGATTGCACTGTCCGGAAGTACGACTGTTGCACGCGATCACGAATGGCAATCTCGCCCTCAGCCCATTGCCACTTCAATTGCTCGTCGGTCAGCAGCGATTCCTTTGCCGCCCTCATGGCCGCGAGTGTTGCTCTTGCTCCTTACGGGTACGATGCAGTGTGCAGTTGGTTCCAGGCTACGGGGAGGGTTTGTGGCTCAGAGAGACGATTGTCCGTTCTGCCAGATCGCGCGGGGAGAGATGGATACCGAACTCCTGCGCGAGGAGGAGGACCTGGTGGCGTTCGAGGACCTCGACCCCCAGGCGCCGGTACACGTTCTGGTCATCCCCAAAGACCACATAACCGCGGTAACGGACGTGCCCTCCGAAACACTCAAGCGCTTGATGGACGCGACCCGGAAGGTGGCGGAGGAGCAGAGAGTCGTGGAGGGGGGGTACGCCATCCGCATCAACAACGGCGAAGACGCAGGCCAGCAAGTGGATCACCTGCACATCCACGTCCTTGGTGGACGTGAGCTGAGTATGCCGTAAATAAGCCTGACGTATCTCGTGAGTCCGGGCACGGCATAGAGCCGAACAAGCCTTAGAATAGCCGTAGTGAATAAAGAACTACTGCGATACGCAAAACGTGCAAGGATATTTCTAGGCTGCGCGGTGGTCCTCGGGGTGCTGGGCGCCGCCGCCACTATCGCTCAGATGGCCCTCCTGAGCAAGGTGGTAGACCGGGTGTTCCTGGACGGGGAGAGCCTTGGGCAGGTCGGGACGCTGCTTCTTCTCCTACTCGGCGCTGTGGTACTGCGCTCGGGACTGCTGTGGCTGCGCGAAATCTCCGCCGAACGAGGGGCGATCTACGTAAAGGGTGAGCTCCGGGAGCGGCTGTTCGCTCACCTCATGCACCTGGGGCCGGGCTATACGAAGGGTGAGCGCACCGGCGAGTTGGTGGCGACGGCCGTCGAGGGCACCGAGAGGCTCGACGCGTATGTGGGTCGCTACCTTCCGCAGATGGCCTTGAGCGCGCTCGTCCCGCTTCTGGTCGCCGCTTACGTGCTGCCGTTCGATTGGATCAGCGCGGTGCTGCTGCTCGTGTCCGCCCCGGCGATACCGGTCCTCATGGTCCTCGTCGGCAGCCACGCCGAGAAGCACATGCAACGCCAGTGGTCCGCCCTGTCCCGCATGAGCGCGCACTTCCTCGACGTCCTGCAGGGTCTCTCCACACTCAAAGCCTTCGGCCGGGGCGCCGCCGAGCGCGAGAGGGTCGCAAAGGTCAGCGACGAGTTCAGGGAGAGAACGCTCAAGGTACTCCGCTACGCGTTCCTGTCCGGGTTCGTCCTGGAGTTCATAGCGACGCTCTCCATCGCGCTGGTCGCCGTGGCGCTCGGGGTACGCTTGCTAATAGGCAGCATCGCTTTCGAGCCGGCCTTCCTCGTACTGCTCCTGGCCCCGGAGTTCTTCCGCCCTTTGCGCGAGCTCGGCGTCTATCGTCACGCCGGCATGGAGGGCAAGGCCGCCGCCGAACGTATCTTCGAGATACTCAACACCCCCGCGCCGGTGAGCCCAGGGTCCGGGGCCGCTACCAAACTTGGAGGCCGGTTAGAGATTGAGTTGAGCGATGTTGAGTACACCTACCCGGAGAGCGGCCGGCCGGCTCTCTCGGGCATCAACCTCACCCTGCCGGCTGGTAGCTGCACCGCCCTCGTGGGGCGTAGCGGCGCGGGCAAGAGCACGCTCGTCAACCTGCTAATGCGGTTCGTGGACCCCGAACAAGGTCGGATCTCCGCAAACGGTACCCCTATCACCGACCTCCCCGTAGAGCTTTGGCGGGAGAACCTGGCGCTGGTGCCGCAGCGGCCTTACCTCTTCTATGGGACGGTGCTTGAGAATATCCGCCTGGCCCGCCCGGAGGCGACTCAGGAAGAAGTCGAGCGGGCGGCCGAGCTGGCGGGCGCCGCGGAGTTTATAGACCGTCTCCCGCAAGGCTACGACACCGGGATAGGGGAACGCGGCGTTCGTCTGAGCGGGGGAGAGGCGCAGCGGCTGGCTATTGCCCGCGCGTTCCTCAAGGATGCCCCGGTGCTTATCATGGATGAGTCGACATCTAGCTTGGACCCGGAGAGCGAGCGTTTGATCGGTGACGCCCTGGAGCTCTTGATGCGTGACCGAACCGTGCTCGTGATCGCCCACCGGTTGAACACCGTATACAGAGCAGACTATATCGCGGTGCTCGATGACGGGTACCTGGTGGAGACCGGCACTCACGCCGAGTTGATCGAACGCGAAGGCCCATACGCCCGCCTCGTGGATACCTACAACAGGACGCTCGCATGAGAGTTCTACTACGGCTGCTCGGGTTTCTGGGCGCCCATCGCTGGCAGGTGGCGCTCGCGGTGGTTCTGGGCGTGGTGATGATGGCGAGCAACCTCGGGCTGCTCTCCGTGGCCGCTTATCTCATCGCGGCCTCGGCGCTGCAGTATGGGCTCAGCCAACTCACGCTGTCGATGTTCCTCGTGCAGATCTTCGGGATCTCCCGTGCAGCCTTCCGCTACCTCGAACGGCTCGTCTCCCACAACGTCACCTTCAAGTTGCTCGCTTCCTTGAGGACCTGGCTCTACGGCCGCCTCGAACCCCTCTACCCCGCTCGCCTGCTGGAGCACCGCACAGGCGATCTGCTCTCCCGCATCGTCAAGGATGTCGAGGAACTGGAGAACGTCTACCTGCGGGCGTTCTCTCCAGTTATCGTCGCGGTTGCCATCTCCGCCCTCACCTTTGTCGCGCTCTACATCTTCGACCCGCTGCTCGCCTCCGTTACTCTAGGTTTCCTGGCGCTCTCCGGCGTCGGGGTGCCGCTCCTGGTAAGCGTACTGGCGCGGAGGCTGGGCCAGCGAGAGTTGGAGCTCAGGGCGGAACTGAACGTCCGGATCGTGGACGGAATTCAGGGAGTGCAGGACCTGCTCGCTCTCGGCCAGGCCTCCGGGCAACAAGGGAAGATAGAAGATCTCGGCCGGAAGCTCGGCCGGATGCAGAAGAGGATGGCCTCCATCACCGGCCTGCAGAGCACGCTGAACGACCTGACGATGAACCTGGCGATGCTGACCATACTATTCCTGGCGATACCGCTGGTGAACGAGGGCCGCATCCCAGGCGTGTACCTCGCCTTCCTGGCGTTACTCGTCCTCGGGAGCTTCGAGGCCGTACAACCGCTCGGTACGGCTTTCCAGTTCCTCGGCCGCTCCCTGCACGCTGGAGAGCGCCTCTTCGAGGTCTCCGATGCCAGACCCCAGGTCACGTACCCGGACGAACCTCTCCCGCCTCCCGGTAGCCACACGCTGGAGTTCGACCACGTTAGCTTCCGTTACCATGAGGACGAGGCTTACCATGAGGACGAGGCTCTGGTACTGGACGACGTCTCCTTCAAGGTGGAGCCGGGCAGCAGGGTTGCGATAGTTGGTCCCAGCGGCTCCGGAAAGAGCACCATAGCGAGCCTGGCCCTACGCTTCTGGGACCCGACGGAGGGCGAGATCCGGCTGGGCGGCCACAGTCTGCGTGGCTACGCCGAGGAGGCCCTGCGGAACGCTATAGGAGTCGCTGTCCAGGATACTCACCTCTTCAACGAGACTCTGCGTGACAACCTGCTCCTTGCCAGGCCCGGCGCGACCGATTTGGAGATAGACTCCGCCGTGGAGAAGGCCCGGCTGGGCGAGTTCGTGAGTAGCCTACCCAGAGGACTGTATACTCCTCTGGGTGAGCAAGGTCTGCGGCTGTCGGGTGGGGAGCGCCAGCGGGTGGCTGTCGCGCGGGCGCTGCTCAGGGATGCTCCCGTGCTCATACTCGACGAGCCTACCGCCAACCTGGACCCGGCCACCGAGCACGAGCTTCTCGCCGCGGTCTACGAACAAACTCCGGATCGCGCGACGCTGGTAATAACGCACCGTCTAGTACACATGGAGCGAATGGACGAGATCCTAGTGCTCGAAGCGGGACGGATAGTCGAACGTGGCACCCATCAAACGCTCCTGGAGAACAACGGTCACTACAAACGGATGGTCGACGTACAGAACCAACTGCTGGCGACGGTTTAGCGGCAAGTCCTCCAACGTTCGGTCAGTCGTCCCGGCCGCTCTCCCTGCGTATCACGAGCAAGGCGACTGCGGCGGCAACGACCAGCGCCGCGAGTGGTCCCGGCTGGCGTTGCCCGGAGTTAGAAACGAGCGTGTTGCGTATGCTCCGCAGGTATTCCACGGTGCTCTGTTGTGCCCGCTCCTTTACTACTTGCGGCTCTACGTGTCTGCGCAGGTCGACGAGGTCCGGGGCGGTGCGGCTCCGGATCTCGGCCATCTCCTGCTCTAGGAGGCCGGGCGCTTTCAGAGGCGCTCCGAGCAACGGTAGCTCCACCGGCTGCTTCTGTCCCGCCGCCTGTTCCTGCTTCAGCCTCTCCGTTTGCGTGCGCACGAGCGCCCTGCCTGGCGGCGTTATAGCCAGGAGGGATAGAAAGATAAAGAGGCCGTCGAGCGCCAGGGTGTTTAGCGCCGCAATATTGAACCACTGCCCGACGAACTCCGGGGCACCGGGCAGCTCGATGATGCGGCTCACCACAAACCCTATAAAACTGCCGCCAGCGATGAGGTTCCCTAGCAGCCACGCCGACTTGTATCTCAGGAAAAGGCCAACCGCCACTACGATGGAGCCCAGGAAGTTGGCTACGAATAAGAGCCCCAGGTAGGTTGCGATCAGGAAATGCTCGCCGCATATAAGCACGTGAGCGACGCCGATAAACAGGATCGTGTAGATCCCCGCCCACCTTACGAGCCTCTCCGGCAGGCTGTCCATCGCCTGATCCTCCGCGTGCCCGCCGGAGACGGATGAAGCTCCCTGCTCGGACACTTAAGACTCCTCCCGTTTGCTAGAGGCATGGCTCTTAAACAACCTGAAGAGCCACCACAAAGCCGGACCGAGGACGACGACGTAGACGATGATGAGGATGGACATGGCCACGAGCACCGACCGGGGCGAGGCCGCGTCCTGGATGGTTATGTCGGGGACGAGCAGGTACGGGTACTGAGCGAAGGCCCACGCACAAAACACCGCCACCACCTGCGCGATCGCGGCGGTTCGGGCGAGCCAGTAGCGCCGGAAGTAGAGCAGGGCCAGCGAGGCGAACAGACACAGCGCCGCGACGACCATCAAGATGGAGCCGGGTCCTCCCGGGTAGAGCTGCTCCCACATGTATGGAGCGTCGGCCCTGGTTGCAAATATGGTGACCACGCCCAGGGCGCCCAGCGCCATGCTGGCGAGGATGCCGCGGAGTCGGAAGTCCTCCTGGAGCGGCTCGTTACCGGACGCGTCCAGCGTCAAGTAGATCGCCGAGAGGTACACACACGTCGCCACGCCGAGAATGCCCACCATGATCGGGAAAGGCCCCACCCAGGGCTGTACGTACCCGTCGATAGGCAACTCGTTCGCGTCGAGCCGGAGCCGGCCGGAGGCGATGGCTCCCGCCGCTGCCCCCAGGAAGAACGGCGTAACGATGCTCATCGTCCCGAAGACCTCCCCGAAGAACCTGTATGCCCCCGGCGCTTCCTCCTGGGCCTCGATGCGGAAAGCTAGAAAGGCGCCTCGCAGCAGGATAGCCATGATCGCCAGCACGAAGGGGATAAAGAGCGCGGTCCCGTAGGCCGAGAACGCGGGCGCGAACGCGCTCCACAGGATCACGGCGGAGACGACCACCCACAACTCGTTCGCCTCCCAGAGCGGCCCTATGGACTGCTCGACGAGCTGCTGCTGCTCCTTGGCCCGCTCCCCCCTGCGCGCCAGGAGCGACCAGAAACCCGCGCCGAAGTCGGCTCCTCCCGCGAGGGCGAAGAGGAGTAACGACACCCCGAGAGCGCCGGCGAGGATCACGTCAAAGGGCATACGCGCCCTCCGATTCTTCCTGCCTCTGAGCTTCCTCGACCTCCTTCTCGGGCGGAGTACCCGTAGCGATACGCTTCAAGAGCCAGATCAGCGTGGAGGCGAGGAACACGTAGAGCAGCGCGAAAGCGATGAATGCGACGCCTATACCAGGGGCCAGGGTGTAGCCTTCGTCGATTCGCATGACCCCCTGGGCAACCCAGGGCTGGCGTCCTTCTTCAGTCGTGAGCCAGCCTAGCTCGATGGCGAGGAAGCCCAGGAAACCGGAGAGGGTTATCGCGTAGAGGAGTGGCCTGTACGTGGGGACGCCACGGTAGCGCCAGTAGAAGATCCAGAAAACCGGTATGAGTACGGCGAGGAAGAACCCTATCCCGGTCATAGCGTCGTAGGCCCACCACATCGCAAGCGGGTTGGGCCTCTCGTCCTCCGGGAACTCGTTGAGGCCCTGAACCGTAGCGTTGGGGTCGTCGTAAGAGAGGATCGAGAGCATGTACGGAATCTCGATGTCGTACTTGACCTCGCCCGCCTCGTTGTCCGGGATGCCGCCGATAGAGATCCCCGCCCCTGCCTCGGTCTCGTAGAGTGGCTCTATGGCCGCCAGCTTGACGGGCTCGTTGGCGGCGAGCTGCCTCGCGGTGTGGTCGCCGGAGAAGATCATCAGCGGCGCGGCCAGGGTCACGACGATCATGCCCAGGAAGAACCCCTTTTTGTGATACTCGTCACGCCTCCCCCGGATCATGCCCCAGGCATAAACAGCGGCGAAGGCGAAGCCCACGGCCTCGAAGGCGGCAACGGTCATGTGGCTGGTCTCGGCGTACCATGAGGGCGAGAACATCGCCCGCAATACCTCGACATCCGCCACCCTGCCCGTCTCATCGAGGGTAAACCCAACTGGAGTATTCATCCAGGAGTTAGCCAGGATCACCACGACCATCGAGGCGAACCCCCCGACTAGTAGCGGGACTCCGCTCAACCAGTGGACCCAGGGTGAGAGTAGGTCTCTCCCGAAGAGATAGATGCCCAGAAAGATCGCCTCTAGCAAGAAGAACATCACCTCGATGGAGAGGGGAACTCCGATCATGGGCCCGGCGAAGTCCATGAAACGCGGCCAGAACAGCCCGAGCCCGAAGGTCAACACCGTCCCCGAAACAGCCCCGATCGCATAGGTAATGGCGAAGGCCGTGGTCCACTTCTTGTTCAACGCCAGATAGTCTGGGTCCTTCTTTTTCAGGTAGAGCCCCTGTGACAGGAGAAGGAAGAACGGCATGACCACGCCGAGCGCCGCGAACATGATATGAAACGAGAGCGACATCCCGAACACACCCCGGGCAGCTATTAAATTGTCCAAGTCTTCCTCCTATCACTCATGGTCCGCTAACGTCGTTTTCGGACATGTAATGCCCCCTTACGCCTTATCCCCGTTAAGTCTAGCTTTACTCGCTTGCATGGCGTAGTGAAAACGCATACGGGCGGGGTCTCAGGACGGCGCAACCTCGGCCGAAACGATCCTTAGTCGCCTCGCCGGGAGGCGCGTAGGAGGCCCGCGCCTCCGACCAGAAGGCCCACGGCGGCCTGAGGCCAGGCGAGGAGGCGCGGGTAACGTAGGCCGAGGAGGGAGAGGCCCAGGACGCTGGCCGAGACGGCGGCGCCGAGCTTGCGTTCGTAGGCGCTTAGGGAAGCGCCCTCGGTGGCGCTCCGCAGCGCCTCGCCTCCCAATCTGGAGGCCGTGGCAGTCGCCGCGCCCGAGCTTCCCCGGAGGGCCCCGGGGAGGCTGCCGCGGTTTGTCCGGCGCTGGTCTCGCCGCTCGCCCTCGTCGAGTTTCCGGTCGGGGATCGCCCTCGGGTGGATACTGCCGGAGCCACCGAGGAGCCGTATCTCGCGCGCGTTCTCCAGGTCCTCCTCGAACATCTCCTCCATCTCCGCGCCGAAGGAGGGGTCCTCGGAGAGAAGGTCCGCCTCCCAGTTCGCCAGGAGCCCCGAGAAGTTGAGGTTCGTCGAGCCCACGCGCGAGAACCGCGAGTCAGCGACGTGGGTCTTCGCGTGTATCATCGGACCGCCGTACTCGAAGATGCGCACCCCGGCCTCCAGCAGGGGCCGGTAGCCCGTGCGCGAGAGGGCGCCTATCCAGGGCAGGTCATTGGTCGCGGGCAGCAGTATCCTCACGTCCACGCCGTCGCGCGACGTGGATATGAGCGCCTGGGTGAGGGTGGGGGCCGAGAGGAAGTAGGCGTCGGTGATCCACATCCGCTCCTCGACCGCGGCCAGGAGAAGCTCCAGGGTGCGCAACACCCGCGCCTTGCCCGGTTCCTGGATTACCACCCGGGCATCGTGCTCCCCGGCGGGTGCAATATCACCGGCCTCCGGGCGTTCTCCGGAAGGCAGCGGCTCCGCTCCTGAGAGGTCCCACGCTCCGGCGAAGGCGCGCTCGGCGTCCGCGACGGCCGGCCCGCGGAAGGCCACTGCGGTGTCGCGGTAGGGGAGGCTCGTCTCCGAAGACCTCTCTAGCCAGCCATCGGCGATGCACACCCCGCCGACCGAAGCGTAAGAGCCATCCACCCCCACGAGCTTGCGGTGATCGCGCCGCATGAAACTTCGCACGCCCCGGTGCAAGCTAGGCGGGTTGACCGCCCGTACCTCCGCCCCCGCCTCGCGGAGCCCGTCCCAGAAAGAGCGCGGCACATCCGCGCAGCCAAACCAGTCGTGGAGGACGCGCACCGGCACGCCTTCCCCGGCCTTCGAGGAGAGGGCATCTGCGAAGCGGCAACCCACGCCGTCGTTCTCGAATATGTAGTTCTCCAGATGCACCCACCGCTCGGCCCCCGCGATGGCCTCCAGCCAGTCCTCATAGGTGGCAGGCCCGTTCTTGAGCAGCCTCAACTCGTTGCCGGCTCGCAGTGGTGCGTCGCTCGCGCGCTTCATCGCCCGCTCCAGACGTTCGTTGCCCGCGGACAGGACGTTATCGTTCCCTGGGTTGCTGGATCCATTCGCGGACACGTCTCTTGCTCCTCTCCGGTGTACTGCAGGCTAGCCTGCCGATCTCGCCTCCCCCGTATTCGCTGCGACGGGCGGTAAGATAAACTGCCTGGATGACTGGTGAAGGAGATTCTACGCGACCGGACCCGGAGCCACCCACCAGCCATGGGGACGCTCCGCCGAGGCGTAGCAGCGCGGGGGCCGAGCCCGGAGGTAAGGAGGGGACCGCGAAGCGGTGGCACGGTCACAGAGGCTCGAAGGCCGAGCCGGACGTCACCGAGCGACCTTTTACGCCGATTCCGGTCTCCAGGCGCGCCCGCAATGTGCTGCTCCTGGCCGTGCTCGCCGTACTCGCGTACGTCGTGTACCTGGTGCCGGACGTGCTCTCGACGACTATCGGTGGGATCGCGCTAGCCCTCGTGCTCTCTTTTCCGGTGCGCTTTCTAAAGCGCTTCGTGCCGCGGGGCTTCGCGATCCTCCTCTCGTTCCTGCTCCTGGTGGGGCTTGTCCTGCTGGCGGCGCTCTTCCTGGTGCCGATCATCGCGGAGCAGTTCGCGTCCCTGGTTGGGTCCGTGCCGTATATAGTAGGCGTCGCGGAGCAATACCTGAGCGACGCTTTGAACCTGCTGCAGGACAGGGGCCTGTTGTCCAGCGACCCGGCAGAGGCCGCCTCCAGGGTGAGGGACGACCTGACCAATGCTGCGAGGTCCATCGCTGGGGACGTGCTCGGCGGGGTATTCGGCTTCGTCTACGGCACCTTCAGCTTCGCGCTGACCCTCTTCGGGGTGGTTTTCGTAGGGGCCTATCTGCTAGCCGATGTACGCAGGGTGCAGGCCACCTACCTGCGAACCGTGCCCCATGCCTACCGGCGAGACGCTCGCACGCTCTGGGACGCCTTCGGCTTCTCTCTTGGCCGTTATCTGAGTGGGCTCGCCTTCGTACTCTTTGTCCAGGGCTTGGTCTCGGCGTTGGGGCTGTGGATGCTGGGTGTGCCGTATCCTCTGGTCTTGGGGGCCTGGGTCTCGATCACGGCGGTCATACCCTACCTGGGCGCGTTTCTCGGCGGCATCCCAGCGGTGCTCGTGGCGCTTACCGTCAGCCCCACGACGGCGCTCCTGACGGTGCTGCTGTTCCTGGCGATACAGCAGCTAGAAGGCAACCTCCTGACGCCGAAGATACAAGGAAACGCCCTACACGTACACCCCATCCTGGTCTTCCTGGCCGTGATAATCGGTGGGGGACTCGCGGGGATGGCCGGCGTGATCGTCGCCGTCCCCGCCCTGGCAGTCCTGCGGATCATCTTCGACTTCTTCCGCGTCCGCCTCTGCACGGATGACTAAAGCGAAGCAAGCAGACAGTCCGCTGTACGGGCTCCGGGATGCCGCCGGGAGCGTGGCGAGGAGCTTCTTTCGTCACGACGGGACGACGTACGCGATGGCGCTCGCGTTCCGCGGCCTCCTGGCGCTCTTCCCCTTCGCACTTTTTCTGGTCGCGCTCCTGGGGTTCTTGCGCGTCGATGCCATCCTCGGCTGGCTCGTGGATCAGGGACCGGCCGGTCTGCAACCGCGCGTCCCGGAGCCGGTGGACGGGCTCCTGGAGCAGGCCGTGTATGAGGACCGGGGCGGGCTGCTCTCTTTCGGGATCGTCGTCGCCTTCTGGTCGGTCTCGGCGGGCGCTCGTCTCCTCATGAAGGCTCTGAACGAGATCTTCGAGGTCGAGGAACGGCGCCCGGGGTGGAAGAGGGCGGTATCCTCCCTGACGTTCGCGCCCGGCCTCGCACTCACCGGGGCCGCCGCGGTCGCGCTTATGCTCTCAACGTCGAGGGTGATAGCGTGGCTCGCGGGGTGGGTGGGGCTCGAAGAGGACTTCGTTTTTCTCTGGAGCTTGCTGCGCATACCCGTCGCGCTCCTTTTGCTCGCGCTCATCGTCTCGGTCGTCTACCGCTTCGCGCCCCAAGTGGATCTCCCTTTCCGAGCCCTGGCGCCCGGGGCTGTTCTCGCCGTGGTGCTGTGGGCAATAGTCTCCTCCGTCTTCGCATTCGCGCTGTCCAAGTTCCCCGACTACGGCGCGGCTTACGGCGGCATAAGCGCGGCCATCTCGTTGCTCGTGTACTTCTATGTCTCGGCGATAATCCTGCTGCTCGGCGCGGAGGTGAACGCGGCGATCCACCGTCAGTCCTCGAATAGATAAGGCTCTGAAGGACAGGCGGCGGACCCCGAACTAGAGGCGCTGCGGCGTTAAGACCGGGCGTGTTTAGGCGAATGGGGAGCGCGGCGCCCTTATGGAGGCCGCGGTAGCATCCTTGTTCCGCTAAACCGGGTTGTCGTGGCGGGGGCCTCGCCGGCCTCTTCACTGGCTGAGGCGCGAACGGACAGCGGTCTGGCCCTCTAACGTCCTCGTGCCCCGGCCAGGTCTTTGTCCGACTCGTCGAGGACCTCGGGGGTCTCCATTCTTTCCCCGCGTAGGTAAGCGGCCCG
>Ga0136617_10003276_pt1 | contig 14469 bp, 20 predicted proteins | sample AntDrymUQ3222106_2_FD_129672 | JGI IMG/M metagenome (GOLD analysis project Ga0136617, IMG submission 129672) | Polar desert sand microbial communities from Dry Valleys, Antarctica - metaG UQ322 (21.06) | ecosystem: Environmental > Terrestrial > Soil > Desert | place: Antarctica: Dry Valley... | reverse complement strand
TCAAACCCACCCAATGGATCAAACTCATCGACCGCCTCGCACACATCGACAACCCCACCGTCAACCCCAAACCCTCCAAATACGCCATCCCCGTACCCGTCCGGCGCGCGTCCATCCAGCACAAGGGCGAGTAGGTCGTCCGCCGGCCGCGGCGCTTGGCTCCCGCAGCGCTCGGCCGCGGCGCTCGGCTCAGGTCCCGAGCGCTCCCGGGTCCGCGGGGACGTCGACGGCGTGCTCGCGCAGGATGTCGAGTGAGACGATCTCGAGGGCACGCTCGTGGGTCGATGCGAGCACCACGTAGGCAGCCGCGCCGTCCTCGTGGGCTCGCAGCCAGTTGATAGCCGTCACGCACCAGCGATCGCCCGGCACGAGTCCGGGGAAGTGGTACCCCGGCATCGGGGTGCTGAGGTCGTTGCCGATGCCGTGCTGGTGCTCGAGGAACTCCGCCGTCACCACGGCGCAGATCGTGTGGCTTCCGAGGTCCTCCGGCCCGGTGCTGCAGCACCCGTCCCGGTAGAACCCCGTGACCGGGTCGGTGCCGCAGAGCTCCAGCTCTCCACCCAGGACGTTTCGCTCCGTCACGGCACGAAGTATCCCCTGCAAGCCAGAGGGTGTGTTGCCTTCGTACGGCTGACCCTAAAAAGGCGACACACTCCCTGGTGGCGCGATCCGCTCGCGCAGCTCATCCCAGAGCTGGGCGTACGCCCGTCCCGCCGGGCCGTTCGGGGCAAATTCGGCGAGCACGCGGCGGTGCACGCCCATCCGCTCGACGTCGCTCGCCGAGGGGATCGCCGTCCGCAGCACGCCGTCGCGGCCCGACAGCTCGGCGATGACCTCCTGGTGCAGGCGCCGGCGTACGTCGGTCATCGCGAAGAAGGCGAGGATGCGCGGCGGCTCGGACACCTCGTCGGCGACGAAGCGGCGCAGCTGGTCGAAGGTGCGCAGCGACAGCGGCGAGGGGATGAGCGGGACGAGCAGCACGTCGGCGGCCCCGAAGACGCTCTCGGAAGCCAGCGAGATCGCCGGCGGGCAGTCGAGGAAGACGTAGTCGTAGGCGCCGGCGAGCGGGGCGAGCACGCGCGCCAGGCGTCGCGTCGGGCGTTTCGTCGCATCGAGCGCGAGGTCCATGTTGCGGTAGGAGAAGTCGGCCGGCAGGAGGTCCAGGCGCTCGTGGTCGGTGCCCTTCAGCAGCGCGACCGGATCGCTCTTGCCACGGACGAGCCGGCGCCCGCCGCCCTTGACCTTCGGCTTGATCCGCAGCAGGTACGTCGCGGCGCCCTGCGGGTCCAGGTCCCAGAGCAGCACCCGCGCGCCGCCCTCGGCGGCGAGCCAGGCGAGGTTCACCGACGCCGATGTCTTGCCGACGCCGCCCTTGATGTTGTAGGCGGCGACGACGGTCATGCGAACGTCTGCTTGACGACCGTTCGCTGCTCCTTCGCCGCGAAGGCCGCGAAGCGCTCGGCGAACTCGGAGCGCGCCCGCGCCTGGTCCGCCGCGAGCCGCTGCACGAGCACGCCCATCGCCATGAGCGCGGGGGCCCCGCCCTCGAGCGCCGCGACCTCATCGCCGAGCGAGCGCAGAAGGTCGGCCTGGACCTCGCGGTCCTGGAAGCGTCCGAGGACGTCCTGCAGCGACTTCAGCGACGCGACCATCGGCTTGACGACCGCCGCCGGGTACAGCGAGGCGAAGAACTCCAGCAGGTAGCGCAGCTCCTTGCCCTTCTTGCGCAGGTCGTGCAGCGCCTCGGCCGGGGTGTCGTCCTCGATCTTGCGGCCCATCCGCACCATTCGCCGGTAGACGGTCGCGATCCGCTCGCCGGCGACCGCCGCGACGGGACGCGCGGCGTCCGGCCGGCCGCCCTCGTCGCTCTCGACGAGCCCGTCGAGCACGTCCGACCAGTTCTCGAGCAGCGCGCGCGTGCGCGCGGAGCGCAGCGCGCGGACCATCGTGGCGCGCTCCGCCCGCAGGTGATCGGAGAGCAGCCGACCCAGCGGCGCGACGTCGCCCGCGCCGCCGTCCGGCAGCCCGGCGGTGAGCTCGCCGAACTCCAGCAGTTGCACGTCGAGGTCACGCGTCGGACCGGTGATCGCCTGCAGCTCGCGGAAGCCGTCACGGAAGACGCGCAACGGCTCCGGCGGAAAGACCCCCGCCAGCTCGCGCTGCAGCGCCCGCGAGCGGCGCACCGCGACGCGCAGATCGTGGAGGAACTCGCTGTCGACGTCGTCCAGCGTGCCCGGCAGGTTCGCCTCTACGACCGCGAGCAACCGGCGCGCGATCGCGACCGCCGCCGCGTCGGCGCGCTCCTCGGGGCGCAGCTGCACCCGCAGCTTCGAGGAGGTACCGCCGACGTTCCCGCCGCCGGCCTCGACCGCATCGTCCTGCACCGGCCGCGGTGCCGGCACGAGCCCGAGCTCGCTGCGCAGCTGGGCGCGCACGCGCTCGAACTCGCGGTCGTAGCCGAGCACGCCCGTGACGTGCAGCCGCGCTGCGAGTGCCAGCGGGCGAGCACCGTCGCCGAGCAGCGCGACGGGCTCCTCGACCCGCAGGCGGACGACGATCTTGCCGATGTCGTCGAGGACGTTCAGCGGGAGCATGCGGCTGCGCACACGGGCGACCGGCGTGAGCGCGCGCATCTCGACGAGGGGGGCGAGGCGATCGCGCAGCGGACCGGCCGGCAGCTTGGCGGCGAACAGCCGCACGGCGCCGCCCGGGAGCTTCCCGGCGGCGTGCTCGGCGGAGGATGTCGCATCGGTCAGCGCGAGCCGCCCGCCGCTGCCGACGAGCACGAGCCCGGCGTCGTGGAGGCGACCGTCGAACGTGTCCCAGAACGTCCGCTGCATCGTATGGGCGCTCTGGGTGACGATCGGCAGCGTCCCGGCGAGCGCATCCGCCGCCGCGGCGGCGGCGAGCCCTCCGGGCAGCAGCAGTTGGGTCGCCGGTGGCGTCATGGCGACAGTCTGCCAGCGAGCGGTCGCGACAGTCGCCAGCGTAAGGTCGCGACCGCGTGCCAGCGTGCGGCGGCGACGGGCTGACCGCCGCCGCCGCGGATCCTCAGCTGTTGCCGCGCGTCGTCTCGTCCCGGTCGCGGGCGAGACGCTCGGCCTCGCTGCGACCGGGATGGTCGGGCGGCAGGTCGTGTGGGCTGATCTCGTCGTGCGCCTCGGGTGTGTCGCCGAGCGCGGTCTCGTCGTCCGGGGTCATCGGGCCGAGCGGCTCATCGGCGTCCTCGTCGTGCGGCGGAGCGGGATGTTCCTCGTCGTCGCGCATCGTCATCTACAGAGCGCGTTGTCGAGGCAGGCCTCGGTGAACCAGATGATGTTGTAGTCCTTGTCCTTCGTCCCGGTGATCTCACCGGTGTCGGCCTGCGTGCTCATGGTCGCCTCCTCGGAGGGGTTGCTCGACACTGCGCTACGCGGATACCCGTGCGCAGTCCAGATATGCCGGCGATCCACGGGCCGTCCGCCGACGTCCCGAGGCGCTTGTGGCATTCAGCCTGCCGTGAATCCCACGATCAGCTGCGCCGTCTCGAGTGGGATGTCGAGCTGCGGGCAGTGGCCGATGCCTTCGAGCTCGACCCAGTCGGCGTGCGGGAGCCAGTCGTTGCGAAAGCGCGCCGCCGTAGATGGCCACGGCAGCAGCTTGTCGTCGGTGCCCCACACGATCCGCACCGGGCAGGTGATCTTCTCGGCGTCGAGGCTGTAGCCCTCGCGGATCGCGTACTCGACCATCGGCAGAGCCCCCGTGCAGCAGGCGATGCCGACCGTCTGGTGGGCGAGCAGCTCGGCCGGGATGTGCTCGTAGTTCGTGGCGATGAGCTGCGTCGCCTGGCGCCGACCCTGTGCTGAGGCCATGAGCGCGTCCGCGTGCGGCGCGGCCGCCTTCATCTGGTCTTGCATCGTCGCGAAGAAGCGAGCCGTCTCCTTGTAGCCCTCGTCACTCCTGGCCCAGCCGCCGGCCGGGGCGAGCGCGACGACCGACGCTGCCCGGCCGCGCGCGGCGAGCTGCAACGCGACGTACCCGCCGAGCGAGTTGCCGACGATGTGCGCGATCTCGAAGCCCGCGTCGTCCATCGCGCGCTCGATCGCATCGGCAACCACTGCACCGCTGACCTCACCTTCGAGCGGCGGACCTCCCGCATGGCCGAGCAGCGTCGGAGCCAGCACGTCGTGATGGCGCTCGAGCACCGGCAACACCAGCTCCCACGTCCGCCACGTGCCCGTGAAGCCGTGCAGACACACCAGCGGTGACCCACGACCGCCGCGGTGCGATGCGGTGAACACGCAGGACACACCGCCGAAGGCTAATGACGTGGTTTGGCGGCCGGCCACGCACACGTGGCGGATCGAGCCCGACAGCGACTGCGGGCCCGCGCTCGAGGACGAGATCGGCGGCGAGGACGACGGCTACGCCCGCGCCCGAGTCGCGGGCGCTGCTGGACCGCCTCATGGCGCTGCTGGCCGAGCGCGACCGCCGGGTGCTGCTGATGCGCTTCTGCGACGACATGACCCAGGCCGAGATCGGGGCCCTGCTCGGGGTGAGCCAGATGCAGGTTGCAGGCGCTGGATGAGCAACACCATGGGCTCCTCGCGCCCAGCTCCGCCCTCGGCGCGGGTGATGAAGTGATGGTGAAGAACTGATTGTTGATGCATGAGCCGGGGTAGGCGGCGGTCCCCGATGACGCCGGAAAACCTCACTCCCCAGGTCCACGAGACCGGCGAGCGCCGTTTCAACGGGCGATGAGGCTGCTCATGAGCACCGACGCCGTCGGCAGCGCCTGGACCTACGCCACCGAATTGCGCGCAGAGCTCGCGGCGTCCGGCGTCGAGGTCGTGCTGGCAACACTCGGGCCGCGGCCGCCGCCGGACTCCGAGTCCTCGTATCTCCCCTGCCGGCTGGAGTGGCAGCAGGAGCCGTGGGAGGACGTGTGGGCCTCCGGCCGCGGGCTGCTTGCGCTCGCCGAGGAGACGAACGTCGATCTCGTGCACCTCAACGGGTTCGCCCACGGCGCGCTGCCGTGGAAGGTGCCGGTCGTCGTCGCCGCGCACTCGTGCGTGCTGTCCTGGCACGAGGCGGTTCGCGGGGCGCCTGCGGGCGGGGAGTGGCACCGCTATCGGGAAGCCGTCGCCGCGGGCCTGCGCGGCGCGGACGCCGTCGTCACGCCGACCGCCGCGATGCGTGGAGCACTGCGCCGCCACTACGGCTTCGACCACCGCTGCCGGCTCATCGCCAACGGCGTGTCGCCGCACCCGGCTGGGTCGGACGGGCCGACTCCCCGCACGCGGCTCGTGCTCGGCGCGGGGCGGCTGTGGGACGAGGCCAAGGGCCTGGACGCGCTCGACCGCGCGGCCGCGAAGATCGCATGGCCGGTGGCAGTCGCCGGCGACGCCGGCGGGCACAGCGCCGGGCACGCGCACCTCCTCGGCGCGCTCCGCCGCGACGAGCTGCGAGAGCAGATGAGCCGAGCGGCGATCTTCGTCCATCCTGCGCGCTACGAGCCGTTCGGGCTCGTCGTCCTCGAGGCCGCACTGGCGGGCTGCGCGCTCGTACTCGGTGACATTCCGTCGCTGCGCGAGCTGTGGAACGGCGATGCGCTCTTCGTCACGCCCGGCGACGCGTCCGCGCTGGCCAGCGCCTGCGACCGGATCATCCACGACGACGACCTGCGCCGCGCGCTGGCCGAGCGCGCGCGCCGGCGTGCGCAGCGCCATGACGCGGCTGCGATGGCCGCCGCGTACGTGCGTCTCTACGAGCAGCTGCGCGATCGCGAGCGCAAGTCGGTGCCGCATGACAGCGCATTCTCGACCACGTCGTGAAGGCGTTTCCGCGGGTGAACCGATGTTCGCGGCCGAGCGGGCTTGGGTAACCGTGGCGGCGTGATTACACCAAGAGACATAGACGACGAGCCGTTCCGGCGCCGTCGGGACACGGACGAGTTGCCGTCTCGCACCGCCGCCAGCCAGCGCCGTGCCATGCAGGCCGCCATGAGCGCCGCGGTGATGGCGATGCGCTCCTCCGGGCGCCGCCCGCGCTCGCCGAGCCGACACGACGCGCCGCCGGCTGGGCGCGCCTGAGCCGGCCGCGATGCGCGTCGTCGTCACCGGAGCAACGGGGAACGTCGGGACCAGCCTCCTGCGGGCGCTCGGCGAGGACCCTGCCGTGGATGAGATCGTCGGGCTGGCGCGGCGCCGGCCCGAGCTCAGCCTCCCACGCACTCGCTGGGTGACCGCCGACGTCGCGCGCGACGACCTCGGCGCCCACTTCGCCGGCGCCGATGCCGTCGTCCATCTCGCATGGCTCATCCAGCCCTCGCGCGATCGCGCCACGACCCATGCGGTGAACGTCGGCGGCAGCCGGCGCGTCTTCGCGGCGGCGGCCGCCGCCGCCGTCCCGAGCCTCGTCTACGCCTCGTCCGTCGGTGCCTACTCCCCCGGTCCGAAGGACCGCCGCGTCGACGAGAGCTGGCCGACGGGCGGCATCGCGAGCTCGTTCTACTCGCGCGACAAGGCCGAGGTGGAGCGAATCCTCGACGGCATCGAGGTCGACCATCCCGAGATGCGCGTCGTGCGACTGCGGCCGGGGCTCATCTTCAAGGGCGACGCCGCGTCCGGGATCCGCCGGCTGTTCGCGGGGCCGCTGCTGCCGACGCCCCTGCTGCAGCGCCGGCTCATCCCGATCGTGCCCGCGCTGCGCCGCCTGCGCTTCCAGGGCGTCCACTCGCTCGATGTCGGCGACGCCTACCGTCTGGCGGTCGTGCGCGACGTGCGCGGCGCGTTCAACGTCGCCGCCGAGCCGGTGCTCGACCCAGCCGAGCTCGGCCGCCTGCTGGGCGCGCGGCCCGTGCCCGTGCCCGAGAAGGCGCTGCGCGCGGCGGTCGAGGCGACGTGGAAGCTGCGCCTGCAGCCGACGCCGCCCGGGTGGCTCGACATGGCGCTCGAGGTGCCGCTCATGGACGTCAGCCGCGCCCACCGCGAGCTCGGCTGGGCGCCGACGCGCAGCGCCGGCGACGCACTGCTCGAGCTCATCGAGGCGATGCGCCGCGGCGACGGCCTGCAGACCGCGCCGCTTCAGCCTGGCGGCGGCGGGCCCCTGCGCATCCGCGAGCTGCTGACGGGCGTCGGCGCCCGCTCGCGCGGCTGACCACGCCGGCTCAGCCCAGCGCGTTCACGTACTCGGCGGGCAGCTCGCACGACATCAGCGTCCCGCTGGAATGGATCGACTTCGACGAGACGCCGATCCTCTTCGCCAGCCACTTCCTCGTCGAGCACCAGCTCGAGGAGTTCGTCGTCTCGCTCGGCCAGGTCGTCGGACCCCCGGCGGTCGGGCCGCCGGACGAGCTTGCGGTCCCGGCCGCGCCGATCCACGATCCCGCGCACGTGCCCATCAACACGCTCGCTTGCTTCGGCCTCACGCGCCATCGCATGACCGAGCTCATCGCGCTCCTGCAGAACGCGCTTGAGGAGCACGACCGGCGACGGTGAAGCGGCCGTCACTCCCGAGCGGCCGCGAGGAGCACGGCGTCGACGGCGTCTTCGAGGTTCTCGCGTAGTCGCTGCGGCGAGACGCCGAGCTCGTAGCGCTGGTGGTAGTAGAGGTCGGCGGCGAGCGGAGAGAGGAGCAGATCGGCGAACCACGGGGCGTCGATGCCCGGCGCGGCGTCGAGCAGCAGGACGGTCGCATGCAGCCTCCACGCGCGGTAGGCGCCGATGTGAAAGCGCGCGCCGGCGCATGAGCCGTGCAGCGCGCGCAGCAGCGGCAGGTTCTCCTCGGTCAGATCGGCGAGCGCGTGCAGGAAGGCGACCAGCCGCTGCCGGGGCGGTGCGCCCGGACCGAGCGGCGCCGGGCCGCTGAGCAGGCGGTCCTGAAAGATCCGTTCGCGTTCGTCGAGCAGGGCGGCAACCAGCCCTCCCTTGTCGCCGAAGCGCCGGTACACCGTGCCGACGCCGACGCCCGCCGCCCGCGCGACCTCGCGGATCTCGACCGCCTCCACGCCTTCCTCGAGCAGCAGCCGCTGCGCCGCGGCGAGCACGCGCTCGCGGTTGCGAAGCGCGTCGCGACGCTGGGCGATGTCACCCGCCATCGGCAGCGCGACGTCGAGGCGAGGCTGCTCTGTCCCGATCGGCTCGACCATCACACGTTCGAGCAACGAGATCTCGCTGGCGGGAGCCTGGGCGTCCATGCGTCGAGCCTACCACTTTTCGGAACATGTTCCGCTTGTGCTACCGTTCCGAGGTGTTCTAAACGGAACGTGTTCTTGTTTTCTTTCCCCAGGAGGCCTCGATGACAACGGCAACGGCGATCGCCCACGGCACGTACACGGTCGATCCGATCCACTCCAGCATCCAGGCCGGCGTGCGCCACATGGGCGTCGGCTCGTTTCGCACGACGTTCTCCGACGTCGACGCCCGTCTGACGTTCGGCGGCGACGGCCCACGGCTCGAGGGACGCGCGCAGGTGCGGTCGATCTCGATCCACAACCCGCCTGAGTTCCGCGAGCACGTCCTCAACGGAGCGGACTTCTTCGATGCCGGCAAGCATCCCGAGATCCTGTTCGCGTCCTCGCGCCTGGACCTCAAGGACGACGGCACCGCCGAGCTCGACGGCGAGCTCGTCATCAAGGGGATCGCCAAGCCGATCAGCGCGACCGGCACGTGGCGCGAGCCGATCGACGACCCCTACGGCGGCGTCCGCACGGCGCTCGATCTGCAGGTCGTCATCGATCGCCGCGACTGGGGGATCAGCTGGCAGGCCCCGTTGCCCAAGGGCGGCGACGCGCTCGGCTGGGACGTCACGCTCGAGGCGCATCTCGAGCTCGTCAAGGACGCCGGCTAGCCATGCGCGTCCTGGGGATCTCCGGCTCCCTGCGCCGCGAGTCGCACAACACCAGGCTCCTGCGGGCGGCAGCTTTCGAGCTGCCGCCCGGTACGGAGCTTGCGATGTTCGAGCAGCTGGCCGCCGTCCCGCCCTACTCCGAGGACCTCGACGGCAACCCGACGCCGCCTGGGGCCGCTGCGCTGCGGACCGCGATCGCGGACGCCGACGCCGTCCTCATCGCCACGCCCGAATACAACTCGTCGGTTCCCGGCCAGCTCAAGAACGCGCTGGACTGGGCATCGCGGCCGCTGGCCACCAACGTCCTGCGCGCCAAGCCCGCCACCGTCGTCGGCGCCAGCACCGGCGTCTTCGGCGCCGTGTGGGCGCAAGCCGAGGTCAGGAAGATCCTCGCTGCGATCGGCGCCCGCGTCCTGGAGGACGACCTGCCCGTCGGCCAGGCCCACGACGCGTTCGCCGCCGACGGGTCCCTCAGCGACCCCCAGCTGCGCGAGCTGCTCGCCGGCGCGATCGCGACCCTCGTCGAGACGGCGCGCACATCCGAGGCCGTCAGGACCGGCGTCGCGCAACCGCAGTAGCCGCATCGCCGCCGCGCGGCCATTTCGTGTGACATGCGACACAGGTTCGGATTGCCACACCGCGTCACACGAGGTGGCCGCCGTGCGACGCGGCGGCAGTGTCGCGACAGTGGACGCGATGAACGTCGCATCGCACATGGGCAGCGCCGCCGACCTGGCCGGCGGCGTCGAATGGCAGCACGCGTGGACGCCCTCGCGCCCGCATGAGGCCGAGCTGGTTCGGCGGCTTCCGGCGTAGCAGCGGGTGCTCCTGACGACCGACGGCACGGTCACGACCGCGCTCGGCACCGTCACGGACGAGCCGATCGGCGTCTGGTTGCTCGACCAGGAATTGTGGACGCTCGACTGCGACGACGACGAGCTGCAGCTCGGCTCCGGCCGCAAGGCACTCAACCGCACGGTCCTGCTCCACGGGCGCGCTCTGGGACGCCGCTGCTGTTCAACTGCTCCCGGATCGCACTCAGCCGCCTGCCAAGCACTGCGCGCCAGGCGCTGCTCACCGGTGACGTGGCGATCGGTCTGATCCTGCGCAGCCATCGGATCGAGACCTTCCGCACACCGCTGAGCATCGGCGTCCAGCCGGCAAGCGGCGTGGCGGCGGCGGCGCTCGGGGCGGGCCTCATGTGCCGGCGCAGGTACACCATCGAGGCCGGCGGCCTGCCGATCATGGTCGTGCATGAGCAGTTCCCGGCCGCCGGATTCGCCGAGACGAGCTGACCGATGCACGTGCTCGTAGCGGGCGGCGGGATCGGCGGGCTCACAGCGGCGCTGAGCCTGCACGCTGCCGGGATCGACGTCGAGGTCGCGGAGTCCGCGCGACGCGTGCAGGCGCTCGGCGTAGGGATCAACCTGCTGCCGCACGCGATGCGCGAGCTGAGCGAGCTCGGCCTCGGGGAGGCGGTCGAGGCGGCCGGGATCGCCCCCACCGCGCTGGGGTACTTCGACCGCTTCGGCAGCACGATCTGCAGCGAGCCGCGCGGCCGCACGGCAGGCTACCGCTGGCCGCAGGTGTCGATCCATCGCGGCACGCTGCAGATGCTGCTGCTGGACGCGGTGCGCGAGCGCCTCGGGGCGCGCAGCGTGCGCACGGGACTGACGGTCGAGGGATTCGCGCAGACAGGCCGCGCCGTGCACGTGCGCCTGCGCGACCGCTCGACGCGCGCCCCGCAGACCGTGGTCACCGACGCCCTCGTCGGCGCCGATGGCATCAACTCCACCGTCCGTGCGCGGCTGCATCCCGTGTGCGCGATGACGTAATTCGGCCGGAGGATGCAGCAGGCTCGCATCGACGCCTTCCCCGCCGTCTATGTCAACCAGAACTACGAGCGCTGTCGCGCCTTGCTTGACGGCGATTCGCGACTACGGAGGCCGGCGTGCTCAGCGACGACTTCGTCCGCGGGCTGTCCGCGCAACGAGTGCATCGAAACGGTGAGGAGATCGTCCGGCTCTGCGTCATCGAGCAATGGCTTCGGCGGCTTTCCCAATGAGCGTATGCGCAGCCCTGCCGGAGCACGTGATCTTGCGCGAGCTGCCGTTCTGCGGCGTCCTGCTCGACACCCGCACCTCACGGGTGTACCGGCTCTCGCAGCCTGCCACCGCGATGCTGCGCCGGGCGCTCGACGGCACCGACGCGGGACCCTACGAGCCTGTGATCCGCACCCGATCGACGGCCTCGGCCTCGGCCCCGGCGCTCGGCCAGCTGATCGCGAGGCTCGCCTCCGCGGGTCTCCTGCGGGTCGTCTCGCCGAGCCGCAGCGCGCAGGACGAGCGAGATGCGTCCTGACCGGCTTGCCGCCGAACGCCGGCAGGCTTGCGGCGCCGCGGCGAGCGGGCCGCCAACCGGATCACGACCGCTCCAGGCCGATCTGGTCGACCCGCGGCCAGCGATGGAGTGGACGACGGCGCACCTCGCCGAGCTCGCAGCGGGCCACGGCGACCTGGACGCTCGCAGCAAGGCAAAGCGCTGCGGCGAGCTGAGCCTGCTGCACGCATATCTGAGGTTCTGGGTCGCGGAGGACGCATTGCCCGCGGAGCCGTTCGCCCGGCATCTGGACGCGTGGCATCAGACGCTGCGCCAGAGCTGCGAGGAGCCGCTGCTGCGCCAGGCCGCGCTCGCCTACCCGCCCGGCGGCCTGTACCTCGCCCAGCCATATCTGTGGCTGCGCAGATCTGGGTATCGGTTCGGTCGTTGGGAGGACGCCCTGGCGACGCTGTCGCGCTCCGGCGCTCGCCCGGACAGCGTGGGACTGGTGCACTGCCTGTGGAAGGCGGGCGTGCTGCGCACGCTGCCGGACTGGCGCACGGCGCTCGTGCGCTGGCTTGCCGCCTGGGGAGAGGACGAGCGCTCCTGGGATCACAGCGCGTACCGAATCTCACACGCGCGTTCTACGTCACCGACTTCGGCAACCAGGACCCGCCGGTCGACGAAGGCGACCGCGAGCGTCTCGTGGCACTCGCCCAGCACCTGCTCGTCCGGTGGCTCGCGCGTGAGCGCTGGGATCTCGTCTGCGAGCTGCTGGTCGCGCTGACCTGCCTGGGCCGGGTCGGCGCCGCCCACCGCCAGGCAACACGGACGCTCTGCGCGACGCGTCGTGCGGACGGGACGCTCCCTGCGGATCGAGTGGCAGCGGCAGCGTATTCCCGCACAGCCGGCGACGAAGCGTTTCGCAGCAGTTACGACGATGGTGGACGTGATGCGCTGCGCGCTCGCGATGCGGGAGTGGCCGCCCAGTTACCGGGCCGAGCTCGGCGCCGTCGAACCGGCGCTGCGCGCCGATCGGCGCATCGACGGCACGCGAATGTTGCCCATCCGTCAGGACCACGTCGAGCGGATCCTCGAGGATCATGTGCGCGCGCTCGGCTGCGACGTGCATCGCGGGCACGAAGTGGTCGATCTGGCCCGCTGCGGCGATCGCGTGCACCTGCGTGTTCGCGGCCCCGGGGGCCGCGAACATGACCTTCGCGCCGGCTACGTCGTCGGGTGCGACGGTGGGCACAGCACCGTCCGCGTCGCCGCCGGCATCGCATTTCCCGGGACCGCTCCCACGCTGACCGGCTATCAGGCGGAGGTCACGATCGAGGATCCGCACACGTTGCGTCGCGGTTGGCATCGCACCCCGACGGGGGTCGCCGCCTACGGCCTGTGTCCGAGCCGGATCGTCAGCATCGAGCCTGGGCGCTTGCCGGCCGACCGCGCAGCGACCGTGACGCTCGACGAGGTCCAGGCGAGCCTGCGTCGCACGAGCGGGACCGACGTCACCCTGACCGCTCCGCGATCGCTGACGCGCTTCACCGACAACGCGCGAGTCGCCGAACGCTACCGCCGCGGGCGCGTCCTGCTCGCCGGCGACGCCGCTCACGTCCACGCCCCGTTCGGCGGGCAGGGCTTGAATCTCGGCGTGCAGGACGCCGTCAACCTGGGCTGGAAGCTCGCCGCGACGATCCTGGGGTGGGCGCCTCCCGAGCTGCTGGACTCCTACGACCGCGAGCGCCGGCCCGTCGCGGACAGCGTGCTGCGCAGCGTGCGTACCGCGGTCGCCCTGCTCGACCCCGACCCGCGCCTGACTGCGGTGCAGGAGTTCTTCGACGAGCTGCATCAGCTCGAGCCGGTGCGACGCCACATGCACGCGAAGACCGCGATGGTCGACCTGCAGTATCCGGTGGGCGAGTCCGACGAGCACCATCGCCTGCTCGGCCGAGCGCCGCGCGGCATCGAAGTGCGCATCCGTGACCAGCGCGTGGAGCTCGCGCGGGTTGCACGCGCGGGGCGTGGAATGCTGCTCGTGCCGCCCGGCGCCAAGGCAACGCTCGCGGCCGCCGAGCCGTGGTCGGATCGGATCGACAGCCTCGCGACCGCGATCGTCTCGCACGCGGATGAGGTCGACGCCGATATCGTGGGGCTGTTGCTGCGGCCCGACGGGCACGCCGTCTGGGTGGGTCGCCACGACGATTCCGACAAGCGGGCTGCGGTCGAGGCCGCGCTCGTGCGCTGGTACGGCGCGCCGCAGGCTCGACGGCCGGTCCCGAACGCAGACGGACGCCGCTTCGTGAGACCCCGCAGAGGACGGCTTGCAGATCACGCGTGACGACGGGGGCCGTCGCGGACGCCGGGATCGTGCTCGTCGCCACGCCCGCGTGCTCGCCGCGCGACCGTCACGGAGCGGCGCTCCGGATCAGCCGTCAGCGCCGGCGTGACCCACCTGTGCGAGCGCGCGACGCGCCCGCATGTGAGGCAGCGGATCGAGCGGGTGGCGTCGCAGGTTGCGCACCGTCATCCGCGGAACAACACGGGTGAAGAACGTTCCCACGTCGAAGGCCGCGCGCACCGCGCTCACGTACTCGCGCGGAATGCCGGACCGGATGAGCCCCTGGCTCACGTCCACCAGGTCCGCGCGCCGGAACCCCTCGGCCAGCCGGGCGTGGCTGCCTCGATAGGGAGTGACACGGTGATGCTCGGCGATCACGACCGCAAGCTCCGGCGCCCACGCCTGGCGACCGGTCTGCTTCAGCCAGGCATCCTGAGAGCGGATCGACGGCGCCAGGTAGTCAAGGGCGCTGAAGGCATCGAGGTCGTGAAAGGCTGCCGCGATCGCCAGCTTGTCGTCGCGATCGTCACCATCGGGCACGAGCGCGCGCGCGAAGTTCAACACTCGGTAGACGTGACCCCGATAGCCGGAGTAGCCCGCGTCGTCACCACGAGCGTGATCGCGGTGGCCCTCGAGGATCTCCTCCACGAGGGGGTGCGAGTGGATGATCTCCGGCGTTGTCACGGGTCGGATCGTACGCCGACCGGCACTCGGCATGCGCATGGTCGCGCTCGCTCGGGCACGCCCGGCCGTGATCTGACGGTCGACGGCGCCCCAGGCGCGGCGCCCTCCCCCGGCCCCGGTGCGTGGGCGCTGGGGCCAACCCGCCCGCCGGGGTGTTTGTCAGGTAATGAGCGGAAAGGGCTTTCCATCTTGGTGCAGTAGATTGAGGGGGTGTCGCGAGGCGCACCAAGGGCGGCGGTCGACTATCCCGGCTCCTACGCCGACCTTCGGAGCTGGTTTGCGGATGACCGGGT
>Ga0136617_10003275_pt1 | contig 14469 bp, 14 predicted proteins | sample AntDrymUQ3222106_2_FD_129672 | JGI IMG/M metagenome (GOLD analysis project Ga0136617, IMG submission 129672) | Polar desert sand microbial communities from Dry Valleys, Antarctica - metaG UQ322 (21.06) | ecosystem: Environmental > Terrestrial > Soil > Desert | place: Antarctica: Dry Valley... | reverse complement strand
GTCGCTAGTCGCTAGTCGCTGGATTGCGCCTCCTGCCTTCCGTCGAGTCGAGCGGATCAGTCCTGAGCATCCTCCCGATCTCCTGGCAATGATCATCGAGGGTTGCCCATGCGGCGGCTTTTAGAAAGCCAACATCCCGCGAGAGCAGAAGCTGGCACTCGACCTCGCAAACAGATCCCCTGGCGATTTGAAAGAACCTTGCTTGGTCCCGGTCGGTCTTGCGACCAGACCCCTCAGCGATGTTCGAGACGATCGAGATTGTGGCTCGCCTCAACTGCGCCGTGAGCCCAAACCGTTCGGATTCAGGGAAGGATGTGGTAGCGCGGTATACCTCGAGGGCGAATCGTGCGCCTGTTTCCACACTGATAGGTCTCTATAGTCTCCCATCCGAGCGATGATACCGGACTAGGCGTGCGCCACGCGTACCAAACCAGCGCCGAGCGATACAGAGTCTCGCTCTTGCGGCGATGCGGACGGCGTCTGGCGACTAGCGACTAGCGATTCCACCCGCTAGAATTCCGCCGACTCGGGAGACCATTAAACATGTTCGCATTCCTGCTCACGCTTCTAATCATCGACGCGCTGCTGCTTTCAGTGGTGGTGCTGCTCCAGGCAGGGCAGGGCGGCGGCCTCGCCTCGCTCGGTGGAGGCGGCACCGACACGGTTATGGGCGGGCGGCAGGCCGTTACCATTCTGACCAAGCTCTCCTGGTGGTGCGGCGGCATTTTCCTGTTGCTGGCTCTCGTACTCTCGTTCGTGCCGCGGGGAGCGAGCTCGAATGCGCTTCAGGAGCGGCTTCGCGCCGCTACACCGGGAGAGCCGGCTCCGCCGGCCCCGCTCCCGCTCGGCACGCCGACCCAACCCTCCACGCAGACTCCGACCACCCCGCCCGCGGCCGTTCCGGGGCAGCCGGCTCCCTCAGCGGAAACGCCAAGGCCTCAGCCTCAGCGGTGAAGTACCTGACCGGCGCACCGGATCACCCCGCTTTCGTACTGCTCGAGGACGGGACCTGGTTCTCCGGCTCCACGGTGCGAGTGATGGAGAAAGCATTTGGTGAAGTCGTGTTCACCACCAATCTCACCGGCTATCAGGAGACATTCACCGACCCCAGCTATCTGGGCCAGATCGTGGTCATGACAGCGCCCATGATCGGCAATTATGGCGTCAACCCGGAAGATTCGGAGTCCCGAGGCCCCCAGGTCAGCGGGGTGGTGGTCCGTGAGCTCTCACGCCATTCCTCCAACTGGAGATCGACTCAGACTCTGGATGAATGGCTGGCGGCATCGGGTGTTCCGGTGCTCGAGGGAATCGACACTCGCCGGCTTACCCGCCACCTCCGCGAGCGCGGAGCAATGCGGGGCGTGTTGGCCCCGGGCAGAGAGCCCACCAGAGAGCTGACCGCCCAGCTGCTCGCCTCTGCGTCCATGGAAGGCCTGGATCTCGCCTCTCGGGCCACGCTGGGAGAGCAGCACACCGAAGGGGCTGGTCCGCACGTGGTCGCTTACGACTTCGGCATGAAGCGGAACATCGTGCGAATGCTGGTGCAGGCGGGCTGCCGGGTGACCGTGGTTCCCGCTACCACGTCTCCCGCTGCGGTACGCGAGCTAAAGCCTGACGGCCTCTTCCTTTCCAATGGTCCCGGTGATCCGGCGGCAGTAGGCTATGCACTGGGCACCATTCGGGAGCTCTCAGGAGCCGGCCTTCCAACCTTCGGTATCTGCCTCGGACATCAGCTGGTAGGGCTTGCCTACGGCGGCGGAACAGCCAAGCTGCCCTACGGCCACAGAGGGGGAAACCATCCGGTTCGCGACCTCCGCAACGACCAGGTGCTCATCACCACTCAAAACCATGGCTTTGCGGTGGTTGGGGACGGAAATTCCATTCCCGGCGCCCCCGAGCTGCAGGTCACGCACGTCAACCTGAATGACGGGACCATTGAAGGGATCCGCCATCGCGAGCTTCCACTCTTCGCGGTGCAATACCACCCGGAGGCCGCCCCGGGGCCCCACGATGCCCTTCCTCACTTCGCCGAATTCATGGCTTCACTCGGAGGGGGAAGAGTTCAAAGCCCCAAGCCCTTGACAGACAAGGGTTAAGCTCATAGTATCGGCCATGGGAGGCCCCTGCTGCGCTCCACTGTCTGTAACCCTTCTGGGGGATGCATGACCAAGGCCGATCTGGTAGAACAGGTAACAGCCTCCATTGCCCGCACGGCGGGGCCCATGATCTCCAAGAAGGACTGCGCCCGTGTGGTGGACGCTTTCCTGGAGGCGGTGAAGGAAGCCCTCAAGCAGCAGCACAACATCGAGGTTCGTGGATTCGGCACCTTCAAGATCCGGCGTCGGAAGACCCGAATGGCCCGAAACCCCCGCACTGGTGATCCGGTTGAGGTCGCCGCTCGCCCCGTTCCGGTATTCAAGCCCAGCAAGGAGTTACGGGCACTGGTGGCGGATGAAACCTCCGAGGCCGAACCGGCGCAGGGAATGTAGCCTCCGCGCCGGCGTACATTGGCGGTCGTCCGAGACATTTCGGACGACCCGCGTTGGCGGTAACTTCCAGTTATGCCAGCCGCCGCAACTTCAGCTCTCACCGTTCGGGTTCTCCTCTTCGCCAGCTATGCCGACACCCTCGGGTTCGAGTCTATCGAACTCAGCTTCGAGCCACCGGCAAGCGTAGGCGACGCACTGGACCGGCTGCGCGCTCTCCCCGGGGGGGAGCGTCTGCCGCCCCGGCCGTTGTGCGCCCTCAACCTCACCCACGTTCGCCCCGACGCGTCGCTGTCCAGCGGAGACGAGCTGGCAATCCTACCGCCGCTTGCGGGAGGCTGACCACTGTACCTGACTGATAAGCCCCTCGATTTTGGCTCACTGCTCGCTGAAGTACAATCGGCAGAGCGGGGAGGTATCGCCTGTTTCCTCGGCACGGTGCGGAATCATCATGGCGGGCGCCAGGTTCTGCGGCTGGAGTACTCCGCCTATGCTCCCATGGTCGAGGCGGAATGTGCCCGCATCGCAGCTGAGGCGGAGGCGCGCTGGGAGGTCGCCATTGCACTCCAGCATCGTGTCGGGAGGCTGGAGATCGGCGATGCCGCCGTTGCCGTTGTGGCTGCATCCGCCCACCGCGACGAAGCCTTCCTTGCCTGCAGGCACGTGATCGAAGAGCTGAAGCGGCGGGTGCCGATCTGGAAACGGGAAGTCTTTGCCGATGGGACACTCGAGTGGGTAGGGAGCGGGGCAGCGAGGCAGCGGGGCAGTGAAGAAGGAGAGGAACTCGCCCGGGAGGGAGCCACGCCTAACTCCTGGCGGGCACCATGAGTACCATCGAACTACCCCGCCGCCCCGCCGCCCCGCTCGTCGATCGGCTTAACCGCCCGCTTCGAAGCCTCCGGATCTCCGTCACCGACCGCTGCAATATGCGCTGCCGCTATTGTATGCCCGAGGACAACTACGTCTGGCTCCCTCGCGATTCGATTCTCTCCTTCGAGGAGATCGACCGGCTGGTGGGAATCTTTGCCCGCCTGGGGGTGCACAAGGTGCGGCTCACGGGCGGTGAGCCCCTGTTGCGACAGGGCCTGGAGACTCTGGTTGCCATGCTGCGTCGCCGGGCCGGCATCGACGATCTCGCGCTGACCACCAATGGCATTCTGCTGGCCCGGCATGTCAGGGCGCTCGGCCAGGCTGGCCTGGGCCGGGTGACAGTGAGCCTGGATACCCTGCGACCGAAGCGGATGGTGGAGTTTGCTCGGAGTGCGAGGCACGCCGACATCCTTCAGGGAATCGCTGCCGCCCGGGCAGCCGGTTTCGCTGTAAAGCTCAACACCGTGGTGATTCGGGGCTACAATGACGATGAGCTGATCGATCTCGTCGAGTTCGCCAGGCAAGCCGGCGCCGAGGTCCGCTTCATCGAGTACATGGATGTCGGCGGAGCAACCGGCTGGTCGATGGAGCAGGTAGTGAGTCGCACTGAGATCATTGCAGCGCTGGAGCAGCGCTATGGTTCAATTCTGCCTCTGGGCCAGGCCGACTGGGCTCCGGCGGAGCGCTTTGTGCTGCCGGACGGCACCACCATCGGGGTGATTGCGTCAACCAGCGCCCCGTTCTGCCGCACCTGCGATCGCGGCCGGCTCACTGCCGACGGAACCTGGCTCCTCTGCTTGTACGGCGAAACCGGGCTCGACTTGCGCGAGGCGCTTCGGATGGGCGGCACCGACGATGAGATCGCCGGCCGGATCGCGCAGAGCTGGAGTGCCCGCACCGATCGGGGCGCTGAGGTGCGGGCCGCGGCCCCGAGTCGGGGCATCCTCTACCAGTTGGAGTCACTCCGGGCCGATCCTCGCCGCGAGATGCACACCCGGGGCGGGTGATGGCGCTTCAGATCGCCCTGATCCAACCTCAGATTCCTCCCAACACCGGCAACATCGCCCGGCTCTGCGCCGCGACCGATAGCGCACTCCACCTCATAGAGCCGCTCGGCTTCTCCGTCAGTGACGCCGATGTCCGCCGCGCCGGACTGGATTACTGGGATGACGTTGATCTCTGGGTTCACCCAAACTGGTTTGCCTTTCGCGATGCGATGGACCGGGGCCGCTGTCTGTACTTTTCGGCCAAGGCGACCCAGAGCTACTGGAGCGCTCCCTATCGCCCCAACAGCTGCTTGGTTTTCGGGAGCGAAACCGAGGGGATGCCGCTGCGGATACTGGAAAAGCATCCGGAGCGGTGTTTCACCATTCCGATGTCGGGGCCGGTGCGCAGTTTAAATCTCTCGACGGCGGTGGGGATCGTGCTCTACGAAGCCCTGAGACAGACCAGGAAAGAGACATCAGCCGCAGATGGACGCAGCGCCCGTTTCAGGGTCGAAGCAGATAGAACCGAACAGCAACAACTGGCCACGGATGAACGCGGATGACACGGGTCGCTGGGGACATGTGCCGATAGTGTGCCGTTGAACAGAAACCCAGGTTTTCCGGACTGAGGCACGGCAGGTTTCGGTAAGATGAGCGATCCGCGTCATCCGTGGCCGAAGTCTTCGGCTTTTGCCTTTTGCCGTTGTAGTTCATAGCCCGCTATATTGCGCCGGCTTAAGGCGATACACCTCACTTCAAACCTGAATCGTCGAGCTCCTGGATGCTGGCAAAAGTCGCAGTGGTCGGGGCTGGAAATGTGGGAGCAACTGCTGCCCAGCGGCTGGCGGAGAAGAATCTGGCCCGCACAATCGTAATGGTCGACGTGGTCGAAGGCGTGCCTCAGGGCAAGGGCCTGGATCAGTGGCAGTCGGGCCCAATCGAGGGCTTCGATACGCGAATCATCGGAAGCAACAACTACGATGAGGCCATGGGGGCGGACGTGTTCGTGGTAACTGCGGGGATCGCCCGAAAGCCCGGGATGAGTCGCGACGATCTGGTCAAGACCAATGCCGGCATCGTTCGCTCGGTCGGTGAGCAGATCGCGAGAGTGGCGCCCAAGGCGATCATCGTCGTGGTTTCCAATCCTCTGGACGTCATGTGCTACGTGGCGATGAAGGCCAGCCGGTTCCCCCGGGAACGTATTCTCGGCATGGCCGGTGTCCTCGATACCGCGCGCTACCGCACCTTTCTGGCTGAAGCGCTGGACGTGTCCGTCCAGGACATCCAGGCCATGGTGCTCGGCGGCCACGGCGACACCATGGTGCCTCTGGTTTCTTACACCACGGTCTCCGGCATTCCCATCACCCAGCTTATCGACAAATCCAAACTGGATGAGATCGTCACCCGCACAAGGAATGGCGGCGCCGAGATCGTTGCCTTCCTGAAGACCGGCTCGGCCTATTACGCACCCAGTGCGGCGGCGGTACAGATGGTCGAGGCGATCGCCCTGGACAAGAAACGGATCCTGCCGTGTTCGGCCTGGCTGCAGGGAGAGTACGGGCTGCGCGACGTGTTCTGCGGCGTGCCGTGCAGAATTGGGCGTAAGGGACTCGAGAGCGTCATCGAGGTGACTCTCACCAGCGCAGAACGGGAGGAGCTTCACAAGTCGGCGGAGGCGGTCCGTTCTACCCAGGCCGTCGTGGACGCATGACCGAAGGCCAGACATGAACCGGCTGCGTCTTCTCTGGAATTCCTCGGTCGGCAAGAAGGTCGTTATGGCCGTCTCCGGCATGATATGGGTGGCGTACCTCGTCACCCACGTTCTTGCCAACCTGCTGGTGTTCCAGGGGCCGGGCAAGCTCAACGCGTACAGCGCTTTTCTCCACGGCACCGGTGGGGCGCTCTGGGCCCCGCGCCTGGTGCTGATCGGGGCGCTGGTGCTTCACGTGATCGCCGCCGCTCAGCTTACGGGCAGGGGACAGGAGGCGCGGCCGGTGGGGTATGCCGCCGGCCGCAAACCGCACACATCCACTCTTGCTGCGCGCACCATCCGATGGGGCGGTGCGCTGATCCTACTGTTCCTGGTCTACCATGTCCTGCACTTCACCGTGGGCACGGCTCACCCGGATTTCGTAGAGGGTAATCCCTACCAGAATGTGATCACCGGCTTCCGCGATCCGGTGGTGGTCTTGGTCTACCTGGTTGCGATGGCAGGCGTGGGCCTTCATCTGTACCATGGCGTTTGGAGCAGCGGACGCAGCGTGGGTATAAGCCCGCCGTCACCCCGTCCGCTGCGGCGCAGCCTGGCTCTGGTTCTCGCGCTCCTCGTCTGGATCGGCTTCTCGATCATTCCGATCGCAGTGTACGCGGGCCTCGTGCGATGAGACCGCTCGAATCCGGGGTGCCTTCAGGCCCCATCGAGCAGAAGTGGGACAAACACCGCTTCGAGATGAAGCTGGTGAATCCGGCCAACAAGCGGAAATACACCGTCCTCGTAGTAGGAAGCGGCCTTGCCGGGGCATCGGCAGCGGCGACGCTCAGCGAGCTGGGATACAACGTCAAGTGCTTCTTCTTTCAAGATTCCCCCAGGCGGGCGCACAGCATTGCGGCCCAGGGCGGCATCAACGCGGCCAAGAACTACCGCAACGATGGCGACAGCATCTATCGCCTGTTCTACGATACGGTCAAAGGCGGCGACTTCCGCTCGCGAGAGGCAAATGTCTACCGGCTGGCGCAGATCAGCGTCGAGATCATCGATCAGTGCGTGGCGCAAGGAGTGCCCTTTGCCCGCGAGTACGGGGGCCTGCTGGCCAATCGCTCCTTTGGCGGCGCCCAGGTGTCTCGCACCTTCTACGCCCGGGGCCAGACCGGGCAGCAGTTGCTCCTCGGTGCTTATCAGCAGCTGGAGAAGGAGGTGGGACGGGGCGGGGTTACCGTGTATCCGCGGACGGAAATGCTCGACCTTATCGTGGTTGACGGGCAGGCGCGTGGCATCGTCACTCGCGACATGGTCTCGGGCCGGATCTCTTCCCATCTCGGCGATGCTGTTGTCCTCGGCACCGGGGGTTACGGCAACGTCTTCTACCTGTCGACCAACGCCAAGGGCTCCAACGCCACCGCCATCTGGCGAGCACACAAACGCGGAGCCGCGTTCGCCAATCCGTGCTACACCCAGATTCACCCCACCTGCATCCCGGTGAGTGGCGAGCACCAGTCTAAGCTCACGCTCATGAGCGAGTCGCTGCGCAATGATGGCCGTGTGTGGGTTCCCCGGCAGAAGGGAGACCAGCGCCGCCCCGAGCAGATCCCCGAGAACGAACGGGACTACTACCTGGAGAGGAAATATCCCAGCTTCGGCAACCTGGCCCCGCGCGACATCGCCTCACGTGCGGCAAAAGAAGCGTGCGACCAGGGGCTCGGAGTAGGCGAGCGTGGGCTCGGTGTGTACCTGGACTTCGCCGACGCCATCAAGCGACTGGGTGAGCAGACCATCCGCGAGCGCTACGGTAATCTCTTCCAGATGTATCAGCGGATCACGGACGAGAATCCTTTTGTGGGTCCAATGAGGATCTACCCTGCCGTGCACTACACCATGGGGGGGCTCTGGGTCGATTACAACCTCATGAGCACAATTCCCGGCCTTCACGTCATCGGCGAGGCCAACTTCTCGGATCACGGCGCCAACCGTTTGGGGGCCAGCGCCCTGATGCAGGGTCTGGCCGACGGCTACTTCGTTCTACCCGCAACGATCGGAGAATATCTCGCCTCATCGAAGCCGGTCAGGATCGGTGCCGATCACCCCGATGTCCGCCAGGCGGAGACCGAGGTCACCGAGAGCACCAGCAAGCTGCTCAGCATCAAGGGCAAGCGCACCGTGGACTCGTTTCACCGGGAGCTCGGGAAGATTATGTGGGACCACTGCGGTATGGCACGCAACGCGGCGGGTCTGCAGAGGGCACTCCAGCTGATTCCCGAGCTGCGAGCCGAGTTTTGGAGCAACGTCAACGTCCCCGGCAGCGACGCGGAGCTCAATCAGGCGCTGGAGAAGGCCGGCCGGGTTGCTGACTTTCTGGAGCTTGGCGAGCTGATGTGCGCCGACGCGCTTCACCGGGAGGAGTCGTGCGGCGGCCACTTTCGGGAGGAGTACCAGACCGGGGACGGCGAAGCGCTGCGTAATGACGAGCTCTTTGCGTACGCGGCCGCGTGGGAATACTGCGGGGCGAACCAACCGGAGCGTATGCACCGCGAGCCGCTCGGGTTCGAGTATGTGCAGTTGGCGCAGCGGAGCTACAAATGAGGTCCAGGGTCTAGGGGTCAAGAGTCCAGGGTCTGTGGACCGTTGAGACCTTTGACCCTAGACTCTAGACTCCAGACCTCCTCAAGGAGCGAAATGAACCTCACCCTCCGAATCTGGCGCCAGGCAGGCCCGGCCACTGGCGGCAGCATGGTCGAGTACGACGCCGGGGACATCGGCCCCGACATGTCGTTCCTCGAGATGCTCGACGTCGTCAACGAACGGCTGATGGAGCGTGGAGAGGTCCCCATCGCCTTCGACCACGACTGCCGGGAGGGAATCTGCGGGTCGTGCAGCCTGATGATCAACGGCGTAGCACACGGACCCGAGCGGGGCACCGCCACCTGTCAGCTGCACATGCGCAGCTTCGCCGATGGCGACACGATCAGCGTCGAGCCCTGGCGCGCCCGTGCCTTTCCCATCGTGAAGGACCTGGTGGTGGACCGTGGAGCCTTCGATCGGATCATCCAGGCGGGGGGATACATCACCGCCCCGACGGGAAGCGCCCGGGACGCCAACACCATTCTGATCTCCAAGGACACCGTCGACACGGCGATGGATGCGGCGCAATGCATCGCATGCGGCGCCTGCGTCGCGGCCTGCCCCAATGGATCCGCCGCCCTCTTCACTGCATCGAAGATCACCCATCTGGGCCTGCTTCCGCAGGGTCAGCCGGAGCGCTATGGGCGGGCGCTTCGAATGGTGGCTCAGATGGACATCGAGCACTTCGGCGGCTGCACTCTTTACGGTGAGTGTCAGGAAGCCTGTCCCAAGGAGATCAGCATAGACACCATCACCCGGATGAATCGTGATTTTCTGCGGGCGACCCTCTCCCAAGGGCACGGTGCAGTAGCCCGAGCCGATTGATTTCCAGCCAACTGCCCGTCATCCTGAGTGTAGCGAACGGGCTCAGGAGGACAGCTTTCCTGGCTTTTCTGCTCCCCTCTTTGGCCCAGGCGCAATCCTCGCCCTGGATCCGCCTGGGGGCCCACGGTGTCCTCTTATATGCGTACGCCGACCCTGTCCCCCGAGGCCGAACCCTGGGCGAGGTACGCCTGGTGCAGCCCACGCTCATGGCTCACGCCGGCGCCTTTTCCGACCGGCTTCGGTTCGTCGGCACGTTGAACCTGGAGGGCCAGACGATACCGAACGGCGCGCTCACGCCGGGGGCCTGGGGCGAGGGATTCATCGACCGCAGGCACCCCCACACCTACGCGCACGAGCTGATGCTGACCGCAGAACACCGTCTCTCCGCTCCGCTCGGTGGGATCCGGACAGTCCTCTCGGTCGGCAAGGGTTTCGTTCCCTTTGGCACTGATGACCCGATGGTCCGACCCGCCGCCCGCTACCCGGTCAACCATCACCTCGCTCAGATTCTGGAGCGGGCGGTCGCGAGTGCGAAGGTGGGAGCCGGGCCCGTCGCCATAGAGGTCGGCCTGTTTAACGGTGACGAGCCAGAGCGGGCCGGCCAGTGGCCCAATGTCCGCCGGTTCGGGGATTCGTGGTCAGGGCGAGTGACGGTGCTGCCCCAGGAATCGCTGGAGCTCCAGGCCTCCTTCGCCGACGTGCACTCCCCGGAGCACCGGCTCGGCTCCGGAACCGACCAGCATAAGTGGAGCGTCTCGGCCCGCTGGGACGGCCCTCTCGGTGGGTCGCAGGTGTACGGTCTGGCCGAGTGGGCCCGCACCTCGGAGGCTGAGGGGACCTTCGTGTTCCACAGTCTGCTGGCCGAAGGTGCATGGACCACCGCCCGTAGCCGTCTCCACTACCGGTTCGAGCGGACTGAGCGCCCCGAAGAGGAGCGCACGTTGAGCCCGTTTAGATCGGTTCGGCCTCACTTCGAGGACTCGATCCATGGGATCACCCGCTGGACGATTCACACGGCGGGGTATGGATTCGCACTGCAGGGTGCGAAGAAGGGTGTGCGGGGTATGCCCTTTGTGGAGCTATCGTACGGCCGGATGGCTCAAGTCGGCGGAGGAGTCTTCGACATCGAGAGGTTCTATGGCCGAACATCGTTTTGGTCGCTCAGCGCCGGTCTGCGGGTTGATCTGGGGATGACGATGCATCGTATGGGTCGCTATGGAGTGGACCATGACCATTAGACTGACGCGACTGATGCTGGTGGCTCTGGCCCTGGCTGCCTGCGGCGATTCACCGCGGACTGACCCGCTGGTGGCTACCCAGATCTCCATGGTGGGTGGGAACGAACAGGTGGGAAGGGTCGGCAGCGTACTGGCGGATCCACTTGCGGTCTCGGTTACCGACGCCGCAGACAACCCGGTACCCGATGTCACGGTAACCTGGTCGGTGATCGCGGGGGGCGGATCGGTCAGCGCCAGCTCGATAACTGACGGCGGCGGGATCGCCACGACTCCGTTCACTCTCGGTCCCGCTGTCGGGGCGCAGCGGGTCGAAGCCCAGGTTCCAGGACTTCTCAACTCCCCCGTGGTGTTTACGGCGACTGCCGCGGAGGAGCCTCAGGGATCGGAACTCACCGTGGTGGGCGGCGGGAACAACGTCGCTGAGCGATTCAGCTCCGATCTCTGGGTGCACGGCAACTACGCCTACACCGGTACCTGGGGGCTGCGGCAGGCAGAGGGCGACAGACTCAATGTGTGGTCTCTCAATGCGGGGGGGTCGCCAAACCTAATCGGATCGGTCACCATCCCCGGTGTAGGCACCGTGAGCGACGTACAGGTCAGCGAGGACGGGCAGCTGCTGGTGCTCAGCGGCGAGCGCGGTCCGCAGGGTGGAATCTTTTTCTATGGACTAAGCAACCCGGCGGCACCCTCCTTCCTCGGATCTGTCCTGGTAGGCGAAGCCGGGGTGCACACTGTCACTCTCTCCACTATTAATGGCCGCCGTTATGCCTTCGCCGCCCGGAACCCAGGACCTCCGGGGGATCCTGCCGACGACCCTGCGCTCCTGATCTATGATGTGACCGATCCCGAGGCGCCCGCTCTCGTCCACACCGAGCTGTTCCCCGAGCGTGATTATGGCATCCACGACACCTACGTGCGGGATGGCATCGCATTCGCCTTCGCGTGGGACGATCCCGGCCTGGTCATATACGATGTGGGGAATGGCATCGGGGGAGGGTCGCCCGCGGCCCCGGCAGAGATGAGCCGGCTGGTGACCTCGGCCAACGGAATTTGCTGCGGCCCGTCGGTTCACAACGGGTGGTGGTTCCATAATCCGGTAACCGGCGAACGACGGTATCTGTTCGTGGGACAGGAGGGCGCGGCTACCATCGGATCCCAGTCGAGCGGCGACATCCACGTGGTGGATGTGTCCGACCTGACCAACCCCACCGAGGTCGCGTTCTTTCATCTGAACGGCGCCGGCACTCATAACTTCTGGATGGACGAGGAGCGGCAGATTCTGTACGCCGCATATTACAACGGGGGAGTCATTGCGCTTGACGTGTCGGGCACCCTGAGCGGAAACCTCGCCGACCGGCTGATATCTCAGGTCAAGCCCGGCGGCGAGGGAAATACCTACACCTGGGGCGTACAGCTGGCCAACGGATTTCTCTACGCGATCGATATGCTGAGCGGGTTTTGGCAGCTGACAACCGAGTAGGAACGAGGGAAGGGGGGGACGTGGGAAAGCAGGAGCGACTGAAGCACCCTAACGTCCCTGGCTCGTGCGTTCCATGCCTTCCCTCGTTCCCACGTTCCCCCGTTCCGTCCACACGTTGTTCTCCCGCCGTACGTCCGGGTAGAGCTTCTGGGGATCGACCGTCACCCTGACCACCTTCTTCGCTCCGGGCACCAACAGATTGTAGCGGTTTCCTCCATACCAGACTTCCACCGGCAATCTCAGTCGCCGGGTAGTGCCGTCGTCCATTACCAGCTCCAGCTCCACCGGCATGGGCATGGCGGCCGCATTGCGCAGGTAAACTCGCGAGTTGATGCTCCCGGAATCAGATGCCACCGAATCGACCGCCTGGTCGAGCGTCTCCGTGGTGTAGAACCAGGAGCGCCAGAACCAGCTCAGGTCTTCACCCACACCGTCTTCCATGCTGCGAAAGAAGTCGGCGGGAGTGGGGTGCTTGTAAGCCCAGCGCTGTATGTACCGCCTGAACGCCGGATCGAACCGCTCCGGACCGACGATATGGTCGCGTAGCAGGATCAGACCCAGTCCCGGTTTGGTATAGGCTGTGACGCTGAGGCTTCCATAGATCCGGTCGGAGGGCGTCATGACCGACTCCTCCTTGCCGGAGAGTGCGTGGGGAATGTAGATGCCGGGGTTGCCCCGCCGGTTGTACTCACCGGGAAATTTCTTATTCCAGTTGTACCGGTTCATAAAGGTGTTGAAGCCTTCATCCATCCAGGCGTACAGCCGCTCGTTGTTTCCCACGATCATGGGAAACCAGGTGTGCCCGATCTCATGATCGGTGACACTGAAAAGGGCTGCGGCATCGGTTCGGTTGTGGCAGAAAACGATCATGGGATACTCCATCCCGCCCTCGATGCCGTTGACGTTGATCGCCACGGGATAGGGGTAGCGGTACCAGGAGGAGTAGTTGTCTACCGCGAACCGCACGTACTGAGTCGACTGGTTCCAGATCGGCTGCGCCGAGGGAGGGTAGAAGCTCATCGCCAGCGTCTTGCCGCCGTTTGCGCGCGCCGCATCCCACACGAAGTGTCGAGCCGCGGCCCAGGCGAAGTCGCGAACGCTGTAGGCCGTGAACCGCCAGGTGTGGGTGCCTGCCGCGGATGCAGGGCGAGAGGACGGATCGCCGATCTCGTCCATTCCACGGATGATGACCGTGGAGTCGCTCCGGCGGGCCTGGGTCAAACGAGCCCGCTGGGTGGCGGTGAGCACCTGCGCCGGATTCTGAAGCGTGCCCGTGGCTGCCACCAGCATATTGGCCGGCACCGTCAGCTGCACGTCAAAGCTGCCGTACTCCAGATAGAACTCGCCCTGACCCAGATACTGTTCGATGTTCCAGCCCCGTACGTCATCATAGACGGCCAGGCGCGGGTACCACTGGGCCACCTCGTAGACATAGCTGCTGTCAATAAGCTCGATGCCCATCCGGTTGCTGTTGGGACCGAATGGAAACGACCAGCCTATGTCGAGCACCTGGCGTCCGCGCGGCGCCAGCGGACGCGCCAGGTCCACCTTCATCAACGTCCCATTGACGAGGTACTTGAGCCTGGCGGCAGGTGCCGCCGCACGCCCACCGGCTGCAGGCGATGCCGGTTGGGAAACCCTGGTCAGGGTCACTCCGCCATCGGCCCCTCGAGTGCCGAATCGGGAATCCTGGTCGAACAACCGCGAGCCGCGGCTGGTGTTGGTGAAAAGGTTCTGGTCCAGCTGGATCCAGAGGTATAGGAGAGTATCTGGCGAGTTGTTGGTGTACGTGACGCGCTCGTCGCCAGTCACCGTCTGGGCGACCGTGTCCAGCGACGCCCGGATCACGTAATCGACACGTTGCTGCCAGTACCCTGGGCCGGGGCCGCCGGCGCCGGTCCGAACCGTGTTCGGGGTTGGCAGCTCCAGCCGGCGGAATGGCGACATGCCTCCCAGCGACCGGGTGCTGTCGTCGGGAGGCTGCGCTATCGGAGGCTGCTGCGCGACGAGCGGCGAGGCGGCCAGGATAAGAAGGCCGGTCAGGAATCGCATGAATGGTCCAAATCGGTTTCAAAAGAAAAGTGTTGTTCCGCCGCTGTACCTACCACCGTCCGCCCTTACCGCTCTCATCTGCGGCCAGCTGCTCCCGCCTGACCCGAATCCGGACGCTGCCACGCGTCGTTGGTGGGGATCGCGTCGGGAAAGGTTCCATCCGGGTTGACTGTGGCACCCACAATCGCCTTACCGG
>Ga0136617_10003274_pt1 | contig 14470 bp, 13 predicted proteins | sample AntDrymUQ3222106_2_FD_129672 | JGI IMG/M metagenome (GOLD analysis project Ga0136617, IMG submission 129672) | Polar desert sand microbial communities from Dry Valleys, Antarctica - metaG UQ322 (21.06) | ecosystem: Environmental > Terrestrial > Soil > Desert | place: Antarctica: Dry Valley... | reverse complement strand
GTCGCACGGCGACTTCCTCCCGCCGCGGGCGGCCCGATGAGCCTCGCCGCGAGGCTCGCCGCCGGCGCGTACGGCGACTCTCTCCCGCCGCGGGCGGCGCGATGAGCCTCGCCGCGTGGCTCGCCGCCGGCGCGGGCGGGTGTGGAGTGGTCGGCGCGTGGGAGGCGCTCGCCGCCGTCGAGCGGACACGTGGTGCCGCGGCGTTGGAGCGGCTGCTGGAGCCGCTCGCGCGCGCCGGGCGCGAGGGCCGGCAGCCCACCGCGCCGGAGCGGCGGCGGCTGCGGGTCGTGGCCGCCGGGGCGCTGTTCGCGGCCGGCTGGCTGCTCGGTGGGCCGGTGCTCGGCGTGCTGAGCGCGCTCGGCGGGCCGCTGGCCGTGCTCGCAGTGGTGAGCGCCCGTCGCCGGCGCTGGCGCGAGGAGCTGCGGCGCGCGGCGCCCGCGTGCGCGCGGACGCTGGCCGACTCGCTCGGCGCGGGTCGTTCGGTGCGCGCCGGGGTGGGCGACGCGGCGGGGTCCGCTGATGGGGCGGCGGCCCACGAGCTGGGCGCCGCGGCGCGGGCGCTGCGCCTCGGTGAGCCGACCGAAGCGGTGCTGCTGCGCCTGCGCGCCCGCGCCGGCTCGCACGCCTGGAACGCCTTGACCGCGGCCGTGCTGCTCCAGCGCGAGGCCGGCGGCGACCTGGCGGCGCTGCTGCGCGAGCTCGCCGCGTCCGGCGAGGCGGCCGACCGCGCCGAGCGCGACGCCCGCGCGGCCACCGCCCAGGCGCGCTTCACCGCCTGGCTCGTGCTCGCCTTGCCGCTTGCGGCGGCGGCGCTCGCCGAGCTGGCCGCGCCCGGCTTCACCGCGTCGCTGCTGTCGGACCGGCTCGCCGCCACCCTGGCCGCACTCGCGGCGATCCTCCAGCTCGCGGCCTTGCTGTGCATCCGCGGCCTGACCCGGAGCGTCGCGTGCTGACGAGGGCCTCCGCGTGAGGGGCTCGCCGCGCCCCGAGGGCCGCCGAGGGCTGACGGGGGCCGCCGCGTGGTGACGGGGGCCGCCGTCGCGTGGCCGCTCGCCGCCGTGGCCGGGGTGCTCGTCGCCGCCGCGATCGTCGAGCTGGCGGACGGCGCGCTCGCGGCGCCCACTCGGCGCGGTCGCCGGCGACCGTTCGCCCAGCGCGCGCTCGCGACGCTGACGCGCGGCGCCCGCCGGACGGCGCCCGCGGGGCTCGGTGCCCGGGTCGATGCCGCCGGGCTCGACGTCGGCGCCGGAGAGGTGATGGCCGTCAAGGTCGCAGGGGTGCCGGCGGGGCTGCTGCTCGCGCTGTCGCTGGGCGAGCTCGCACCCGGGCGGCTCGGGCTCGTGGCGCTCGTCGCCGCGCCCGCCGCCGGCTTCCTCGCGCCCGACCTCTGTCTGCGGCGCTGCGCGCGGCACCGTGCGCAGCTGATCGAGCGCGAGCAGGCCGACGTGCTCGACCTGCTTCGCGTGGCGGTCGCCGCCGGCATGACGCCGTGGCGGGCGCTCGGCGAGATCGGCCGCCGCCATCCGGGCGTGCTGGCCGCGGAGCTCGGCGCGGCCGCGCGGCGCGTCGGGCTCGGTGTGCCCGCCGCGCAGGCGCTCGGCCGGCTGGAGCGGCGCTGCCCCGCACAGGGCATGCATGCGCTGATCGCCGCGCTCCGCCGGGCCGAGCGGCTGGGCGCCCCGCCGGCCAGGACGCTCGCCGCGCTGGCCGAGGAGGCGCGCGCCCGTCAGGCGCGCCGCGCCGCCGAGCGCGCCGCGCGCGCCGCGCCCAAGGTCCAGCTCGTGGTCGCGCTCCTGCTCGTGCCCTCCGTGCTGCTGCTGGTCGCCGCCGCGCTGGTCCCGGCCCTCACGCCGTCGTGACCGCGACGGCGGCGCCGGGCAGGCGGGCGCGCGCCCCGCGGGCGCGTTACTTGAACGTGACCGCGAAGCGCGAGCGGACCTTGTCGCCCTCCACCGAACCGCCCGAGACCAGCGCCGCGATCGTCTCGAGGTACGGCTTGGCCTTGGCGTAGTCGGCGTCGGCGCCGCCCATCGCCTCCACCAGCGCCAGCACCGGCGGCATGGACAACAGGAACGACGGCTCCATCCCGTCCCCCAGCCGTTCCTTCGCCGCCGAGTAGGCCTCGGCGTCTGCCAGCTTCGTCTTCGGGGAGAGCGACTCGGCCGCGGCGGCCTCGCCGTAGGCCGCCACCACGCGGCCGGCACCGCGGGCGAGCACGATCGGCTTGGGCATCCCCGGCTGGGAGATCGCGAAGGCCGACTCGGCGCCCGGCACCTGGATCGGTTGCGCGTCGGTGCCGGTCTGCTGACGCAGCAGGCCGACCAGCTTGCCGAACGCGGTCGCCGCCTTGGCGTCGTCGGTGGTCTTCACCACGACGCCGCCGTCCAGGCTCGCGGCATCGGTGCCGCGCACCCAGGCGCCCAGGTCGCCCATCCAGGAGAACACGTCGCGCTCGAGGTCGAGCCCGAGCTGCGCCTGCAGCTGGCCCTGGACGGCCGCGCCGCCCAGCGCGCCGGCGAAGGCGTTGAACACGGTCTGGAGCGACTGGCCGATCTCCGGCGCGCCGAACGCGCCCCACGACTCGCCCGGCAGCTCGCGGAACGCCTCGCTGCGGCCGCCGGCGAACAGCCCGTAGAGCCGGCGCAGCGGCCCGTCGGGGACCGTCAGGTTGCTGTCGAGGCTCATGCCGCCGGCGTCGGCCAGGAAGGCGCCGCTCATCGGGCCGAGCTTGTCGAGCCCGAGTGCGCGCGTCAGCTGGTCGGCCTGTGCCTTGAAGCTCGGGTCGTCGGCGGCCGCGGCGTCCAGCAAGCGCCTGGTGTCGACCCAGTAGTGCCCGAGCCGGCCCTCGGCGAGCTCCGCGACGTCGTCCTCATAGCGCTTGGCGTCGCCGAGCTTCGCACCCTCGCGCGCATCGACCGTCTGCTTGAAGCCGGCCTCGGGGCCGAACACGGCCCAGCCGTCGACGATGCCGTACGCGATCTTGTCGTCGTCCTGCTCGACCTGGTAGGCGACGCCCTCGTACTCGCGCTCGGTCAGCTTCGTCTTCTCCGCCTTCGCGAGCCGCGCGAACGTCTCCTTGGCCTTGTCCTCGTCGGTCACCGCGATGATCGCGGCGCCGGTGGGCTCATCGCGCTCGAGGTTGGCCAGCCAGAAGCCGGCCTTCTCGCCGAGCCACGGGGCGAAGTCCTTCTCCCACGTCACGCCCGGGCTGCTCTCGGCCAGCGCCTTGTCGAACAGCTCCTGCAGCCGGCCCTCGGGATCGTCGGTGCGCAGCAGCTTGCCGGCGGAGGCGAGGGCGTCCTCGCGCGTGCCGCCCTCGGGGCGCACCGTGGCCTCGACGTAGACCGACGCGCGCGCGGGCACGAGCGCGGTCGGGTCTTCGCCGCTCGACCCCGCCTGGCCGCAGGCGGCGACGAGCGCCGCGAGGGCGGAGAGGAGCACGGCGAGCACGGCACGGGGCATGGACGAGTCCCTTCGGATTCCTGGCAGACCCGCGCGCTCCGCGCGGTCGCTTCCCAGCGTAGGGCCGCTCCGACAGCCTCGCAAGCCGCCATTGCGTGCACGACGGCCTGCAGCTTGGCCGCTCAAGCGGGCCGTTCCGCGGCACACCGTGAAACCGCGTCACAGCAGGGCTTCTGCTTCAGACATTCGTCCATCGAGTGTTCAATGTGGGACAGAAATACATCGATGTGTTGAAGAGTGGGGCAATGTGGAGTACAACTGCGGCGCACAGCCGGACCGGGGTGGCGGGGCTCCTCCCACTCCGCCACCTCGGTTCGACTCGCGCTCCGTCATTGAGATCTGGCATGCACCTTGGCTTTCAACGGCACCTTCGACCACACGCTGGACGCGAAGAACCGGCTGACGATGCCGGCCAAGTACCGTTCGCTGCTGGCGGGCGGAGTCATCCTCGTCCGGGCGCCGGGGCCGCCCTGCCTGAGCCTCTACCTCGAGCCGGTCTGGACCGAGCTGGTCGACCGGTCGCTGGCGGGACGCAACCCGCTCCATCCCGAGACCCAGGAGATGCGTCACCTGATCCACTCGCGCAGCGACGACATGGAGCTGGACGGCGCGGGCCGGATCACGCTGCAGGCGAGGCACCTGGAATACGCGCGGATCCAGGGCCGGGAGGTCGTCATCACCGGCGGCGGCGACTGCCTGCACGTGTGGGACCGAGCCACCGCACGCGCTCACGACGCCGATGCCGACGCACGGCTCCATGACCTCTTCTCATCCCTTGGCCATCCTGCTTGACATGACCACCACGCACGTCCCGGTCCTCGCCGGCGAGCTGATCGAGGCGCTCGATCCGCAGCCCGGCCAGGTCGCGGTCGACTGCACGCTGGGCGGCGCTGGGCACGCCCGGCTCGTGGCCGGCCGGCTGGGCCCGTCGGGGCTGCTGATCGGGATCGACCGCGACCCGCTCGCCGAGGAGGCGTTCGCCGAGCTGGAGGCGACCGTCGCCTGCCGCACGCGGTTCGTGCGCGCCGACTTCGCGGCGGGGCTCGAGGCGCTGGCGCAGGAGGGGCTGCAGGCGGACCTGGTCTACCTCGACCTCGGCATGTCCTCGATGCAGGTCGACACGCGCGAGCGCGGCTTCTCCTACGCCTACGACGCGCCGCTGGACATGCGCATGGACCCGGCCCAGGCGCTCACCGCCGCCGACGTGGTCAACACCTGGGAGCCGCGCCGGCTCAGCCGCGTGCTGCGCGACTACGGCGAGGAGCGCTACGCGGACCGGATCGCGCGCGAGCTCGTGCGCCGGCGCGCGGCCGACCCGCTGACCACCACGTTCGAGCTGGTCGACGCCATCACCGCCGCGATCCCGGCGCCGGCCCGCTTCGCCGGCGGCCACCCGGCCAAGCGGACGTTCCAGGGGATCCGCATCGCGGTCAACGACGAGCTCGCGCAGCTCGACGCCGCGCTGCCGCTCGCCTGGAGCACCCTGCGCCCCGGCGGCAGGCTCGCCGCCATCAGTTTCCACTCGCTGGAGGACCGCCGCGTGAAGCGCTTCCTGGCCGACCGCACCCGCGGCTGCATCTGCCCGCCCGACCTGCCCGTGTGCGGCTGCGGCCGGACGCCGGAGGCCGAGCTCGTCTTCCGCCGCTCGGTCGCCGCGACACCCGGCGAGGTCGCCGCCAACCCCCGCGCCCGGTCGGCGCGGCTGCGCGCCGCCCGCCGGCTCGAGCCCGAGGAGGCGAACGGATGAGCCCTGCGCCCGCCCGCAGCACCCCCGCGCCGCGCCGCCGCGTGCATGCGCGCTCCTCCGGCACGGTGGCGCGGCCCCCGCGCCGCGTCTCCGGTCCCGTCGCGCACCCGCACCGGCGCCCGCAGGTCGTCCCGGCGCCGCGCGGCGCCACCACGTCGATCTTCGTCCGCGTTCGCGCCCTGCCCGACCTGCGCGTGGTCGACCGGCTGCTGCGCAGCCGCGCGTGGATCTGGGCGCTCGCGCTCCTGCTCGGCGGCATCGTGGCCATGCAGGTCTCGCTGCTCAAGCTCAACACGGGGATCTCGCGCGCGGTGACCACGACCAGCACGCTCGAGCGCCAGAACGGCGACCTGGAGGCCGAGATCACGCGCCTGTCGGCCTCGGGCCGGGTGCAGCAGGGCGCCGCGACGCTGGACATGATCATGCCCGCCGCGGGCGACGTCGGCTACGTCACGAGCCGGGAGGACGACGCGCGGCGCGCGCTGCGGGAGATGACCGCGCCCAGCGACGAGGCGGCCGCGCTGCTCGCCAACGGCGGGATCGTGCCGGGCTCGCTGACCACGCCCGAGCCGGCGGTGAGCGCCCCCGCGCCGGACGCGGCCGCGCCGGCCACGCCGGTGGTCCCCGAGGCCACGGTGCCCGCCCCGGCGCCTACGCCGGAGGCCACCGCGCCCGCGGAGGTCGCCCCGCCCGCGGAGGTCGTCCCGCAGGGCACGCCCGCCCCGGTCGTCCCCCAGGCCGAGCCCGCCCCGGCGGGCTGACCGTGCGGCTGCTCGAGCGCCGCATCGGGTTGCTCTTCGCCGTCTTCCTGGCCATGCTCATCCTGGCCGCCGGGCGCGCGAGCTGGCTCGGCGTCGTCCGCGGCAGCGCGCTGCAGTCGGCCGCGGCCACCCAGCAGGAGTCGGTCCTGACCGTGCCCGCGCGGCGCGGGGCGATCGTCGACGCCCGCGGCGACGAGCTCGCGGTCTCGGTGCCCGCGACCACCGTCACCGCCACCCCCTACCTGGTGAAGGACCCGGCGCGGGCCGCCCGCCGCCTGGCGGTGGCGCTCGGGAGGCGCGAGGACGAGCTGCTGCGCAAGCTGGCCCGCAAGGACACCGGCTTCGTCTACCTTGCCCGCCGCGTCTCCGGCCGGCGCGCCGAGCGCGCGCGGGCGCTCGGCCTCGAGGGGATCGACTTCACGCCCGAGTTCCGGCGCGAGTACCCGCGCGACTGGACCGCCTCCCAGCTGCTCGGACACGTCGGCACCGACAACCAGGGCCTGGACGGGCTCGAGAAGGCGCTGGACGACCGGCTGCGCGGCGCCGACGGGCGCCGCCGGCTGGTCAAGGACGCGCTCGGCGACGCGATCTCGCTGCGCGAGGTCACGCGCACGCGCCCGGGCGCCGACGTCCGCCTGACGCTCGACCTGCAGCTCCAGCAGCACGCCGAGAAGGTGCTCGACCGGGTGGGGGAGGCGTGGCAGCCGCGCGGGGCCACCGCGCTGGTGATGGACCCGCAGAGCGGGGCGGTCCTGGCCCTGGCCAACTGGCCGCGCGTGGACGCCAACCACCTCGGCGAGGCGCCCGAGTACGCCCAGCGCAACCGCGCCACGCTGGACACCTACGAGCCAGGCTCGACCTTCAAGGCCTTCACGGTGGCGGGCGCGCTGGAAGACGGCAAGGTGAGACCGGAGTCCTCCTTCGACCTGCCGCCGCAGATCACCGTGGCCGACCGCACGATCGGCGAGTCGCATCCGCGCGGCTACGAGACGATGACCACCGCGACGATCCTCAAGCAGTCCTCCAACGTGGGCGCGGTGATGATCGGGCAGCGGCTCGGGGCCAAGCGCTTCGACCACTGGGTCCGGCGCTTCGGCTTCGGCACGCCCACCGGCGTCGACCTGCCGGGCGAGGAGTCCGGCCTGGTCAAGCGCCACCAGGAGTACTGGGGCTCCTCGATGGGCAACCTGCCGATCGGCCAGGGCCTGACCGTGACCCCGATGCAGATGGCCGCCGCCTACGCGGCGATCGCCAACGGCGGCGTGCTGCGCGCGCCGCACGTGGTCGACGCGGTCGGCGGCCGCCGCCAGGCGCGGCCGCGCGGCAAGCGGATCCTCTCCGAGGCGACGGCCGCCTCGCTGCGGCGCATGCTGGAGGGCGTGCTCGGCCCCGGCGGCACCGCCTCGGGCGCGGCGATCGACGGCTACGTGGCGGCCGGCAAGACCGGCACGGCGGAGAAGGCCGACGCCACCGGCTACTCCAAGACGAGGTTCGTCTCCTCCTTCGTCGGGTTCGCGCCCGCCCGCGATCCGCGGCTGCTCGTGGCGGTCATGGTCGACGAGCCCAAGGGCGATCACTACGGCGGCGCGGTGGCGGCGCCGGCCTTCGCCGAGATCGCCGACCACGCGCTCGTCTACCTCAAGATCCCGCCGAAGTAGCCTCTAGTGGTCCCTCCCGGAGATCCTGACGTGCTTGCTGCGACCGCTGATCGCCGCCTGGCGGCGTCCTCGACCCTTGAAATACCAGGGGTATTCCTGCGGGTCTGCGTCCTTGCCAGTCGCCGCCAGCGGCCGATCAAGCACGCCATGACCTCCAGGAGGAACCACTCGCCTGGATGACGCTGCGCGAGCTGCTCGGCGAGGGGCCCGACACCGACGTCGCCGCCCTGGCCTACGACAACCGCAGCGTGCAGCCGGGAAGCCTGTTCTTCTGCGTTTCCGGCTTCACGCGCGACGGGCACGACTTCGCCGCCGACGCCGTCGCGCGCGGCGCGGCGGCCCTGGTCGTGACCCGCCCGCTCGGGCTCGGGGTGCCCGAGGTCGTGGTGGGCGACGTGCGCGCCGCCATGGCGCGCGCGGCGGCGCGCTTCTACGGCGACCCGACCGCCGAGCTCGACGTGGTCGGCATCACCGGCACGAGCGGGAAGACGACCACCACCCACCTCGTCCGCCACCTGCTGGAGTCCGCCGGGCGCCCGTGCGGTCTCGTCGGCGGCGTGATTACGGTGGTGGGCGGGCAGACGCGGCCGGCGGTGCGGACCACGCCGGAGGCGATCGACGTGCAGGCCGGCTTCCGGGCCATGTGCGAGGCGGGCGACGTGGCCTGCGCGATGGAGGTCTCCTCCCACGCACTCGAGCTGCGCCGCGTCGACAGGGTGCGCTTCGCCGTCGCCGCCTTCACCAACCTCAGCCAGGACCACCTCGACTTCCACCCCGACGTGGAGGCCTACTTCGCGGCCAAGACGCGGCTGTTCGCGGGCTTCGACGTCGGCACGCGGGTGGTGGTGGTCGACGACGAGTGGGGCGCGCGCCTGGCCGCCGCGGTCGAGGATGCGGTGACGGTCTCGCTGCGCGGGCCGGCCGATTGGAGCGTGGCCGACCACTGCGCGGGATTGGGCGGCAACGCGTTCGCCGTGCGCTCGCCGGCGGGCGAGGCGGCGGTCGAGCTGCCGCTGCGCGGGCGCTTCAACGCGGCCAACGCGCTGGTGGCGCTCGCGGCGGGGCATGCGCTGGGGCTGGAGCTGCCGGCGATGGCCACCGCGCTGGCGCGGGCCACGCCGGTGCCCGGCCGGGTGGAGGCGGTCGAGGCCGGGCAGGGCTTCGCGGTGCTGGTCGACTACGCGCACAAGCCGGGCGCGCTGGAGACGGTGCTGAGCTCGGCGCGCGAGCTCGGCACCGGCCGGCTGATCGCCGTGTTCGGGGCGGGCGGCGACCGCGACCGCGCCAAGCGGCCGGTGATGGGGGAGATCGCCGCGCGACTGGCCGACGTGGTGCTGGTGACGTCGGACAACCCGCGCTCGGAGGCGCCCGGGGCGATCATCGCCGAGATCCTCGCCGGGGTGCCCGAGGGCGCCCGCAACGTGCAGGCCGAGCCCGACCGCCGGGCGGCCATCGGCCAGGCCGTGGCGCTCGCGGCCCCGGGCGACGTCGTGCTGATCGCCGGCAAGGGGCACGAGCGCGAGCAGGAGCTGGAGGGCGGCCGCGTGGAGCCGTTCGACGACGTGGAAGTCGCGCGCGACGCGCTCGGGGCGCTGCGGTGAGGGACTGGGACGCGGCGCGGGTCGGGGCGGCGGCCGGCGGGTCGCTGGTGCGGGCGGGGGCCGCGGCGGGCGGTCCGGCGCGCGTGGTGATCGACTCGCGCGCGATCGCGCCGGGCGACCTGTTCGTGGCGCTGCCCGGCGAGCGGGCCGACGGCGGGCGCTTCGCGGCGGAGGCGCTGGCGGCGGGCGCGTGGGGCGTGCTGGTGGCGCCGTCGTGGGCCGAGGATCTGTCTGGGGGCGCGATCATCGCGGCGGGCGACCCGCTCGCGGCGCTCGGTTCGCTGGCGCGCGCCTGGCGGAGGACGCTGGGCGCGCAGGTCATCGCGGTCACCGGCTCGGTCGGCAAGACATCCACCAAGGACCTGCTCGCGGCGCTGGTCGCTCCCCACCGCACCGTGGCCGCGAGCCGGGCGAACTTCAACACCGAGATCGGGCTGCCGCTCGAGCTGCTGGCCGCGCCGCCCGGCACCGACGTGCTGGTGCTGGAGCTGGCCATGCGCGGCTTCGGGCAGATCGCCGAGCTGGCCGCGATCTGCGAGCCCGACGTCGGCGTGATCACCAACCTCGGGCCGGTGCACCTGGAGCAGATGGGCTCGCTGGAGGGCGTGGCGCGGGCCAAGGCCGAGCTGCTGGAGGGGATGCGCGACGGCGCCGTGGCGGTCGTGCCGGTCGACGAGCCGCGGCTGGATCCGTGGCTGCGCGACGGACTGCAGGTGGTGCGGTTCGGGGCGTGGGCCGGCGACCCGCCCCTCGGGGTGCCCTTCTCCTCGCCCCATCAGCTGAGGAATCTGGGCGCGGCGGTGGCGGCGGCGCGGGCCGTCGGGGTGGAGCCCTCCGGCCCGGTGGAGGTGCGCTTCTCGGCCCTGCGCGGCGAGCGCGTGGCGCTGGCGCTGGGCGCCACCGTGATCAACGACTGCTACAACGCCAACCCGCTGTCGATGCGCGCCGCCCTGGACGACCTCGCCCGGCAGGAGACCTCCGGCCGGCGCGTCGCGGTGCTGGGCGACATGCTGGAGCTCGGACCGGGCGAGCGCGAGGAGCACCGCGCGGTCGGCGCGTACGCCGCGCACGCCGGGGTCGAGCTGCTGGTGGCGGTGGGGCCGCGGTCGGAGGCGATGCTCGAGGGGTTCGGCCCGGGCCGTTCAGTCTCGGTGCCGGACGCGGCGGCGGCCGCGGCGGCGGCGCGCGAGCTGGTGGTGCCGGGTGACACGATCCTGGTCAAGGCGTCGCGCGGAGTCGGCCTGGAGCGGGTGGCCGAGGCGCTGGTGGCGATGGAGGCGGTGGGCTGATGGGCGAGGTGCTGATCGGCGGGACGGCGTCGCTGCTCATCTGCGTCTTCCTCTCGCCCAAGTTCATCCAGTTCCTGCGCGAGCGCGAGTTCGGCCAGCACATCCGCGAGGACGGGCCGCAGGAGCACCACGCCAAGGCGGGCACCCCGACCATGGGCGGGCTGATCATCTTCACCGCGATCGCCGTCCCCTTCCTGCTGCTGACCGACATCGACGCGCGCTCGCTCGGCGTGATCGGCGTGGCGCTGGCGTGCGCCGCGCTCGGCTTCGCCGACGACTACATGAAGCTCGTCAAGAAGCGCTCGCTCGGCATGCGCGGGCGCTGGAAGCTGCTGATCACGATGGCCATCTCGGTCGGGCTGTGGCTGATGGCGACGCGCTGGGCGGGGCTGCCCGACACCGTGAACCTGCGCGTGATCGACGCCACCCTCGACCTCGGCTACCTCTATCCGATCTTCATCTACCTGGTGGTGGCGGGCACCACGTCGGCGGTCAACCTCACCGACGGGCTCGACGGCCTGGCCGCGGGGTGCAGCGCGATCGTGCTGCTCGCCTACATCGGGATCACCTTCACCACGCGCCAGACCGATCTGGCCCTGGCCGCCGCCTGCCTGGTCGGCGCATGCGTCGGCTTCCTGTGGTTCAACTCGTTCCCGGCGTCGATCTTCATGGGCGACACGGGGTCGCTCGGGCTGGGCGGCGCGATCGCCGCGATGGCCGTGATGACCAAGACCGAGGTGCTGCTGATCGTGCTCGGCGGGATCTTCGTGATCGAGGCACTGTCGGTCCTGATCCAGGTCTTCTCCTTCCAGGCCTTCCGCAAGCGGATCTTCCTCATGGCCCCGATCCACCACCACTTCGAGCTGCAGGCGTGGTCGGAGACCAAGATCATCCTGCGCTTCTGGATCGTGGCCTCGGTGTGCAGCGCGATCGGGTTCACGCTGTACCAGCAGTCTGTGACCTGATGAACCGCGCCAGTCGCTCGGCCAGCGCCGCGTGCGGCGGCGAGCCGGCCACCTGCAGCAGTCGGTCCACGGCCATGGCGGCGGCCCAGCGCACCACGAGCACCCGGTCGAGCCCGAGCGCGGCGGCGAGCTGGTCGGCCTTGGGCAGCACGTCGCTCCCTTCCTCGGCGAAGAGCGCCCAGAACGCGGCGTCGTAGGCGGGGTCGCCGACCATGGGTCGCGGATCTATGGCGCGATGTCCGTGCGCGCCGAGCAGGAAGTTCGCGGGCACCGGGTCGCCGTGCAGCAGTACCGCACCGCCGTCGACCGGTGCGGCGGAGAGCGCGCGCAGCTCGCGTGCCGCCCGCTCCGCTGTGTCGCGTTCGATCCCATTCCTCGAGCGGCGCCACATCCGGAGCAGCCGCTCGTCGGCGTCGGCGTAGCGCCCCGCGAGGGTCGGAAGCCCCGGCTGAGCGGGGCCGGCGCGGTACAGCCGCACCAGCGCCCGCGCGACGGAGTCGATCGCACACGATCGCGGGTCCAAGGACGTCCCCGGCACTAGGCGCTCCAGCAGCAGGGCACCGCGTGTGGCGTCGACGCCTCGGACCTCGGCGGCGGCCCCGGGGCCCCAGTGTTCGAGTGCCTGCCCCTCCAGGTGGACCGCCTCCGGCCGGAGCGTGAGCTTCAGCACCGCCGCTCCGCGCGGCCCGTGGCACGCGAGCACCACCGAGTTCCAGCCGCCGACCATCGCCTCGCCCAGCTGCAGCTCCCACTGATCGACGATGGCCGGGAGACGTGACGTGAGCGCCTCGTGCCACGCCTCGACGTCGTCGCCGAACACCGCGTCGACATGGGCGAGAACGTCGCTCGTCACCGTTGCGATCTCCTGCTGGTGTGACGACCCACGCGACGAAGTGTGCCTCCTATCCTGCGCCCATGCCGCTCGTGCTGGGCGAGGGCGAGCCGCCTGCCGGCCCCTGGCGCGTCGAGCCGTTCTCGGAGCTGGTCCGGCTGCTCGCCGCGATCGCGCCCGTCCCCGACCATCGGCCTCGGATCGTGGCGGTCGATGGTCGTGGCGGGGGAGGGAAGACCACGCTCGCGGAGCGCCTCCGGGCGGCGGTGCCCGGTGCAGCGGTGGTGCACACGGACGACATCGCCTGGTGGCACTCCCGGTTCGGGTGGGCCGACCTGATGCTCGGCGGCGTGCTCGAGCCGCTGCATCGCGGGCGGTCGGTGCACTATCAGCCGCCGGCCTGGGCTTCACGCGGGCGCACGGGCCACGTCGACGTCTCGGTCGAGTCCCCGCTGCTCGTGATCGAGGGGGTCGGAGCCGCTCGCCGTGAAGTGACGGCGCTGATCGATGCCGCGGTCTGGGTGCAGTCCGACTTCGCCGAGGCGGAGCGGCGAGGGATCGAACGCGACGGCGGTGACGCGGACGCGGCGCGCGGGTGGCACGGGTGGATGGCCGAGGAGGCGCCGTTCCTGGCTGCGGACCGGCCATGGGAGCGCGCCGACGTCATCGTGGCGGGCTCCGCCCAGCTCGCGTTCGACCCGGCCACCGAGGTCGTGCTCGCTGCACCGCTCGCGCCGGTGTGATCGATCCGGCCACCGCCGCGGCACCGTTGCGGCGTGAGCCGCGCTGCGACGAATCCCGCGCGGGCCGCCACCGTTGCGGCGTGAGCCGCGCTGCGACGAATCCCGCGCGGAAGTGTGCCGATTGTGTGCCCTCCGGCCGGAAGCGATCCGAGCGGCCGTAGCGTCGTCGCATGAGCATCATCGAGACCGACCGCCTGAGCGACGTGCTCGGCGGCATCCCCGAAGGCGGGTGGATGAGCTACGGCGACGTGGCCAGCGCCTGCGGCGGCACCGACCGCCACGCACGCACCCTCAACCAGCGCTTCGTGCGCGAGGACGTGCCCGGCGCGCACCGCGTGCTGAAGTCCGACGGTACGGTCGGCGCGACGGCACTGGGCGACCCGGCGGAGGTCCGCCGCCGGCTCGAGGCCGAGGGGCTGGAGTTCGAGAACGGCCGCGCCGACCCCTCCGCCCGCATCCGCCCGCCGGACCTGACGGACTGAGCCGCCGCTGCGCGCGCTCCGCTGCGCGCGCTCCGCTGCGCCGCGGCCGTTGTCGACTTGTGCACCGCTGAGGTGCACAAGTCGCCCACCGCCGAGATTCAGGGTGTCGCCGCGCCCGCGCAGCGCCGCGCCGGGCTGCGTCGTGCGGCTTGCGCCGCGGGGCCCGCGCTGCGCGGTCGTCTGCGCGGCGCGCTTGAATGGCGCTCGGATGATCGCTCGACCTCCGCTTCCGCCCGGCCCCTACCTGGTCGTCGGCCTGGCGCGGTCGGGGCTGGCCGCGGCGCTGGCGCTGCGGGCGGTCGGGGAGGCGGTGGCCGGGGTGGACGGCGGCGCGGTGGCGCCGGGTTCGGTGCGCGAGCTCGCGGCCGCCGGCGTCGCCGTGCACGAGCACAGCGACGGCGTGGGGCTGCTCGAGGACGCCGCCACGGTGGTCAAGAGCCCGGGCGTTCCCGCGGAAGCGCCCGTGGTGGCCGCGGCGCGGGCGCGCGGCATGCCCGTGCTCGGGGAGCTCGAGCTCGGCTGGCGGCTGCTGCCCCAGCCGGTGATCGCCATCACGGGATCCAACGGCAAGACGACGACGACCGAGTTGGTCGGCCACATCCACCGCGAGGCGGGGCTCGCCGTCGCCGTCGCCGGCAACGTGGGCACGGCGCTGACCTCGTTGGCCGGCCGCCTGGCCGGGGACGTCGTCGTCGTGTGCGAGGCGTCGTCGTTCCAGCTCGAGGACACCGTCGCGTTCGCGCCCGATGCGGCGGTGCTGCTCAACCTCGCGCCCGACCACCTCGACCGCCACGGCACGTTCGCCGCCTACCGGGAGGCGAAGCTGCGGGTCCTCGCCCACCAGCCGCCGGAGGCGCTCGCGGTCCTGCCCGCCGGCCTTGCCACCACCGGCCGCGCCCGCCGCGTCACCTTCGCCTCCCCGATGCCGGG
>Ga0136617_10003273_pt1 | contig 14471 bp, 13 predicted proteins | sample AntDrymUQ3222106_2_FD_129672 | JGI IMG/M metagenome (GOLD analysis project Ga0136617, IMG submission 129672) | Polar desert sand microbial communities from Dry Valleys, Antarctica - metaG UQ322 (21.06) | ecosystem: Environmental > Terrestrial > Soil > Desert | place: Antarctica: Dry Valley... | reverse complement strand
GGAGGAGCCTTTCTTTCCCATCCAGACCGGCGACTCACCGATCCTGCGCGGCCTGGATGCAGGACTGCCCCGCTTGTTGGGCTACAACGGCACGACGTCCAAGCCGACCGCACAGACGGTGCTCGTCTCGGCCCGTGACGACCCGGTGCTGGCTCAGTGGCAATACGGTCTGGGACGCGCCGTGGCCTGGACGAGCGACGCCCAGCCGCGCTGGGCCACGAACTGGGTTCCCTGGCCTGGCTTCAACCGGTTCTTCAGCCAGCTCGTAGCGTGGACCTTCCCCGGCGAGGAGGCGGAGGGTCTGGAGGCAGAGTTCGTGGCCGACGGGGATGAGACACGGTTGCGCCTGCGTTCCGTCGAGAGCGACGGCACCACGCGCGACTTCTATGAGACCCTCGCCCGAGTCACGCTGCCGGGCATGGATCCGCTCGCCGTGCGCCTGGATCAGGTCGCTCCGGGCACGTACGAGGTGCCCATGGGGACCCTCTCACCGGGTGCCTATGCCCTGCGCATCGACCAGACGCGCGCTGGCGAGACGCCGCTGGGACGGACAGTGGTGCTGGTGGCGCCCACCCCCGCCGAGTACCGGTTGCTGGGCACGAACGATCGCCTGCTTGACTCCCTGCGCGGCGCGACCGGCGGAGAGGCGCTGGAGACCGGCGCCCAGGCCTGGACGAAGGATCTGGCCACTACCACCGTGGCGCGCGACCTGTGGCCATGGCTGCTCCTCCTGGCACTGCTGCTGTGGCCTCTGGACGTGGCCATCCGACGCGTCTCGGTGGGGCGGCAGGAGCTCGCGTTGGCGCGTACCTGGGCCAGTGGGCGCTGGCGGGCCCGGCGCGGCGCGTCGGGTCGTACGGCGCCGGTGGGGGGGATGCTCGCGGCGAAGGACCGCGCGGCGGGTTCACGGTCGCGCGCCGCGCTCGTGCGTCGCGATGGCCACGCGGAAGCAGGAGTGGCGGCGCCGGCCAGCCGGTCCCTGCACGACGGGTCACCTCCGGCCGCCGCGGCTGCTACGACTGATGCGGCAGCGTCTGCTCCGGTCGCTCAGGCGGCTACGTCGGCGCCAGGTACGCCGGCGCCAGCCGCTTCGCCCCGACCCGCGACTACCGAACCGCCCGCCACTACGCTCCGCCATGTGGCCGACACGCCGGACGACACCATGGCCCGGCTTCGAGAGGCGCGCGACCGGGCGCGTCGCCGGTGAGAGGCCCCGTGCGGCGGAGACTGGCCGCGACCCTGCTCATCGTGTCCAGCGTGCTCGCCAGCGCCTGCACGGGTGGGCTCCCGGTAGCGCCAAGCGCGACACCATGGCCAGCGTCCTGGCCATCGCCAGGTGTCGATCCAGTGGCGGTCGCGAGAGCCCGGTCGTCGTCGCGGCTTCCGCCCCGCGCTCTTGAGCTGCGGCAGGGCACGTTCGGGTCGCTCTACGAAGGGCCCGGTGACATCTTCCGAGATGTGCCCGAAGCCCAGCGCGACGCTCGCCTCGCACGCCGGGTTTGGCTGGTCGTGCTGGTGGGCACGTACGACGGCAGCTGTCCGCTCGAACCACCCACCTGTCCACCGGTCGAAGGTCGTGAGGAGCTGCTCATCGATGCGGCGAACGGGACCATCCTGGCCTCCTCGGTGGTGGCTCCCGCCCCGGGCGGCATCACGAACGAGCCCCGCGACGTGCCGTGTGGTCCGGTCGAATGCGGGCCGTGAGAGGCTAGCTGCGCGGCGCCGGCCACGCCGTGCGATGGACGCGCACGACGTGCTGGACGGTGGAGACGTGCCAAAGGTTTAGCCTGTCGGGGTGCGCCTGAACCGTCGCCGTGGCCGCCTCATGATGCTGCTCCTTGTGCTTGGGGTGGCCGGCTGCGGCGGTCCCGCACCGACGCCCGCGCCCGCCAGCCTCGTGTCGCTGCGTGGGGAGATGGCGCTGTTGGGCGTGACCACGCTGTCCGCCGTGGCCGGGCAGTCTGCCTGTCCCGACCAGCCGCTGCACGACAACGCGCTGGCGCTATCCGTGACCACCGCCGCCGACCCTGAGCCGCGAGACGTCTACCTCTACCTGTTCAAACCGCGCTCCTTCGAGGAGACGTCGGCGGTCGTGGACGCGTGCGCGTCGGACTACGCGGATACGTCGCCTGGCGCGATCATCAGCCGGCTCGAGGTCGCTCCATTCCGTGCCCTGGGCGCCGGCTGGTCCGATGATCTGCGATCCAGCGTGGAACAGGCCATGCAAGTGGCCGCCCGAGGGGGTCGCTGACTTCGGCCGGGTCGCTGATTTCCGCGCAACCTGTCGATCCGTCACGATGAACGAACAAGTGGTCGCGGGCGGCAGCCTTCGACCGCTGCTGAGGGGCGCTGTCCGCCAGGGACGTGGTCACCAGCAGGTCAGATCATGCTCGGCCGAGCGTGGGGCGGGCGAGGATCAGGCTGGCTAAGGGCCCAAGAGGTGCCCGCGGCGGGTCGCATCGCCTTTCACCGTGCCCTGGGGAGGCCTCCTGTTCGTTGATCGTGACAAGTCGCATCGGTACGGTCCTGCCTCCACCGACGGGCCGACTCGCGAGCTATGGTGCTGCATGGCCGCGGGCCGTGGTGCGATCCGGCCGTAGGATGGCCAGATGATGAAGAGCGGTTGGCCGATCTTCGGTCGTGACGTTGCCGGTGCCGCCTGGTGGCCCTCCCCCGAGCTCCTCACCGACAGCCGCCTGGCGCGGTTCCTGCGAGAGTCCGGCGAACCGGACCTCGAGGCACTCCAGGCCCGCGCGACGGCCGATCCGGACTGGTTCTGGGGCGCCGCCGCAGCCGACCTGGAGCTCGACTGGCAGCGACCATTCGGGCAGGTGATGGATCTCTCGGCCGGCCCGGAGTGGTCGCGCTGGTGGGGTGGCGGCGCCTTCAACTACTCGGCGGCGGCGGTCGATCCGCGGGCGGCGCGCGACGCCGACGGCCCGGCGCTCACTTGGGAGGGCGAGGACGGCGAGGTCCGGCGCTTCACCAACGCGCTGCTCAAGCGCGAGGTCGACCAGGCGGCAGGCATGCTCGCCCACGAAGGAGTGCGCACGGGCGACCGCGTGGGCATCCTGCTGCCGCTGCTCCCCGAGACGGTCATCGCCGTGCTCGCCCTGGGCAGGATGGGAGCCATCTATACGCCGATCTTCTCCGGCTACGCAGCACCCGCCGTGGCCAGCCGCCTCCAGGACTGCGGCGCGACCATGCTCATCACCGCGGACGGCTACCTGCGGCGCGGCGGGGTCGTGCCACTGAAACCCACCGCCGACGCCGCGGTGGCGATGTCCCCCTCGGTCAAACGCGTGCTGGTCGTTCACCGGCTGGGGGAGCGGGCGCCGGAGTCGATGTCCTGGGTCGAGGGCAGGGACCGCTGGTGGCACGAGGCCATGGCCGATCCCACGGTCACCCCGCTGACGGACGCGCCCGAGACCGACCCCGAGTCGCCCTACATGATCATCTACACCTCGGGCACCACCGGCCGGCCCAAGGGTGCCGTCCACGTCCACGGTGGCTTCCCCATCAAGGGCGCGCAGGATCTGGCGCACGACTTCGACCTGCGGCGCGGCGACGTGCTCTTCTGGTTCACCGACCTGGGCTGGATGATGGGCCCCTGGGCCATCTCGGGCGCCCTGCTGCTCGGCGCTGAGCTGGTCATCTACGAAGGCACGCCCGACCATCCCGGCCCCGACCGTCTGTGGGACGTGGTCGCGCGGCACCGGGTGACCCACTTGGGCCTCTCCCCCACGGTCATCCGCGCGCTGATGGCACACGGCACGGACCCGGTCCGCGGCCACGACCGCAGCTCGCTGCGCGTGCTGGGCTCCACCGGCGAGCCCTGGAACCCAGAGGCATGGTGGTGGTTCTACCGGGAGGTGGGCGAGGGTCGCTGCCCGGTCATCAACTACAGCGGCGGGACCGAGGTCTCGGGCGGCATCGTCAGCTGCAACCCGCTGACGCCCATCAAGCCGGCTTCCTTCGGCGGGCCCAGCCTGGGCACGGCGGCCGACGTCATCGCTCCTGACGGCGCCAGCGTGCGCGGCCACGTCGGTGAGCTGGTCATCCGCCAGCCGCTGCCAGGCATGACGCGCGGCTTCTGGGGCGACTCGGAGCGCTACCTGGAGACCTACTGGTCCCGCATCCCGGGCACCTGGGTGCACGGAGACTGGGCGATGGTCGACGATGATGGCTACTGGTTCATTCAGGGGCGCTCGGACGACACGCTGAAGGTGGCCGGCAAGCGCGTCGGGCCGGCCGAGGTCGAGAGCGCCGCCACGAGCCACCCGTCCGTGCTGGAGGCGGCGGCCATCGGCATCCCACACGACGTGAAGGGCGAAGCGATCGTCGTCTTCTGCGTTTTGCGGCGCGGCGAGAGCGACGATGAGTCGTTGCGTGCTGCCGTGGTCGCCCGCGTGGTGGAGCAGATGGGCAAAGCGCTGAAGCCGGAGGCCATCGTGGTGGTCCCGCAGCTGCCCAAGACGCGCAGCGGCAAGGTCATGCGCCGCGTCGCCCGCGCGGCCTACCTGGGCACCGACCCGGGCGACCTCTCCGCGCTGGAGGACCCGCTGGCGCTCGAGGCCATCCGTGCGGTTTCCTTCCAGCGCTGAGCCGTGCCCGCGTCGATGTGAGGCGGTCTTCGGGCGATACTGAGCCCGAGGCCACCACCTCAGTCGCCTCCGCCGGCACCCCCTCCATCGCCTCCGCCGGCACCCCCTCCATCGCCCCCATCGACGCTTCCACCATCGTGGTCGAAGCCATCTCCGTGGTCCCGGTCGCTTCGACGTCCATCGCTGGAGCCTGGGTATCCTCCGCCGCCATCAGCGCCGGCCGCCGCGGCTGGGTAGCGCCTTCGCTTGCCCCGCCTGCCTACTGATCGGCCGGAGGTCGAGCGACCGATGAGCCGTCGAACAGGATCCATCTTGCGATACTACGCTGGCGGTGGAACGCTGGATACTTTGGCATGCCCTTTCCTCGACCATCGCGCATCACCAGCGCCCACAATCCCCATTTCCGTGCTGCACTCGGCCTGCGAGAGGCGCGCGAGCGAAGGTCGCAGGGACGCATCCTGGTCGATGGCGTGCGAGAGATAGGGCGAGGCCTGGACGCTGGGATGATCCCGGTGGAGGCGTGGATAGAGGAGGACCGTTCGGCAGCAAAGGCGAGTGGCTCGAGTGCACTGCTGGAGCGGTTGGAACGGGCTGGTTGCGCGGTGATCGAGGCCGACGCTCGACTCATCGAGCGGCTGGCCTATGGCGAGCGGTCGGCCGGCATCGTGCTCGTGGCCGAGACGCCGCGGCGGACGCTGAGCGATCTTCGGCTCGACTCGGAGCCGCTCGTGGGCATCGTGGAGGCAGTCGAGAAGCCGGGCAACCTTGGCGCCATCCTGCGCAGCGCGGACGGCGCAGGAGTGTCGGCGCTGCTGGTCACGGATCCGGCCACCGACATCTTCAACCCGAACGTCATCCGGGCCAGCCTGGGGACCGTCTTCACGGTTCCCCTTGCCGTGACATCCACCGCCGACGCAGTCGGCTGGCTCGGTGCCGGCGGCTACCGCATCGTCACGTCCCGCGTCGAGGCGAGGACCGACTACACCGACGTGGACCTCACGGGACCCGTGGCCATCGTCCTGGGCAGCGAGGCGGAGGGACTGGGCGACGCATGGTCCGGTCCAGAGGTCGCAGCGGTCCGCCTCCCGATGCTCGGCGTGGCCGACAGCCTCAACGTCTCAGCGACCGCCGCGATCCTCTTCTACGAGGCTCTCCGCCAACGTCGAGGGCGGCAGCGATAAAGACCTGGCCATAACGCAGTAGGGCACATCGCACATCGCCACTAGCCTCGGCTGCTGACGCCACTATCGTCGCCGGGACGACTTCCGGGTCACCCGGCTCCGAATCAGCCGCCTTGGAGCGTCACGTCGGGCCCGTGGCCTGCGATGCACGCGACCATCCACGCTCGCAGCGCGCCATCGCCACGGTCTGTCTCCGCGACGAGAAGGACACAGGTAGCGGAGAAGCCGGGAATGCCCGCATCTCGACGATAGTGCCGTCGGGCCGGCGCTCGGACGACGGCCTCAGCCTGCCGCGGGACGGCCCGGCGCAGTCTTCCGTCCGCGCGAGCCAGCTCGGGCCGCGGCATCGCCGGCTCGCGCCGCGGCGGTTACTCGGTCGAATCGTCGAGCACGAAGGTGACGACCATGGTGACCTTGTACTCGGTGACCTGATCGCCCGAGAGGCTGACCTCCTGCTCCTTGATCCAGGCGCCCTTGACGTTGCGCAGCGTTCGCGTGGCGCGAGAAAGGCCCTGCTTGATGGCGTCCTCGAAGCTCTGGCTCGAGGTGGCGCTGATCTCCGTGTTCCGTGCGACGGACATGTGATGAACCTCCCTTTCCTGTGTCTCTACTGGACCCGAAGGTCCAGCACCTTCCGGCCGATGACCAGCCTCTGGATCTGGCTGGTGCCTTCACCGATCTCGGTGAGCTTGGCGTCACGCAGGTAGCGCTCCACCTTGTACTCCTCCACGTAGCCATAGCCGCCGTGGATCTGCACCGCGTTATTGGTCGCTCGCTGGCTCACCTCGGAGGCAAGCAGCTTCGCTTGGGCGGCAGCCAACCCGTAGTCCCGGCCGCGGTCCTTGAGCCAGGCGGCACGGTAGACCATCTGGCGGGATGCCTCGATCTCGGTCGACATGTCGGCCACCATGAAGGCTACGCCCTGGAACGTCCCGATGGCCCGGCCGAACTGGTGCCGCTCCCGGGCATAGACGATGGAGGCGTCGAGCGCTGCCTGCGCCAGGCCCAGGGCCATGGCCCCGATGGAGATGCGGCCGCCGTCCAGGATCTTGAGGAAGATCTTCCACCCGTCGCCGCGCTCGCCCAACAGCTGATCGGCGCCGACGCGGCAGTCCTCGAAGAGCAACTCCCCGGTCGCGCTGGCATGAAGGCCCATCTTCTCTTCGAGGCGACCCACGGAGAAGCCCTGCGTGTCCGCTTGCACGATGAAGCCGCTGATCTCTGGCGAGCCGTCATCGCGCGATCCGGTGCGGGCCGTGACGATGTAGGTCCCCGCCTGGCCGGCATTGGTGATGAACCGCTTGCGTCCGTTGAGCACCCATTGCCCGCCGTTGGGCCCATCCTCCCACCGTCCGGTCGTGCGCGTGCCGCCCGAATCGGAGCCGGCATCCGGCTCGGTCAGCCCGTAGGCCCCGATGACCTGACCCTGTGCCATGGGCACCAGGAATCGCTCCTTCTGCTCCGGGCTGCCCGCCAGGTGCAAGGGGCCGCAGCCGAGCGAGGTGTGGGCTGCCACGATCAAGGCCAGGGAACCCCACACGCGGGCGATCTCCTCGATGGCGATGGCATAGGCCAGGGTGTCGAGCCCCGCACCGCCCTCCTCCTCCGGGATGGGGATACCCAGCAGGCCCATCGGTCCGAGCATGGCCACGATGTCCGTCGGGAAGCGGCGCTCCCGCTCGTGCTCTTCGACCACGCCCTCGACCTCGCGCGTGGCGAAGTCACGGATGGTCCTGCGCAGCAGCTCGTGTTCAGGCGATAGGTCGAGATCCAAGGGCACCTCGTGGGCTCAGAGGGCTGGCGACGCTCGCGAGATCAGGGAAGCGATCGTGTCGCACCGATGGTAGCCCGGACGGTGCGATGAGACCTGCTTCTGGCGCGCGGTGCCTCGTTACAGCTTCATCGCCGATGGCCTCCGCGGTGTCTTCGGTCAGGCTTCCTCGCGCTCCACCTGGACCCGCGGTGCGGGGGCACTGCGGGGCACCGGCAGGTCAGTGACGCTGGCCACGAAGGATGACTGGCGCGCCCACTCGGCGGCCTGGAGCTGCTCCTCCACGGAGAGGATGCCCAAGCGCCCCAGCGTGCTGAGCTCATCTCGGATATACGTCTTGAGCATCTCAGGGCCGTCCGTGTTGATGGTGTAGCGCACGCCGTTGCGGCGGAAAGTGTCGAAGATCCAGCGGAACTCCTCCCAGCCCGAGACCACGCGCGTGTTGAGGTTGCTGGTGGGACACAGCTCCAGGGTGATGGCGCGCTCCCGCAGCATGGACATCGTGTACGGGTCGTAGGCGGCCTTGACGCCATGGCCGACGCGAGTCGGCTGGAGCTCCTCTATGACCGTCGAGATCTCCTCTAGGGGACCCGATTCGCCGGTGTGGACCGTGACCCCCAGGCCGCGGCGCCGCACGCGCTCGAAGAGATGGCGGTAGTCGGCCGGCCGGAAAGCGTCCGACTCGGGTCCGGCGATATCGACTCCCACCACCCCGCGCCCCAGGTAGGCCATGGCCTTCTCCGCGATGATCTCGTTGAGGGCGTAGGGAAAGGCTCGATCAAGGCAGAGGATGAGCCCCGGCGCGACGGGATACTCCAGCCGAGCTCGGTCCATGCCGCGGATGGCGGCGCTGATGATGTGGTCCAGGTCCTGCTCGCCGCCACGGTTGCGCTTCATGGGGTTGAAGCGCAGCTCGATGGTGGTCACGTTGTTCTTCCGGTACGCGCCGCCGACCACCTCGTACACCGAACGCTCCACGGCCAGCGGCGACGACTGGATGAGCTCCGTCCAGTGGAACAGCTGGAGGTATCCCTCGAACGACCGCCCGCGCCGCGGGGACACGGTGATCATGTCCCGGAACTCCCAGTAGTCCTTGGACGGCAGCCGGATCCCTTGGGAGTGGGCGATGCCCCACATGATTGCCGGCGCCACCGCGCCACCGAGATGACAATGGAGCTCCGTGAGCGGCACGCTGCGGTTGAGGACGGTGGCCATCCACGGATGCTAGCCCACGGTCGCATCGCGTGAACAGTACCCTCCGGGGGTGAGCGGATCCTCGACGGTGGCGCCTTGCGCTTCCTGATCACGGGTGGCACCGGGTTCGTCGGTGGTTGGGTCGCACGTATGGCCGTGCGGACGGGTCACCAGGTGCGGGTCGTGGCGCGCGATCCGAGGGATGTCGCAGCCGCCGCGCTGGCGGAGTCCGGCGTCGACGTGCGAGGCGGTCAGCTGGCCGATCGCTCGGTCATGGCCGAGGCGCTCGACGGCGTGGAGGTCATGGTCCATGCCGCGGCGACCTACTCCTACGGACGCGCTGCCGGCGGCAGCATGGTGCGGGAGACGCCGGCCCTGAGCCGGGCGGTGCTGGAGGCGGCCGAGATGGCCGGCACCCCGCACGTCATCGATATCAGCAGCGCCATCGTGTTCGAACCCCACACCGACGGCCGCAGATACGGCGTGACCGACGTCGACTCCCCCCGCTGGGAGCCCACTGACCGGGCCTGGCGTGACCCCTATCTGGCCAGCAAGGTCCTGGCCGATGCGGAAGCGGAGAGGGCGCGCGACCGAGGCCTGGCCGTCTCCTCCGTCCATCCAGCGCTCGTGTTGGGCCCAGAGGACCGCCGGCCGGGGACGTCGGGTGCGCTGTTACTGTCACTTCTGCACGCGGTGGCCGTGCCGGACGTCATGGCCGGGTGGTGCGACGTGCGGGATGTGGCTGACGCGGTGCTGGCCATCGCGGAGCGGCCGCCGGGAGGCCGCTACATGGTGACGTCTGAGACGCTCCCCTTCCGGAGCGTCTGCCGAACGCTCGATCGGATCACGGGACATCAGCCGCGGCGAGTCTTCCTGCCGCCACGCCTCGTGGGGTCGTCGCGCGTCTCAACGACCTGGCCGGCGGACGGCTGGATGCCACGCTGCCGCCGCGCGCTAGCTTGGAGTACCTGCTGCGAACCAGCGGCCCGATCGACGGCAGCAGCGGCCTGCCGGCCTTGGGGTCGCCCTACCGACCGTTCGAGACGACGGTCCGGGACGCGCTCGGCTGGTGGGCGAGCAACGGGATGCTGGACCGGTCGCTGGCCCCCTAGATCAGACCGTTGGCGGCGAGCGCCGCCTGTCCCGACGTGCGACGCCGTCGTGCCGCGTCGGGGACCTGGTCACGCGCGTGGTACGAAGAGCGCACCAGCGGGCCCGACTCGACGTGCTTGAAGCCGAGCCCCAGCGCCTCGGCCTTCATCTCCGCGAACTCATCGGGGTGGTAGTAACGCTCCAAGGCGAGATGCTGCTCGGTCGGCCGCAGGTACTGGCCGATGGTCAGGATGTCGCAGTCCACGGCACGCAGGTCGCGGAACGCCTGCGAGAGCTCCGAGCGCTCCTCGCCCAGGCCCACCATCAGGCTCGACTTGGTGTGGACCGTGCCATCGCGCCCGGCGATCTCGCGAGCCATCTCCTTGGCTCGCGCGAGGACCTGCAGCGAGCGGTCGTAGCGGGCGCGCTTGCGCACCGGCTTCTGCAGTCGCTCGACCGTCTCGAGGTTGTGGTTGAGGATGTCCGGCGCAGCCTCCATCACCGTCCGCAGCGGCTCGTCGGTGCCGTTGAAGTCCGGGATCAGCACCTCGACCCCCATGCCGGGCGACTCGCGTCGCAGGGCCCGGATGGTCTCGGCGAAGATGTGAGCGCCGCCGTCGGGCAGGTCGTCACGCGCCACGCTGGTCACCACGCAGTGCTCCAGGCCCATGCGGCGGACGGCCTCGGCCACCCGTCGCGGCTCGTCATCGTCGTTCCAGGTGGGGCGCCCGGTCTTCACGGCGCAGAAGCCACAGGCACGCGTGCATACGTCGCCCAGGATCATGATGGTCGCCGTGCGCTGCTCCCAGCACTCGCCGATGTTGGGGCAGTGCGCCTCCTCGCAGACCGTGTTCAGGTCCAGACCGCGGACGATGCCCTTCAGCTCCTGATAGTTCTCACCGGTCGGGATGCGTGCCCGGATCCAGTCGGGATGTCGGCGCGGTGCGGTCCCGCCGTCAGCGGCCGTGTCGAAGCGTCCACCGCCCATGGCGATGGTGGCCGGCAGCCCAGGACGCGCCGGGGGGTGACCTCCAGCGGATCCGGTGGTCGGTGGCTCGAACATCTGGAGCTCCCGACGCATCAGACGCACTCCGGGTGTGGCAGGTAGAGCCCGCCTCCGTAAGCCGGCGGACGTGCCACCACCAGGCTGGTCGGAGCGGCCCCTGCAGCGGGCTCATCGATCAGCAGGATGCGCTTCTCCGCGAGCGAGTAGCCAGTCTCGAACAAGCTGGTCTCGCCGGGCCGCCCTTCGTTCCCCAGCGCCCAGCGAGCGTCCGTCAGGACGTAGACGGAGCCCCCGTAGCGCACCCAGACCGGCATGGTGGCATGGGAGATGGCAGCCGTTGCGGCACAGCCATCCAGCCGTTGGCCCGATTGCACAAGGGGACCCGGACCGGTCCAGTCCTCGACCAGCCCCGCACGCCAGCGCTCGTGCACGTTGACGACGACCACCACAGCGATGGCCATGGCGACAGCCACCAGGACCAGCCTGCGGAAGATAGGATGCCACTCGAGCGGCATCGACCGGGTGCGCCCGACGGGCACCTCGCGCCCGGCCTGGAGGGCACGGACGAGGCTGCTGTAGCGGTCGCGACCGCTGTGCTCCATGCGCTCACGCCGCTCGGCTCTCTCCGCGATGGAGGGACGCACTCGAGGCGTGACTGGGTCGGTCATCCGAGGAGCATGCCGGGGATGCGCCTACCAGACCGGCGTCTGGATATCGGCCGCTTCCAGCCAGCGCTTGACGTCTTGCACGAAGCGCCCTATCTGGGCCCCGTCCGTGCCCCGATGATCGAAGCTGACGCAGATGTTCATCATCGGCCGGATGCCGATGGTGTCGCCGGCGGCGGTCTCCACGACCACGGGGCGCTTGACGATGGCCTCCATGGAGAGGATGGCGATCTCGGGCACATTGACGATGGGCTGGCTGGACACCGACCCGAACCAGCCGGTGTTGTTGAGCGTGAACGTGCCGCCCTGGATGTCGTCCATCTTCAGGCGGTTGGCGCGGGCCCGCGTGGCGTAGTCCTGTACCCACAGGTTCAGCCCGTGGATGCTGTAGCGATCGGCATCCTTGATGACGGGCACGATCAATCCATCATCGACCGCCACGGCCACGCCCAGGTTGACCGATGCCCGGCGCATGACGCCTTCTTCGGTCCAGTGGGCGTTGAGGTCGGGATTGCGACGGAGACCCTCCACGATCGCCTTGCCCACGATGGCCACGAACGAGAGGGCAGTCCCCTCGCGCTCCTGGTACTGGCGCTTGACGCTATCTCTGAGGGCCACCACACCAGACATGTCGACTTCGACTGTGGTGTAGGCGTGAGGGGCAGTGGACTTGGCTTCGACCATCTGCCGCGCGATGGCCTTGCGCATCGGCGTCATGGGCTTTAGCTCGTCCTGTGCCGGGGCGCCGGGAGCAGCCGGGGCCGCGGCCGGCGAGGGTGCCGCCGCCGCGCTCGTGGCTGTCGCTGGGGCGGACTGAGCGGGGAGCGGAGCGGGGGGGGCGGCGGACGCTCCGGCAGGTGCTTGCTGTGCCGTCGAGGTCGGCGAGGCAGCAGCGGACGCCCCGCCACTCTCGACCCACTTCATGATGTCATCGCGCGTCACGCGACCGTCGTGGCCACTGCCGGCGATCTGCGCCATATCCACGCCGTGCTCACGCGCCAGCCGACGTACGGCCGGCGTCATGCGGCCGGTGTAACCCGCCACATCCCCGGCGCCGTTCGATCCAGCCGTGCTACTGCCAGCTGGCGCCGTGATGGTCGCGGCGGGCGCAGTCGCGGCGGGCGCGGCTGTGGCGGGCGCGGCTGTGGCGTGAGAAGTGCCAGTCGCCTCTCCAGCGGAACGCTCGTCCGAGCCGGCCGGCCCATGGCCGCCATCCGATCGGCTTGCTTCGCTCTCGCCGGGTAGGACCTCGTCGGCGACGGCTTCCGCACCGGCCCCCGCGGCCGGCGCTTCGGCCGAAGCGGCACCGCCCGGAGATGCAGCCGCGGGCTCTGCCTCTGCGCCCTCGCCGGCTGCCTCGATGACGGCGATCTCCGTGTCGTTGGGCACCGTCTCGCCTTCCTGGACGAGGATCTCGCTGAGCGTCCCCGCGAAGGGCGAGGGAACCTCGGCATTCACCTTGTCGGTGATGACCTCCACGATGGGCTCGTACTTGTCGACGTGGTCCCCCACGTTCTTGAGCCACTTGCCGATGGTGCCCTCGGCGACGCTCTCTCCGAGCTGGGGCATGGTGACCTTAGGCATCAGCGGGTCTCCGTTGCGCGGCGTGCCGAGTGGCGGACATAGCGATCATCCACGCGTAGTGTGGCCGATTCCCGTCATCCGGGTCCATTCGCGCAGCGTCCGTCTCGTTCGTGAGACCTGCCTCGAGGAGCCCGCCCGCCACGCGAAGATGCCTCTTACGGCCTGGGGAGTCTTCGCGCGAGACGAAGCTCGTTGAGGTAGCGCTTTTCGATGCGGCCGCTGTAACCAACGTCCATCAGTTCCTGGACGCACCGGAGCAGGCCGTCGAGCGCGTCGGGATCGAGCGCCTGATGGCCTGAGTATGTGCGCAACACATCGAGATGATCCGCGGTCGTATAGGGCCGGTCGCGTTCATAGCGCCGGAGCTCCACGGGTCCGAAAAGTCCGCTACGGTCGATCTCATCGCTCTCCGACGCGACATGCGGTGGCGTCACGGTCGTCGGATCCCATCGTTCGTAGCAGTGTTGGACGTCCTCGAAGAACCGCTCGGTACCGCCGGCGACATGGTGCGTCGCGACGATGGCCAGGACGCCGCCAGCATGCAGTGCCGCCGCCGCACGCTCGACTCGAGTCGTGGCATCGACCCAGTGGAAGGCCGTGAACGAGACCACGGCGTCGAACGGCTCGTCAGGCAGCGGCCAGGATTCGAACGGCCCGACGTCGATGGTCACTCGGTTCCCGAACCGGGCGAGCCGTCGACGGGCGAGGACAGCCAGGTTCGCACCAAGTTCCACGCCGGTGACGTGGTAGCCACGTTCCAGCAAGGAAGAGGTGGCCTGGCCGGTCCCGACCCCGATCTCCAGGATCCGCCCATTCGGAGGCAGGCCCCCCAGACTCGCCAGATCATCGAAAAGGCGGTCGGGATAACCGGGCCGGATGCGGTCGTACCGCTCGGCCTCACGGTCGAACGTCTCTCGGGACATGAGACTGGGGTTCTAGTCGACCCGTGCGCTTGCCACCGATCAGTACGCGGCGAGTCTCCGGACGGCGTCGGCGATGCGGTCGGGGTTGGGCATGAACCAGTCTTCCAGCGTGTGAGCGTAGGGCACGCCCGGCACATCAGGGCCAGTGACCCGCATCACGGGTCCGTCGAGATGGTCGAAGGCCTCCTCCGCGATGATCGCCGCGATCTCTGCGCCGTAGCCACCGAAGCGGTTGTCCTCGTAGACGACCACGGCCTTGCCCGTCTTGCGTACGCTCGCCAGGATCGTCTCGCCATCCAGCGGCCGCAGCGTACGGATGTCGACCACCTCGACGCTGATGTCGTCGCCCTCCAGCAGCTCAGCTGCCTCCAGCGCGTACTGCACCATCAGGCCGTAGCCGATGATCGAGACCTGGCTGCCTTCGCGCACGACCTTGGCCTCGCCCAGCGGG
>Ga0136617_10003272_pt1 | contig 14472 bp, 12 predicted proteins | sample AntDrymUQ3222106_2_FD_129672 | JGI IMG/M metagenome (GOLD analysis project Ga0136617, IMG submission 129672) | Polar desert sand microbial communities from Dry Valleys, Antarctica - metaG UQ322 (21.06) | ecosystem: Environmental > Terrestrial > Soil > Desert | place: Antarctica: Dry Valley... | reverse complement strand
CGCTCTCAGGTCGACGCTCCTCGCCCGCTCGTGCACGAGTTCCTGCTCTCCCTCGTCCCGATCGTGCTGGCCTACGTCCTGGCGCACTACTTCTCACTGCTCGTCGTGCAGGGCCAGTTCGCGATCCCGCTGCTCTCGGATCCGTTCGGGCGCGGCTGGGATCTCTTCGGCGCCGCCGACATGATCCCCAACCTGACCCCTTTCTCCCCGAACACGATCTGGTATGTCCAGGTCGCCTCGCTCGTCGTCGGACACGTCGCGGGGCTCGCCGTCGCGCACGACCGCGCGGTCTCGATCTTTCGCGAGCGAGGGGACGCTCTACGCTCGCAGTACGCGATGCTCGCGTTGATGGTGCTGTACACGGTGGGGGGGCTGTGGGTGCTCTCGCGGGGGTGATCGGCCATCACCCGAGCGGGCTCGCCCTCTGGATCGAGGTGATCGTGATCGCGGTGACCGGCGCGCTCGTCGCGCTCGTCTGGCTGCGAGAACGTCGCCGGCGCAGCGCGAGACGATCGTCTCTGCTGCGATAGTCGCCCCATAGGCGTCCGGTGCGCACGGTTCGCGCGTACGCTGATCAGTCTTCGCTGACGACAAAGGTTCCCGCGTGATCGCTCGTCCTGTCTTCGTCCTCGGGCTCGCCGTCGCGATCGTCTCGACGGTCGTGTCCGCCGGCGCGGTCGCGGCGACGCCGCGCGATCATGCCGCTCAGGCGTGGAACATCCTGCCTCCGGGGCAGGCCGGAGGGGTCGCGTTCACCCGGAACTCGACCGACCAGGCAGCGCTCTACGACTCGCTCACTCCGCTCCAGGATCGCGTCACCGCGACGACGCTCGCGAAGACCTTCAAAGGCGCGACGCTCGGGCTCGGCGGCGCGCGGGCCGTGCGCACGGAGAGGCCGCGCGCGGGCCTCGTGATCCGGCGCGATCGCTGGGGCGTTCCGCACATCGAGGGGAAGACCGACCGCGACGTCGCGTTCGGCGCGGGCTGGGTGACCGCGCAGGATCGCCAGCTGATCATGGAGCTGCTGCGTGGGCCGGGCCGGATCGCGGCTCTCGACGCGCCGGGTGTGGATGCGTTCGCGCTCGCGCTCTCGGGCAAGACGTTCGTGCCGAGCGCCGCGACCGAGGCGAAGCTCACCCAGCAGTTCGCTCTGCTTCAGCGCTCGGGGCCGGCAGGCGCGCGCATCGTCCGGGTGATCGACGCGTACATCGCCGGAATCAACGCGTGGTACCGCAAGGCGGGTCTGCAGCTCCAGCCGTGGCGGCGTGCCGACGTGGTTGCCGTCGCCGGACTGATCGGCAGTGTGTTCGGCGCCGGTGGAGGCGACGAGGTACGCCGCTCCGCATTCCTCTCGGCGCTGCAGCGGCGCCTCGGCGGCGAGAACGGACGTCGAGTCTGGGAGGACCTTCGCCTTCGTGACGATCCCGAGGCGCGCACGGCCGTCGAGCGGCCGTTCGCCTATCCGTCGGCGCCCAGCACCGAGCTCGGGAACGTGATCGTCGACGCAGGCAGCCTGCGGAGCCCGAGCGACCCGCTTGCGCAGCCGGCACCCCGGCCGAGCCTTGCGATGTCGAACGCGCTGCTCGTCGGCGCGCGCCGCTCGACGACGGGACGTCCGCTCGCCGTGATGGGCCCGCAGGTCGGCTACTACTACCCCGAGCTCCTGCTCGAGCTCGACCTTCACGGCGGAGGCTACGACGCGCGCGGGGCCGCTTTTCCGGGCATCTCGTTCGCGGTGCTGCTCGGTCGCGGCGCGGACTATGCCTGGAGCGCGACCTCGGCCGGCTCGGACCTCGTCGACGAGTACGTGGAGCCGCTGTGCGACGACAGCGAGACGAGGTATCAGTATCGCGGCGAGTGTCGCGCGATGACCACGTTCGCCGCGGGGACGATCAAGGGAGTGCCAGGGGCACCTGAACGAGAGCTGGTCTACCGCGAGACAGTGCACGGGCCTGTGACCGCATACGCGACGGTCGCGGGACGACGTGTCGCGATCTCGCGCAAGCGCTCGACGCGCGATCGGGAGCTGCTCGCGGCGCCGTTCTTCTTCGGGCTCTCGACGGGAGCGGTGCGCTCCAGCGCGGACTTCTTCCGGCTCGCCTCGACCATGGAGCTCTCGTTCAACTGGCACTACGTCGACGACCGCGACATCGCCGTGATCACGACGGGCAGGCTCCCGGTGCGACCGCCGACAGTGGACTCCGGCCTCCCGACCAAGGGAACGGGCGAGTTCGAGTGGTCGGGATTCGTGCCACCTCGCGGTCATCCGCAACAGGTGAATCCCCGGAGCGGCATGATCCTCAACTGGAACAACAAGCCGGCGCCCGGTTTTACGGCCGCGGACAACGAATGGTCGTACGGGTCGGTGCAGCGAGTAGACCTGCTCTGGGCCGCGGCGCAGCGCCGACGGAAGCACTCGCTCGCCTCGCTCGTCGGCGCGATGAACCTCGCTGCGACGCAGGATCTCCGGCTCGTCCGTGTGTGGCCGGCGATTCGCGCCGCTTTGGCGCGGGGTAACGCGCCGTCCGCGCGTGCCGGACTCGCCGTCCAGGCCGTCGACGACTGGCTGGCCGCCGGTGGCAGCCGGCTCGATCGCGATCTCGACGGCGCGATCGACGCACCCGGCGCGGCCGTCCTCGACGCGTCGTGGCAGCCGCTCGGGGATGCGGTGCTCGAGCCCGTGCTCGGCCCCCTCGTCGCCGACTTGGCAGCCTTCCACGCGGCTGACGACGCCGCAGGTCCGAGTGGCTCTGCCTATCTCTCGGGCTGGTACTCGTACATCGACAAGGATCTGCGGGCGCTGCTCGGCCGGCAGGTGCGAGGCCCGCTCCGTACCAGGTTCTGCGGCCACGGGAATCTCGCCGTCTGCGCGATCTCGCTCTGGGCGGCGATCGACGGCGCGACAGCGGCGCTGGAGGGTGCGCAGGGGGCGGACGTCTCGGCCTGGAGGGCGGACGCGACGAAGGAGCGGATCCGCTTCGCGCCGGGCATCCTGCCGGCGACGATGCGCTGGACGAACCGACCGACGTTCCAGCAGGCGATCAGCTTCTCGACGCATCGCTGAGGCTCGCCTCTATACCGAACCTAAACCGACAACCGCGATCGTGCTCGCACCGGGTCGCATTGGGCGGCCCGCCGAGAAACGAGGAGCCATGAAGCGGATCGCAACACTGTTCGCAACCGTGACCGCGGTGACGATGCTCGCCGTCCCAACGCTCGCCTCGGGGGCCGTTCCGCAGAACGGTGTACTCGTGACGGGCACCTTGTACGCCTCCGGCCAGAACGCAGTGACGAAGCCGGTGGATCTGAAAGTGGCGGCCACGGGCAAGACTGCACGCTTCACCTGGTGGTGCCGCCCGCAGCGAGTGATCACGGATCGCAGTTCGATCACGGTGGCGATCAAGCCGGACGGCACGTTCGTCGGCGCCCACAGCGTCGGCAGCCTGACCGTCTGGACAGTCAAGGGCCGCTTCGTCACGGCCACGTCGGCGCAGGCGACGCTGAGGCTCATCGCGACCTGTGACGCCAAAGGCGGCCTCGTCAACCTCAAGCCGAAGCCCGCCTGAGCCGAACGAGCCGCCGTCTCGACAGGAACGCGAGATGACGTACGCCTACGTGCAGGACGTCGCCGAGGGTTGGGAGCATTACGAGCGGCTCGCGACCGCCCTCGGCGACGACATACCCGACGGGCTGATCGTCCGCGTGGCTGGGGCGACGAGCTCGGGCGTTCGCATCATCGACGTCTGGGAATCGGAGGAGGCGTGGACGCGCTTTCGCAACGAACGATTACGACCGGCGGTGCGTAGGCTTGCAGGAGATGCCTCGGTCGAGCCGTCGATCTTTCGAGGCCTACGGGTCAGGCACGTCGTGCGTCGAGGGGAGCCTGTCCGCTGAGCCCCGCTGGGCGTCCGCGAGCGCAAAGGCAATCGCCTCGTCGACCGCCAGCCCGCGCCCCCGCGCCCACGCCCGTTCGAGACGTGTCGAATCGAGTTGCTTGCCGATCGCCGCCAGTGTGCGGGCCCGGAGACGCCGCTCGAAGGGCTTCAGCAGGGCGCCCATGCCTTCCAGCAGCCCATCCGCGGCCCCGAGCGCTAACGCTCCTCGCACAGGATCCTCGCTCTGCGTCGCTACCGCCGCGAGACCGACAAGACACCACGCCACGTCTTCCTTGTCACCCAGCGTTCCCGAGATCGTGATGCTCTCGCGCAGCAGGGCGAGCGCCTCAGCCGTCTCGCCGCGCTCGAGCGCCACGGCGCCGAGATTGAACATCGATCGTGCGATGTTCGCGGTGTCGCCGACGTCCCGTAGGAGCGCGAGGCTCTCGTCGAAGAAGCTCGTCGCACCGGCGTAGTCGCCACTGGTCAGTGCGACATCGCCGCGGTTGTTCAACGCGAGCGCGGCGATTCGCCGATCCGGGAGCTCGCTGGAGAGAGCAATGCTCTCGTCCAGAGCCGCGACAGCTTCCGCGATCCTCTCTTCGGAAAGCAGGATCGCGCCCAGGTTGCTGAGCGAACGGGCGGTGCCGACCCGATCGCCGAGCAGCCGGTAGAGCTCGAGGCCTTCCTCGGCAAGCTCGCGCGCACGAGCGTACTCGCCCTGGATCACCGCGATCGCGGACGCAGCCCGCAGCACCTTCGCCCGGAGCTCCTGCGAGTTGGTGGTCCCCGCATGGGCAAGTGCGTCCTCGAGGCGGCGGCGGCCCTCGCTGAGGTGTCCCTGGACGTACCAGAAGCGCCCGAGGGCAGCGGCCAGACGCAGCTCGAGCTCGACCTGCTCGGACACCTGCAACCACTCGAGCGCAGCACGCATGTTGTCGTGCTCCCGCTCGAGCTGCTCGTGCCAGATCGCCTGCTCGGGCCCGGCGAGCTCCCTCGCCGCGCGCTCGGCGAGCGCGACAAACGTCTCGGCGTGACGACCGCGCACCCGGCTTGCTCCCGGGTCTTCCTCGAACCTCTCGAGCGCGTACTCACGCACGGTCTCGAGCATGCGGTAGCGGTTCTCGCCGGGCTCGGCTCTACGGCCAACGAGGCTGTTGTCGAGCAACCCCGTCAGCGCCCTGAGCACCTCATCGGGCTCGCACACGAGCTCGGCGGTCTCTAGCGTCCAGCCACCGACGAAGCTGCTTAGCTTGGCCAGGAGGGATTGTTCCGCCCGGCTCAGGAGCTCATAGCTCCAGTCGATCGTCGCACGTAGCGTCTGCTGACGGGCCGGGAGATCCCAGGCACCTTCGGTGAGCAGAGGCAGGCGGCGACCGAGGCGCTCGAGTAGAGCGCCGGGGCTGAGCGTCCGAATCCGCGCTGCTGCGAGCTCGATCGCGAGCGGCACTCCCTCGAGCCTCGTGCAGATCTCGGCCACCGTGGTGGCGTTCTCCGAGGCAAGCATGAACGCTGGGCTCGCGGCATTCGCTCGCTCGCTGAAGAGCGCAACGGCCGGGCTGCTCGAGACGGCAGCCAGATCACCGAGCTGCGACGGGACGGGCAGTGCGAGGGGTGGTACGAGGTAGACGTGTTCCCCGGACAGCCGCAATCTGGCGCGGCTCGTGCACAGAAGCTTCAGCCGCGGCGCCGCGGCGAGCAGATCCGCCAGCGCAGGCACCGCCTCGAGCACCTGCTCGATGTTGTCGAGCACGAGGAGCAGCTCCCGTGGCCGAAGCGCATCCGCGAGTGTCTGCGCCAATGGCGCACCCGCCTGCTCGACCACCCCCAGCGCCTCGGCAATCGTCGGGATGACGAGCGCACAATCAGTGAGGGCGCCAAGGCCGACGAAGACGGCGCCGTTCGCGAGCTTGCGGGTTGCCCGCGCGCCAGCCTCGAGCGCAAGGCGCGTCTTCCCGATCCCACCCGGCCCCATGATCGTGACGAGACGGATGTTCGGCCGAGCGAGCAGCTGCTCGAGCTCCTCCAGCTCGCGCTTTCGCCCGAGCAACCGGGTCGCGGGGCTCGGTAGGGGTTTCGCCGAAGGCCGCTCGTCGAGCGGCGACTGAAGCAGCCGATCCTGGTTCAGGATTGCGCGCTGGAGCTCCCGCAGCTCGTGGCCCGGCTCGGTGCCGAGTTCCTCGACGAGTGCTCGCCGCACCTCCACGTAGACATCGGCAGCCTCAGCCTGGCGGCCGCTCCGATAGAGCGCGAGCATGAGCTGCGCTCGGAACCGTTCGCGGAGTGGATGCTCCGCGACGAGTGCCTGGAGCTCGCTCACGAGCGGGACATGTCGACCGAGCTGGAGGTCGGCTTCGATGCGCTGCTCGACCGCCGTGACACGCAGCTCGTCGAGGCGGCGCGCCTCCGTTTGCACCAGCGAGTCGTATGCGAGGTCGGCACCCGCCCGTCCCCGCCAGAGTGCCAGCGCGCGGACGAGCAACGCCGAAGCAAGCGCCGGGTTGCTCTCGCGCAGCGCCTGCTGGCCCTCTGCGAGCAGGCGCTCGAAGCGGGCACGGTCGAGCTGCGACCACTCGACCGCGACCAGGTATCCGGGCGCTCGCGTCACGAGTACGGCTTCCCCGAGGGGCTTGCGCAGCTGGGAGATGTAGATCTGCAGGAGCTTGCGCGCCGAGACCGGCGGTCGCTCACCCCACAAAGCGTCGACGAGCGTGTCGGTGGACACCACCTCGTTCGCGTGGAGGAGCAGGTGTGTGAGCAACGCGCGGTGCTTGGCGGCAGTGATCGGGATCGCCTCGAGCTCGCTCGAGACCTCGAGCGGACCGAGGATCCGAAACTCCATCTCCCTCCCAGCCAGGCACCCAGGCACGTGCGCAGGCAGGCACGCCCGCCGAGTGAGTCTGACAGACGTCCGAAATCGGGACGGATCGTGCGGTACCTCAGGCGCCGTCGCAGCCCCGCCGTCAGCGAAGGAGGCTCGGCCGGAGGCCGCGGTAGGCTCAGGATGTGACCCGCCGACCCCAGCACTTGCTGACCCCCGGGCCAACCTCGGTACCGCCGGAGGTGCTGCGCGCGCTCGCAGAGCCCGTGATCCACCACCGCTCTCCCGATTTCACCGAGGTCTTCGCGCTCGCGCAGGAGCGCCTGCGACAGGTGTTCTGCACCGAGCGAGAGGTGCTCGTCTTCACCTCGTCGGGCACCGGCGCCTTCGAGTCGGCGATCGTCAACGTGCTGTCCCCCGGGGAACGCGTCCTCGCCGTCTCGCAGGGCGAGTTCGGCGAGCGCTGGCAGGCGCTGGCGGCGGCTTTCGGGTGCGACGTCGTCCGGCTCACCCTCGCCTGGGGAACCGCGCCGAAGCCGGCAGAGCTCCGCGCCGCGCTCGCCGAGACCGGTGCCCGCACGGTGTTCCTCGTCCACTCGGAGACGTCGACCGGGGTCGTATGCGACCTCGAGCCGCTCCTCGCGGTCTGTGCGGAGCTGAACGTGCTCTCGATCGTCGATGCGGTCTCGAGCCTCGGCGCGGTGCCGCTCGAGACGGATGCGTGGGGAGCGGACGTCGTCGTCACCGGCTCGCAGAAGGCGCTGATGACACCGCCCGGCCTCGCCTTCGCCGCGGTCTCGGAGCTCGGGTGGCGGCGCGTGGCAACCGCGAAGCTGCCGCGCTTCTACTGGGATTGGGAGCGGGCTAGGCGAGCGCAGGCGAAGGGCTCGACGCCGTTCACGCCGGCGACATCGACGGTAGTCGCGCTCGTCGAGGCGCTTGGTCTCGTCCTCGCCGACGGGCTCGACGCCGCATTCGCACGTCACCGTGCGCTGGGGCGCGCGTGCCGTGCGGGGGTCAAAGCGATGGGTCTCGAGCTGTACTCGCCGGACGACGACAGCGCCGCCGTGCTGACCGGCGCCTTGACCCCTGAGGGGGTCGACGCAGTCGCGTTGCGACTCGCGTTGCGCGACCGCCACGGGATCACGATCGCCGGCGGCCACGGCGACCTCGTCTCGCGCCTCTTCCGGATCGGGCACATCGGCTATGTCACGATCGCGCAGGTCGCGGAGGCGTTCGCGGCGATCGAGGTCGAGCTGGCCGCGGTCGGAGCGGATATCGAGCCCGGGAACGCGGCTCCCGCCGCGCTCGAGGCGCACGGCTCGGTCGCACGCACCTGAGATGCGCGTCCTCGTCCGCGAGCCGATCGCCGAGGCGGGTATCGAGCTGCTCCGCTCGCGGTTCGATGTCGACGTCGATCTCGAGTCTCCGCTCGAGGAGATCGTCGGGCGCTACGACGCGATCGTGATCCGCTCGGCGACGAAGCTGACAGGCGACTTGATCGCGCGTGGCGAGCGTCTCAAGATGATCGGACGGGCGGGGGTGGGGGTCGACAACGTCGACGTCGAGGCAGCCACCCGGCGTGGGATCGTGGTCGCGAACGCACCCGAGTCGACGGTCGTCTCCGCCGCCGAGCAGACGATCGGGCTGATGGTCGCGCTCGCGCGCAACATCCCGCAGGCCCATGCGGCGCTGAAGCAGGGTCGCTGGGAGCGCTCCCGGTGGGGAGGCATCGAGCTCGACGGAAAGACGCTCGGTGTGATCGGCTTCGGACGGATCGGACAGCAGGTCGCCCGCCGCGCGGTCGGCCTCGGGATGCGTGTCGTCGCGTACGACCCGTTCGTCGGGGACGAGCGGTTTCGCGAGCTGCACGCCGACCACGCGGAGACACTCGACGACGTGTTCGCCGTGGCCGACGTGATCTCGCTCCATTCGCCGCTGACCGAGGAGACGCGCGGGCTCGTCGGGCGAGACGCGCTCGCGAAGATGCGCGACGGTGTGCGCATCGTCAACGCGGCGCGGGGCGCGCTCGTCGACGAGGAGGCGCTGATCGAGGCGATCCACTCCGGCAAGGTCGCCGGCGCGGCGCTCGACGTCTTCTCGTCAGAGCCGTACTCGGGGCCGCTGCTCGAGCTCGACGAGGTCGTCGTGACCCCGCATCTCGCGGCCTCGACCGACGAGGCGCAGGATCGTGCGGGGTTGATCGTCGCGGAGCAGGTCGTCGCGGCGCTCGAGGGCGGTCTCGTCACGAACGCGATCAACATTCCCGTCGTCGACCAGGCCGACCTCGAGGTGCTAGGCCCGTTCATCCCTCTCGCCGCCCAGCTTGGCAGGCTTGCGGTCGAGCTCGCGGGCGGGCGCATCCGCCGGATCGTGGTCGCCTCGCACGGCCCGCTCTCCGACTGCGACACCAGGCTGCTCACGGCCGCAGCGCTGAACGGGGCATTCGTCGGCCGTGTCGATCAGGTCGTCAACGTCGTCAACGCCCCGGTGCTGGCGGCGGAGCGAGGGATTGCGGTTTCCGACGAGCGCTACCGCGCCTCGCGCGACTACACGAACACGGTCGAGGTGCGCGTCGAGGTCGAGGGCGAAGAGGTGACTGTGTCCGGCACGACGATCGGTCCTGAGCCGCGGCTCTTCCTGGCGGGCGCGCTCGGGTTCGGGATCGATATCGAGCTTGCGCCGCACATGGTGTTCCTCCGCTATCTCGACCAGCCCGGCGTGATCGGTCGCGTCGGCTCGCTCTTCGGCGACGCGGGTGTCAACATCGCGAACATGGCGGTATCGCGGACGAAGGAGCGTGACCAGGCGTTGATGGTCTTCTCGATCGACACCCGCGCGACCAGCGAGCTCCAGCAGCACATCCGCGCGGTCGGCTTCGAGGACGTCCGCTTCTTCGAGCTCGAGCCATAGTGCTCGCTTCGCTCGCGCTTGGCGCCGGACAGGTGGTCCGGCGCCTACACGGTGTGCGACTAGGTGGCGCGGCAGGCAGTAGCTGCTTGGACAGTCGGGCGTACGCCTGACCCCGGCGTGACAGGGAGGTAGAGTCGCAGAACGTGGTCGCCGAGGCCGACGCCGATGCGCCCCGCGGCACGGGCTGGGTCGTCGCGCAGTTCGCGTTGATGGGACTGATCGTGGCAGCTGCGTTTCTCCCGCCACCCTGGCCCGGCGAGGCCCGCGCGCTGCTCCTTGTCGGCGGCGGCCTCCTGATCGTGATCGGGCTCGCGCTCGTCGTGTGGGCGGCCCGGACGATGGGCCCGCTGCTGACCCCGTTCCCCAGACCGCCGGCGGACGGCCGGCTCGTCGTCGAGGGGCCCTTCGCATTCGTGCGGCACCCGGTCTACCTCGGTGGACTCCTGCTCTTCGGAGGCGTTGCGCTGATGACGAGCGTCCCCGCGCTCGTCATCACGGTGGTGCTCGGGCTCCTCTGGCACGGGAAGACCCGAGTCGAAGAGCGATACCTGCGAGTGCAGTTTCCGGACTACGCCGCCTACGTCCAACGGGTGCGTTCCAGCATCTTGCCTTTGCGAGTACCTCGGTGACCTGGCCCGAGCCGGTGGAGCGCGTTGCCTTCTTTCTCCGTAATTCGGGTGCGGAGGCGAGGCTCGAGGAGGTCTCCACCGAGGATGGTACCGCGGCTGCCGCCGCCGACGCGGTCGGGTGCACGCTCGGTCAGATCGTGAAGACCCTCGTCCTCACGTGCGACGGCCAAACGGTCGTCGCGCTCGTCGCCGGGGACAGGCGTGCGGATACGAGCAAGATCGCGCGGCTCCTCGGCGTCCGTCGTGCAGCGGTCGCGCGGAGCGCCGAGGTGCAGGCCGCAACGGGCTTCGCGCCCGGCGCGGTCGCGCCGTTTCCGCTGCCGGGGGTCGAGAGCGTGCTCGTCGACCGATCCCTGCTCCGGCACGCGCTCGTCTGGGCCGGCGGAGGCTCGTCGCAGCACCTCGTCGCGATCGCGCCGCTCGAGCTCGTGCGGCTGACGCAGGGGCGGGTCGAGGAGATCGGGCTGCTCACCGAGGCCGCCCCGTCCGAACCCGCATAATCACGTGACGCTGCGCAATCGAACGGAGGACACCGATGCAGGAGACCGCGAAGATCTGGATGAACGGGGAGCTCGTCGACTGGGCAGACGCCACGGTGCACGTCGGCGTCCACGGGCTTCACTACGGCACCGGCGTCTTCGAGGGGATCCGCGCGTACGACACGCCAAAGGGGCCCGCGGTCTTTCGGTTGGCGGATCACATGCAACGGCTCCACGACTCGGCCAAGCTCCTCTACATGGAGATTCCCTATCCGGTCGAGGAGCTGCGGAGCGCGACGCACGACCTCGTCAGGGCGAACGGCCTGCCGGCCTGCTACATCCGGCCGATCTCGTTCTACGGCTACGGCTCGCTCGGTGTCCATACCCGTGGCAACCCGGTGGAGACCGTGATCATGAGCTGGCCCTGGGGCGCGTATCTCGGTGAGGACTCGCTCGCGCAGGGAATCACCGCGAAGATCTCCTCCTACCAGCGCGTCGGCCCGAACGTGATCCCGCACGGGGCCAAGGCGACCGGGATCTATCTCAACTCGATGCTCGCGACGACCGAGGCGCAGCGCGCCGGCTACGACGAGGGGATCCTGCTCACCGCCGACGGCTACGTCGCGGACGGCCCGGGCGAGAACGTCTACACGGTCAAGGGGGGCGTGATCTCCACGCCGCCTCTCTCGACGTCGATCCTGCCGGGGATCACGCGGGACTCGGTGATCCAGATCGCGCAGGATCTCGGCTACGTCGTGCAGGAGACGAGCCTGATCAGGACGGACCTCTACCTCGCCGACGAGGTCTTCATGACCGGCACGGCAGCCGAGGTGACGCCCGTCCGCGTAGTCGACGACATCGAGCTCGGCGTCGGCCCGGTCACGCTCGAGGTGCAGAAGCACTACCTCGACACCGTCAACGGCCGCAGCGAGCGCTGGAGCCACTGGCTCGACGTCGTGGAGGTTCGCGACGAGGTCGCGAACGTGTAGGTGCCGGGCGTGCCGGGCCCCTACACGTGCACGTCTAGACGTTGCGGATGACGTACGTCGTGTCAGATGTAGTAGTCCGCGAGTTTCGTGCGGGTGACGGGGTTGGAGTGGCGCGGATCGGAATGGAGAACGGCGCCTACTACGCCAACCTCGCACCCGATTACTTCAAGAAGCCCGATCCGGACGGGTTCGCCGATCTCTTCGAGAACGACTCGAATTGGCGAGAAGGCATCGACAATCTCGCCCTGGTTGCCGAGGTCGAGGGTGAAATCGCCGGCTACCTCGAGACGACTTTGCAACAGCCGCTGGAGACTGCGCAATGGCAGTCTCAGCGTGATCTCGGCGCGCCACGTCTGTTCATCGGGGTCGTTACGACCGGTGATCGTTTCAAGCGCCGCGGCGTGGCGACCCGACTTGTTGAAGCCGCGGAGGAGTGGGGTCGCTCTCGAGGTGCGCTCGTGGCGATCTGCGACACGTACATCGATAGCCCTCTGTCTGTTCCCTTCTGGGAGCAGCGGATGGGCTACACACGACGAGCGATCGTCTTCCGAAAGCCGCTCACATAGAGCGGTTCGCCAATCGATTCGAACCCTCCCCGGGGAACATCTCGTGACGCTTGTCAGTCGGCGCCCTCGTAGAGTGGGCTCGTGCTGCCGCTCGAGTCGGTGCCGAATGTCTCGGAGGGTCGCGATCCAGCGGTGATCCGGGCGATCGTCGGGGGCTTCGAGCGCGCCGGTGGACGTGTCCTCGACGTCCATTCGGACGCTGACCACCATCGCTCGGTGATCACGCTCATCGCCACGAGCGACGAGGAGCTCGTCGACGCCGTGGTCAGCGGCATCGCCCAGGCACGAGAACGGGTCGATCTGAGCACGCACGTGGGCATCCATCCGCGTGTCGGAGCTGCGGACGTCGTCCCGCTCGTTCCGCTTGCGCCGGGCGACGAAGGCCGGGCGATCACCGCGGCCCACGCCGTCGGTCGCCGTGTGGGCAACCAGCTCGGGCTACCCGTCTTCCTCTACGGGCTCGTGGGGGAGGGACGACGTCCGGCCTTCTTCCGCCGGGGCGGCACCGCCGAGCTTGAGCGACGCCTCAGCGAGGGCGGGCTCGACACCGCGTACGGGCCCTCCCGCCTCGATCCTGCCGCCGGGGCGGTGCTCGTCGGCGCCCGCGCACCTCTCGTCGCGTTCAACGTCGTCCTCGAACGCGCATCGCTCGAGCTCGCGTGCGAGGTGGCGGCCGCGATCCGCGGGTCGTCGGGCGGAATGCCCGGGGTGCAGGCTCTCGGTCTGCTGCTGAGTGACGGTCGGCCGCAGGTGTCGATGAACCTCGTCGATCTGGAAGTCGCGGCGCTCGATCGGGTCATCGAGCGGGTGCGAGGGGAGGTGGAGCGCCGAGGGGGCTCGGTCGCGTTCGGGGAGCTCGTGGGGCTCCTTCCCGCGCGTGTCGTGGTGGAGGCAGCGGGCCGGGCGGGCGTCGAGGCCGCCGTCGGCGAACGCGGGCTTCCGACACGAACCGCACTGGCTGCGGCGGCCGCCGCCTTTGCGCTGCCCGAGCTGAACCTCGACCGGCTAATCGAGTCGCATCTGCTGTCGCTCGGCGCCGGCGCAGGCGTCACGAGCTAAGTGCTCCCGCTGGGACCCCCCGATCTGAGCGCGGCCTCGTGTTAGGACGGCGTGGGTCCCTTCCCGAGCGCGGAACAGAGCTGTTCGGTGTCGATCAGCAGGGCGTCACCGCCGAAACGCATCGTGTCCAGCGAGCGTTGCCCGGCATCTTGGTCGCCAGCTCCGCAGGCGTCCGTGACGACGACCGGGATGTAGCCGAGATCAGCGGCGTGCCGCACCGTTGGCTCCACCCCGATCTCCAACGCCACCCCCACGACGACGACCGTGGTGATGCCGCAGTCGCGCAGCACGATGTCGAGCCAGGTGCCCTCGAACGCCGACATGGTGACCTTGTCGAGCACCGCCTCGCGGGGCGTCGGTGCGAGCTCCGAGACCAGCTGCGAGTGAGCGGCGTCGGGTGGGAACGGCGATGACACCTCGGCCACCGACTCGGCACGCTGCCAACGGCGCCACATGCGCAGCTGCGAGACGCCCATCAGCTCGGTTGGGAGCGTGACGTGCCGGGCGAAGATCGTGCGGACCTCTGCGGCTCGGGCCGCTTCCAGCACCTTCATCACCTGGCCGAGGACGCGGACACCATCGGAGAGCTGGCCGAGGACGCCGGCTTGCATGTCGTACACCAGCAAGGCCAACCGCCGCGGGTCGCCGAGGGCCTCCTCCAAGGTCAGAGGAACGCGAAGCCCGTGCCGTTTCTCCACGCCCGCAGTCTATGCGGGGGAGCCTGCGACCGATGGACATCGCGATGGCAGTCGATCACGGCGCGATCACTCGATCAGCCTGTCGTCGGCCTTACGCACTGCTGTAAACGGCCGGGGTCCCGATCGCGCCCCTGTCGAGCAACTGGCACGAAGCTGGCACAAAGTCGGGACAGGTTGCGCGCTAATGTGACTCCAGGGAGCCTCGCTCCCCCATGCCGGGGGCCCGCGCGACGGGAGGGTGAACGCTGCGCTTCACCGCGGTGCTCGACCCGGAAGCCTCTCCGCCGAGCGCCGCTGTATGGTGGGCAGGCCGGTGACCCGGGAGCGACCGTCTACACTCGCGCCCGTGTCGAATGCCGTCGAGCTCACGGGCGACGATCTCACGCTCGAGGACGTCTGGGAGGTCGCGGTTGGACGCCGTCCCGCCCGTCTCGGTGATCGCG
>Ga0136617_10003271_pt1 | contig 14473 bp, 12 predicted proteins | sample AntDrymUQ3222106_2_FD_129672 | JGI IMG/M metagenome (GOLD analysis project Ga0136617, IMG submission 129672) | Polar desert sand microbial communities from Dry Valleys, Antarctica - metaG UQ322 (21.06) | ecosystem: Environmental > Terrestrial > Soil > Desert | place: Antarctica: Dry Valley... | reverse complement strand
GGCGTGCTGGCCGCTACGGATTCCTACCGGCATGACCTATCTCGCGCCTTCCAGCATCTGAAGGCCACCTTTCCCGACGCGGCGTAGCGCGGCGGGATCTCTCTCGACGGAGCGGCGCAGGAGACGCGGCTCGACCCACGCCCGCTCCTCCGAGTCGTCGAGCTGGAGCTCGATCGCACATCGCAGCTTCACGCGCGCCGCAGCCGGCTCGTCCTCCTCGCTGATACCAGCCCGCATGCGCAGCATCTCGGCCAGCGCCCAGTAAGCGACTCCCTCGCCGTAGGCGAGAGAGCGACCACGGTGCCACCGAACCTCGTCAACCAGGCCGTCGACGTATTTCTCGAGTTCCCATGCCAGTCGCGACTTGCCGATCCCCCGCGACGCCGACAACGGAGCCAGCCGCGCACGCTTCTCGTCGGCCGTCGCGTGGAAGAGGTCCTTGAGCAGGCGAACTCGCCGTCGCGACCGACGAAGGGCGCCTCGAGACGACTGGAGCGTCCCCCGCCGCGACGAGCCGCAGTGACGCGCAGGGCGCGCCACACGGCAAGAAACTCGGCCTTGCCCTTGAGCTGATGCTCGCCGGCGTGCTCGTAGGCGATCGCGGCCTCGGTCGCACGTCGAGTGCTCTCGCCGACGAGCACCGCGCCGGGCTCCGCAATCGTCTGTATCCGCGAGGCGGTGTTGACGATGTCGCCTGCGACCATGCCTTGCCCCTGGGCGGCGAGCGTGACGGCGGCCTCGCCCGTCAGAACTGCGGCACGCAGCTGCAACTCAGGTGCACCGATCTCGGTCCCGAACGCCGAGACGGCGGCGACGAGGTCGAGGGCGGCGCGAACGGCGCGCTCGGCGTCGTCCTCCTGCGCGACCGGGGCTCCCCAGACCGCCATGACCGCGTCCCCGATGAACTTCTCGATCGTGCCGCCGTAGCGCTCGACCACCTTGCGGGACGAGTCGAAGTAGCGCGTGAGCAGCTCTCGCGTCTCCTCGGCGTCGCGGTGCTCGGACGCTGGCGTGAAACCCACCAGGTCAGCGAAGAGGACCGAGACGAGTCGGCGCTGTGTGGGGGAGGCATGAAGCGCGTTTTCCGCATCTGGCGTCGAGTTCGCCGTCTGAAGCGCAAGCGGGCTTCCGCACTCGTTGCAGAACCGCTGACCCGGATCGTTCGCCGCTCCGCAGGCCGGGCACGCGGCCGCGAGCGAGGCGCCGCACTCCCCGCAGAATCTCGCCGTTGCTCGGTTGTGGGCGCTGCAGCTTGGACAGACCGTGCGCCTCTCTTCACGCTCGGAAGCGGAGAACGTCGATTCTCGCACGCGGGGGCGATCGACACGCTGCTCGCTTGTGCGCGGCATGCTTACCTCTGCGACCTTGCGTTGCTCGCCCGAGCGCGAGCCGTTCCCATCGCGGCGAGGCGGCACACGTTGCAATTCGGGTCGGCTCTGTTGTGTTGGCCGTCCTTGGCTACTTGGCCGCGGACGCCTCTCTCGATAGCCGCTGCATCTAGCTTCGTTTCGCTAGTCGTTTTGCCGGACTCTCGTAGGCTTAGCTGCCGCTGATCGAACGACGCGGCCGGTCACGTTTTGCGTTGACCCCGTCGGGCTCTACTAGCCGCCGCTGACGGTCTGCTGTGCCTGGTTGACGCAGGGTGGCGCCGGATCAGTCGAGTAGGCCGCGTCGACGGGCGACCGCGACCGCCTCTCCACGCGTGTGCGAGTCGAGCTTTCGCAGGAGGCGGGAAACGTGGATCCCCACCGTTTTCGGGCTGAGGAACAGCAGCGCAGCGATCTCACGGTTCGTGAGGCCGTCTGCGAGCAGCGTCAGGACCTCGAGTTCGCGTGAGGTCGGCTCGTCGCGATCGGCCTGCCGGCGGCGGGGTCGATCTGGGGACACTCGCGCCCGCCGGGCGAGGTTCTCCGCGAGTGCGCGCAAGGGTCTTGCGCCGAGCAACGACGCGGAGGCCGCGGCTTTCCGGAGTGCCGTCTTCGCGGGCTCGCGTGCGCCGACCCCGAAGAGCGCCTCGGCCTTGCGCAGCCGCGCATACGTCTCGTCATAGGGACGACGCGCGTTGTTCCAGGCGCCGACGCAGGCACTCCAGAGCTCAGGCTCGGCGGTGCCCGACGCTCGCGCTCGTTCCGCCTCGATCTCGGCGCGAAGAGCGGCGTCGAGGCCCGCATCGGGGTGGTGTTCCCGACCCTGCGGCGCCGCGTGGCGCGGGTCGTCTGCCGCGATCCGCACGGCGAGCCGAGCTCGGCGGGCGCCTGCTGAGACGGCCCACACACCGCGAATCCCGAACGGCTCGCCCAGCGCCGTGCGCGCAGCCGCGAGGTCTCCGCCGAGCCACGCAAGCTCGGCCCGCGCCAACCCGAGCTCGCCGAGCAGAGCCCCCGGACCGCCGATCGCCCCACCTATGGCCGCTTGCTCGATCTCCTGCTCCGCCTTCGCGAGGTGCCCTCGCCGCATCGCCAGCAACGCCCGAGCCAGAGACGACAGCGCTCTGGGCTCCGCAGGCTTGAGCACGGCATCGACCTGGTCCCAGCGGCCCAGATCGAGCAGGATCAGCGCCGCCCGCGCGCGGAGATCCGATGCGTGCGAACGGGCGAGTCCGACGCGCTCACATGCCTCGATCCCTGCCGCGGACAGCTCGAGCGCCCGTTCGAGCTCGCCGGCGAGGTGAACAAGATTGGTGAGGAACTGGTACCCGTGGCCAATCGCCACAGGCGATCCGGCCTGAACCGCAAGCGCGACGCCGCTCTCGATGTCCGTGATTCCTTCGAGGCTCCCCTGGTAGGCACGCGCGAGCCCGACGGTGAAGAGCGCACGCGCCTCCGAAACGCGATCGGCCGCGTCGTGAGCGATAACCGCGGCCTCCGCTGCCGCTGCGCGGGCGTCGTCGTAACGCTCCTGGCCGATTCGGGCTCGGGCGAGAGCCCAGAGCGACTGTGAGCGTGTCGTCGGTGGGGTGTCGCCTCGCACGAGCCCCGCCGCCCGCTCGAAAGCAGTAGCACCGACGTCGAGTTCTCCGGCGTCCCACGCGTAAGTGGCGAGCGCAAGTTGTAGCGCCGCAGTGTCCAACGAGCCCTCGCCGCGGGCGCGTTGCGCCATCCCGAGCGCTGCCACAGGATCGCCGGCGAGCCACGCAGCGTTCGCGGCCCGCAGGAGGCAATCGACTCGGCCGTCGACTCCATCGGGCCAGACCTCGAGAGCGCGGTGCAGGTGGAGCCGCGTCTCGGCGAAGGCGAAGGCCCGCTCAGCGCTGTCGGCGGCCTCGAGCGCGGCGGCCCACGCCCGCTCCGTATCGTCCGCCTGCCACCAGTGGGCCGCTCTTTCGGCGGGTTCGCCGCGCCTCGCGCTGAGCGCCTCCGCGGTCCGCCGGTGCAGCCGCCGCCTCGTCGACCCTGGCAGCTCGCCGACGACGACCTCCTGGAAGAGCGGGTGCCGGAACGCGAAACCCTCTCCCACCGAGAGGGTGACACCTCGGCCCGCAGCCTCCCGTAAGCCCGCCTCGGCCTCGCGGTCCTCGATGCCGGCAACCTCGGCGACAAGCGTCTCATCCGCTGGACGGCCGATCACCGCAAGGGCTTCCACCGCGCGCCGAGCTGACCCGGGGAGCCCCATCAGCCGGCGCAACGTGAGCGTGCGAAGGGGTGCGGGCGCGGCTCCCGGCCCCGCTGCGAGCAACTGCTCGACGAAGAACGGGTTCCCGGCGGAGCGATCGAAGACGGTCGAGACGAGATCCGCTTCCGGAAGCCGGTCGAGCAGCACCGCGACCTGTTCGGCGACCTCCTCCTCGGTCAATCGCCTGAGTGTGAGCGAGAGAAAGCGTCGCCCGTCCACGAACCGAAGACGAGCGAGCTCACCCGGCTGGTCGTCCCGTGCGGCGACGACCACCGCGAGGGACTCCGAACGCGCTCGGTGCGAGATGTGGTCGACCACGACAACGGTCGACGCGTCAGCCCAGTGGACGTCGTCGATGAGGAGCAGCGTCGGCTCTCGCACGAGGATCGCGAAGATCGACTCGATCAACCGCGCGGCGCCGATGTCGTCAGACCGTCCGGATGACGGTTCGCCGGTGACCAGCCGGCGGACGGCGGCTGCGGCCGTGTCGCTCGCATCCCGCGCGCAAGCGGCGAGCGGAGCGAGGAGCGGCAGGTAGGGCATCGCGGCGCCGCCCTCGATCGCCGTGCCCGTGAGAACACGAAGCCCGAGCGCCTCCGCAAGCTTGGTCGCTTCGTTTAGGAGTCGTGTCTTGCCGATCCCAGCCTCGCCGGCGACGAGCACGAACCGCGGCTGCCCCTGCGAGGCCGCCTCGAGCGAGGCCGCGAGGAGCTCGGTCTCGGCCTCGCGGCCGACAAGCGGTTCGGCCTGCACCACAACAAAGCAAACAATATGCCGCCGGTCGCAGCGTCGAATAGGGCATTTGCTAGACGCGCCATGACCTCGGAGGAGCGACGCTCCCCGAGTCAGCGATCGGTAAGGAGGCACCCGATGATCGAGACGTATCGCCAGCTCGGCAGGCAGCGCGAAGCGGAACTCTTGGAGTGCGCGGAGCGTTCGCGCCGCAGACCCCGGACAAGGCGTCCGCTTGCGGCATCACTGCGTCTAACGGCCCGGTTCAGGATGCTCGGGGCGCGACTACGCCTGCACCCGCGCCTGGCGGACTGAACCTTGTCCTCTCTCGAGAGAACGGTTGACCTCGAATTCAGAGGTTTTGCGCATTAGCGCAAACCTTCTTCAAAACCGGTGAGGTCGTGTAGCCCACGGCTGGGTAGGTTCGACTCCTGCGCCGCTCCGTTGCTCACTCGCATGGTCGAGCGATCATCTGGGAGCTCGCGCTCCGATGTGATCTGCCGCTGAGTTCCTAGCCTGGGGTGGGTCGCCACAGAGGACCGCCGCACTACGATCGGGCTGTGTCTCCTCGTCAGACGGGTGCTGCAAGCGCTGAACTCACCGAGCTGCTCCTGCAGCTTGTCGCGGTTGACTCTGTCAACCCGACGCTTGTTCCCGGTGGGGCGGGTGAAGCCGCGATCTCCGGCTTCGTGGCCGACTGGCTCGAGCGCGCAGGGCTCGGCGTCTCCGTTGATGAGATCGCGCCGGGCCGGTCGAACGTGATCGGCGTCGCGCGCGGAAGCGGCGGCGGGCGAACGCTGCTCCTGAACGCCCACACCGACACTGTTGGTGTCGCCGGCATGGCCAGACCACACGAACCGTGGCTGGAAGACGGCCGCCTCTACGGGCGCGGTGCCTACGACATGAAAGCCGGGCTTGCCGCCGCGATGCTGGCCCTCGCGTCAGTTCGCGGCCTGGCCGGCGACCTTGTGTTGGCCGCTGTCGTCGACGAAGAAGCGGCTGGTTCTGGCACAGAGGCGCTGATCGCCTCGGGCTTCCAGGCGGACGCGGCGATCGTGCCCGAACCGACGGAGCTCAACGTGGCGATCGCGCACAAGGGCTTCGTCGGTTTCGAGATCGAGACGACGGGGCGGGCGGCGCACGGTTCCCGCCCGGAACGCGGTATCGACGCGATCGCGCGCATGGGCCCGGTGCTGGTCGAGCTTCTCGCTCTGGCCGACCGGCTTCGGGAGGGAGGCGGACACCGGCTTCTGGGTCCGGGCTCTGTGCATGCGTCGCTTATCGAAGGAGGCCAGGAGTTCTCGAGCTACCCGGAACGGTGCCTGCTGACCGGAGAGTGGCGGACGCTTCCCGGCCAGTTACCGGGGGAAATCGAAGTCGAGCTTCTCGAGGTGATCGCGCGCAGCGGCATCGGCGCAGAGTTGCGCACCCTCTTCACGGGAGACCCGCTCGAGACTTCGGAGGACGAGGAGATTGTCCGGCTTGTCCACGGCCACGCGGGAACGGCGATTGTCGGCGTCCCCTACTGGGCGGATTCGGCGTTGCTCGCCGCCGCCGGAATCCCGACGGTCATCTTCGGTCCCCGCGGCGGAGGAGAGCACGAGATCGTCGAGTGGGTCGAGCTCGCTTCGGTCGAGTTACTGCGCGACGTGCTGGTGGCGACCGCCAAGGACTTCTGTCGTGCAATTCGCTGATCAGCGGCCACGGGTTGCCGAACCTAGCTCCAGGCAACGCCGTCTGGCCATTCGGCGAACACGACGCGCATCGTTAGAGGCGTCCGAACAGCTCGGGCCAGGCGGGCGCCTCGGCCGGATGGTGCGTCCGCCTGCGAGCGACATCGGTAGAGAAGAGCTCCGGACGGGGCGTGATTCCTACACGGGGGAGGTCGAGCCGGTCGGCGTCCCAGCAGACGCCCACGGTCGGATCGGTGGACACCGTTCCGTCGGCGTGCCCGGCGCACGCGTGCAGGAGCAGGTCGAGCTGCGGCGCCGCTATCCCGAGCAGCCCTTCGGTGTGCAGCTCGCCGGCGAACGCCGCTGCCCGCCGGCCGTGGTCGGGGTCGGTGAAGTCGTTCTCGCGCATCGTGTCGTGCAGGAGCGCGAAGAGGAGCATGACCTCGGTATCGACGTCGTCCACAGATCCAGCGAGCCAGAGGCCGTTCGCCCCAACCGTGCGCCAGTGGAGCTCGCCGTGGACGTGCGAGCCGATGCCGGTGCTCCTCTCGCGCACGGCTGCGAGCAGCGGGTCGAGCGCGAGCGGAGCAACGGTCACCGTCTGATCTTCGCTCACCTGCGGCGGCTCGGCCTCGCGATCCGGCCGCTGCGCTCGTCGTCGGTGAAGGCGCAGAGCTGGAGCAGCTCGCCGTTGAGCTCGAGCCCGGAATAGGACTCGAGCAAAGTAAGCCGCGGCGCCGAAGGTGTAGTGTCGGCCGGCTGGTTCTCCGAGACCGAAGGAGAGATCTCCGTGGAAGCGACGACCGGCGAGTATCTGCATCGACCCGGAGAGGCTGAGCTCCGGTGGATGGGCGAGACGTTCACCTACTTCCTCGCCACCGGCGAGCAGACGGGAGGGGCGTTCACCCTGGTCGACGAGGAGGCGAAGCGCGGCGAGAGCGTGCCGCTGCACCTGCACCGCGACGACATGGAATCCTTCTACGTGCTCGAGGGTGAGATCACGTTCTACATCGGCGACGAGCCGGGAGCTCGGGCCGCGGCCGGCTCGTTCGCGCACGTTCCCGGTGGGACCATTCACGGCTTTCGAGTCGAGTCGGAAACGGCCCGCTACCTGATTCTCACCACGCCGCGCCACGGGGAGTTCTACCGCGCCATCACGCTGCCTCCGCGACCAGGGGGCTCGCGCCCCCTCGAGTCGATCGACGGGTCGCAGATCAAACAGGCCTGCGAGGAGTACGGCGTCGAGTTCGTCGGACCCCTGCCCGACGAGAGCTGAATCTCGGCCGCCTTAGGGGAAGTTGCAGAGATCGGAGCCTGGGACCGGCGTCGCCGGCCTAGAGCCGCTCGATGATGCCAGCGATCGCCTGGCCGAAGCCGATGCACATCGTCGCGATCCCGTAGCGCTCGTCGCGCCGCTCGAGCTCGTTCAGCAGCGTCGCGGTGATGCGAGCGCCGGTCGCGCCGAGCGGATGGCCGAGCGATATGCCGCCGCCGTTCGGGTTCACGTCGCCCACGTCCCAGCGCTCTTCTAACCGAGCGTCCTGCAGGAACTGGAGCACGACCGAGGCGAAGGCCTCGTTGACCTCGATCACGGCCATGTCGTCCCAGGTCAGGCCGGCGCGGGAGAGCGCCTTCTCGCAGGCCTGCGGGTTGCCGTGCAGCATGCGGTGCGGGTCGACGCCGGACAGGCCGAAGGAGACGAACCGTGCACGCGGCTCGAGCCCGAGCTCGCCTGCCTTGGCCTCCGAGGCGATGAGCACGGCCGCCGCCCCGTCGCAGATCTGGCTGGAGTTGCCCGCGGTGATCTTCCCGCCTTCGACGAAGGCAGGCTTGAGCTGGGACAAGCGCTCCGCGGACGTGTCACGGCGGGGCGTCTCGTCGACGCCGATCACGACGCCAACGTGGGGATTCGTGACCTCGATCGGGATGATCTCGTGTTCGAACTTGCCGGAGTCGATCGCGTCGATCGCCCGCCGGTGCGACTCGAATGAGAGCCGGTCGAGCTCCTCTCGGGAGAGATCCCATTCCTCGGCGATCACCTCGGCCGAGATCCCCTGCGGCACGATCTGCCACCGCTCGAGCACGGCCGGGGCGACGCTGCCCCGGTTCGAGCCCATCGGCACCCGAGACATCATCTCGACACCCGCCGAGATGACGAGGTCGAGCTGTCCGGCCCACACGGCCGAGGCGGCGCTGAAGTTCGTCTGCATCGAGGAGCCGCACTGCCGATCGACCGTCGTCCCGCACACGGTCTCGGGCCAGCCGGCGGCCATCGGCACGAGCCGGCCGAGGTTCCAGGCCTGCTCGTCGATCTGCGTCACGCAGCCGAGCTGGACGTCCTCGACCTCACCCGGGTCGACGTCATGCCTGCCGACGAGGCCGTTGACGACCTGGGCGCCGAGCTCGTCGGCGCGGATGCCTTTGAGACCGCCGTCGCGCCTGCCGATCGGGCTGCGCACGGCGTCGATGATCAGGGCCTCGCTCTTCCAGCCGTGCATCGCAGGAATTTTAGCCGCCCGCCGCGTACTCGACGGTCGCGCGTCCCTCGAGTCGGGCCGCGCGACCGTCGGCAACGAGCCGCTCGAGGTGCGCGCGCGTCTCGGCGAGCGCGAACCGGCGCAGGGTCGGCGAGAGCGCGTCCGGGAACAGGGCGAGCGAGACGCGGTAGGCATCGAGCGGCTCCTCGCGGATCGCCAGATGCGCGTGCTCCAGCCGCTCCTCGTGGTGAGCGATCAGCTCGCGGGCCCGCCCCGCAGGGTCGTCCATCGGCTCGCCATGCCCGGCGAAAGCACGCGCCGGGGCAAGCTCGACGATGCGCTCGAGCGAGCCGAGGTAATCGGCGAGGGGGTCGGGTCTCGAGTCCGGGTAGAGACCGACGTTCGGGCTGATCGTCGCGAGCAGCGCGTCGCCGGCGACCAGAATCCCATCGCGCAGGAGCGCGAGGTGTCCGTCGGCATGGCCGGGGAGGTGCAGGACATCCCACCCGGCGATCCGGTCGCCGGGGGCAAGCGGGCCGGGATCAGGCGCGAAGCGGACATGCCTCCTCAGCCTCCTGCCCGCCTCGAGCACGTCCTCGACTTCCTGCTCGGGCATGCCGTGCTCGCGGAGGTAGTCGAGAAAGCGAACCGACGCGTCTCCGTCACCGAAGACGCGCACGCACTGCTCGTAGTCGAGCGCGCCCTGAAAGACCGGCGCCCCCGTCAGCCGGGCCACATCACGCGCCGCCCCGACGTGATCGGGGTGGAAATGCGTGATCACGATCCGCTCGACCCGCCCTGGCAGCGAGCCGAGCACCGAGCGCCAGCGCGCCTGCGCATCGTCGAGCCCAAGGCCGGTGTCGACGACCGTGAGTGAGCCATCCTCGGCCCGCAGCACGTAGCAGTGGACGTGGTCGATTCCAAGCGGCAGGGCGAAGGTCACCCGCCAGATGCCCCCCGCCAGTTCGGTCACTGGGCCGCCGTCCACGCCGCGCCCGTCATATCATCCCGAGCCGATCGTGGCCCTTCTCGAGATAGAGAGCGTTACGCGGCGATTCGGCGGGATCCTGGCTCTCGACGACGTGTCGCTCTCGCTCGCGCCGGGCCAGATCGCCGGTGTGATCGGGCCGAACGGCGCCGGCAAGACGACGCTCTTCAACGTCGTCACCCGTCTCTACCCCGCGGGCTCGGGACGCATCGAGTTCGACGGCCGAGATCTGCTCAAGGTCCGGCCGCACCGGATCGTCGCCCTGGGCATCGCGCGCACCTTTCAGAACGTCGTCCTCTTCCCGACGATGACGACGCTCGAGAACGTGCTGGTCGGCAACCACGCGCGGCTGCGGCCCTTCTCGGAGCGAAAGGGCCGCCGGCAGGCGCTCGAGACACTCGAGTACCTGCAGCTCGACCACCTCGCCGGGCGGGTCACTGCCGGCCTCCCCTTCGGCACGCTGAAGCGCCTCGAGCTCGCGCGCGCGCTCGTCTCGAAACCGAGGCTCCTGCTGCTGGACGAGCCGGCCGGGGGCCTGAACCACGAGGAGGTGGAGGAGCTCGGCGAGCTGATCCGCCGCGTTCGGCGCGACTACGAGCTCACGATCATGCTCGTCGAGCACCACATGAACCTCGTCATGTCCGTGTCCGACCGTGTCAGCGTGCTGCACTTCGGCCGCAAGATCGCGGAGGGCACGCCGCAGGAGGTCCAGTCGAACGACGCGGTGATCGAGGCCTACCTGGGGCGCAGACATGCCGCTGCTTGAGCTCGAGAACGTCGAGGCGAGATACGGAGCGATCAAGGCTCTGCACGGCGTCTCGCTCACCGTCGGTGAGGGGGAGGTCGTCGCGCTCCTGGGCGCGAACGGCGCCGGCAAGACGACGACGCTCCGCGCCGTCTCGGGAACTGTTCGGAAGAGCGGGCAGGTCGTCTTCGCCGGGCGCTCGGTCGCCCGGCGCTCGCCGCAAGCGCTGGCTCGGCTCGGGGTCGCTCACGTGCCGGAAGGGCGAGGGCTCTTCACCGAGCTCAGCGTCTGGGAGAACCTGCGCATGGGCGCATACATCCGAGGCGAGCGAAAGACACTCCGGGCCGAGGCGCCCCGGATCTTCGGCTACTTCCCGTGGATGAGCGAGCGACGCGACCAGCAGGCCGGGACGCTCAGCGGCGGCGAGCAGCAGATGCTCGCGCTCGCGCGGGCGCTGGTCGCGCGGCCTCGCTTACTGATGCTGGACGAGCCGTCGCTCGGGCTCGCCCCGATCGTGGTCGAGGAGATCTTCCGCATCGTCGGCGAGCTGAACACAAAGGACGGGCTGACGGTCCTGGTGGTCGAGCAGAACGCGGAGATCGCACTCGAGTCGGCGGCCCGGGCCTACGTGCTCGAGGTCGGCCGGGTCGCGACCGCAGGCACGAGCGACGAGCTGCGCGGGAACGAGGCCATCCGTCAGTCCTACCTGGGCTACTGACGAGAGTGGCGGAATTCCTCCAACAGGTCGTTAGTGGGCTCGCGGTGGGTGCGATCTACGCGAGCCTCGCGCTCGCGCTCGTCCTCATCTACCGGGCGACAGACGTACTCAACTTCGCGCAGGGCGAGATGGCGACGTTCACCACGTACGTCGCCTGGACGCTGATGAACCACGGCCTCAGCTACTGGCCCGCGTTCGCGCTGACCCTCGCGATCGCCTTCGCCGGCGGGGTCGGGGTGGAGCGCGTCCTGATCCGCCCGGTCGAGCGCCGCCCCGAGGTGGTGATCGTGATCGTGACGATCGGGCTCCTGATCGCGCTGAACGGGCTGACCGGCTGGATCTGGGGCGCGGACGTCAAGGCCTTCGACAGCCCCTTCCCCAACGACACATTCGAGGTCGGGGGCGTCACGATCTCGACGCAGGACGTCGGCACGTTCGGCGTCTGCCTCGCGACGGTGCTCCTGCTCTGGGCGTTCTTCCGCTTCACGACGCTTGGCCTCGCGATGCGTGCGGTGGCCAACAACCAGAACGCGAGCCGCCTCGTCGGGGTTCGCGTCGGCTGGATGCTCGCGCTCGGCTGGGGGCTCGCCGCGGTGCTGGGCGCCGTCGCCGGGATGATGGCCGCGCCGACCGTGTTCCTCGATCCGAGCATGATGCTCGTGATCCTGATCTACGCCTTCGCGGCGGCGGTGCTCGGCGGCATCGACAGTCCCGTGGGAGCAGTCGTCGGCGGGCTCGCGCTCGGCGTGATCATCAACCTGCTCGGCGCCTACGTGGACTTCGTCGGCTCCGAGCTCCGCCTTCCGACCGCGCTCGCCGTCCTGCTCCTCGTCCTCTTGATCCGGCCGTCCGGCCTCTTCGGGCACGTCGTGGTGAGGCGCGTCTGATGCGCCACGCCGGGCTCGTTTCGAAGCTCGTGCTTTTGCTGGCCGCCGCTGCGCTGGTGGCCGTGCTGCCCCGGTTCATGGGCGAGTTCCGCCTCTCGCAGTTCACCTTCGTCGCGATCTACTTCATCGCGCTCCTCGGGCTGAACATCCTCACCGGCTACAACGGCCAGATCTCGCTCGGGCATGGAGCGTTCATGGGGATCGGCGCGTACGTCAGCGCGCTGCTCTCGCTCGGCGAGCCCGGGCTCGAGCTGTTCGCGCTCGACCCGCCCGGCTGGCTTCCGCTCGGCGACGGGATGCGGCCGGTCTTCACCATTCCCCTCGCCGGCCTCGTGACCGGCCTGATCGGGTTCGCCTTCGGCTTCCCCGCGCTCCGGCTGGCCGGCGTGTCGCTTGCGCTCGCGACCTTCGCCGTCGCCGTCTCCCTGCCGTCGATCGCGAAGCGCTTCGACGAGGTCACTGGCGGCGGCGGCGGGCTCTCGCTCAACCTGCCGGTGACCCCGTTCGGGCTCGACGTCTCGACCCGCCACTGGCTCTACTACGAGGCCTGGGGAACCGCCGGGATCCTGCTGCTCGTCGCGTGGCTCCTCGTGCGCGGCCGGGTCGGCCGCGCCTGGCGCGCGATCCGGGACGGCCAGATCGCGGCCGTCTCGTCGGGCGTCAGCCCGGCGGCCTACAAGACGCTCGCCTTCGGCGTGTCCGCGTTCTACGCGGGTGTCGCCGGAGCCCTGCTCGCGATCGAGGTGTCGTTCGTCAACCCGGACACGTTCCCCGTCAGCCTGTCGATCCTGCTCTTCGCGAGCGTGGTCGTGGGCGGGCTCGGCTCCCTTGTCGGCGTCATCTTCGGCGCCCTCCTAATCCAGTTCCTGCCCATCTACGCGCAGGATCCGCCGCTCCTGCCCTTCGACTTCTCCAAGCAGGCGCCGTCGGTCGTCTTCGGCGTGTTCCTGATCGTGATCATGATCGCGCTGCCGGGCGGCGTCGCCGGGCTCCTGCACAGACTCGTGCGCGCGGCAGCAAATCGGCTGCCGACCAGGCACAATACGTCCGAGCGGCTCGCTGTCTCACCACCAGGAGGAAAGGCACAATGAAGAGAGGCTTGATCGTGCTCGCAGCACTGCTGATCGTGGCGGTGGCGAGCTTGCAGTCGGCACTCGCGACGACCGAGAAGAAGGCGGCGCCGACCGAGACGGGCATCACGAGCACCCGTATCTCACTCGGCGGGACGTTCCCGCTGAGCGGTCCGGCATCCCTGTACGCCCCGATTCCCCGCGGCATGGAGGCGTACTTCAAGTACATCAACGCCCGCAAGGCAAAAGCCGACGGGAAGCGCGGTGTGTACGGCCGCCAGATCGCGTGGAAGTACTACGACGACGAGTACAACCCGGCGAAGACCGTGCAGTTCACGAACCAGCTGCTGCTGCAGGACAAGGTGTACGCGCTGGTCGGATCGCTCGGCACCGAGCACAACCAGGCGATCCGCCCGCTGATGAACCAGCGCAAAGTGCCGCACATCCTCGTCTCCACCGGAGCGAGCTACTGGGGGCTCCAGTACAAGGACTTCCCGTGGACGAGCGGCTGGCAGCCGGACTACATTGCCGAGGGACGCACGTACGGCGAGTGGATCAAGAAGAACGCGCCGCGCGCCAAGATCGCGGTCTTCCTCCAGAACGACGACTACGGCAAGGATTACCTCCGAGGGCTCAAGATCGGGCTCGGCAGGCTCAGGACCCTGATTGTCTCGGAGCAGAGCTACGAGGTCACCGACGCCGGCTACGGCTCGCAGCTCACCCGCCAGAAGGCCTCCGGGGCAGATACGTGGGTGCTGCTGACGACGCCCACCCCGACCGTCCGGGCGCTGGCAACGGCAAAGGCGCTGAACTGGAAGCCGGACACGATCGTGATCAACTCGGTCGCGGCGACCGACGGCGTGATGCGGGCTGCGACCGCCAGCGCGGGAGCGGAGTTCGTCAACGGCGCGGTCTCGAGCGCGTACCTGAAGAATCCGAACCTGCCCAAGTACAGCAACGACCGGTCCGTGAAGCTCTACCGGTCGATCATGCAGCGGTACGGGCCGAGCGGCGCCGATGCGAACAACACGTTCTTCTACTACGGCGTCGCGAAGGCGTACGACACCGTGCGGCTCCTCTACCTGGCCGGGAAGAACCCGACCCGCGCGTCGCTGATGCGCGCGACGCAGAAGATGAACTGGGTCAACCCCTTCGCGCTCAAGGGCGTGAAGGTGAAGACGGGCTCTCGGGACCGCTTCCCGATCTCCCAGATCAAGTTGATCCGTTACAACAACGGCACCTGGAACGAGTTCGGCGGCCTGATCAAGGGCCGCTAGCCGAAGGCATCGTCCGACTGCGGGGCCGGCGAAAGCCGGCCCCGCGCGCTTCCGGAGCGTCTCAGGATGGACTTCTCGCTCACCGAGGAACAGCAGCTGATCCGCGATTCCGCGCGCGAGTGGGTCGCCCGGGAGGTGGAGCCCTACGCGCGCGAGTGGGACCGCGCGGAGGAGATGGATCGCGGAATCGTGCCCAAGCTGGCCGACGTCGGCTTCCTCGCCGGCTGGGAGCTCGACACCGTCTCGTACTGCCTCGTGATGGAGGAGCTCGGGCGCGCCGACTCGTCCGTGCGC